>WBZL01000097.1_pt1 | contig 84075 bp, 67 predicted proteins | sample 5204291 | NCBI WGS metagenome assembly WBZL01 (sample SAMN12344345, study PRJNA552823) | activated sludge metagenome | biome: Activated sludge suspended growth; feature: Nitrification reactor; material: Wastewater; isolation source: activated sludge from nitrification reactor of wastewater...
GCCGCCGCCCCGAGCCCGAGGAGCTGCTCTACCGCCTCGCCTGCCAGCTCGTGGGCCGGCGCGACGGTTTCTCGCAGGGCTTCGAGCGCTCCTTCCACTACGGCTATCTCGCCCCCGAAAGCGGCATCCAGCACATCGGGATGATCAGCCACCTTGGCGCCATGATCCCGGTGGCGGCAGGCGCCGCCTTCGCCTTGAAGCAGAACGGCAGCGATCGCGTGGCGATCAACTTCATCGGCGACGGCGGCACCTCGACCGGCGACTTCCACGAGGGGCTGAACATGGCCGCGGTGTGGAAGCTGCCGCTGATCTTGCTCATCGAGAACAACCGCTACGCCTTTTCCACCCCCAGCGCCCAGCAGTTCGCCTGCCGGGCCCTGGCCGATCGCGGGGTGGGCTATGGGATGGCGGCCGAGCAGGTGGACGGCAACGACCCCGACGCCATGGCCGAGGTGATGGCGCGCGCCGTGGCCCGCGCCCGCGCCGGCGAGGGCCCGACGCTGATCGAGGCGATGCTCGGCCGCATGCGCGGCCACAGCGAGGGCGACGACTCGCTCAAGGTGGTGCCGGAAGGCGAGCTCTCGCGCTACATGAGCGAGGACCCGGTGCCGGCCTACGCCCAGCGGCTGATCGAGCAGGGCGTGCTGACCCCGGCCCGCCAGGGCGAGCTGCGCGAGCGCATCCGCAGCCTGGTGATGACAGCGATCGACCGCGCCCTCGAGGCGTCGCCGCCGCTCGCGGCCGACGCCCATCGGTCGGTCTTCGCCCCGACCCCCGGCACCGCCCCAGGGCCCGCTGCCGCCCCGGCCGTCCGGACCGGTAGCGGCGAGCCGATCTACTACGTCGAGGCCATCACCCAGGCCCTCCGCGAGGAGCTGGAGCGCGATCCCAAGCTGGTGCTGATGGGCCAGGACATCGGCGTCTTCGAAGGGGCCTTCCGGGTCACCCGTGGGCTGCACGAGCGCTGGCCCACGCGGGTGCTCGACACCCCGATCGCCGAGAGCGGCACTCTCGGCATCGCCGCCGGCGCCGCCCTTCTCGGCTACAAGGTGGTGGTCGAGATGCAGTTCGGGGACTTCGTCACCTGCGGCTTCAACCAGATCGTCAACGTCGCCGCGAAGTTCTTCTACCGCTGGCAGACCCCTTGCCCCCTCGTCGTCCGCCTGCCCACTGGCGGCGGCGTCAACGCCGGCCCCTTCCACTCGCAGAACCCCGAGGCCTGGTTCGCCCACACGGCCGGGCTCAAGGTGGTCTGCCCGGCGACCGCCGTCGATGCCAAGGCGCTGCTCAAGGCTGCCATCCGCGACCCCAACCCGGTGATCTTCTGCGAGCACAAGTTCCTCTACCGCCGCGTCAAAGAAGCGATGCCCGCCGGTGACTTCGTGCTGCCGCTGGGCGTGGCGCAGGTCCTACGCCCCGGCGAAGACCTGACGCTCATCGGCTACGGCGCCAGCACCCACACCTGCCTCGCCGCCGCCGAGGACCTCGCGCTCGCCGGGGTCGAGGCCGAGGTCGTCGACCTACGGACCCTCGTGCCCTTCGACGAGGAGACGGTCCTCGCCTCGGTCCGCCGCACCGGCCGGGCCGTCGTCGTCCACGAGGCGCAGGGCACGGCCGGGTTTGGCGCCGAGGTGGCGGCCCGCATCGCGGACGGGGCCTTCGCCTGGCTCGACGCTCCCGTCCGCCGCGTCAGCTACCCCGACTTGCCGGTACCGTGGGCCAAGGTCCTCGAGCAGGAGCTCCTTCCCGGCAAGGAAAGGGTGCTCGCCGCGGCGCGCGAGGTCTTGGCCTTCTAGGGCGAACGGCCGCGCCGGATCGCAAGGCGTTTTGTAACGCGGCAATGGTACAAGGAGGCTGGGAGGCACCAGGCCGTGTGCCTGGTGGAGCGATGTCCTTGCCGCCAGCTGCTTTGGAGGTCGAGAAGAAGTCTGCGCTGCCGATCGAGGTCGCCGTGGCGAGCGACCCCGAGCTGCGTGCGCGGGGACTGCTCGCCATCGCGCGCCGCTCGATCCCAGGCACTGCCTTCCCTGGCCTCGCCTACGGGGTGGTTGGGCTACTCGCCGGCAGCCACCGCGTCCATCCCTTCCTCTACACCCTGGGCGCCGTCTCCTGGCTCCTCATCGCCGCCGGCCGCTTGCGCTTGACCCTGGCTGCCGAGCGCCTGATCGCTGCCGACGCTGAACGCTGGGCCCGGTGGTTTCGCCGCGCCGTCCTCGCCTCCCTGCTGGTGTGGACCTTGTCGGTGACGGCCATCGTTCTGCGCATCGGCCTGACGCCCGTCGCCTTCCTCGGGATGATTGCCTCAGCCGGCCTGGCCGGCGCCGGGCTCCACGTTTTCTGCGCCGATCCCAAGCTCGCCTGGGGCTTCATCGTCGTGCTGCTGGTACCGCCCGCGGCGGCGGTGGCGATCATCCAGGAACCGGTGGCACCGTGGCTGGTGGCCTCCGTGGGCCTCTTCGCCCTCTACCAGTTCGCCGAGAGCCGCGCCCTGTACGAGGAATTCTGGGGTGGGGTCCTGGCCGTGCTCCAGGCCGAGAGGCAGGCGGCCGAGCTCGAAACGGCGCACGGTCAGCTCGACCGCTCCCGCCTGCAGCTCGAGGACGAGGTGCGCTCCCGTACCCTCGAACTGGTGGTTGCCAACCGCCTCCTCGCCGAAGACATCGAGCAGCGCCGCGAGGTGGAAGGCCGCCTGCGACAACGGCAGGAGGACTACCAGCACATCTTCGAGCAGGCCCACGACCCCATCCTCGTCTTCTCGCCGCAAGACGAGGTGATCCTGAATGCCAACCAGCGTGCCTGCGAGGTCTACGGCTACAGCCGCGAAGAGCTGATCGGCCGCTCGATCACAGCCTTCTCGGCCGATCCCGCCGGCGGCCGGGCAGAGCTCGGCAAGACCCTGCGCGAAGGCAAGTACCACAACTTCGAGACCCGCCAGTTCACCCGCGACGGGCGAACCCTCCACCTCGACGTCAACGCCTCGGTGATCCAGTACGAGGGCGAGACGGCCATCCTCAGCATCAACCGCGACGTCACCGAGCGCAAGGAGGCCGAGAAACTGCGGCTCGAGAAGGAGGCTGCCGAGCAGGCCAACCAGGCGAAGAGCGCCTTCCTGGCCAACCTGAGCCATGAGCTGCGGACGCCGCTCGCCGGCGTGATCGGCCTCGCCGACATGCTCTACGACCAACCGCTGGCCGCCTCGGTCCAGGAGCAGGTGGCCACGCTGCGCGAGCGCAGCCGCAGCCTCTTGCAGCTGATCGACGACATCCTGGACTTCTCGCAGGCCGAGGCTGGCCGGATCGCGCTCGAGCTGCGCCCCTTCTCGCCGGCCTCGCTGGCCCGCGAGGTGCTGGACCTGCTGGCCACCGAGGCGGGTCGCAAGGGCCTGGCCCTCGAGCTCGGCCTCGACGCCGCGCTGCCCGCTGCGCTCGTCGGAGACCCGGCGCGCCTGCGTCAGGTGCTGCTCAATCTGCTGGGCAATGCCGTCAAGTTCACGACCAGCGGGTCGGTCACCCTGCGAGTCGGGCCGGGTGAGGCGAGCGGCGAGGCCTACACCAGCCGCTGGACGGTCGAGGACACCGGCCCGGGAATCCCCGCCGAGTACTGTGAGCGCGTCTTCGAGCCTTTCTTTCAGGTCGACAGCTCGACCTCTCGGGCCCACGGCGGCACCGGTCTCGGTCTCGCGATCTGCCAGCGCATGGTGGCGGCGATGGGTGGCACCCTGCATCTCGAGAGCACGCCCGGCCACGGCTCGCGGTTCGCGGTAGAGCTGGCCCTGGCGCGGTTCGACGACGCCGAGACGCCGCACCGCGACGGGCAACCCGTCGCCGGCCGCCGCGGTGCCCGCCTGCTGCTTGCCGAAGACAACGAGCTCAACCAGCTGGTCACTCTCTACCAGCTCGAGGCCCTCGGCTACTCGGCCCGCGCGGTCTCCAACGGCCGCGAGGCGCTCGCGGCGCTGGCCCAGGAAGCCTTCGATCTGGTGTTGATGGACTGCCAGATGCCGGAGGTGGACGGCTACGAGGCCACCCGCCGATTGCGGGAGACCTACGGTTCGCGCCTACCGGTGGTCGCGATCACCGCCCACACCCGGCGGGCCGACCGCGAGCGGTGCTTCGCGGCGGGAATGAACGACTTCCTCTCCAAGCCCTTCGAGGTGGCGGAGCTCGCCGCGATCATCGCCCGCCACCTGAGCGACCCGGCGACCACCACCTCGGTCTCTTGAGGCTCGCCAGCCTCTCAGCCACCCTCGTCGAGGCGGTAGCCCAGCCACAGGAAGGCAATCGGCCCCTCGGGTGCCGCGATCGGTGCCGCCACCTCGATCTCGTCCGGCCGCTCGCCAGGCCGCGTACCCAGCTGCCGGCGCTCGAGGACCCAACGCAGACCCACGTCGCGGCCCGCGAGCGTACCCGGACGGCTGGTGTAGAGCGACTTGCCCTCGGCGTCGAGCAGCTCGAGAAAGCCCACCCGCGAGGTGGTGCGGAAAGACAGCGCGGCGAGCTCGAAGGAGTCCTGCCGACTGGCGATCACCAGCGGAGCGACCCCCGAGACGAAGGCGCGGCAGACTCGCTGGGCTTCGAGCCGGGCGTTCTCGTGCAAGCGCTGCCGGCAGCGCCACTCTTGCACCCGCCAGGTCGCGGCCATGGCGAGGACGACGAGCAGCACAAGCCCCGCCGGGCGCAGCCAGCGCCCGAAAGCGCTCACCGCCCACCCTTGGCCGGGGCGTCCTGCGCCGGGCCTGCGGCCCCCTGCTGGGCCAGGCACGGCTTCGCGGCAACGAGGCAGATCCGGCCCTCGACCTCCGGCGCGATGCCCTCCTTGCCGGCACCAGCGAAGGCTGCCAGGGCGTAGCCCTTGAGGTCGCCCCCAGTGGCCACCACCTGCGCCGGGTTCAGCATGTGGTAGCCGTCCTGGTCGCCCTCCGGGTTCACCAGGTAGTCGGTGGCCACGGCCAGGACCTCCTCGTCGGGGTGCAAGGGCCGTGGCCCGGAGGGGGTGAGCAAGGTGAGGTCCGAGATGGTGCCGCTCGCCTCGTCACGCCGGAAAGCGAGGCCCGCCACCTGCAGCCAGCGCCCCTGCCCCGGCCAGCCGTCGGCGCCATGACTTACGACCTCGGCCAGGGTCCGGCCGGAGAGGCGCAGCAGCTTGAGCGGCGCCGGGTACTCGAAGAGCTCCTCGAGGTCGCGCAGGGTCAGCGGCACGTGGGCGGCGATGTCGCGGTTGAGCCGTAGCGAGCCGGCGTTGACGAAGGCCACCTGGGCGCCACGGTCGGCGAAGGCGCCGATCATCACGTCCGTCAGGTAGTTACCGAGGCTGGTTTCCTCACCGCGGATCTTGGTCTCCTCGGCTCCGAGGGCCGTGCGCGTGAAGCCCACCACGCGGTCTAGGCAGTCTGCCGCCTGGCGGCGCGCTGCGCAGAAGATCTCCGCGTGCCGGCTGACCCAGCCGTCGGCCGCCAGCTGCAGCGCGGGATCGGGGGCCGGGTCACCGCCCGCCAGGGCCTCGTAATCAGGTGGCGAGATGGAGAGCCGGCCGGCGTCGTCGATCGTGAGAGTGACCAGGCAAGCGCTCGCGGCGTCGGCGTCCGCCTTGCAGATCCACCGCCCGCCGACGTTCTCGCGCTGGATGGTGTGCTCGTGGCCACCGAGGATGAGGTCCGGCCCGGCATCGCCGAGATCGGCGAGCAGCTGGCGGTCTGCGGCGAGCTCCTGGTGGGTCAAGCCGATCACCACCTCGGCGCCCTCACGGCGCAGCTCGGCGGTGAGCTCGCGGGCCGCCGCCTCGGGGTCCGTGATCGTGGCGTAGGCCGGGACCTTGGTGGCGAGGGTAAGGCCGAAGAGGCCGATCTTGATGCCGCCGCTCGTCACCAGCTTCGAGCGCAGCAGGTTGGCACCCGCGAAGTAGGGCCTGCCGCTGCCATCGGGCTTGGCCTGGACGTTGCCCGCCAACCAAGTGAACTGAGACTCGGCGATCCGCGACTGGACGATCCCCGCGTCCTCCAGCTTAGGCTTGTCGAACTCGTGGTTGCCGAAGGTGATGAACAGGCGTGGATCGAAAGCCTCCGGGTCGCCGTCGAGGCGGTTGAGGCCATCGACCATCTGCCGGCCCTGGAACGTCCGCGAGAGGAGCGAGGGAAAGAAGAGATCGCCGGCGTGGAGCACCAAGAGCTCGGGGTGCGTCTTCTCGAGCTCGCGGCGCAGGGTGCGTACCCGCGCGAAGCCGCCGACGGTACCGCCGTAGGCACCCTCGACGCGGTAGGTGTCGTTGATCGACAGTACCTGGGTGGTACGCGGGGCGGCGGCGAGGGGGCCGCCGAGGACGGCGATCAACGACAGAGAGAGCAGACCAGGGACATGAGCTCGCCGCAAACCACACCTCCTCGTGGTGGATCGCGGCGAGTCTAACCCACGCTGCCGGAGGGCCTCAGCGCTGCTTGCGGTTGGCGTCGTCGAGCTTCTGCCGCAGCTCGGAGAGCTTCTTCTCCAGCTCTTCCAGGCGCTTTTCGAGACGCGCTGTGCGCTCGGGGTCGATCGCCAGGCGGTCCCAGTCGATGCCTTCCAGGCGCTTGCCGAGGCGCTCCATCGCCTCTGGCGGCAACATCTCGGGGCCACCGTGCTCCTTGTCGAAGAAGAGGACCCGCGGCGGCTCCTCGCCCTCGCGCGGGCGCCAGGCGAAGGCCTCGCCGAGGTCGACCTCCCGCCGGGCGCGCTCTTCGACGGTCACCCGGAAGGACTGCGAACGGCCATCCCGCCGGGCCTCGATCTCGCTCGTCGCGCCGGCGTCCTTGCGGCGGACCGCCCGTGCGAGGTCGAAGCTCGACCCCACCGGCTGGTCGTCGACGCGGGTGATGATGTCGCCCACCGCGATGCCGGCGGCGGCAGCCGGGCTGCCTTCCCGCACCCGCGCCACCATCACGCCGGCATCTTCCGGGGCGCCGAAGTGGCGGCGCAGCTCGGGGGTCAGGTCGACCAGCTCGACGCCGATGAAGCCGCGGCCGAGGGCGAGCAGAGGGGCGATGCGTGGCAAGTCCGGCGGCGCGCCCTCGCCGTTGCGCAGCACGATGCGGTGGCGCTGCCCGGGCTCGGGAGGCGGTCCCCCTTCGCCCGGCGGCGGCTGGGCGAAGGCGAGGCCCGGCGCCAGGAGGACGGCGGCGGCCAGGGCCAGATGGAGGCGATTGCGGTTACGGTCCATGGGGCTCTCCTTGTCGGTAGCGATCGGTGGAAGACCGTTGGGTCAGAGCTCGGGGTGGTAGGCGGCCGGCCGGGCCCGCCGTTCGGCCAGGCGACCGAGGTCGAGCACCAGGTCAGTGTCATCGTCGCCGCCGAGGTAGATCACCGGTGCGGTGGCCGAGCCGACGTCCTGGCGCAACGCTTCGAGCTCGCCCAGCAGGGCCTCCTGCTCCCGGCGGAGGTCGGCGATGCGGGCCGCGCGCTCGTCGTGGCCCACCTGGCGGCGAAGCAACGGCGTGGCGAGCGCGGCGACGAGGAGGAGCCCCGTCAGGGCCGCCAGGGCGAGGCGCGGCCGGCCGGCGAGACTGCGGCGCGGCACGTCGAGGCGGGCGAGCACGCGACCCCGGAACCCGGGGCGGGGGCGCACCGCGGGCAGGCTGCGGAGGGCCGCGAGGAGCTCTTCCTCGCGCAGCAGGGCGGCGGCCTGGCCGCCGCTCCTGTGGGCGCTCTCCCGGTCGATCTCTGGGGCGCTCTCGGGGTTGGTCTCGGGGTCCCTCATCACGTCCTCCTCAGCGGGGGCCTGCGGCCGGCGCCGCCTCCGGGGCCGGCTCCCCGGCCGCGAGCTCGCGACGCAGCAGCTCTCGAGCCCGGAAACGGCGGGACTTGACCGTGCCCTCGCGGCAGCCGAGCAGCTGGGCGATCTGGGCCAGGGGCCAGCCCTCGACCTCGGCCAGCACGAGCGGTGCTCGCAAGCGCAGCGGCAACCGCGCCACGGCGCGCCGGAGACGCTGCTCTTGCTCGTCGCGTTCGAGGCGGGCGAGCGGCGGCGCTGCCGGCTCGGCCGTGAAGGCCGGCGCTCCCGGGCGCAGACCCAGCCAGCCGCGCAGAGCGTTCCAGCGCCGCTCCCGGCGCTCCTGGCTGCGCAGCTCGTTGGTGGCGATGCGGTAGAGGAAGGCGACCAGCTGACCCTGCTCACGGTAGCGGCCGGCCGCACGGTAGAGCTTGAGGAAGGCTTCCTGGGCGAGGTCCTCGGCCTGCTCGCGCCGGCCACAGAGGCGGGCGAGGTAGGCGACCAAGGCGTCCCCGTGGCGGTCGACCAGCTGCCCGAAGGCCTCGCGGTCGCCGGCCTGCACCCGCTCCATGAGGGCAGCGTCGCTCGCCGCCTCGGCAGTGAAGAGGGCATCGGGCGTCAGGCGCACGGCGGCGGTCAGGGTCGGGGTCGTCATTCTCGGCTTCCGACCCACCATAACGCCGGACGCGGCCGGTGGTTCCTTCGCCGTCGCGAAACCCCGCAGAGCGCTTTGCCGACTGGCGCAAACCTGGCAAGATGCGCCCCCGGCGCCAAGCCGCGACCGCACCGCGCGAGGAGGAAAGGAATGGCAGCAACGACGCTCGAGCCCGCATTCGTGCAGCTGATCGCCCGTGAGGTGGGCTGCCGGCCGCAGCAGGTGGAAGCCGCCGCCGCCCTCTTCGCCGAGGGTGCCACCGTGCCCTTCGTGGCTCGCTACCGCAAGGAAGCGACGGGCGGCCTGCTCGACGAGCAGCTCGAGCAGCTCAGCAAGCGCCGCGAGTACTTCCTCGAGCTCGCCGAGCGCCGCGATGCCATCCTGGCCTCGATCGCCGAGCAGGGCAAGCTGGGGCCCGAGCTTGAGGCACGGATCCGCGCCACCACGTCGAAGCAGGAGCTGGAGGACCTTTACCTCCCCTACAAGCCGAGGCGGCGTACCCGCGCCCAGATCGCCCGCGAGAAGGGCCTCGAGCCGCTCGCCGACGCCCTCCTCGCCGGCGCCCGCGGCCGCACCACCCCGGAAGAGCTGGCCGCTCCTTTCGTGCGGGAGGAGGCGAAGGTCGAGAGCACCGCCGAGGCGCTGGCCGGGGCCCGCGACATCCTCGCCGAGCGGCTGGCGGAGGACGCTCAGGTGCGCAGCGCCCTGCGCCTGGCCATGGGCCGCGACGCCGTGCTCAAGGTGCGCGCCCTCAGCGGCAAGGAGCGCGACGAGAAGGCCGCCGTCTATCGCGACTACTTCGCCCACGAGGAGCCGCTCAAGAGCATCCCGTCGCACCGCCTGCTCGCCATCGAGCGGGGCGAGCGCGAGGGCTTCCTGTTGAGCGAGATCTGCCTCGACGACGCCACGGAGGTGCTGCGCCTGGGCCAGCACTGGCAGGTGCCGCTCGACACCCCGTGTGGCCGCGAGGTGGCAGCGGCCAGCGAGGACGGCTACCACCGCCTGCTGCGGCCGTCGATCGCCAACGAGGTGCGCGGCGCGGGCCGGGAGGCTGCCCAGGCCCAGGCGATCGCCGTCTTCCGCGCCAACCTCGAGGCCCTGCTGATGCAATCGCCCTACGGCCAGCTCAGTGTCCTCGGCCTCGACCCCGGTTATCGCACCGGCTGCAAGGTGGCCGTCGTCGACCCCACCGGCCGGGTGGTGGCAACGGCGGTGATCTTCCCGGTGCCGCCGATGGCCCGCGAGAGCGAGGCGACGGCGACCCTGGTGCGGTTGATCCGCCAACACGACGTCAAGGCGGTGGCGATCGGCAACGGCACGGCGAGCCGGGAGACCGAGGCCTTCGCCCGCCGCACCGTCGAGGCGGCCGGGCTCGCCAAGCTGGTGGTGGCGATCGTGCCGGAAACCGGCGCCTCGGTCTACTCGGCCTCCGCCGAGGCCCGCGCCGAGCTCCCCGACCTCGACGTCTCGCTGCGCGGCGCGGTGTCGATCGCTCGCCGCCTGCAGGACCCGCTCGCCGAGCTGGTGAAGATCGAGCCCAAGTCGCTCGGCGTCGGCCAGTACCAGCACGACGTCGACCAGCGGGCCCTGGCGCGCGAGCTCGACACCGCCGTCGAAGCGGTGGTGAACCGCGTCGGTGTCGAGCTCAACTCGGCCTCGGCCTCGCTGCTGCGCCGGGTCTCCGGCCTCTCCGAGCGGCTGGCCCGCGCGGTCGTCGCGCATCGTGACGCCCACGGCGCCTACGGCAGCCGCCAGGCCCTGCGCGACGTGCCCGGCTTCGGGCCGAAGACCTTCGAGCAGGCGGCGGGCTTCCTGCGCTTGCGCGACGCCGCCCACGCCCTCGACCGCACGGCCGTCCATCCCGAGCGCTATTCCGTGGTGGAGCGGATGGCGCGCGAGCTGGGAGTGGGCCTCGAGGAACTGGTGGGCAACCCCGAGGCGGTCGCCCGCATCGAGCTCTCGCGCTATGCCGACGCCGCGAGCGGCCTCGGCCAGTTCACCCTCGGCGACATCCGCGAGGAGCTGCTCAAGCCGGGCCGCGACCCGCGCCCCGAGTTTGCGGTACCCGAGTGGCGGGAAGACGTTCGTTCGCTCGACGACCTGGTGGCCGGCATGGTGCTCGAGGGCCGGGTGTCGAACGTCACCAATTTCGGCGCCTTCATCGACATCGGCGTTGGACGCGATGGCCTGGTGCACGTCTCGGAGCTCTCGCACCGCTACATCGACGACCCCCGCCAGGCGGTGAGCGTGGGCCAGATCGTCAAGGTGGTCGTCAAAGAGGTCGATCGCCAGCGCGAGCGGATCGGCCTCTCGCTCAAGGCCCTGACCGCGGCCCCGGCTGCCGAGGCGCGGCCGGCCCGCGCAGCCGGGGCGCGCCCGCCGCAGCTCAAGGCACCCCGGCCGGCGACACCAGGCCCCGCGGCGGCGAAGCCGGCGGCCAGCCCGCCGCCGACGGTCGCCGACCTGATGGCCCGCTTCAACCGCCGCTGACCGCCCCGCCCTCGGCCCGCGGCTGAAACCTCGGGGCCACCCAAGGCGTTGATCCTCCGACGGTCGTTCGGCACTGCGACCCAGGAGGCGACGATGGACCTGTTGCGGACCCACCTGCGTGATGCCCTGCGCCGCTTGCGGCGCGCCCCTGGTTTCACTGCCCTCAGCATCGCGACCCTCGCCCTCGGCCTGGGAGCCACCACGGCCATCTTCAGCGTCGTCTACGCCGTGCTCCTGCGACCCTTGCCGTTCGCCGAGCCCAGCCGCCTGGTCGCCGTGTGGAACTCGGCCCCGGGCCTCGGGATCGATCACTTCGAGCACTCGCACGCCACCTACCTGCTGTTCAGCTCGCGCAGCCGTCTGCTGGAGAGCTTCGGGCTCCAGGCCTCCTCAAGCGTCAACCTGACGGGCGCTGGCGCACCGGAACGGGTCCAGGTGACCCTCGCCACAGCCTCACTGCAGAGCGTGCTGCGGGTGGTCCCGGTCGCCGGCCGGCCGCTTGCCGAGGCCGACATGCTGCCCGGAGCGCCGCCGGTGGCGCTGCTCTCCTACGACGCCTGGCAGCGCCGCTTCGGCGGTGCCGAGAATGCCATCGGCTCTCAGCTGGAGATCGACGGACGGGCGCGCGAGATCGTCGGTGTGCTGCCGCCGGGCCTCGACTTTCCACAAGCCGGAGCGGCGCTCTGGCTGCCGCTCACCATCGACCCGGCAAGGCCGGAGGTCGGGAACTTCAACTACCACGGCGTCGGGCGACTGCGGCCGGGAGCCGATCGTGCTCAGCTCGGCGCCGAGCTGAGCGCCATCCTCGCCAGCCTACCGGCGGCCTACCCGGAGGACGGCATCTCGCCCAAGATGATCGCAGAGGCGCGGATGCACACCTTGGCCGCACCGCTGCTCGACGAGCTCGTCGGCAGCTCCTCGACGCTGCTGTGGGTGTTGCTGGGAACGGTGGGGGTGGTGCTGCTGATCGCCTGCGCGAACGTCGCCAACCTGCTGCTCATCCGCGCCGAGGAACGCCAGCGGGAGATGGCCGTGCGCGACGCCCTGGGTGCCAGCCCGCGCCAGCTGGTCGGCGCCTGGATGGCGGAGAGCCTGCTCCTGACCTTCTCAGGCGGCGCGCTCGGTGTGCTGCTCGCCGACCTCGGCGTCAAAGCCCTCCTCGCCTTCGGCCCCAGTGATCTCCCCCGCCGCACAGAGGTGTCGCTCAACGGAGTGGCCCTCGCCCTCTGTGCCCTGCTCGCGTTCGCCACCGGCACCGTCTTCGCCTTCCTGCCTTTCCTGCGCCAGCGGCGGGCGGCCGGGGCCCGGGTGCTCGGGGACGGTGCCCGCGGCGCCACCGCCGGCCGGGCGCGTTTTCGCCTGCGCCACCTGCTGGTGGGAACCCAGGTGGCCTTGGCCCTCGTGTTGCTCGTCTTCTCGGGCCTGCTGGTGCGCAGCTTCGTGCACCTCACCGCCGTCGATGCCGGCTTCCGCCCCGATGGAGTGCTGACCGTCCGCCTCTTCCTGCCAGCGGCGAGCTACCCCGACCTCGCCGCCGTCTCCCACTTCCAAGCCGCAGCCCTCGACCGCCTGCGCGCTCTGCCGGGAGTCACCGCGGCCGGCATCGTCAGTGATCTGCCGATGATCGATCGCTCCCAGTCCGGGATCACCATCGAGGATCTGCCGCGCCCGGCCGACGGTCTACCACCGGTGGTGCCCAACGTGCGGGTAAGCGACGGCTACTTCGCCGCCTTGGGCATCCCGATCATCACCGGTCGCTCCCTCGAGCGTGCCGACGCTGAGCGCGGTACCGGCGCTGTCTTGGTCAGCGAGTCCTTCGCCCGCCACTACTGGCCCGGAGCGAGCCCGCTCGGCAAGCGCCTGAAGATGGGGATCGGGGACGACGGCCGCTGGCTCACCGTGGCCGGCGTCGCGGCGGATGTCCGTCACGATGGCCCGGCCGCACCGGCCCCCGAGATGCTCTACCTGCCCTTTGTCGGCAAGGACGCCGACCCGGAGCTCGGCATCGCGCGCGGGATGGCCCTGGCCCTCCGTACCGGCGGTGATCCGGCGGCCCTCGCCCGCCCCCTGCGCGAGACCCTCGCCGCCCTCGATCCCAAGCTGCCCCTCGCCCATCTCGAGACGATGAGCAGCCTGGTGGCGGGCGCCACCGCGCAGGCTCGCTTCGCCATGGCGCTGCTGCTCCTCGCGGCCGCGATGGCCCTCCTGCTGGGAGCCGTGGGTCTCTACGGTGTGATGTCTTATCTGGTCTCGCTGCGCCGGCGGGAGATCGGCGTCCGCCTCGCCCTCGGCGCCGAGCGTCGCGGCGTGGCCGGCCTCGTCGTCCGCCAAGGCCTGGCGGTGAGCAGCGTCGGGCTGGTGGTGGGGGCGGTGGCAGCGGCCACCCTCTCGCGCGGGCTCGGCAGCCTGCTCTACGAGATCAGCGCCACCGATCCTCTGACCTTCACCGCGATGGCCGCTGTGCTGCTGCTGGTCTGCGCCGCCGCGAGCTTCCTGCCCGCGCGTCGCGCTGCCGCGGTGGCACCGATCGAGGCCTTGAGGAGCGAGTAGGACGAGGGGGCGCGATATCGTCGGCCGGTGAACGCGCTCTCGAGCTTCGCCGGCCGCCCGTTTCTCGATGCCCTCCGAGGGCTCGAGCGGTGCCTGGTGGCGGGCGGGCGGGGCCTCGCCGCGACCGCGGCCGGCCTCCTCGCGAGCTATCTCCTCTACGTGCCCCTCCACGAGCTGGCCCACGCCTTTGCCTGCCTGGCGGCCGGTGGCAGCGTCAGCCGCCTGGAGGTCCAGCCCATCTTCGGCGGCGGGCTCCTCGCCAAGGCCTTCCCCTGGGTGGTGCCCGGCGGCGAGTACGCCGGCCGGCTGGTGGGCTTTGACACCGGCGGCAACGACCTCGTCTACCTAGCGACCGATCTCGGCCCCTTCTTGCTGACGATCTTGCCGGGCGTGTGGTGGCTGCGGCGAGCGGCGCGGGCGGGGAGCGGGTTTCTCTTCGGAGCCGGCCTGCCGTTCGCGCTCGCCCCCTTCCTCTCGCTGACCGGTGATGCCTACGAGATCGGCTCGATCCTCACCACCCAGCTACCCCCTTGGTGGCACGGCCCGCTCGCCACGAGCCTGCGCGCTGACGATCTGCTGCGCCTCGTGCCGACCCTCGGAGGCGGTGGGGTGCTCGCCTGGGCAGGGGCCCTCGTCGGCACTCTCCTCGGCACCGTCTGGGCCTTCGGCACCTATGGTCTGGGCAGCTGGGTGGCCGGCCGGCTCGGCCAGCCGGCCCTCCAGCCCACCGGGGAAAGCGGGGGCTAGAAGCTCGCCACCAGGGCGACCGAGAAGATCGAGTCGAGGTCGTCGAGCTCGGCGGTCGCGAAGCTGCCCGTCGCCGAGCCGTCCGGCCGCACGATCGGCACCGCGACGAGGCCGGGCTGGTGGTCGTAGAGCAGCTGCAGGCTCGCCTTGAGCGCCAGCCGCTCGCTCATCGCCACCGACAGCGAGTTGGTGAAGTCGGCGCGGTAGTCGTCCATCTCGTCGGCGTTGAGGTCCACCAGCAGCACGCTCGCGTAGGCCGTCGAGGCCGTGAGCTGCCGCCAGTAGTCGTAGCCGAGGCGCACGCCGAGGAACTTCTCGTCGACGGCCGGGTTGCGGACCACGTCCTGCTGGTCGGTGTAGGTGAGGCCGGCGTCGGTCTTGAAGCGGGCGGCCTTGGTGTCGAACCACACCTTGCCGATGCCGCCGACGGCAGAGAAACGGTCCTGGATCCCTGCCGGCTCGTTGCGTTCCCAGCCGGCCCCGCCGAACCAGTAGAGACCGTGGCCAAGGTCGTGGTCGTAGCGGCCGCGCAGCAGGTAGCTCTCCGCCGAGACCTGCGTGGTCTTGCTCTCGGTCAAACGGAAGTCGGCCGGGCCGGTGCCGACGGCGCCGCGGCCGATGCTGGTGGTCTCCGCCCGCAGGGCCCCCAGATCGAGCTGGAAGCGGGCCTTCGGCCAGGTGTAGGAGAGGGTGTTCTTGAGGCCCAGCGTGGTGGCCTCGGCGTTGCCGCTGGTCGCGACGTAGGACAGCTCGGCGGTGTCCGCCAGGCCGAGCTTCTTCTCATCGTCGGCCCGCACGATGGGGGTGGTGAGGACGGTGGCGAGGAGGGCGGCCACCGCCGTGCCGGCGAGCATTCTCGATCTCGACATTCGAACCTCCTTGAAGGCTGCAGAGAATGTGATGGGGGGCCTGGTCCCAAGCCAGGGAGAGGCCGTCCAGGGGTTGGTTGGCCGCGACTGCTCCGGCGATGGAAGGAACTCTACGATCCGAGCAATGCGGTCATGCAAACGAGCAAGATCTTACAGAAGGCATGGTGGGCAAGCAATCGTCGCCCGACGGAGCGCTAAGATCAACCGCCCGGCGCCGCGGCCTTCACCGCCGCCGGTCCAGCTGAGGCAAGACCGATGCCACGATCGAGCCGCCCGGCAGCGGACCCAGGAACGGCTCCAGAGGCCGCCGCAGAGGCAGCGCAGGCGGCCGGCGAACGGGGAGAACTTCCTGGGCCGGAAGGGGTTCCCGCCCTCACGGCGTGGGAGGTCGGCGGCCCCGCGGGCCGCCTCGTGGGCCTGGCAGCCGGGCAGGGAGGCCTGCCGGTCCTCTTCGTGCACGGCCTCGGTGGGCGCGCCGAGCACTGGGTAGCTCAACTGGTCGCGCTGGCGGGGCGAGGGCGGGTGGCGGCACTCTCCTGGCGCGGCCATGCCGGTTCGGCCACCGACCCCGAGGGGCGCTACGCTCCGCCGGAGGTCGCCCTCGACGTGCTGGCAGCGGCCGAGGCGCTGGGCTTCGAGCGCTTCGTCCTCGTCGGGCATAGCCTCGGGGCGATGGTCGCCGCGGCCCTCGCGGCGCAGCATCCGACGCGGGTCGCCGGGCTTCTCTTGGCCGACGCGAACGGCGATCAGACCTACCTGCCGCCGGCGGACGTCGAGGGATTCCTCGCTGCCATCCACGACGACCCCAGCGAGCTCGCCTGGCATTTTCAGCAGGTCGCTGCCGGTGGCGACCTCGTCCAGCAGGCCGTGGTGCTCGGCGATCTCGCCACCATGCCCGGCGAGGTGCTCCTCGCCTGTCTCGAAGCGGCGGCCCACCACAGCTCGGTCGCCGACCTCGATCGCTACCCTGGGCCGGTCCTGGCGGTCGTCTCGCACCTCAACAGCCTACCGATCAGCCTGCATCGGCTGCGACCCGACATCCCCACGGAGCTCCTCCGCGGCACGGGTCACTGGCTGATGATGGACGACGCCGAGGGTTTCAACCGCGCCTTGCGGCGCTTCGTGGCGGCGGTCGAGGCGGGGCTCAGGAACCAGCCGACCGCCGGGAGCTGAACGCTCCCGGGGCCAGTGGATCGCGGCTCGACGGTTACGGCGAGCAGGGGAAGGCGCTGGTGTCGGCGAAGGCTTGGGCGCGTACCCCGTTGGGGTTGCTGTAGCCCTTGACCAGGTAGTTCGGGCCGGTCTGGTTGTCGGCCACGGAGATCGTGTAGCCGACGTTGGTGAGAGCGCCCGCAAACACCCAGTAGTGGCCATTGAGGCCGCAGCCGTTGAGCACCTTGAGCATGACTTCCCAGTTGCTGTCCGAGAAGAACCAGAAGAGGCCGGTGTCGTTGGTGCCGGTCCGCACCGGGATGCCGTGCCCGGACGAGCTGTTGGTGTTCCAGCTGATTACCGCCAGGAAGCGGTCCTGGAGGCAGATCTCCTCGTTGCGCTGGTAACCCGCGAACTGGACGCCGCAGGAACCATGGAGAGGCTGCACCGAGCCGTTGCAATGGATCGTGTTCTGGAAGGCACCCACCTGGCTCTCGCTGAAGCCGCTGGTCACCAGGACGTAGGTGCCGGCGGTGAGGGAGAGGGAGTTCGCGCTGTTGCTGGCGTTGTCCTCGAGGTCGGCCGGCAGATTGGAGGTCCCGACACCCAGCTGGCCATCGTCGTCGCCGTCGATCAAGTTGGTGAGCTGGCTCAGCGGGTTGAAGGAGTTCCGGTAGAGGTGGAGATAGCCGTCGAACTCCTGCGAGCCGACGATGTAGCAGGTGCTGTCACTGGTCAGGCGGAAGCGCTGCGTGCGGTAGTGCACGGTGTTCGAAGAGATCGTCGGCCCGGCGCCGATCGGCCGGTTCCAGGTGGGGGCGTTGGTGTTGTTGCCGGCGAACACCTGCCCTTCGTCGGCAGCGGCCCCCTGGGCGGCCAGCAGCACCAAGGCAGCGGCCAGGATGATGAAGCGAGTCTTCATAGCAAGGCTCCTCTCAGAAAGAACGTCGTTCGACGTCGATGAACTCGGACGAGGCGTGGAATGCCTTCCTGCGGGGTCCGCGGTGTTGCTCCTCGCTTCTCGACGAGGAGGACCACTCGCCGTTCAAGCATCTCTACGATTCCTGCCCCCCAGCCTATCCGAATTCCGCGTGGCCGGTCGCCGGAAAAGTCCCGACGAAGCCACTCCTGGGGGGCTCTAGAGAGAGAGGCGAGGCCCCCTGGGTGTTCGTTACGGGCCGCTGCTGAGCCGCCGTGACCATGCCGGGCGCGGAGGGTCCGCCTCGCTCATACCAACGGCCACCCGCTCGATCTCCGGGCCCTCGACACCCACCCGTCGCCGAGGTGTAAGGTCCGGGGCGCCGGAACGTTGTGTCGAGTGACGACGGAAGGAGGAGAGCTTGCTCGCTGCCCTGACCTCACCCCAGCTCACCGGCCCGCCACCCCGGGCCGTGCCCGGCCCAGGTGCCGAGGCGCTCGCCAGCCTCTTCCAGGAGCATCACGAGAGGGTCTATCGCGCGGCCCATCGCATCACCGGCAACGCGAGCGACGCCGAGGACGTGTTGCAGACGGTCTTCATTCGCCTGCTGCGCCGGCAAGACGACGTGGACCTCGGCGACGGGGCGGCGAGCTACCTCCACCGCGCCGCGGTCAACGCCTCTCTCGACTTGATCCGGGCCCGCAAACGGGCCCGTGCCGTCGACCTCGCCGAGGTGAGCGAGACGCCGGCCGAGGGGGCGGACTCAGCCCCCGAGTCGCGCCGCTACCGCCGCGAGCTCTCGCGGCTGCTCCGCGCGGCCCTGACCAAGGTCTCGCCGCGGGCCGCCGAGATCTTCTCCCTGCGCTACTTCGAGGGCTTCGGCAACCGTGAGATCGCCGAGCTCCTGGGCACGTCGCAGACCGCCGTCGCCGTCATCCTGCATCGCACGCGGCACCGCCTCGGCAAGGAGTTGGTACCGCTTCTCGGAGGTAACCAGCCATGAAGCTCAGCGATCTCGACCTTACGTCCAAGCGAGCCGGGGATGACCTCCTCGACCGCGCGATCGACACCGTGCGCGACGAGCCGATCGACCCAGCCGCGATCGCGGCTGCCGCCACCCGCGCATGGCAGCGGCTCGAGCAGGAAGCGAGCACCACGGCCACTTCGCAGCACGGCCCCGTCACCGGCTGTGACGGCTTTCAGGCACTGATCCCGGCCTATCTCGCCGGCGAGCTGCCTCCGGCCCGGGCCCTGCTCTTCGAGGACCACAGCCGCGAGTGCGTGCCCTGCCGGCGGGCCCTCAAGGCGGCCCGCGAGGGCGCCGCGAGCACTCTCGTCCCCCGGCGGGCCGTGGCGCCCGCGCCGCGCCGGCGCGACACCAGCTGGCTGTGGATGGGCCTCGCCGCCAGCGCCCTCCTGGCCGTCGGCGTCGCCGGCTGGCTGAGCTGGTCGGGCGGTCTCGGCGGGCATGGCCAGATGGCCCAGGTGAGCTCGGTCGACGGCATGCTCTTCCGCCTCGACGGCGACCGCGCCGTGGAGCTGGCGACGGGCACCCCCATCGACGAGCAGCAGGAGGTGCGGACCGGCCGCGGCTCGGGCGCCATGCTCCGCCTGGCGGATGGCTCGCTGATCGAGCTGCGCGAGCGCTCGGCGATCTCCCTCGCCCGCGCACGGGGCGAGACGACGATCCGGGTCAACCGCGGCAGCATCATCGTCCAGGCCGCCAAGCAGCACGGTCACCTCTACGTGGCGACGGACGATTGCCTGGTCTCCGTGGTGGGCACCATCTTCGCGGTGGATCACGGCACCAAGGGCTCGAAGGTGGCGGTGGTGGAAGGAGAGGTGCACGTCGCCGAGGGCCGGCAACAGCATGTCCTGCTGCCCGGTGACCGGCTGGCGACCGGCACCCGGGCGGTGGCCGGCAGCGTCGCGACCGACATCGCCTGGAGCCGCGACCGCGAGCGCTACCTCGCCGTGCTCGGCGAGCTGAAGGCGCTCAACGAGGAGATGGAGCGCGCCCTCTCGGCGCCGGACCTGCGCTACTCGAGCCGCCTGTTGGACCTCACTCCGGCCGGCTCGACGGTCTACCTCGGCCTGCCCAACGTCACCACCGAGCTGGCGGACTTCGAGCGCTTCCTCGAAGAGCGACTGGCGCAGAGCGAGACGCTGGCCCAGTGGTGGCAGGAGCACCTCGGCGTCGGCTCCCAGCAGCGGCTGCGCGAGGTCGTCGATCGCATCGCGGGCCTCGGCCAGCACCTGGGCGAGGAGATCGTCGTCAGCGCCGCCCTGAGCGGCTCGCCGGAGAGCTCGGGCCAGCCGGCTAGCCCGGCCTTCCTCGTCCTCGCCGAGGTCGTCAACCCGAGCGCCTTCGCCGCCACCCTGGCCGCCGAGGTCGAGCGGCTGAACTCGACCGGCAGCCGCCCGCAGCTGCGGATCGTTGCCGATCCGGCCACTGCGCCGCCAGCCGGCCCCGACGAGCTGCTGCTGTGGCCCGCCGGTGACGTCTTCGCCGCCAGCGGCGACCTCGGCGAGCTCCAGCAGCTGGCGGCGACGCTCGCCGATCCGGCGGCGAACTCCTTCGTCGGCTCGCCGTTCCACGCCCGCCTCCTCGAGGCCTACCAGCAGGGCGCCCAGTGGCTGGCCGGGATGGACCTCGGCCGGATGATCGGCAACGCCACCGGTGAGCCGCCGCGGGCAGCCCTCGAGTTCAGCGGGCTGGCCGGCGCCCGCAGCCTGATCGTCGAACGCAAGACGCACGACGGCGTTACCCACACGGGCGGTGTGCTGAGCTTCGACGGTCCGCGGACCGGCGCTCTCGGCTGGCTCGCCCAGCCCGCCCCGATGGGCTCTCTCGATTTCGTCTCGCCAGAGGCGAACCTCGCCGCTGCCTTCGTGGTCGAGCAGCCAGCCGAGATCCTCACCCAGACGTTCCGCTTCCTGGCTACCAACGCCCCTGGTCTCGGCGAGCAGCTAGCGCAGTTCGAGAGCGAGCACCAGGTGAACTTGATCGACGACCTCGCCGCTCCGCTCGGTGGCGAGATGGCCGTGGCGCTCGACGGCCCGTCGTTGCCGACGCCGGCCTGGAAGGTGGTCGCCGAGGTCTACGACCAGGCCCGGTTCGAGCAGGCCATCGAATGGGCGGTCGGTGAGCTCAACCGGCTCGCCGAGCAGTCCGGCCATCCGGGCGTGACCCACGGCCAGGAAACGGTGGGCGGGCGCACCTACTACGAGATCACGTTCGGAACGGGCCCCGGGGCCGCTTACACCTTCGACGGGGGCTACTTCGTGGCCGGGCCGAGCCGGGCGCTGCTGGACCGCGCCCTCCAGGTCCGCGCCTCGGGCCTCAACCTGAAGACGGCGCCGGTGTTCCGCCAGCTGCTGCCGGCGGACAGCTATCTCGACTTCTCGGGCTTGCTCTTCACCCAGCTGGGCTCGTTGGGCCAGGCCGTGACCTCGACCTTCGGCGCCAACCTGAACGCCGACCAGCAGCAGGCCTTGGCCAGCCTCGACCTCGACAAGCCGACCCTCACCTGCATCTACGGTGAGCCGGACCGGATCCGCCTGGTGACCTCGGGGCAGGGCGGCTCGCTCGCCTCCCGCCTCACAGGCTTCTTGGGCGCCTCGTTGCCCGGGCCGGCGAATCACTAGGCGCGTCGCCACCGTAGGAACGGGGGTACGATCACGCGGTCGTACCCCTCATTCACTCTTCAAGGGCGCTCGCGCCGGGGAACTTATGAGCTCACCGCCCGTCATCGAGCTCGCGGACCTCTCGGTCCGCTTCGGGGCTCGTACCATCCTCGACCACCTGACCGGTTCGGTATCCGGCCGGGCGATCGGCCTGCTGGGACCGAACGGGGCGGGGAAGACCACCCTGCTCCACACCCTGCTCGGCTTCCATCCTCCGGCCGGCGGCACGGCGCGGATCCTCGGCCACGACATCACGAGCGCCGGCCGCGAGGCGCGACGGCTGATCGGCTACATGCCGGAGCGCGACTCGTTCATCGCCGGGATCAGCGGCGTGCGCTTCGTGCGGATGATGGCCGAGCTCTCCGGGCTGCCACCCGCCGAGGCCATGGAACGCACCCACGAGGCGTTCTTCTACGTCGGTCTGGGCGAGGCCCGCTACCGCAACCTCGAGACCTACTCCTACGGCATGAAGCAGCTGGCCAAGTTCGCCCAGGCGATCGCCCACGGGCCGCGCCTGCTGCTCCTCGACGAGCCCACCAACGGCCTCGATCCGCCGGCGCGGAGCCGGATGCTGCGGCTGATCCGCGACGTGCGGGACAGCGGCACGGCCCACGTGGTGATCTCCTCGCACCTGCTGCGCGACGTCGAGGACTGCTGCGACGAGGTGCTGGTGCTCAAGGCGGGCAAGATCGCCACGTACTGCAACCTCGAGGCGGAGCGCAAGGCGAACCGCAAGTTCCTCCTCCTCGAGCTCAAGGACGGCGAGCGCGAAGGCTTCGCCCGCGCCGCCGAGGCGCTGGGCGCCGAGTGCGCGCTCTCCGGCCCACGCCGCCTCAAGATCGTGCTGCCGCCGGCGCTCGAGACCCGTGACCTCTTCCGGCTCGCCGCCGAGCGCAGCGTGCAGATCCGCCGCCTCGACTACAAACGCGACTCGTTGCAGGACATCTTCCTCAAGGCCATGGAGAGCTAGACAGTGGCGGTCTACGGTCGGACCTATCGCGCCTACAGCGGCGAGCTCACCCCAGAGGCGTCTCGCTTTCTAGTGCTGCCTCGCTATCATCTCGCCGAGATCTTCCGCTCGCGGCCCTTCCTCGCCCTCTTCGCCGTCGCCTTCGCCCCCTGCCTGGTGGCGGCCACGCGGATCTATCTGGGCTACAACGCCGAAGCGATCAACGTCCTGCGCTTGCCGCCCGAGCTGATCGAGCGGCTGCTGGCGATCACCCCGAGCTTCTTCCGCAACTGGGTGCTGATGCCGCAGTTCGTGATGGCTTTCCTGCTCACCTTGGTGGTCGGTCCGGCCCTCGTCTCGCCAGACCTGCGCAACAACGCCCTGCCGCTCTACCTGGCGCGCCCCATCGCGCGCCGCGAGTACGTCGCCGGCAAGCTCGTGGTGCTCCTCGCCGTGCTCTCGGCCGTCACCTGGGTGCCGGGGCTGGTCCTCTTCCTCTTCCAGAGCTTCCTCGCCGGCTGGGATTGGTTTGCCGACAACTACTGGCTGGCGGCCTCGATCTTCGTCGGCTCTGCCGCCTGGATCCTCACCCTGTCGCTGATCGCTCTCGCCATCTCGGCCTGGGTGAAGTGGCGGCCGGTCGCCGCCTTGCTCTTCCTCGCCCTGCCGCTCATCGCGCAATCGATGGGCACCATCCTCAACCTGCTGCTGCGCACCGAGCTGGCCTCCGTGCTGCAGGTGTGGAGCGTGATGGGAAGCCTGCTCGGCGGCCTCTTCCGCCTCGACACGGCCAACCAGTCGCTGCACAGCTGGCAGGCCTGGACGGTCCTCCTCCTGCTGTGGGGGGCGAGCCTGTGGTTGCTCTCCCGCAAGGTGCGGGCCTACGAGGTGGAAAAGTGAGCGCGCCGAGCATCATTTTCGACGACGTGTCGAAGTTCTACGGCGAGGTGCTGGGAGTCAACCGGGTGCGCTTGACGCTCGCCCCCGGGATCACCGGCCTGGTGGGACCCAACGGTTCTGGCAAGACCACCCTGATGAACCTGATGACGGGCCTGCTGCGCCCCACGCACGGCCGGGTGAGCATCCTCGGGCTCGACGCCGACCGGCCCGAGGAGCTCTTCCGGCGCGTCGGCTATGCGACGCAGTTCGACTCCTTCCCCCGCGCCCTCACCGGGTTCGAGCTGATCGCCGGCTATCTCGGGGTGCACGGCTATCCCACCGCCGAGGCCCGCGAGCGGGCCGCCCTCGCCCTCGCCAAGGTGAACCTCACCGAGGCGGGCGGGCGACGGGTCAACGGCTACAGCAAGGGGATGCGGCAGCGGATCAAGCTCGCCCAGGCGATGGCCCACGACCCGGACGTCCTGGTGCTCGACGAACCTCTGAACGGGCTCGACCCAATGGCCCGCGCCGAGGTGATCGCGCTCTTCCAGGAGCTGGCGCAGGCCGGCAAGTTCGTCGTCGTCTCGAGCCACATCTTGCACGAGGTCGACCTGATCTCCGATCGCGTCGTCTTCCTCAACAGCGGCTATGTGCTCGCCGAGGGCGAAGCGCACGACGTCCGTTCGGAGATGAAGGAGCACCCGATCCAGATCTTCGTGCGCTGCGAACGGCCCGAGACCCTGGCCGCCCGGCTCTTCGCGGAGGACCACGTGGTCGAGGTCAAGCTGCACGACGACCGCCGGGGCCTGCTGGTGAGCACCCGGGACAGCGACCGCTTCTACCAGGATTTGAGTCGTGCCGTGTTGGAGGACGGCCTGCCCGTCGAAGCCGTGGGGCCGGCCGACGAGGACGTCCAGGCCGTCTACGGCTACCTGATCGGTGGCGAGGTGGGGAGACTATGAGCGAGACCGCAAGCGTCCACCCGAGCGTTCTTCCGGCCCCCGGCACGGGCGCCCTGTGGCGACGGCAGATCGCCGCCATCCTGCGCTTGGAGCTACGCCGGAGCTTCCTCGGGGCCCGCGCCCTGCTGCTCTACCTGGCCGCCCTGGCCCCGGTGGGGCTCGCCGCGATCTACGCCGTGATGGCCCTCTACCTCGCCGAGGGCAAGGAGACCATCCAGTCGGCGAGCAAGTTCTACGCGGCGATCTACCAGCCGTTCCTGCTCACCATGATCGTCTTCTTCGGCTGCACCTGGGTGTTCAGCAACCTGATTCGCGGCGAGGTGCTGGACCGCAGCCTGCACTACTACTTCCTGGCACCCGTGCGGCGCGAGGTGCTGATCAGCGGCAAGTTCCTCGCCGGCCTGGTGGGTTCCGCGCTGCTCTTCGGTGCCTCGACGGTGGCGTCCTACATGCTGATGTACCTGCCGTTCGGCAACGCCGCGATCCACACTCACTTGCTCGGCGGTCCGGGCCTCGGCCACCTCTTCACCTACCTGGGGATCACCCTGCTTGCCTGCTTGGGCTATGGCTCGGTCTTCTTGCTGGTGGGCCTGGTGTTCAGGAACCCGATCCTGCCGGCCTTCCTGCTGCTGGTGTGGGAGTGGCTCAACTTCCTGCTGCCGCCGCTGCTCAAGAAGCTCTCGGTGATCCACTACCTCAAGGCGCTCTGCCCGGTGCCGATGTCGGACGGCCCGTTCGCCGTGCTGAGCGAGCCGCCGTCGGCCGTGACCTCGGTCCTCGGCCTGCTCGTCTTCGCCGCCGTGGTCCTCGTGCTGGCAACGCTGCGCATCCGGCACATGGAGGTCGACTACGCGAACGACTAGGCGGCTCAGGAGGGTTTCGCGGCGCAGAAGTGAAAGGGCGCCACGAACTCGCGCAGCGCGGCCTCGTCCGCCGGCGTGGCGGTGAGGTCGAGCTCCTCCTCACCGTCGCTCGCGGCCGGGGTGGGCCCGAACCAGATCCCCAGCCGGAGCTTCTCGTCCTCGGGGCAGTCGATCAGCAGGGTCGCGACGATCTTGTCGCGACGGCCGAGCCCGGAGCGGAAGTCCACCCGGCTGCGCTGGGCGACGAACCGCACGTCGGCACCGTGGAGGGTGAAGTGGCCTTCGCCGAGCTTCTCGCCACGGTGGACGCTGAGGCCTAGGTCGCGCAGCACCTCGCTGTCCGTCGAGCGGCCGGCGAAGTAGTCCTCGAGCTCGCGCCGCTTGCGCTCGCTCTGCAGCGTCTTGACGTAGAAGAAGCCGCGGTCGCCCAGGATCTCCTCACCGTGGGGCTTGCCGGCCGGTACCTCGTGGTCGGTGAGGATGGCGGTCTCCATCACGAAGGGGATCGACAACCCCAGCGCCGGGTGGTAGCCCGCCGGCAGGGTCTCGGTCCCCAGGACCTCGGCCACGCGCGCAGCACGGGCCGCGGGGTCCTTGATCTCACCCTCCCATTGGCGAGCCCGGCGGTAGCCGAAGTAGCCGAGGCTGATCACGGCGATGCCGCCGAGGACGACCACGGCGCCGCAGCCGAGGGCGATCCACGACGCCGGCGAGCGACCGCGCGATCCTGTGGATGCGGGCATGAGGGACCTCCTGTGTCGCGACTGTCTCCAGAAGACTACGGTGGTGCGGAGCCGAGGTTGCGGCGCGGTCTACATGCGGTCCGGCAGCGGGATGCCCAGCAGCTCGCAACAGGCCACGAGGCCCCGCTCGAAGACCTGCACCGCCACCAGGCGCGCGGCGCGCAGCGCCGGGTCCTCTTCCTGGAGGATCGGATGGCGATGGTAGAGGGCGTTGAGCTGCTGCGCGAGGTCGAGGGCATGGCGAGCCAGCAGGGACAGCTCCAGGCTGTCGCTCGCGCGCTCCACGACCTCGGCGGTCTGGCTCACGGCGAGGCCGAGGCTCCACAGATCGTCCGACCACACTCCGGCGGGCAGCGCCGCAGCCTCGGCGCGATCTACCTCGGCCACCAGGCCGGCGTCGCGCAGCCGGCGCTTGATGTTCTTGACCCGCACTCCGGAGTACTGGAGATAGGGGCCCGTCTCGCCCTCGAAGGCGAGGGCCTCGGCGAGGTCGAAGGCGATGACGCGCGTCGTGGTGGCCTTGACCATGAAGAAGCGCAGGGCCGCGGTGGCGATCTGCCGGGCCAGGGCGTCGAGATCCTCGTCAGCCAGCTCGCGGTTGCGGCGGGCGATCTCCTCGCGGCTGCGCGCCACCAGCTGGTCGAGGAGGTCGTCGGCCTTGACACCGATGCCCTTGCGGCCGGACATCTCCAGCGCCCGCGCCGGCTCGCCGTCGCCGCTGTCGTCGAGGTAGCCCAGCTGGCGGGCCGTCGCTTGCGACAGCGCCACCATCTCGTAGGCGAAGTGGATCGAGGCCATCGCCTGCTCGCGGTGACCCAGGGCCTCGAGGCCGGCCCGCACGATCTTCTGCAGATAGCTCTGGCGGGCGTCGATGACGTTGATCACGCGGCTGGCAGCGCCGAAGGCGGGATGCTCGGCGGCGCCGTCCCGGGTGGTCTCCCAGACCCCCTCGGCCTCCCAGATGCGGTAGCCGAAGTCACGGCCCAAGAGGCCGAACTTCCACAGCTGGTAGGCGATGTCCTTGCCGACATAGGTCACCGTGCCATCCGAGCGGACGATGACCTTGTCGGGGTCTTCGAGGCCGGCGAACTCCTCGCTGTCGGCGAGCGGCATCACCCAGCAGCCGCGGTTCTTGCCCTCGCTCTCCAGGCGGACGGCGCCCGTGGCCTTGAGCTGTTCGAAGGCGTGGGCGAAGAAGTGCAGGCCGAGGATGTCGCTCTCACGGGTGAGCAGGTCGTAGCCGATCCCCAAACGGCGCATGGTGGCGAGGTGCCGCGCGAGCACGCGGCGGCCGATCAGCCGGCCCAGCTCGGCACGCTCACCCTCACCACTCTCGAGGGCGTGGAGGGTCTGGCGCCGCAACGCACGGCGGGACTCGTCGGCCTCGTACCAGCGCCCCACCTCGCTGTAGAGGTCCCAGCAGGTGTAATCGAAGGGCTCGGGAAGGGCCACGATCTCCGCCGCCGTCATCCCCTTGAGGTCGGCGAAGCCGACGATGACGTCGGCCAGCTGCACACCGGTGTCGTCGATGTAGTTCTGGGCCTCGACGCCGTGACCCAACGCCCGCAGGCAACGCACCAGCACGTCACCGAGCACGGCGTTGCGTAGGTGGCCGATGTGGGCAGCCTTGTTGGGGTTGATGTTGGTGTGCTCGACGATGATCTTACCGGCGCGCTCGCCAGGCGGCAGCACCGGCTCGGCGAGCAGGCGGGCCATCGCCGCCGCGCGGTCGAAGTAGAAGTTGAGGTAGCCGGCACCTTCCACCTTGAGCTCCCGAACCCCCGCGGGCAAGGCCAGCTCGCGGGAGATCTCCTCGGCGATCATCCGCGGCGCTCGCTTCAGGCTGCGCGCCAGCTGCAGGGCGATAGGGAAAGAAAGGTCGCCGAGGCTGCGGCGGGGCGGCACCTCGGCCACGAGGTCGACCTCGAGCCCGTAGAGGGCGCGGATCCGCGTCTGGAGCAACTGGCCGAGCTCGGCCTTGAAGGCGGTCAGCATCGTGGGGTCTCGCTGTCGAGGGCCGCCGGGCGGCGCACCGGGCGGCAGATGGGAGAAGAGGGGCCCGGGGACTAGCGGAAGCCCCGTCGCAGCTCGCGGCGGAAGACGTCGTAGGCCTCGTCGCCGAACAGGCAGATGACGACCCGCTCCAGCTTGGTGCCCCCCTGCAGGTAGCGGTGGACCTCGGTGAGCATGATCCTCGCTGCGCGCTCGAGCGGAAAACCGAAGTTGCCGGTGGAGATCGCCGGCATGGCGATCGAGCGCAGCCCGTTGCGGTCAGCCAAGGCGAGCGCCGAGCGGACGGCGGAGGCGAGCTTGCGATCCTCGTCGCCCTCGCCCCAGCGTGGCCCGACGGCGTGCAGCACCCGCCGCGCCTTGAGCTTGCCAGCGCCGGTCATCACGGCCGTGCCCACCGGCGTGCTGCCGATGCGGTCGCACTCTTCTTGGATGGACGGCCCACCGCGCTGGCGGATCGCTCCCGCCACGCCGGAGCCCAGCTGCAGGTCTTCGTTCGCCGGATTGACCAGAGCCTCGACCTCGAGCTCGGTGATGTCGCCTTCCACCAGCTCGAGAACGGTCCTGTCGAGCTCGAGTGTCAGCTTTCGTTGCGTCGCCTCGCTCATCGTCCTACCAACGTCCTCCAACCATTGATGATATCAAGCCGCTCCCCGTCGCGGCGGGGCAGCGCACCGAGCCGGCACGCCTGCCGTCGCCTCAGGCGCCGTACTTGCGCAACCGTCCACCATTGGCGAGCATCAGCGCCAGCAGATCGTGGGACGGGAAGGTACCCAGGTGCCCGCCGGTCGCAGAGACCTCCGAAAACTCCGTCGCCTGGTCCATGAAGCAGATCTGCGAGTGCAGCAGCAGGGGGACCGGATGCCAGCTGTGCGCCTTCATCGGTGCCGGCGTCGAGTGGTCGCCCGTCACCGCGACGACGTCCGGCCCCAGGGCGAGCAGTTGTGGCAGGGCGGCGTCGACCTCCTCGAGGACACGGACCTTGGCCGCGACATCACCGTCCTCGCCGGCCTGATCGGTCTGCTTGACGTGGAGGAAGAAGAAGTCGAAGTCCGGCCAACAGCGGGCTACCTGTTCGATGGTCTCGCCGACCCGCTTGCCGCAGGGGACCACCGTCATGCCACAGGCGGCCGCCACGCCACGGTAGAGCGGGTAGCCGGCGAACGCACCGCATCGCATCCGGTACATCTCGACCATCGACGGCAAATGCGGCAGGACGGAGAAGCCGCGGAGAAGCAGACGGTTCGCCTTCGTCTCGTCGGCGATCGCCGCTTCGAGAACGGGCAGTAGCTGGCGGAGCCGCGCCGCCGTCGCATCACCCTCGGGAGCGCTGGCGGTAGCGGTCAGGGGCGGTACTCCGAGCTGTTGCGGGTCGGTGTCGGCCACGGCGGGTGACAAGCCCTCGCCACGCAGCACGAGGACGAAGCGATGCCCCTCGCCGGGATCGATCTCCACCTCGAGGCCGGCGATCGGCTGGTGGACGAGGGCCGCCCGTAGCTTGTCGACCAGCCGCCGGCATTCCTCGGTGGGGATGCGACCGGCGCGACGGTCGGTCAGGTTGCCGGCGGCGTCGGCGGTCGCGAAGTTGCCACGCGCCGCGATGTCGCCCGGCTTCAGGGCCAACCCCGAGCCCAGGGCCTCAAGCACGCCCCGCCCGATGTCCGCCTCCGGCGTGGTGGGGTCGTAGCCGAAGAGAGCCAGATGGCCCGGGCCGCTGCCCGGGGTGATGCCGGCCGCCACCGGCACGATGCGGCCGAGGGCCGAGCGCCCGGCGAGCGCGTCGAGGTGGGGCAGCCGCGCCAGGTCCAGGGCCGTTCGTGGTTGCTCGGCCGTGCGCAGGTCACCCACTCCGTCGAGCACCAGCAGCACCAGCTTGCTCGCCGCCGGCTGGGCGAGGCGGGCCAGAAAGCTCAGGCGCCGGTCCATGGAGTCCCCCTTCCGCGAAAGATCCGGGTTTGGCTGGGCCGGCGCCGGCCGGCCGCCGCCGCTCTAGGCCACCAGATAGACGCTGGCCCGCACCTGCACCCGCGCCCGCGGCTCGAAGCCGCTGCCGACGACGGCGAAGGCGCTGGCCGCGGCCATCACGGGCAAGACCACCCAACCGTCGAAGCTCTCGCCTCCCGAGTAGGGCGGCACGACCGGCTCGACCTCCGCCAGCTTGATCCAGTGCTGGTCCTCGGGGTCGAAGCAGGCCCGGAGCTCCACGTAGGCACGGTCGAGATCGATCGAACGCTGCCCCGACGGATGCCAGATGGAGACCACGAAACGAGCCTCGTCGAAGGCCACGGTCGACAGCTGAGCCTCACCGCGGACCACCAAGGGAAAATTGAAGGTACCGTTGGAATCGGTTGCAAAGATCTCCGGCGTTGCGTCGAAAATGACGTGCCGCGGCTCCGTCCCCGAGCTCATCATCCCTCCTGTCCGCGCGCCAGCTGTAGGGCACGTCGGATCCTCGCCACGGTTTCCTCGTCGCTCGCCGCGAGCAAGGGAGCCCCGATACCGAAGGCCACGGCTCCCGCCCGTCGATAGGCGGGGATCTCGTCCACCCCGAAACCGCCAGCGGCGAGCATGGGGATATCGCCGAGCGGCTGGCGGATCGTCGCGAGATACGCCGGTCCCCCCACCGGAGGCAACGGATAGACCTTCACGAGGTCGGCTCCAGCCTCCCAGGCGGTGACGATCTCGGTCGGCGTCAGCGCCCCGGCGATGAGGAACCGGCCGGCGGCGGCCGCCGCCGACAGCACCTCGCGGCCGCAGCCGGGAGTGACCACGAATTCCGCCCCGACGGCCAACGCGCGCTTCAAACGGTCCAGATCGGCGACCGTCCCGGTCCCGATCCAGGGCGGACCGGAGCCCCCACGCTCGGCCAGCAGCTCGCTGACCAGCACCTCGGCCTGCGGCACGGTGAAGGTGATCTCGACCAGCTCGAGGCCAGCGCGGGCGAGAAGCCGCGCCTGGCGCCGCGCCTCCTCAGGGTCGGTGGTGCGCACCACGCCCACGATCGGAGCCTGCCGCAGGCTGCTGGCAACCGCCTCCCGCACCGGCCCGCCGGCGTCTCGAACCAAACCCTCTGCGGGCACCTCACCGCCGGCCGCAGACGGAGCCATCAAGGCCAAATCACCCGTTGCCATCAGAAGGCGAAGTCTATCACTGCGGTCCTCCCGCCCCGGTCCCGACCGCTGTCCCGAAACCTCGGCCTGCCGGGAACTTGTCTACGTAGAGGAGCCCCGAGGATGCGCCTTGTGGTCCGCAGAAACAGCCCGTGCCCGGCCGTCTCGGCTGCCAGCGGCCCAGGTTGGCGAGTTTCGCGCCTTCATCATGGCTTCCATCGTTCAGGCGGTCCGGCAGCGACGCCTCCTTGACGCTGGCCATGTCGCCTGGAAACACCGAAAGGAGAGTCCTATGTTGTCGAAAGCCCTCCGCGGCATCACCCTCACCGTCCTGCTCCTCGTCAGCGCGGTGACTCTCGGCCCTGGCGCGGAGGCCGCCCCGCGGGAGCGTCCCGGCACTGCACGCGGGTTCGAGCTCTGGGACCTCGCCCTCGCGCCCTGGCACGCCTTCCTCGCCTGGGCGGGCCTCGCCACACCGGCCATCGAGCCGGTCCCCGACCAACCTCGTCGTTTGGTCAACGCCTGGAGCAAGGCGGGGCCCGAGATCGACCCGATCGGTTTGATCGAGCCGGACCCCAACCTGGGAAACGCGGTGGACCCACCGCCGCCTGGCCATCCCTGATCCCAACGCGGGTGCGGCTGAGCCGAAGCTTCCACGAGCTTCCCGCTGAAGGCTGATGCCGGTTCGCCGGCAACCAGTGGGAACTAGATTGCAAATAGAGAAGAGCAAAAATGAGATAGAAGCTATAATGCCCGCCAGTGCAGCAACCTCAGCCCCAGCACCAAGGGAGGTCGGTGATGTTCTACGCCAACCTCCCCCAAGGAGCGGAGCATGTCGAAACGACACCCGGAGTCGGAGATCCTCGCCGGTTTCGTCAGCGGTGAGCTCGCAACCGACCGTAATCTCAAAGTGGCCTGGCATCTCTCGCACTGCGCGAGTTGCCGTCGGACCGTCGGTGAGCTGCCAGCGGGGCGCAGCGTGCTCGAGCAATTGCTGGGCACGGCCCAGGCCCCTCCGCCGCCATCGCCGAGCGCCTTCGATCACAGCTACGAAGCCCTGATCCGGCGCTCCTACCAGCTGATGCTCCGCCGTGAGAGCGAGCTCCGCCGCGATCGCGTCCGCGCACCGCAGCTGCTCGCGCAGCTGCTGCGCCACCCGGCGAGCCGGCAGCGAGTCTTGATCGTCAACACGTCCCGGTTCCGCAACTGGGGCCTGGCCGAGCTCCTTCTCGAGCACTCGGCGGAGGCCTGGTTCCAACACCCCGAACGCAGCGAGACCTTCGCCGACCTGGCGCTGACGGTGTCCGCCTGTCTGCCAGAAGAGGACTATGGCCGACCGGTGCTCGCCGACCTGATGGCGCGCTGCATGATCCACATCGCCAACGCTCGCCGGATCGGTTCCGACCACCAGGGCGCCGAGGACGCCTTCGCCGAAGCCGATCGCCTGCTCAACGGCGGCACCGGCGACCCGCTGGAACGGGCTCGCTTTCTCTACTTCCAGGCTGTGCTGCGGCGCGACCAGCGGCGGTTCGAGACCGCGTCATCGCTGCTCCGCCGGGCCATCAAGGCCTACCGCCGGGCGGGCGATCTGCACGAGGCCGGCAAGACGCTGGTCACGCTCGCCAACCTGGCCAAGAACCGCGGGGAGCCTCACCGCGCCATCGAGATCCTGCAGGAGGCCCTCGGGCTGATCGAGGTCGAGCGTGAGCCCCGCCTCGCCCTGATCACCCGCCACAACCTCATCTCCTACCTCGCCGATGCCGAGCGCTTCATGGAGGCCCGGGCGCTCCTGGCGCGGAGCCGCGCGCTCTACGCCAGCCACGCGGACGCCCTCACCCGCCTGCGCCACCTCTGGGTCCAGGGGCAGGTGGCCTACGGCTTGGCGCAGCTGCCCCAGGCTGAGCGCCTGCTCCGGCGAGCTCGCGAAGGCTTCGTGGCGGCCAAGATGAGCTACGACGCGGCGCTCGTCTCGCTCGACCTCGCGCTCGTCTATGCGCGCGAGCACCGCCTGCGCGAGCTGCGGCAGCTGACGGCCGAGGTGCTGCCGATCTTCCGGTCGCTCGAGGTGCGCCGCGAGGCGGCGGCGACGCTCGTCCTCTTCCAGCAGGCAGCGCTCGCCGATGCCTTGACCACGGCGTTGGTACGCCAGCTCGCCACCGAGGTCCGTGCCGAGCAGGGAGCCGTCGAGATGCTCCCCGAGAGCCCGCCCGTGCTCAGTCTTCCCTAGGCGGCCCGACGCGGCCGGCGTGATGGCCGGCGCGGCGCAGGATCCCCCGCAGCAGGCTGATCTCGCGTTCGCTCGCGCCACTGCGTGCGGCCAAGCGACGGAGGTCTCGCAGCACCTGCTCGAAGGTCGAGTCGCGGGCGAAACCGATCTGCCGCAACCAGGCCGTGAGCTGCCCGAAGAGGCCTTCGATCTGCTCGCTCGCGGCCGGTGCCTCCACCACCACCTCGCCCCCCCATTGACCCGCGGCCACCTCGGCCGTGGCACTCTCGCGGGCGAGGAAGGTCTCGTAGCACAGGATCAGCACGGCCTGGCTCAAGTTGAGGGTGGGGTGCGCCGTGGCGGTGGGGACCTTGACCACCTGGCTGCAGAGCGCCAGCTCCTCGGTCGTGAGGCCACCACGCTCGGGGCCGAAGACCAGGGCCGCGGCCCGCGACGGCGTGGCCGCCAGGTTTCGCGCGGCCTCGCGGGCATCGACCAGCGGGCCGGGAACGCTGCGACCACGGGTCGCCGTGGTACCCACCACCCAGGCGAAGGGGCGGATGGCCTCGGCGAGCGAGCTGGTGTGCTGCGCACCTTCGACGAGCGACCAGGCGTGCATCGAGAACTGGCGGGCGACCAACCCGAGCTCGACGGCTGGTTCGACGAGGATGAGCTCCGACAGCCCCATGTTGGCCATCGCCCGTGCCACCGCTCCGACGTTGCCCTGCTCCTGCGGGCGCACCAGGATCACGGCAGGTCGAAGCGAGGGAGAGGGAGGGGCGGCCTGCACGGTCGGCCTACTGTATCGAAGACCCTGGGCTGCGCCAGGGCCCAGCCATACCTGTGGAGGTGGCAACCCTACCCGCAGATGGGTGCCGAACAGGGGAAACGGCTCCTACGATGTGGCCTGAAAGGGGACCGTCATGCGTTGGACCTTCCTTGTCGCAGCCTCGTTGCTGACCCTCGCCCCGCTGGCGGCGTCGGCGCCCGGTCTCGATCAACCCACTCAACAGGCCCTGCTCGCCGCCCTGGACGACGAGCGGCACAACCAGGCGATCTACGGCGCCGTCATCGAACGCTTTCCTGACGCGATGCCGTTCAGCCACATCGTCGGTTCCGAGCAGCGCCACATCAGCCATCTGATGCCCCTCTTCGAGAAGCACGGCCTGGCGATCCCGGCCAACCCCTGGGCCGGCAAGACGCTCGAGATCCCAGCCTCGCTGACCGATGCCTGCAAGGCGGCCGTGGAGTCCGAGCGGAAGAACGCCGCCCTCTACGACCAGCTGCTCGCCCAGGCGACCGACGCCGAGGTCCAAGAGGTCTTCGGGTGGTTGCGGTCGGCTTCTCTCGAGCGCCATCTGCCGGCCTTCGAGCGCTGCGCGACCGGCGCTGCCAGCGGCGGGCCGGGGGCGATGATGGGTGGCCGCGGCTGCCCGCACGGCGACAAGATGGCCGGCAACGGCCCAGGTGGAGGCCCAGGACACGGCCCCGGCATGGGCCAGGGCAGGGGCCAGGGAATGGGCCCGATGGGGCAAGGCATGGGGATGGGAAAGGGCATGGGCCAGGGGATGCGGCACGGCCCGGATGGTGGTGCTGCTGGCTGTGGCTGCCCTTGTTGTGCCGGCCACGGCGGCGGCTGAGCTCGGCGGGCAACTCGGAGCGGGCCCGGCTCACGCGTCCTGCCGGCGTGAAGGGTCGGGCCACCGCGCAGTCCTCGCACCTCGCACTGAAACCCAATCGGTTGCGGTGAGTAGAGGTAGGGGTGGAGTGGCCACATGGGGTCACTCGGCGTCCCCTTGGAGGTTCCGTGCGGTCCTCGAACTCCGTCCTTCGCGCGCGTCCCTTCGCTCTCCTCACCCTGCTGGCCGGCCTCTGTGGTCTGCCGCGGGCGGAGGCGGCCCCGCTCACCCTCACACCCTGCGACCTGCCAGGGCTGTCCTCTCCCGCTCGCTGTGGCACCTACGAGGTCTGGGAGGACCGCGACAGCAGGACCGGCCGCAGGATCGCCCTCAAGGTGGTCCTCTTGCCGGCGACCAGCGCTGAGCGCCGGCCAGACCCGCTTGTGTTCTTCGCCGGCGGGCCCGGCGAGAGCGTCACGAGCTCGGCCTCCGGCCTCGCCATCGGCCTGGCGCCCCTCCTCGCCCACCGTGATGCCGTGCTGATCGACGTGCGCGGCACTGGCGGCTCGGCCCCTCTGCTGTGCGATGGCATGATGAGCTCGCAAGGCGTGCAGAAGTTCCTCGACGACTTTCTCCCCGTCGCCGAGGTCGAGAAATGCCGGCAGCAATACGAGGGCCGAGCCGAGCTTGGCCTCTACACCACGGCCAACGCCGTGGACGACGTCGCCGAAGCGCTGACGGCGCTCGGGGTCCGCCAGGCCAACCTGCTTGGCGGCTCCTATGGCACCCGCGCAGCCCAGGCCTTCGCCATCCGCCACCCCGACCTGGTGCGCACGATCATCCTCGATGGCGTGTTGCCTATGGACGAGCGGGCGCCCTTGCAGATCGCTCGCGACGCCCAGAACGCCTTCGACGGCTGGGCCCGCGAGTGTGCCGAGGACGAGGCCTGTCACCAGGCCTTCCCGGACGTCCAAGCAGACTTTGCCGCCGTTCGCCGGCGGCTGGAGCGCGAACCGGTCCAGGTTCAGGTGCTCGACCCCAAGGCCGGCGGCGCGCTGACGATCCAGCTCGACAAGAACGGTCTGGCGCAAACCGTCCGCTACATGCTCTACATGCCGTCGACGGCGGTGACCCTACCGCTCTTCCTGCACCAGGCCGCGGCCGGCGATTGGAGTGGCCTCGGCGAGATGGCGCTCTTCTTCGGCAGCAGCCTCACCCAGATGGCCGACGGCTTCTACCTCTCCGTCACCTGCGCCGAGGATGTCGCCTTCCTCGACCCCACGACGGTCCCTGCGGCCATCGAAGGCACCTTCCTCGGCGACTTCCGAATCGCCCGCCAGCAGGCCGCCTGCGCCGCCTGGCCCTACCGCAAGCTAGGCCCCGAGACCCTCGCGCCGCTGCAATCGCCAGTGCCGACCCTGCTGATCTCTGGCGAGCACGACCCGGTGACCCCGGCGAGCAATGCCGTCGAGGTGGCAAAGCACCTTCCGAACGCCGTTCGTGTGGTGGTGCCCGACGGCTGCCACAGTGCCGAGGGCCTCGTCGGGGCCGACTGCCTGAGCGACCTCGTCGGCCGGTTCGTCGAGGCCGGGACCACCGCAGGCCTCGACACCTCCTGTGTGGCCCAGGTCCACCGCCCACCCTTCCTCCTGACCCGCGAGACCCCCGGCCAGGTGCAGCTCTCCGCCGCCGAGCTCGCGCAGCGCGCCGGCACCTACCTGGCGCCGGGCGGGCTCGAGATCGTGCTGTCGATCGCCGACGGCAGGCTCGTGTTGACCACCCCTGGAGGGGAGAAGGCCATCCTGCTTCCGCTCTCCTCGACCCGTTTTGCCCTCGCAGGCGCCCCTCCGGGCTACGCCTTCGAGCTCGAGCTGGATGCCGAGGGCAGGGCGATTGGCGGCGCGATCGTGCAGACCGGGGGCGAACGGATCCCGCTCCAGCGCAAGCCCGCAAGCCCCTGAGCGCGGCGTGTCCCGCAGGCCGCCGGAGGCTGAAAGTGCAACGGCCGAGCCTTGCGGCTCGGCCGTTGGTCTCGCGAACCCGCAGGTGCGGGCCAGGCCGCGCTACGGGACGGTGAGGCTCCAGGCCGAGGTGTCTCCGCTCTCGAAACCGTCAGTGAAGATCGAGTTGTTGACCAACGTCACCTTCGCGAAGCCGAGGTTCTCGCGCTGCGCCTCGCCGGTGCTGCCAGGGAAGAAGTGCCGGGTGTCCGACCACGAGACGTAGGCCACACCGTTGAGCACCGACAGCCCCATGTACTCGCCGTACTGGTTGGCGTTGGCCGGCACGTTGGCCGAGGTGTTCTGGTTCGAGAAGGAGATCGTCGTGTTGTTGAACTCGCTCGAGGGCTGGCTCACCTGGATGTTCGACTGGAACGTGGCACCGCAGTCGACGGACTGCGCCAGGTAGAAGTCGACCTCCTGGTTGGTCGCCGCCGAGTTGCGGGTGTCGTGCCAGGCCACCACCGGGTTGCCGTTCGACTGGTCGACCTGCAGGAAGGGATGGAACGAGGCCTTGTTGGTCAGGCCGTCGTCGTTCACCTTGACGCGGGCGCTCCAGGTGGCACCGTTGTCGGTCGACTTGCGCACGAAGACGTCGGTGGTCGCCGAGCTGCCACCGGCCTCGAAGTCGGTGAAGGTGGCGTAGAGCGTGCCGTCGCAAGCGCCGCCAGAGTTGTCGATGTCGATGGCACCGAACGGGTTGATGCAGCGGTTGTCCATGAACGGCGGGCAGTTCGTGTTGGAGAAGCCGACCAGGTCGAAGTCCTGCACCAGAGTGGCGCTGCCGAAGGTCGCGCCACCGTCGGTCGAGCGGACATGGAACATCCGCTCGTTGGTGCAGCTCGCGCCGCAGGTCAGGGTGTCCCAGATCACGTGGACGTCGCCGTTCTTGGCCACCGCGATCTCGCAACCGAGGTCGAAGCCGCCGCCGGGAGCGGTGGGGATATCGCTCTCGGTGAAGGTCACGCCACCATCCGTCGAGCGGGCGAACTTCTCGTTGTTGCTACGGTCCCAGCAGCTGTAGTGACGGCCGTAGAAGGGGCTCGAAGGGGTGGTGTCGATGGCGTAGAAGTTCTTGTCCTCGAAGGTGCTCGCGGCCCAGCCGTTACGCACGATGCCGTGCGCCGCCCAGGTGGCGCCACCGTCGGTCGACCGCGCCACCACCATCGCCACGAAGGTGGACGAACCGTTGGTGCAGATCTGCATGTGGTTGATGAAGACGTTGTTCTGGTCGTCCCAGAAAAGGGCCGGGTCAGAACCGAAGATCTGTGAGAGGCCGCAGGTCAGGCCGCTGTAGGCGGTGTGGTTCGGCGCGCAGGTGTAACCCCAGGTGTCGCCGCCGTTGCTCGAGAAGAAGATCGCCTGCGTGCTGGGGTTGCAGACCCCGGTGATGGTGTCGAAGCTGTTCGCCGCCGCCACCACCTGGTTGGCGTTGTTCGGGTTGACGACGACCTGGATCTCACCCTGGTAGCTAGTGGGCGGCTCGATGTAGGTCGCCGCCACGTTGCGGTTGGTGCCCACCACGCTGCCCCGGAAGGCGATCGTCGCCTGCGAGTACTCGCGGCTCTGGGCCAGCTCGGCCAGGGCCTGGTCGACCTCGGCCTTGCCGTACTGCTGCTCGGCGAGCTGCGGATGGCGCTCGACCCAGCGGCGATGCCAGTCCTCGAGGAAGGGTGGGGTCTCGAGCAGGTGCCGGCGCTCGAAGCGGTCGATCTCCCAGATCTCGAGCGGCGAGATCGGCAGATACTCCAGGTAGCGCTCGAGAGCGCCGGAGCGCTCGGAGTTGGGATCGAGCTGCGCCAACAGGCCCTGGAAGGTGACGTCGTTCTTCAGGTTGTCGTAGACCGGCTTCAGCTGCTCGCGCAGCTGCTGCGGGCTCGGACCCCCTGCCGCACGCTCCCGCTCTGCCCCGGCGGCAGCCGAGAACAGGAGGGCGAGCACGGTGCAGGCCAGGACGGTCGAGGCATAGCGGCAGAGCTTCTTCATCATTAGATCTCCTCGGTCTTGCCGGAGGCTCGGTCACCGACAGGAGCGCCGTGCCTGCAGGGGTACGGCTGAGCGTCGTGACGCCTTCCGCAGAGGTTGAACGGCCATTCTAGCATCGCAGGGGCCCTCCTACAGCCCTCCGCGGAATTCAAGAACGGCGCTATTTCCGCGCCAAAGCGAAGGCGATCAGGGTCTCGAGCGGCGGTCCACCCGCTTCGAGCTCGTCGAGAAGGCGATCCTCACCCGCCTCGGGGTCGATCTCCACCCGGCAGGCTTCGACCTCGACCGGCGAGGCGGCGAGGAAACACAGCGTGCACGGCGGCAGATCGTCGCCGTGCACCCGGCCGGGCAGGCCATAGGTGCGGCACGCAAGAGGCCGCCAGGCGTAGAGGTCGCAGCGACCCGTCGCCGAGTCGAGCACCGGACAGGGCAGCTCGGTCCAACGGGCGAGGAAGGCCTCGACGACCGGTTCGTCGTCAGCCAGGCGGCCGTTCGCATCACCCGGGAAGCTCGCCAGGAGGTCGTCGCGCTGCGCGGCGGCGCGCTGCACCAGGGCCGAGGCGCGGGCCGGATCGCTGGTGGCGAGGGCGGCAAGGCCCTGCCCGAGCCGCCAGGCATCCAGGGCATTGATCGGGAACGGGCCGTGGCAGCAGTCGGTGCACCCTGGCCGGCAGACCAGGTGCGTGCCGGCCCGGCAAGCCCCGGCGGCAAGGGCCGCGTCCAGCTCGGCAAGGAGTCGACCGTCCGCCGCAGCGATGCTGGCCGCGACGCCGGCCCGGCTCACCGCTGCATCTCCTCCGCCAGCCAGGCCCGTGCCCGCATCCAATAGCGCTGCACGGAGCGCAGCGAGAGGCCGAGCGCCTCGGCGGTCTCCGCCTCCGAGTAACCGGCGAAGACCCGGCACTCGACCACCTGGGTGAGGCGCGGGTCGAGGTCGGCGAGGCGCAGGAGGGCGGCCTCGACGGCGAGGATCCGCTCGACCTGCACCTCGATCGCCACCGCGTCGTCGTCCAGGGTGTCGGGTGAGAGAGCACCGCCACGCTTGTCGGCGCGGCGCCGCCGGGCGTAGTCGACCAGGATGTGGCGCATCGCTCGCGCCGAGACGGCAAAGAAATGCGCCCGATCCTGATAGCCACCGGCACGGCCGGCGAGCTTGAGGTAGGTCTCGTTGACCAGGGCCGTGGTGCTCCAGGTGGCCCCCGGCTTGAGGCGGCCGAGCATGCGATGGGCGATCCGTCGCAGCTCGTCGTAGATGCCGGGGAGCGCACGGTCGAGACCCGGCCGGTCGATGCCAGCGGGCTCATTGAGCAGGCGGGTGATCTCGAGTGCGGTGTCCATGCCGGTGACGTTGGGTGGTGCAGACGGCACCCCAATGACGGCCGCCCACACGTTGCAACACACTTCGGTGCCCTCCGTGGCCACCATGTTACTCGACCGCCGATCACCGCGAAGAGTCGGCCACAACGGTTCGCGGCGCTTGTTTTTCCTGTATGCGCGCATCTGCGATCGTTGCCAACTCGCCTCTTTCTGACCTATCCTGAGCCACCTGATCCCAGTCCCAGAACCCTGGCTGCACTTCCGAGAACGGTGGTGACCATGAGCGTTCGTCCATCTGCCGTCCCCCTGGCCGGCCTCTTCCTCCTCCTCGCAGTTGCCGTCGGACCGGCCCAGGCCGTCGGCGGCGACCTCACCTGCTCGGCGGTCCAACCCACCGCGGTACCGGCCAGCTTCACCGGCTGCGCCGAGCTCGAGACCAAGGCGAGCAACCCCGCGGCGTTCATGGGGCCCGAGGGGTTCAAGCTGGCCGAGTACGAAGCCGTTCTGCAGGATTTCTTCGGGAAGTACTGCTATCGCAACGCCGCCGCCGGCTGGGTGCGCGACAAGCGGGTGCGCGACACCGGCCCCTACGCAGCCTTCCTCGACGGCGGCACTTGGTCCCCGGGTCGCTACTTTGGCACCCACCTGCCGGTGGTCATCTGGTACAGCCCGACGATGGCCGCGTGGCTGCGCCACAACCGGCCCGCCAGCGGTGCGGCGCCCGCCGACCCGCCGCCGGTGCCGGACGGCGCCGTGATGGTCAAGGAGATGTACCCGGCGCCGGCCGCTCGCTGCGACCAATTCCCGCCTGAACGCCTCAAGCCGCCGGCGTCGACGGGCGTTGCCTTCATGATCCGCGATCGCCAAAACGCCCACGACGGCTGGTTCTGGGGTGCGTGGTGGGAGGGCTTCAAGCCGGACTGGCCGGCTCAGTCGGGCAACGGCCTGCAGGCGATGGGGTTCGGCGCCTACTGCCTCAACTGCCACGCCTCGGCGCGCGACAACTCGACCTTCGCCGATCTCGCCAACATCCAGGGCGAGCCCGGCGAGCCGCTCGTCTACCTGTCGCAGAACTTCCTCTTCGACGCCGCGCAGAGCGGCCCGGACCTCAAACGCGCGGCGGCGATGAGCCGCCACCGCAGCGCGCTCGACACCTCGGACGACCCGCCCCGCGAGCAGGCCCCCCTCGGCCAGTACAACCCCGCCTTCCTCGCCGCCTACCCGCAGCCCTCACCGCCGACGACGGTCGACAACATGCCGTCGCAAACCTACGACCACGTCTGGGTGCCGGGTGGGCCCTTGAGCGTCAAGAGCCAGTTCTTGACCTCGGACCAGTGCATCGGCTGCCACGACGCCGGTTCGACCGGCCTGCAGTACGACATGACGCGGCAGGCACCGGCCCTGGGCAAGCTCCTCAACGAGTCGCCCTACGGCACCTGGCGTACCTCGCCGATGGGCCTCGGCGGTCGCGACCCCGTCTTCTTCGCCCAGCTGGCGAGCGAGACGGAGACCTTCCATCCCAGCCGCTCGCCGCTGATCCAGACCGTCTGCCTCGGCTGTCACGGCATCCAGGGCCAGCGCCAGTTCCAGATCGACAACTTCGAGGCCGGCGACGGCTGCGGGCAGTTCGAGCGCGTGCAGCTCAACGCCATCCCCTACCCGGCGGACCCCAGCCGCAATCCGATGCTCGGCTCGGCCCCCTACGGCGCCCTGGGCCGCGACGGCATCGCCTGCACCGCCTGCCATCGCATGGCGCTCACCAGCGACGAGATCGCCAAGTACCGCCAAGACCCGCAGAACCACTGCGTCGAGGAACGCCAGGCCCTGCTCAACCCCCAGAACAAGGGCTTCGCTCGCACTTTCACTGGCAGCTTCTTCGTCGGCCCGCCGGACCAGCTCGCTGGGCCCTTCGCGGACCCCAAAACCAAGCCGATGGACCACGCCCTCGGCAATCTCCCCGTCGCCAACCCGGCGGTGAAGAACTCCGAGCTATGCGGCACCTGCCACACCGTGCACCTGCCGATCTTCGGCGCCGCGGGCCAGGAGCTCGGCTACACCTATGAGCAGACCACCTATCCCGAGTGGGCGTTCAGCTCCTACCGCACCGGCCGCGATGCCGACGGCAAGCCGCTGCCGAGCGGCGCCGGCGGCCTGGCTCAGTCCTGCCAGGGCTGCCACATGCGCTCGGCCGATCCCGCGGGGCATTTCCGTAGCAAGATCGCCAGCATCCAGGAGAAACGCAACTTCCCCGAGACCGCCAACACCCTGCCCGGCGACGAGATCGACCTCTCGGTGCGCGACGGCTTCGCCCGCCACACCCTCGTCGGCCTCAACGTCTTCCTGGTCGAGATGGCGCAGCAGTTCCCCGATGTCCTGGGCATCCCCACGCAGGACCCGATGATGGTCAGCCTCGGCCTCGACCCGGTGCTGCTGACCGAGCGCCGCATGCTCGAGCAGGCGAGCGACGAGACGGCCGCGATCAGCCTCACCGACCTACGGGTAGACGAGCGCGGTGTGCGAGCCAAGGTGACGATCGACAACAAGGTGGGACACAAGTTCCCCTCGGGCGTCGGTTTCCGCCGCGCCTTCGTCGAGCTCGAGGTGCTCGACGCCGACGGCCGCGTGCTGTGGGCCTCGGGGCGCACCGACGGTGCCGGCGCCATCGTCGATCAGGACGGCCAGCCGATCGCCGGCGAGTACTGGTGGCAGCAGGACTGCTCGGCCCGCCTGCCAGGGATCCCCCACCAGCCGCACTATCAAAGGATCACCGCCCAGGACCAGGCGCAGGTCTACCAGGAGCTGGTCGTCTCACCGGCCCCCGTCCCCAACCCTCGCTGCGGTGCCCATCCGGTGCCCGGCGGGCAGCTGACCACGAGCTTCCTGTCGATCTGCGGTCGGGTGAAGGACAACCGCCTGCTGCCCGAGGGGTTCCTCGGGCTCCCCGAGCGGGCTCGCATCGCCACCGCGCTGGGAGCGGGCGAAGACCTCGCCTTGGAAGCCGCACCCGATGCCGTCGGTGATGACCCGGATTACGTGCACGGCGGCGGCGACTCCCTGGTCTACGAGATCGCCGCCGCCCAGCTCGGCGGCCAGCCGGCCTATGTGCGGGCCACGCTCTACTCGCAGGCGACGCCGCCCTTCTTCCTCCAGGACCGCTTCTGCACCTCGCAGAGCGACGACACGCAGCGCCTCTACTACCTGGCTGGCCACCTCGACCTCGCGGGCAGCCGGGCCGAGGACTGGAAGCTCTCGATGGTGACCACGGGCCTCGTCGCGCTCGATCCGAGCTTGCCGACACGCCGGGCTCAGAGTGAGGGAGCGCGACCGTCCAGCTCCGGGTCGCGCTGAAGGCGCCGGCGAGCGAGCTGATGGCTGGCGGTGGCGGCAAGCCAGAGGACGGCGGTCGCCAGGTGGATCGCCAGCCAGGCGCGCCGCCAGCCCGGGTCGACGGCCGTCTGCAGGGTGTAGCCGGAGACCACCAGCGGCGCAAATGCGGCCAGGAGGGCCGCGCCACTGCGGCGGCGCGGCCGTACCCCCTGGGCGTACTGACGCCAGGCATGCCGTTTCCAGACCAACCCCACGGCAAACACCAGGAGGGGTGCGCTCCACACGTGCGCGTGCTGGGTGAGCGGCTGCAGAGGGTGGTTCACCACCGCGTAGGGATCGGCCGGCACGAGGAGGTAGAGCATCCAGGCGTAAGCGATGCCGGTGCCGCCGACCAGCAGGTTGGCGGCATGCAGCAGCCACGCCTCGCTGCGACTCATCGCCGGCCACCCGGCTCGGCAGGCACCATGCGCTCAGCGCCCCGCAACACGGCGTCGAGGGCCAGGACCCGCCGCACCGCCTCGGTCGTCGCCCTCGCCGTGAGGCTCGCTCCCGAGACCGGACGGATCGCTCGCTTGAGCTGCAGCTCGGCCGCCAGCGGCTGACCGACGAACTGCCCGTACCAGATGGCACGCGGCAGGTACTCCTCCGGCTCAGCGAACGAGAGCACCTCGACCCGCACCACCTTGCCGGCCGCGTCGACCACCACCATCAAGGTCTCGGGAAGCGTGCGCACCCGGTGGGCGTCGAAATAGGCCGTCCCCGTGTGCTCGCCCTCACAGACGGCCCGGTACGGGTTGACCAGCGCGCTCGCGATCTCGACGCCCGCCGCCTCACGGGCCTGGCGAAGCTGCTCGTCCGTCAAGTAGACCGTCTGCCGTTCGACGGCACAGCCCGGAAAGGCCACGGCGAGCGCCTCGTCGACGCTCAGGTAGACCTTGGCTGCCGCCGGGCCGGCCGCGAGCAGCAGGCCGAGCCCACCGAGGAGCAAACCGCCAAGCAGGTCGCGGCGGGCCATCGAGGACGAGTGCATCACGACGGCCCCTTCAGAACACGTAGCCGAGGGCGAGGCTCACCTGGTCGATGGCGTTGCCGGCCCCGTTGTCGTAGTTCTGGACGTCGAGCTTGAGGATCAGCCGCTCGATCGGTTTGAAGGCCAGACCGAGAGTGAGGCTCTCGATGTCGTTCTCTCGGTTGGCGGCAAAGCCGGTGGGGACCGCGTCCTGGGTGTTGAAGCTCTCCCAACGAGCATAGGGAATGAGGGCCCGCTCACCGCCTCGCGCCGCGAGGACGTCATAGCCGGCCTGAAGGTAGAAGCCGGTCAGGCGCTCGCCGATCGAGCCGCTGCCCGCGAGGCCGAGAGCGGTGTTGAGACGCCCCACATCGGCGAGCTCCGCCCGCGCCGCGAGGGCCCGCAGCTCGAGGCCCCGCCAGCGCCACTCGACGTGACCCTCGAAGATCCGCGTGCCGACGCCCAGCGAGCGGCCGTCGACATCGCGGAGGTCCTGGCCGGAGTCTCCGAGGTAGGCCGCACCGCCGAGCAGCAGGCCGGGCACACCCCGGTAGTCCAGCCGGCCAACCCAGGCAAAGTCCTCGGCGGTCGACTCGGCCCCTTCTTGGCGGCCGCCGCGCAGGCCCCCGGCGCTGAATCCCTCGGCCTTGAGGCCCACCACCACGTAGCTCCGGTACGTGAACGGTCCGACGTCGCCGAACAGGCCGAAGCCGTTCTCCCGCCAGGTGGTGGGCAGGATCACCCGCTCGACGTCCGGCCGGCGGGTGCCGAGAAAGACTGTGGGCTCGTGCAGCTCATTGACGAAGCCCATCGGCAGCAGCAGCAACCCCGCGCGCACGTTGAGCTCGGGGCGATGAAGGTAGTCGAGGTAGGCGAACTCCACCGCGACCTCGCCCTCGTCCGTGTTGGCGTGCTCGTACTCCACCTCGGTATTGACCAGGAGTCGGTCATTGAACTTGTAACCCACATAGACGACGGCACGCAGCAGGTCGGCCTGATCGCTGCGGCCCGCCGGGGAGCCGTCGTCTCGACGGTCGTCGAAGTGCTGGTAGAGGAGCTCGCCGTAGCCGCCGATGGACAGGCCCGGGCCGCGGCGGTAGACCTTCGAGGCCGCCGGCCCGTAGCCATGCTCACTGGTGTCTGCCTCGACGGCCGCCTCGCCCAGCTTGAGGCGCTCGATCTCTGCCGCCAGGATGGCGAGCCGGCGCTCGATCTCGGCGGTCTCCGCCGCTTGTTGCCCTGCTCCCGCGCGTGCCGCGAGCTCGGCCCGCAAGGCCGCCGCTTCCGGCTCCTGGGCCCAGGCACCACGCCCCGTCAGGAGCAAGCCAAGGGCCGCGGCCGCGAGGGGTGCGACGATGGCTCGCCGCCGCAAGATAGCTTTGAAAGCCTCGATGCTCGACACGTACAATCCTCCTGGTGATGTGCCGGCCGAGGATGGCCGTCTTCGGCCGGCGGTTCATCGCGTGAGAGCAGCGGGGCGACAGCCCGCTTCGCTGCAGCTTGCGTCCCGCTGCTCTCAGCCTTTCTCCTGCGCCACAGCCGGCACGTCCGGCTCTGGAACCCAATGCATGTCCACGCCGTCGACCAGCGGCTGGAGCCGGCCGCTGAGGCCGCCGCTCGCCCACGCCGCGAGGCGCCCGGCCACCCTCCGCAGCACGACCACCTCGACACCAGGGTGCGCAGCCGCCCAGGCCCAGGCCGCCTGCGGCCCCAGCACGTAGAGGCCGGTCGCCAGGCAGTCGGCGAGCAGCCCGTCGCCGCCCCCACCGCGCGCCGCGACCACCGTCAGGCTGCCGAAGTCCTCGACGGGCTGGCCAAGGCGGGGATCGAAGAGGTGAGAGCGCCGCTGCCCAGCGATGGTGATCCCTTGCTCACTGTTGCCGGACGTGGCGACCGAACCGGCCGCCAGCGCGAGGCCGAGCACCGGCCGAGATCGATCCGCGGGATCGGCGATCGCTATCTGCCACGACCCGCCACCGAAGACGCTGATCTGGCCGCCGAGATTGAGGAGGGCGCGGCCCCGGAACCCTGCCGCGGCAAGCGCCTCGCCGGCGCGGTCGAGGCCAGCCCCCTTGCCAAAGCCGCCTTCTTCGACCCGCAGCCGGACATCGAGGCGGCGCCAGCGGTCGCCACCCTCGTCGGCGAGAGCAGAGATTCCCACCCCGGCGACGGCGGCGAGCTCCGCCGGTGGTGGCGGCTCGGCCCGCCCGCCGTCGCGCAGCCCCCAGAGCGCGAGGAGGCTGCCGATCCCGGGATCGAAGGCCCCCGCGGTCTCCTGCCAGCAGGCGATGGCCTGCCTGAGCTCGGCGCTCAGCAACGGAGAAGCGGTGAAGGTCGTTCCCACCGGCGTGGCGTTGAGCCGCGAGAGCTCGCTTTCCGGCCGCCAGGTCGAGAGGCGGCGCTCGGTCGCGGCCAGGGCGGCCACGGCGAGCTCGCTCGCCGCGAGCGCGTTCGCCCGCTCCTCGGCTTCGACCGTCGTGGTCAGCCAGGTGCCCATCAGCGAAACCCGCCGCTCCAGGGGCTCGGCGCCGGCGTTCGCCTGGGGCAGGGCGGCCGCCGGCGACGCCGCAACCGCCACGGCCAGGAGCACGCTCGGGATGAGATGGGGCATTGACCAGAATCCTCCGAGCCGCCCGGGCGCCGTCCGTTGGCCGACTTCGCCATGGACCTGCCTCGATCGACTCACTAATTGAGATTAGATCTCAACAACTGTGGCGAATTCTGGACCTTGTTGGTCCTGTATGTCAAGCCACGATCTTGAGGGGGCCCTACCGCTCGATCGTCAGGCTGGAGGCTCGTCGAAGAGGGAGAGCTGGCGCTCGTCGCCCAGCAACCGAGCGAGCTCGAGACCGAGAAGCTCGAGCACCGGCTCGGCGATCGGGCGCACTTGCTTGTCGACGTAGTGCTCGTAGTCCAGGGGATGCTCGCGGGCCGCCGCGGGCTCGGGCCCGGCGAGGGTCATCACGTAGGAGACGACGCCCCGGCGGGGCACGGGTTCGAGCTTGCGGGCCGCAGCCACGTGGGGCGGCGTCGTCGAGGTGTAGGCCTCGGGGGGTTTGCGCAGGGCCTTGCGGTAGACCAGCTCGCCGTCGAGCTCGCCCGCGCGGAGGGCACGCACCACCTCCCGGAGATAGCCCTCCACCGGCCGTTGGGAGAAGAGCCGCGCATAGAGCTCGCGCTGGACGCTCTTCGCAAGCTCCGTGGCGTCGCGCCGCACGGACTCGAGGCCGGTGAAGACCGGCCGCGGTCCCTCCGTGGTCTCTGCCAGCCCTGCGTAGCGCTTGCGGGCCCCGGAGCCACCACCGCGCACGGCGAGCAGATGGAGCCAGAGGTAGAGGCGGTCGAACTGCAGCTCGAGCTTGCTCTCGACCTCCCAGGTGCGGGCAATGTGCGCGGCGAGGGCCGCATTGAGCCGCACCGTGAGGTCGCCGGCCAGCGCTCGGGCGCGACCAGCATCGGCCTCCCCCGAGTCCACGAAGAGGCTGTCGGTGTCGCCGTACAGCACCCGCAGGCCTGCCGCTTCCAACCAGGCCTTGGACCACAGCAGCACCGCCCGGCCGAAGCTGGTGATGGCGTTGGCGATCTGCGGGTTGTAGAAGCGGCAGGCAGGGGTGGCGAGGACGCCGTAGAACGAGTTCATGAGGATCTTGATGGCGTGGGCCGCCACGTTGTTGCCAGCCTGGCGCGCCGCTTCGCGGCGGGGGAAGAGGTCGTCGAGGATCGCCGGCAAGATGCCCGGCGCGCGGTCGAAGGCGGCACCGTTGGGCGCCACGATCGAGTCCGCGCCCCCCTTGCCCACCGGCCGGTAGCCGAGCGGGTCGATCTGGAAGGTGCGGATCAGGCTGGGATAGAGGCTCTTGAAGTCGAACACCAGGGCGTTGCGGTAGAGGCCGGGGATCGGTTCGAGCACATGCCCGCCGCCGGTCCCCTCTGCCATCACCCCCGCATCCCCGACGCAGGGCGCCGCGACCCCGCGAGCCCCGAGCTCGGAGAGATAGAGGAAGTCGAAGGAGGCGATGGCCGCGCTCACCCGGTCGACCGGCATGCCGGTCAGGCGGCTGCGCTCGACGGCGAGCTCGACCACCCGGAGCTTCTCGAGGATCGCCAGCACCAGCTCGGCGTCGTTGCGGTTGTAGGCCACCAGGCTCTGGCGGTCGTGCCGGAACTGGCGGAGGATCTCGGCCCCACGCTCGCTGCCGGTGAGAGTCTTGCCACGGCCGAGCACCTCGCGGGCCACGAAGTCCAGACCGTACTCGTCGAGGCGGACGAACGCACCCTTGAGGAGCTCGATGCCGTCGACGATCACTCGTCCGGGAGCGGCGGCCTGGGCCGAGCCCCGGAAGGTGCGCTCCGCCTGGATGCTCACGGCGCCGCCACCGCGGCCGAGGCTGAGCTCCTCGCCCCAGCCGCGAGCGAGCCGCGCCAGCACCTCGAGATCGAAGTCGACGAAGCTCCAGCCGGTCAGCAGGTCCGGGTCGAGCTCCGCCACCCGCCGGCAGAGCGCCGCCACCAGCTCACGCTCGGCGGCGAACGGCACGGCGTCGGCCGGGCAGCTCCAGCCCCGCGGGGTGAGCAGCAGCACCTCCGAGACGCCGCAGCCAGCCAATGCCACCGAGAGCAGGCGCCGGGCGCTGGGATCAGTCTCGATGTCGATCGACAGCACCCGCAGCGAGGGCACCCAGGTACCCGGGCCGAGCTGCGGGCGCTCGAAGACCAGCCCGAGCTCCGGCACGACTGTCGCCTCGCCCTCGATCTCGACCGCCGAACGCAGGCCGCGGTCCATGAGGTAGCGCATCGCGAACCGCACGTCCGCCTCGTAGCAGCGGATGCCTTGTGCCTGCAGGCGCTCACGCAGCGGTGGCACCTCGGCGGGCAAGCTGGTCTCGACGGCGACCAGCGGCACCCCCTCCAGGCTCAGCCGCTCGGCGGGCACCAGACGGCGAGCGCCCAGTCGGCGAGCGCCGTCGGCATCGGCGGCGGCCACGTAGAAGCGGGGTACGGCGCGATCGTCCCGCACCAGGAAGGGCCGGCCGTCTTCGAGCCGGCCCCAAAGCAGCACCACCGGCCGGCCCGCCTCCACGCGGTAGGTCGGCTGCAGGACGAAGCCGTTGCAGGTCATCGTCGCCACGGCGCCCTCAGTCCCGGTGGCGTACCATCTCGGCACCTTGGTGGCAGGCCTTGGCGCTGCCCGCGCCGCGGCGTCGCGTCATCGTCGATGAGGAGGGAGGTTCCCATGAGCCCAACCAACGCCGCCCGCGTGGCTGCCCTTCTGACCCTGCTCGCTGCCTGGTTCGCCGTCGCCGATTTGGCCCCGCCTGCTGCCGTCGGCGCGAGCGCACCGGCCGATCGCTTCTCGGCCGAGCGAGCCGCGGCGCATGTGCGGGAGATCGCCCGCGAGCCGCATCCGATCGGTAGCCCCGCCAACGCACGGGTCCGAGACTACCTCCTGGCACAGATCAGCGCCCTCGGCCTCGAACCGACCGTCCAGACCGCCGAGGTGGTGCGGCGAAAGCTGCCCACGAGCCGGAGCGACAGCAAGCTGTCGCGGTCGGGCACCGTCAACAACGTGCTCGCCCGCCTGGTGGGGCGTGAGAGTGGCGGAGCCGTCCTCCTGATGGCCCACTATGACTCGGTGCCGACCGGCCCGGGTGCTGCCGACGATGCCAGCGGCAGCGCCGTCCTCCTCGAGACGCTCCGCGCGCTCAAGGCGGGACCGCCCCTTCGCAACGACCTTCTCTTCCTGTGGACCGATGGTGAAGAAGCCGGCTTGCTCGGCGCCCAGGGCTTCGCCGACCAGAGCCCCCTGGCCAACGAGGTGAAGGCCGTCCTCAACTTCGAGGCGCGCGGCACTCGGGGCCCCTCGCTGATGTTCGAGACCCAGGAGGGCAATGGCCCGGTGATCTCGCTTTTGGCGCGCAGCGTCGGCACGCCGCAGGCGCACTCTTGGAGCCAGGAGGTCTACAAACGCCTACCCAATGACACCGACTTCACCGTCTTCAAGCGGAAGGGCCTGCCTGGGCTCAACTTCGCCTTCATCGACGGTGTGACGTCCTATCACGCGGCGAGCGACGAGACCTCGCGACTGGACCTTGGCAGCGTTCAGCACCACGGCGAGCAGGCCCTGGCCCTCGCACGGGCCCTCGGCGAGCTCGATCTCGGCGTGCCGCTGACCGGGCCGAACGCCGCCTACTTCAAGCTGCCAGGCCCGTTCTTCGTCCGTTTCCCCCTCGCCTGGGTGCTGCCGCTGGGCCTTCTGATCGCCCTCTTCAGCCTCGCGACGCTCGCCCTCGCGCTGCGGCGGGGCGTCGTCCGCGCTGGCCGGCTGGCCGGCGCCGGAGGGTTGACCCTGTTGTTTGGCGTCCTCGCCGCCTTGCTGCTCGTGGGTCTGGCGGTCGCCCTCGTACCGCCCTTCCACCACAAGGACGGTACGCCCGGCTACAGCTCCCCGACGCCCTACCTGCTCGCCGTCGGCGGCGTCGCGCTGGTGCTCCTCGTTCTCCTCACGCGCTGGCTCAGCCGGCGCCTCGGGCCGAGCAACCTGGCCGCGGGCGGCCTGCTCCTCTGGCTCGCCGGCACCCTTGGGCTCTGCCTCGCCGCGCCCGGGGCTGCCCACCTCTTCCTCCTGCCCCTGCTCCTCGGCACGCTCGCCTTCTGGCTGTTGTGCCTCCGCCCAACGGGAGCTTCGACGGGTGGCGCAGGCCTCGGCGTCGTCCTCGCTCTGCTGGGGATCGCCACGGCGTTCGTCTGGCTTCCTGCCCTCGTCCTCCTCGGTACGGCGGTCGGCCCGGTGGCCGCAGCCCTCTGGGGCCTGGTGCTCACCGGGCTCGTCTGTGGCCCCCTGGCGCCTCTCGTCACCCTGGCCGTGGGCCGCGGGGAGTAGGCGAGACGAAACAACCGCCCGCTGCACCTCGTTACGGTGAGTGAGAGACAATCACCACCATGGCGAACCTCGTCGCGAAGAAGGGCTGTTTCAAGACCGGCTGCCTCGGCTGCCTGGCGGTTGCCGCTGGGCTTTTCGTGCTCCTCCTCCTGCTCGGCCTGCTCGGCAACCTGAGCCAGTCGCCCCGCCGGGACGAGCGCGTCGAACGCGGCCTGGCGATCACCTCGCCGACCACGGCTCCTGGACCTCTGGCCAGCGAGGAGGGCGGCGCCACCGCCGGCGCGGAGGCGTCGCACCCGGTCGGCCTGGAGTTGCCCGTCCATACGATCGCCGGCGAGCCCCTGCACCTCGAGCTGCATCTGGCCAAGGGCCGTTTCGTGATCGAGCCGGGACGAGCGGGGGAAGCCGTGCGGGTGGAAGCCGACTACGACGCCGCTCACTTCGAGCTCGACGAGCACTACGACGCCGCCGCTCGTCGCTACGTGGTGCGCTTCGATTCGCGGGGCGGCTGGCTTGGGCTGGTGGGCAATACCGACGGCTCCCACAACGAAGTGCACATCACCATCCCTCCCGACCTGCCCCTGCTGTTGGAAGGCAAGGTCGCGGTGGGCCAGTCCCGCATCGAGCTGGGGGGCCTCGCCGTTCGCGAGGTGGACCTCGACCTCGGCGTCGGTGAGCACAGCATCAGCTTCGAGCGCCCACTCCCGGCGCCGATGGAGCGCCTCGACCTCAGCGGCTCGGTCGGTCAGCTGCAGGTGGACGGCGTGGGCAACGCCAGCCCCCTGCGGGTGCGGGTGTCGAGCAGCATCGGCTCGCTGGGCCTCGATCTCAACGGCAGCTGGCTGCGTGACAGCGAGATCGACGTGCGCTGCGGCCTCGGCGACTGCCACGTCACGACGCCCCACGACGTGAACGTCGAGGTCGAACGGGCCTCGGTGGCGATCGGCGAGGTCACCCGCAGCCCGCGTGGCGACTCGGAAACCGTGCGCCCTGGCGCTCCCACTCTCCGCCTGCGTGCCAGCGCCAAGATGGGCGAGGTGAAGGTGTACTAGAGGCCCGGCGGGGCGCCTCGGGCCGACACCGGAGATGTTGCTGGCTGCAATTACGGGAGAAAGCTACCTTCATGGAATAGGCCCTCCATAATTAGGCTCCAACGAGCAGGCTTACGACAGTCTGCCTACAACATGGCTCCTCTCGCCGAAGAATCAAGCCGCTCGCACCGCGCTGGCCGGTAGGTGCGACAGGCCTCAGGCTACGACGCCTTCATCCCGGCACCGCTACCTCCCGAGCCACAGGTCGACTGCAGTGGGCCACTGCAGGCCAAGCTCTCCGCAGCGGACCGTGCGCTCGGTCGCCTCGATGGTTCGATCCAGACCCTGCCCAACCCGGATCTCTTCGTCTTGATGTACGTCCGAAAAGAAGCTGTGCTGTCCAGTCAGATCGAGGGCACTCAGAGCTCTTTGCAGGAAGTTCTGGCGGCCGAGGCCCAGGTTCTCGACCCAGGTCGCCCCCGCGATGTCTCTGAGGTGCTCAACTATGTCCGGGCCATGAACTACGGTCTGGAGCGCCTCGAAGAGCTGCCGGTTTCGGTTCGCCTGATCCGTGAGATCCACCATGAGCTTCTGCACAAGGCTCGCGGGGCGCAATTGACTCCCGGCCAACTTCGCACCTCCCAGAACTGGATTGGCCCGAGCGGGTGCCTCCTCGCCGAAGCCAGCTTCGTACCACCGCCGCCGCAAGAAATCGGGCAGGCCCTCTCCGACCTCGAGCGCTTTCTGCACCAAGAGGACTCGTTGCCACCTCTCGCGCGAGTCGGGCTGGCCCATGCGCAGTTCGAGACGATCCACCCGTTCCTGGATGGAAACGGTCGGATCGGGCGACTCTTGATCACCTTCCTGCTGTGCCAGCAACGAGCCCTCTGCAAACCCGTCCTCTATCTCTCGCATTTCTTCAAGCAACGCAGGCAGGACTACTACGATCATCTGCAGGCCATCCGGGACCGCGGTGACTGGGAGGGATGGCTCGAGTTCTTCTTGCAGGGCGTCCTCGAGGTGAGCGCGCAGGCCACCGAGACGGCGCGGCTAATCCTCCTGCTGCGCGAACAGCACCGGCACTTGATCACCGAGCAGCTCGGACGAGCAGCGGGAAGCGGCCTGAGGGTGCTGGAGCACCTGTACCGGCAGCCGATCGTCTCGGTCAACGAGGTTCGAGAACAAACGGGCACCACCTACGCTGCGGCCAACACCTTGGTGAGGCGCCTCGTACAGCTCGGGATCTTGCAGGAGCTCACCGGACGAAGAAGGAACCGGCGGTTTCGCTACGGCGACTACATCCGACTCTTCGACGAACCCCGCTCGATGCAGTCAGCACCAGGCTCCGGTCAGGCTCTGGGGCACGCTGCCGCCAGAGACCGGATCAACTAAGAACAGACTCCTGGAGCACCCGGCGCGGGCGTCCCGTCGCCTAGCGGAAGCTGGGGGCGTAGAGCACGGCGTTGAGGAAGAGGGGCATCGTGCCGCGCCAGAAGAGGCGGAAGGCAGGGTCCTGCGCGAAGAGGATCACCCGCCCGCGGCCGAGCCGGCTGTCGGCCACCAGGAGCGAACCCGAGAGGCGTGCTTGGGCTTCTTCCCACACCACGCCCGAAGCCACGGGCTCCTCGCTCGCCACGGTCAACACCGTTTCCTCGGGCGACAGGGTGGGCAGCAGGATCAGGCTTCCCTGGACCAGGACCGGCGGTGGAGTGCGCAGCCCGGCGGCGAGCGGCAGACCGGCTCGCAACTGCGTACGCAGAGCGGCACCAGGAACGTCGAGCTCACGGGCGTTGAGCGGCGAGAGGCTGCCGCTCTCGGCGTGCGCCTCGCCATCGTCCTCCTCCGGTAGCCACCGGGCAGAGTGGCTGAGGCCCGCCTTCTGCAACCAGACGACGGCATCCCCGATCCCCACCACGACGCCACCAGCCTCCACCCACTGCTTGAGAGCGGCCACCTCTCCCTCGCCAAGGGCACCATAGCCACTGCCATCGGGGAGCACCAGAACGTCAAACTGGTCGAGGTCGGTGGTGAGCCGGCTCAAGGGGCGACGAACGACCGGCTGACGAAGCTGCGCATCCAGCAAGTGCCAGAGCGCGCCCGCGGCATTGGCAGACGTCCCCTCACCCCAGGCCAGGGCGATGCGCGGCGCGCGCACCGGCACCAACTCGTCCGAACCAAGAGAGAGGCCGCTCGGGGTGGCCGACGACGCCACCCGCACCACCGCCACCCGCGCCTCGTCGGCCAGGGCCTTCAGCCGGGCCTCCAAGTCGGGAGGGTTGCCGAAACGAGGGATGAACAGGCTGCCGGAGGGGAAGGTGCTCCCCTCGACCGCTAGCTCACCCAGGCTCAGGCGAAAGCGCAGCGAGCCGCGCAGCAGTCCGCTCGCCAGCCGGTAGCTGGCCAGGCCCTGCGGCGCCACGAGGTACCCCACGCTGCCCTCGCCCCGCAGAGAACCCTCCGGCGGGGTCGCCGCCCGCAGCGCCGGCGGCTCGCCTTGCATGGTCCACAGATCGAGGTTGAACGCGAGCTGCAGCGACCACGCCGTGATGTCGTAGAACTCGTTGTCGAGGCCCTCTTCGAGGCGCTCGCGCTGGCGCTCGGCGAACTTCCTGGGCAGGGGCGCCTCGAGCCGCAGCAGGGTGTCGATCAGGCTCGACAGCGGTTGCGCCGTCGACACCACGTAGCTACCAGCGGGAAACCGGCGGCGCTCCTCGGGTCCACCACGCGCCGGGCCGGCGAGGAGCTCGACCGGCGACGAGAGCTGGCGGACCTCGACACCGTGGTAGCGCAAGAGCTCGGCCAGGGCGCTCGCCTCCGGCTGGTCGGCCTCCCAGAGGTAGCTCTCCGGCAGGTGGGTCGAGGCGGCGCGGCGGGTGGCTGCAAAGTCTCGCAGCAGGCCGACTCGGTTTTCTGCCGCCGTCCGCACCGTGGCGAGCGAGCTCGTCAGGTGGTGGGCCAGGCGGTCGGCCAGGGTGAGGACGCTGCCATCGGGCAAACGCAGGGCCTCACCCGCGCGGCCGCCACCCGCCATCTCGTAGGTCATGCCCACGGCGCCCCGCAGGCTGGGATACGAATCGCCGTACGCCGGGTAGAAGAGGTCGTAGCGCTGGCGGTTGAAGAAGAGCCAGCCGAGAGCGTCGAAGGCCCGCGCGTTGCTGGCGCCGAACTTCTGCTGCCAGGCCACCACCCGCTGGTCAACCGCTGCGTTGACGGGATCTGCCACCGGCGGGAAGAAGTAGCTCGAGCCGCTTCCCATCTCGTGGAAATCCACATACACCTGGGGCTCCCACTGCTGGTAGGCGGCGACGCGATACTGGCTCTCGAGCTGGCTCACCCAGGCCCAGTCGCGGTTGAGGTCCGCCAGGTAGTGGTTGGTGCGCCCACCAGGCCAGGGTTCCGAGTGCTCGAGCGCCAGCGGCTCCGGGTCCGCCTCGCGGCCTCGTTGCTGCTCGAAGCTCGCCAGGTAGCGCTCGCGGCCATCCGGGTTCGACAGCGGATCGAGCAAGATGATCGACTCCCGCAGCAGCCGTTCCCACTCGCCGCCGGCGGCGGCCAGAACATAGGCGGTGGCCATCGCCGCTTCGGCGGAGGAGGACTCGTTGCCGTGGACGCCGTACGCCAGCCAGATGAAGCCCGGCTGGGTGAAGACGAGCGCGTCGAGCTCCGCCTGCGTCATCGCGGCCGGCGCGGCGAAGCGCTGGTGGCGGCGGCGAATCTCCTCGAGGCGACCGCTGTTGTCGGCGCTGGTGATCGTCACCAGCATCAGGGGCCGGCCCTCGACGCTCTCCCCGTACTGCGTCAGGCTCACCCGCGGCGAGGCGGCGGCGAGCGCCCGCAGGTAGTCGACGATGCGGCTGTAGTGGGTGAACCGCGAGCCGAGCGGGTAGCCGAGGAAGGCTGCTGGCGACGGCACGCTCGGATCGAGCTCCGGGAGCGCCACCTCGACGCCACCGGTGAGCGGGGCGAGCAAGGGGCTGGCCGGCACCTCCTCCGCGGCGACCAGCACCGGCAGCGGCACGAAGACGAGGGCGGCGAGCAGTGATGAGACGAGGACCCAGGGCTTCAAGACAGGCTCATCCCCTCGGTAGAGACGTTCAGGCGCTTCATCATCTCATGGAGGGTAGTGGGCTTCACGCGCAGCATCTCAGCTGCCCTCTTCTGCACCCCACCGGCGGCCTGCAGGGCCTTGACGATCAGCTGCCGTTCGTAGTTGGCCACCGCGTCCTTGAGCGAGAGGCCGTTCGAGTTCGGCGCCGCCACCTGCACCGTCGGCTGCATCGGTTGGCGCAGCGACTTCGGCAGCAGATCGACGTCCAGGCTCTCGCCCGACGACAGCACCACCGCCCGCTCGACGGCGTTCTCCAGCTCGCGGACATTGCCGGGCCAGTGGTAGTCGAGCATCAGCTCCATGGCGCCAGGGGTGATCTCGGCCAGGGCCTTCTCGTTCTCCCGGGAGTAGGCAGCGAGAAAATGCTGGGCGAGAAGGGGGACGTCCTCACTGCGCTGGCGCAGCGGTGGCAGCGAGATCGAGATCACATTGAGGCGGTAGTAGAGGTCCTCGCGGAAGCGCCCCTGGGCCACCTCGGCTTCGAGGTCGGCGTTGGTGGCGGCGATGATCCGCACGTCCACCTTGATCGTCTCCACGCCACCGAGCCGCATGAACTCTCGTTCCTGGATCACCCGCAGCAGCTTGGCCTGAGTGTCCAGAGGCACGTTGCCGATCTCGTCGAAGAAGATCGAGCCACCGTCCGCCATCTCGAACAGGCCCTTCTTGCTGGCGATGGCACCGGTGAAGGCGCCCTTGACGTGGCCGAAGAGGTTGCTCTCCAAGAGATCGGCGGGCATCGAGCCCGAGTTCACCGTGACGAATGGCCCGTTCGCGCGCCGCGAATGGTGGTGGATCGCCTTGGCGACGAGCTCCTTGCCCGTGCCGCTCTCGCCGGTGATGAGGATGTTGCTCTTCGACGGTGCGGCGAGCTGGATCAGCTCGAAGACCTGCTGCATCGGCCGTGACTTGCCGATGATGTTGTCGAAGCTGAAGCGCTGCTGGAGCTGCTCGCGCAGGGCACGGTTCTCGCTGGTCAACCGCCGCTGCTCGAGCCCCTTGCGCAGGGTGAGGAGGACCTCCTCGTTCTTGAATGGCTTGGGGATGTAATGGAAGGCCCCCTCACGCATCGCCTCGATCGCCCCCTCGATCGACGAGAAGGCGGTGACCACCACCACGACCTGGTCGGGGTCCGTGCGGCGGACCTCACGCAGCACTTCGAGGCCCGACATCCGCGGCAGCATCAGATCGAGCAGCACGAGGTCGATCTCCTCGCGCTCGAGGACGGTCAACGCCTCCTCACCCGTGCCGGCGATCAGCGGCTGGTGGCCCTCTTTCCTGACCAGGGCGGTGAGGACGTCCTGCAGGACCTCCTCGTCGTCGACGATCAGGATGTTCACGAAGCGACCCTCTCGGCCGGCGCTTCGAGCGGCAGGGCGACGGTGAAACGGCACCCCTGGCCAGGGGTGCTCTCGACCGCGATCTCGCCGCCGTGGCGACGAACGATCTCGTAGCTGATCGACAGCCCCAGCCCGGTACCACCTTCAGCGAGCTTGGTCGAGAAGAACGGCTGGAAGATCTTCGCCAACTGCTCGTCGGGGATCCCGGGACCGGTGTCGGCGAGGCTGACCTGCACGCGCTCGCCGGCGACCGTGAGATCGACCCGCAGCGTACCCCCGGACCGCATGGCGTCCATCGCATTGGTGATCAGGTTGACGAAGACCTGCACCAGCTCGGTCTCGCAGCCGAAGACATTCACATCACGGCCCGGAGGTGCCCAGAAGAGGTCGATCTTGCGCTCGGCCAGCCGCTCGCCGAGCTCTTCGAGCGCGTTGCTCACCACCGCGCCGAGCGCCACCGAGCGCTGCTCGGAGCGGCGGTTCCGCGCGAACTCGAGCAGGCTGCTGACGATGCGGGCGGCACGGAAGGTCTGGCGTTCCATCTTCCGCAGCAGACCGTGGCGCGGGTCGTCCTCGGGGGTCTCGTCGAGCAGCAGCTGGGCGTAGCTCGAGATGCCGGTGATCGGCGTGTTGACCTCGTGCGCCACGCCGGCGGCCAGCATGCCGAGCGAGGCCAGTCGCTCCTTCTCCTTGAGCGTCTGCTCCATCTCCACCCGGCGTGTGACGTCCTGGACCACGACGATGCGCTGCGGTACCGGGCCGGCCCCCAGCTCGGCGACCGACAGCTGCAGGTGCCGCTCTTCACCGTCTTGCCGGTGGTAGCGGGTCTCGCTCGTGCCGACCGCCGGCCCAGGAAGGGCGACGGGGAGCACCTCGGCGAAGGGCCGGCCCACGACCAGCCGGCGCTCGGCCCCAGCCAAGGCGGCGAACGCCAGGTTGCAGGAAAGCACGCGGTCGTCGGTTGCGAGCACCGCCAAGCCGGCGGGTGAGGACTCGATGATGCCCTCGCTGTAGCGCTGCAGCCGCATCACCTCGTCGAGCTGATGGTGCAGCTGATCGAGCAGCTGTGCGTTCTCGATCGCCAAGGCAACCTGATTGAGCACCTGGCGGATGAGGTCCACGTCCTCGCTGCTGAGCGGTACCTCGTCCAGCCGGTAGCTGGTCAGAAGCAAGCCAATGCGGTTCTCGCGCACGGCGAGGGGGAAGGCGTAGCGAAACCCTGCCTGGAAGAGCGACAAGGCCGGGGCGGGCCCTCCCAGCTCGTCGAGCCCGGAGATCGGTACGACGTCGGCAGCCCACTCTTCGTCCGCCAACACCGCCGGAGCCAGCTGGGGAGGCAGGTTCGGCTGCGGCCGGACTGCGACCAGGCTCTCGCGCTGGATGAGGTAGAGGTTCGTCCGGTCGAGCTCCAGGCTGACCTCCAAATGCTCCAGAAGAGCGGCACAGAGGGTGTCGAGGTCGCGCTCCCGCAGTAGCTCGCGGCCCAGCTCGGCGAGCGCGAGGCGCTTGCTGTAGCTGCTGCGATAGTGCAGCCGGGCCAGGGTCGAACCGATCCGGCGGCGGGCTGGCACCATCACGCCGGCGATCGCCAACCCGGCTGCGAACGACAGCGCCGTGCGCGTTTGTGCCATCTCCTCCGGGATTCCTCGCCCCACGGCCAGGTTGAGGAGGCCGAAGCCCAGGGCACCGAGCAAGAAGGTCAGCGTGTAGGCGGCCGTCTCGCGGACGATCAGCTGAATGTCCCACAGCTTGTAACGCAGGATGGCGTAGGCGAAGCTCAACGGCACCAGGGCCAACGGCAGCACCGCGAACGCGACGACCCAGGACGCCGTCGGGACGTGTGCCGCCAACGGCACCAGGTAGAGCGCCACGAAGGGCAGATAGCCTGCCCCGAGGCCTACCGCCAGCCACCGCAGCTGCTGGCGTTGCTCGGGGTCGGCCATGGTGCGCAAGTGCTGCCACAGGATACCGAGAGCGGCGAGCGCGGCGAGCGCGAGCCAGTAGAGGCCGAGGCGATCGACCGTGGCCTGGGCCGCGAGCGCTTCGCCTCCGGTGCCGGCGGCCCCCAGCATGATCCGCACGCCAAGGGTCGCGAGCACCGCCGACGGCAAGTAGAGGAACGGCACCAGGCGGCGCCAGCGCTCGAGACGCCGCGGGAAGACCAGGAAGAGATGCACCGTCAGCGCCGGCAGCAGCAGCCGGGCGAGGTCCTCGCCGAGCACCAGGGCACGGTCGATGGTGTCCGCCGCGCGGCCGGTGGTGGTGAACAGGTAGACCGCCGCCGAGCTCAGGCACCAGAGGAAGAACACCCAGCCCGCCGAGCGGCGACTCTTGAGGAAGGTGAAGAGCCCGATCAGCAAGTAGAGCGCGCCGCTCAAGGCCAGCAGCAGATACGTCCAGTCGAGCTCGAGACCGGGACGCAGGTAGCGCACGGCGACGAGCGTGCCGCCACGTAGCACACCCAGCTCGCTCTCGCGCTGGGCGGCAAGCGCGCTGCGGATCGCCGCGGCGGAGCTCGCTGACTGTCCGTTGATCAGCAGGAGGAGGTCACCGCGCTCCAAGCCGGTGCCCGTCTGGGAGGCCACCTCGACCCTCCAGCCTCCCGCCTCGCGGGCCGCGGTGAAGCCCAGCGGCTGGAAGGTCTCGATCTTTCGGAGGGCACTCACACCCCCGAGGAAGGCAACCACGAGGGCCAGCAGCAGCGGCGCTGCTGCGGTGAGGAGACGGCGAGGAGAGAGATCCTTGGACATGGACTGCACAGGCGTCTGGGCACCACGAGAGCACACTCCGTGCCAGCGATACAAGCGATTGAACCACCCAAAAGCGCCCTCCAGACAAGCGCTTAGAGGCGAGCCTCCAAAGCCTTGAAGAAGATCCGGGGAATTGGATCCAACAGAATGGCCAGCAAAGGGCCGGTCGAGGGCCTGAACCGCCGGCGGCCGGGCAGGACCAAGAGGAAGACTGGGGGTGGTTGAAGCGGCGAGCGGACCGGCCGCCGTGGCTAGAACTTGACGGCGATGCCGCCGAGAACCCGGCGACGTACTTCGGAGCTCTGCACCTCGTCCCCATGGCCGCCCCGCGAAAGCTCCATGCTGACCTGCAAGGCCCAATCCGCCGGCAGATCGAGCAGGACATTGAGGTCTTGCCGGACCCGCAGCTGCAGGCGCTCGGAAGCCAGCGCCGACGCCACCGGCAGGCTCTGCTCCAGGGGTAGCAGGTTCTGCTCGATCTGGTGGAAGGCGACGAAGACACCCGTCGAGGTGGAACGGAACTCGGTGTCGAGCGAAGTGATGAAGTAGCGGACCTCGTTCTCGTAGACGTCCTTGCCGGCGGCCACGAACGTACCGCCGCCACCCGCACCGTAGCTCGAGGCGAGCCGGGTCAGCACGTTCTTGGAGAGGCGGCGACCGAACTCGGCGTGCAGCTCCGGCAGTCGATCGCCTGGCACCAGGTAGAGGCTCTCGCTTTGGTCGAAGAAGTCCGAGGAGAAGTAGAGGCGCATCGTCTCGCCCAGCTCGCGCTGCACGGTGCCAAGGGAGAGGACGTCGTCGCCCTTGCGGCGAGTGATCTCCAGCTGGTAGCAGCTGGCGTCGGCCTGCTGACAAGGCTGGTCCCCAGCCTGGAAGAGCGCCGAGCGGAAACTCGCGGGGCTGGCGAGGTCGAAGCCGGGGCCGCTCAGCTGGGCACTCGCCCGGGCGGCCAGCTGCCAGTTGTCGTTGAGCTGCACCACCACCCCGCCCTGGGGTGACAGCGCCAACTCGCCGTCCCGCAGCACTGAGTACACCCCATACTCGATCAGCACCGCGGGCCGGACACGGTAGCTCGCCTCACCGAAGGCCTCGAGCTGGCCGCTCGCAAAACCAGCGGTCGGCCCGAACGGCGCGATCAGATCGGCCTTGCCCTCGCGGTAGCGCATCCCGGTCGATACGGCCGCGCGCTCGCCGAACTCCTTGTCGTAGCGACCGGCCACCTCCCAGACGTCCGACGACTTGGGGATGGCGAGTGGGTCGGAGAGGTCCTGGCGGTAGAAGTTCTCTTGGCGGATGAGCTGCGCCACGATTTCGGACTGCGCCTGGTCCCCCGCCGAGCGCTGGTAGGCCAGACGGACGTTCTCGAGCTCGACGGGGGTCTCGCCAGTCGTGTCGCGCATCGTCAGCCGGTTCCGGGCAGCAGCCAGCGAGAACCGCGCAGCATTGTCGGCCTCGAGGTCGAGGCTGACACCGCTCGTCACACCGTCGGCAGCAGCCAGCGAGCCACTCGATGCCGCGAGCCGCGAATAGTCGACCTGGGCGCCCACCGCCACTCCCGGCAGCTGGCCACGGAAGTCCCAACGTCCGGTCGTCAGCTTGCCGCTGCCGGCCGCCACGATGTCGTCGACGCCGGTCCCCGCCTGGAGGCTCGACGAGTAGCCTCCCAGCGGCAACGCGAGCTCGGCCGCCGGCGTCGCCGCTTGCAGGACCTCCGCGGTCTCGATCTCGCGCAGCACGTCTGGCGGCACGCTGCTGCGCAGTTCCCAGTAGTCATCGCCGTTGCCAGGTGCCGAGCGATCGTCAGGAGCGAGGTTGAGGTCGAGGACCTGATTGCGGTCACCCGCCGGACGGGTCAGGGCGACCACGGCAGGCACGAAGCCTGACTTGTAGGCGACGATGCGATAGAGGCCGGCCGGCAGCGTCTCGAACAGGAAGCGGCCGGCCTTGTCCGTCACCGCCTTCTGGAGATTGAAGTCGGCCAGGCTGTAGGCGTACACGTGCGCCGAGGCGATCGGCGTGGCCGACAGGCCGCGGACGGTGCCCCCAACGCCCGTCGAGGTCTGGCTGGCAACCACCGGGGAGGCAGCCACTGGGGAGGCTGGAAGGACGGTGCCGGCGACGAGAAACACGGCGATGAACTGCGCCTGGAGAGAGCAAAGCAGGAGCGCGCGGCCCGAGGAGCGGGCGCCCGGAGTTCCAGCTGGCGGGAAACGTCGTTCTCTCACGGCTTCGACGAGCACCCGGCGGGCAGAAGCAGCGCCCGCGATCGAGGTTGCGTTCCGGGAGGAGCCCCGGCATCGGTTCGCGCTGCGAACGCCTCGGCAAGCGCGAATGGCGAACTCGAGATGGATCATCCCGAGACCAAGCTTGAACGGCTACGACCCCAAGCTGCAAGGGTAAGGCAGCCCCGTGCCGTTGTCAAACTGAGCGAGAGGCCCTCTCGGAGGCCTTCCCGACCCCTCGCTGGCGCCAGGATCGTCGCTCGCCCGACCTGGGCAGGGACACCTTCCCGAGCTCCTCTTCGCCGCATCGGCTTGCTCCTTGATCGCATCGCTTGCTTCAAGACACATGCCAGGCGTTCCCGCCCGTCCCGGAGCCTCGTCGGCGCCGCCTTGTCCGCGAGCGAGGACAGCGGCGTCGCGTGAGTGACACTGCTCTCTAGGGGAGCTCGCCGGGCGGTGGCGTTCGCGCCACCGCCGCGACGATCACCTGCGCAACCCCGGCCCGCCGCAAGGCAGCGGCCGCGGCGTCGACGGTCGCTCCCGTCGTCACGATGTCGTCGACCAGCAGCACGCGGGTGCCAGCCAGGGGTGCGCGCGCAACGACCGCGAAGGCCCCCCGCAGGTTGACGGCTCGCTCCTGCCGCGAGAGCCCGCTCTGGGCCCGCGTACCACGCTCGCGGCGCAGGCCCCGCAGCAGCGGCCGGCCGAGCCTCAGGGCAAGCCCCTGCGCCAGCAGCTCGGCCTGGTTGAAGCCCCGCCGTCCATGCCGCCACCAGTGCAGGGGCACTGGCACCACCCGATCGACCTCGGTGGCCTGGGCATGGCACGCCACGGCCTCTGCGAGACCGTCCGCGAGGTAGTCGAGGCGACCGAACTTGAGCTGCGTGAGCACTCTGTCCAGCGGAGCGAGGTACAACCACGGGCACAGCACGGCGTCGAACGCCGGCGGGCTCTGTGCACACCGGCCGCATTCGACCTCGCCGCGCCCTGCCTGCGCAGCCAGCGGCAGGGCGCAGCGACAACATCGAGCCGCCGGCAACGGCCGCAATCGCGCAACGCAGCCGTCACAGAGCCCCAGGGGTCGGGTGGGCGATGGGATGAGCCGGCCGCACCCCAGACAGCCGGCCGGCGCCAGCCAGTCCACGACCCGATCGCACCAACTCCCGCCAATCATCCCAGGCTTCTCCTCCTGTGGCGACGAGACCGCACCAACGGCGCCAGCGGTTGGACCGTACAAACCGCAGCGGGGCCACGTCGCCCCAACTCTGGAAGAAGACGTAGTGTCGCGGTTTATACTCCCGCGCGCCGACGTGCCGCAGTCGAGAGATCGGAGGGTTCCTTTGAAGCGAGCGATTCGACCAGCTTTCGTCCTCACCGTCCTGGCCTGCCTTGGCCTCTCGGTGGCGCCGGCCCAGGCGCAGGAGACCTACACCATCACCCTTGCCGCGCTGGGAGGCCTCGGTGGCTCGATCGACGCGAAACCGGGCGACGACCTCACCAACCAGACCCTGCAGCTCACCGCCGCCCTGATCACCGAGCCCAAGACGCATCTCGGCGTTCGCCTCGGCCGCATCGAGCTCGACGACAGCGACCCCATCGGTAGCCTCACCAAGGCGAACCTGACCTACGTCAACGTGGCTGGCGAGTATCGCTTCAGCCACAGCTTCTACGAATCGGGGATCTATCTGGGCCTGGGGGCCTACCGCCTCGAGGGCAACTCGCTCGCCGATGGCTCGGATCGCTCGGACAGTGCCTTCGGCGGCGTCCTCGGCTTGACCGGTCAGTTCGAGCTGTCACGCCACTTCGTGGTGCTCATCGACCTCGCCGGTCATTGGGCGAACCTCGATGAGGAGCAGATCTTCGCGACCGGCTTGATCGGGGTCGGATTCCGCTTCTAGGCATCGAGCGCCGGCGGCGCCGGCTTGAAGCCTAGCCGCCGGCCGCTCCAGCCTTGAACAGGACCGTGCCTGGGCGATGCTCGGCGACCTTGTCCTGCAGCCGGCGGCGCAGCTCGCGGTTCGACCAATCCTGGGCGCCGATGAACTTGTCGACCACCTTGTTGCCCACCAAGAGGTAGGTCTCGGGTAGCTTGTACGTCTTGTACCGGTGAGCCACTTCCCAGCTCGGGTCGTAGAGCACGGAAGCGGCTTGCTGCCCCAGGAACGGCGCGACCTTGGCGACCTCATCGTCGACTGCCACCATCAAGATCGCGATGTCGTCACCCGCCAGATCAGCTCCCAGCTGGTTGAGGCTCGGGATCTCGGTCATACAGGGTGGGCACCAGGTGGCCCAGAAGTGCACGAGGGTGACGGGAGCAAGTCGTTCGCCGAGCTTCGCTGGCCTGCCGTCGGGATCGTAGAGCGTACCGCCGGGAGCCTCGAAGCTGCCCCCGCCTGGCCACAGCAGGGCAACCAGGGCCAGCACCGCCACCACGACCAGCACCCACTTCGCCTGCTTGCTCACTATGGGAGGTGAAGCGGTCTCGGCCATCAGCGTCGTCCCCAGCAGCTCGGATGCGGCGCAGGAAACGCCACATCGCCGTGCCAATTCTAGCCTGCCCGCCCGCCCTCCCCGTCCCCCTTGACGACCCGAGCTGGATTCGCTAGTTTCTCCGCCTCTGCCGGGAAGGGGCCGTAGCTCAGCTGGGAGAGCGCTTGAATGGCATTCAAGAGGTCGTCGGTTCGATCCCGATCGGCTCCACCATCCTTCCCTTCTTTCTCGACAGCCTCCACACGCAGCATCCATCGCCTCAGGTCGTCGGCTGTGCCATCGCCCACAGCTCCCCCCTGCTGAGGGGACGGCTCCAGGCTCGATCGAGCTCGCTCTGACTCGACTCAAGAGGCGTGTCTCAGTCCAGCATCTTCGCGGCACCTATCAAAAGAAGTCATAGCAGAATCCATAGAGGCTTTTCGATGCTCTTTTGCGGAAAGGAGACTGAGAGGATGAACGCCCCCAAGCAGCACCGATTGATCCTGGCAGCGCTGGCCCTAACCCTCGCCCTCGCGCCGCTGACCGCCAACGCCCTTCCTTGGCAGGCCTTCGACGGCGCACCTGGTCAGGGCCAGGCGTTCCTCGGCAAGGTCCTGGCCTGGGTCGTGGAACTGTGGGCGCCAGCGCCCGCTGCGCCAGAGCAGGTGTTCGAGAAGGCGTGGACGACTGGCGGCGGCACCAGTGGTGGCGGCACGGGCGGTACCGGTGGCACGGGCACCGGTGGCAGTGGCTCGAGCCTCGATCCCAACGGCCACGCCTGATCCTCCTGCTCGCCTGTCCCCTGGGGGGCTCGCCCGAAAACCGGCGACCCCCCAGGTCGATATCCAACCAAACAACTATTGCTCTAACGGTGAACTGGCATCTAAGGGAAGAAGTGTGCATAATGGGGGCGTTATGATGTCCCCAGGTCGCAAAGATTTTTCTTATTCCTGGAATCTCTTTCAACACCTTCGGCCGCAGCTGGAGGAACTTCTGCGGCGATATGAGATACCTCCGAGCGAGGCAGGAACGCTCTTGGAGGAGACTGTGCTGGAGTTGATCTACAAAGGGGAGAGAGTTGAAGACCCGGCGCCGTGGCTGGTGTCGAGAGCTCGCAACAAGTGCCGCAAGTACTGGGTGACCCGCCGCCGCGCCTTCAGCGTGGCAATGGGGAAGACGTTCTCCGTGCAATGAGCCTGAGGTCGGAGCCGAAGGAGCCTGACGATGCCCAAGACCCATCCCGAGGAAGCGTTGCTGTTCAAGTTCACTCGCGGCAAGTTGACCCGTCGCGAGAACATGAAGGTGTCGTGGCACCTCTTCAACTGCGGTGCCTGCCGCAAGGAGGTCGAACGCCTGGCCCCCGCCGAGGGCGACACGATCCTGAGTGGCTTGTTCGAGGGCCTGCAGCCGCTCGACGTGGCTGACAACCCGAGCTACGAGCGCGCTTTCAACTTCGGCCAGAACACCCTCGAGGTCCGCGGTGAGGCGCGCGATCGCGACCGCGCTCGTGCTCCCAAGCTGTACACCGAGCTGATGCGCCATCCGGTCAGCCGCCAGCGGGCGCTGATCCAGCGCACCTGGAGGTTCAAGAACTACGTCTTCGCCGAGTTCCTCCTCGAGGAGGGCCAGAACCAGGTGGCCGACGATCCCTCCCGCGCCGAGGACCTCGCCGAGCTCGCCCTCGTGGTCGCCGAGCAGCTCGAGGGCAGCCACTATGGCCCTGCCCTGGTCAACGACCTCAAGGCCCGGTGCTGGGCCAACATCGGCAACGCTCGCCGTGTCCATTCCGACCTGCGCAGTGCCGACGAGGCGCTGACCAGTGCCGAGAGGTTCCTGGCGGAAGGCACAGACGACGTCCTGCTGCGGGCTCGTGTGCTGGACCTCAAGGGCTCCCTGCGGCGCGAGCAGCGGCGTTTCGACGAGGCCGCAAAGCTCCTCGATCGTGCTCTGACCATCTTCCGCGACGCCGGAGAGAACCACTGGGTGGGGCGCATCCTGATCTCGAAGGCCAAGCTGGCGATCGATGCCGGTACGCCGGAAGAAGGGATCGCGCAGCTTCGCGAGGCGGTCAGCTTGGTGGATGGCGAGAAGGAGCCGCGCCTTCTGCTCTGCGTCAAGCAACTGCTCTGTGCTTGCATGACCGAGGCTGGCCGTTACCAGGAAGCCAAGAAGATGCTACCCGAGGTCAAGAAGCTGGCCGCCAGCCACGGCTCGAACCTCGACAGCCTGCGCACCCTATGGCTGGAGGGCCAAATCGCCAAGGGCCTCAGCCGCCTCGACGAAGCCGAGACGGTCTTCGCGCGGATCCGTGACGAGTTCGTCGATCGTGGTATCGCCTACGACGCTGCCTTGGCTTCGCTCGACCTGGCGTCCGTCTTCGCCCAGCAGGGCCGGACCAGTGAGATGAAGCAGCTGGCCGAGGAGATGCTCCCGATCTTCCGCTCGCGCGACGTGCACAGGGAGGCGACGGCCGCCCTGCTCGTCTTCCAGCAGGCCGCCAAGGCGGAGAACGTCACCCTGCAGATGGTCCATGACATCTCGCGCTACCTGCGCGAGGCGCGGACCAATCCCGATCTGCGCTATCCCCAGGCTTCCTGAGCGGGCTCGCCCCGTTGTCTACCCGAGAGCGCGGCCAGCTGGCCGCGCTCTTTTCGTCTCACCGAGCGGCGCTGACTCCGCGCGGCTGCCGGCTCCAGCCGCCCGCTTCGGTCATCCGTCTGTAAGAGCCAACCGAGCTAGACTCGCGCCGTGACCCCACTCATCGGTCGGATCGAGGAACTGCCCGTCCCCAAGCTCCTGGAACGGATCGCCCGTGAGCACAGGTCGGGGGTGCTGCGGTTGGCCAACGGTGCTCGGCGAGCGCTCCTCACGTTCAAGGACGGCGTGGCCATCGCTGCGCGGGCGCCGGGTGTGCCGCGGTTGGGCGATCTGTTGATCGGCCGCGGCCTGTGTGACCCGATCTCGGTGCGCGGCGCGGCCCGGATCCAGGCCGAGGAACAGGGCCAGCGGTTGCTGGGTGAGATCCTCGTCGCCAACGGTGTGCTGACCAGCCAACGGCTCGCCGAGGTCGTGCAGCTGCAGCTCGAGCTGACGATCGCCGAGCTGCGGCGCTGGACGACGGGCCGCTTCCAGCTCGAAAACGAGGAACCGCGACCACGGGACCTTTCCGAACACGCCACTTCACCAGCCTTGGGCCCTTCTTCGAGCAGCCGCTTTCGGACCACCGCGGCGACCGCACCCGAGAGCGCCTCCACCACCCGCACGAAGAAGACCGACGGCCAGCGGCGCCCGGCAGCGAGCACCGCCGCTGCGTCCGCAGCGGTCCTCGAGGTGATCACGACCGATGACACCTGGTTCTCTCGCCTCGCCGGCACCCTGCCGGCCGACTTGGTCAACCTGCAACGGACCGACCTGCCCGCTGCACTCGCCGGTCCGGGCGAGGCCCGCAGCTTGGTGTTGGTCGACCTGCGCGACGAGGTTCGCGACCCAGCCGAGATCGGCCGCCTCCGCGTCCGGCGACCGAGCGCCTGCGTGTTGGCCATCGCCGAGGACCCCACGACTGTGATCGCTGCGCTCGAGGCCGGCGCTCTCTGCGCCTTCCCCGCGGACCCGCGCGCGGCGCTCGCGACCGTCGTCAACCTGCAGGAGGTGCTTCAGCCGGCGGAGATGCCCTCGCCCGGCCCCGCTGCTGCTGCGGCCAAGGCCCCTCCAGCCACGAGCCCCCGAGCATCGCGCCGCCAGCGTCAACGTGAGCCCTCGACCTCGGTGGCGCTCGATCTGCTGCGGACCGTCTCCCAGGCCGTCGAGCGAGCCATCCTCTTCCTCGTCACGGAGGACGGGCTCCAGGTCCTCGGCGCTTTCGGGATGTCCAAGGGTCGCTCTCTCGCCAGCCTCACCCAGGGGTTGGGTTTCGCGCTCCACGACAGCAATGCACTCTCGGCAGCGGCCCGCGACCTGATGAGCTGCAGCCTGCCCTTCGCGGGTAGCTCCCTACCGCCGAACCTCGTCAAGCTGCTCGACCCGCCGCGCGCCGATCAGGCCATTGCGTTGCCGATCTCCGGCGGCCACACCGCCGTAGCGCTGATCTACGCCGACAACGGTGACCTCGCAGCGCCCTTACCGGACGCCGCCCAGCTGGCGCAGAGCCTGCAACACTTCGGGCCCGTGCTCGAGACCGAGCTGTTGATCAACGAGGCCGCACGCACCTTGGTCTGACGGCGATTCCTGGCGCGCCGGGCCGGCACGACCGCCGGTTGGGGTTAGACTGGGCGCCCGCCAGGCGCGGGCGACATTCGACGAACATGCGCAGCCGACTTCTCCTCCTGCTTCCGGTCCTTGTCCTGGTGGCCTCCACGGTGGCGGGGGCGAGCGAGAGTGCCGGCATCCACCACGAGCGCTACCACTACCGCTGGCACCTCAGCCGCTTCCTCGGCTTCGTGGCTGGTCTGTTCTTCCCCAGCGAGGGGGACGGCCTGCTGATCTTCGAGCCACTGCCGTCGGGCAATCTCAAGAGCGAGCTGCTGGTGACGTCAGAGTCGAGCCGGCTCGGTGAGTACTGGCGGTATGGATCGGAGCTGAATCCCCAGACCGGCCGCACTCTGCGCGCCTGGAGCTCCTACTCCTGGCGAGGTGAGACGAGCGAGAAGAGCGGCAAGGTGGAGACCGACAAGGCGATCGACATCGCGTCGGGGATCTACCTCTTGCGACAAGATCCGCCCACCAAGCCCCGGAGCCTCGAAATCTGGTCGGACGGCAAGATCTACCCCGTGGTCGTGGTCCCCTTGGGGCTCGAGGATCGCAAGCTGGCTGGCCGCCAGGTCGAGGCTCGACACCTCTCCATCCGCGGCGTCGAGAAGCCGGGCGAGCGCCATTGGAAGGGCAAGCTGGACATCTGGCTGGCGACTGATCCAGAGGCGACGCCGCTCGAGATCCGTATCGAGCGCCGCGGCGCGGGCCTTCACCTCGAGCTCGCCGATCTTCCGGCGGGGAGCTGAACCTCCATGGTCCGCTCCCCGGGGTCCAGGTTCGTGCTTCCCCGCGCCAGCACCCTCGGCCTGCTGCTCAGCCTCACCTTCCTGCAGCCACCGCTCGCCACGGCGGCGCCGCCACCGGCTGGCCCGGCCAGCCGGATCACCGACCGCCGTCCCCCTGCCCAGCTGGGAGCCATGGCCCCCAGCTGGGCGCAGGGTACGCAGGAACCCGCGCTCTCCTGGCTCGAGACCGTGGACGGAGGCGCGAAGCAGTTGCGTCTGGCCTTCCTGCGGGCTGACGGCTGGAGCGAACCGACGACGATCGCCAGCGGCACGGACTTCTTCGCCAACTGGGCCGACCTGCCCGGCGTCGGCGCCTCGGCCGACGGAGCGCTCGTCGCCCATTGGCTCGCTCGGAGCGGCGCCGGGACCTACGCCTATGGCATCTCGCTCGCCCGCTCGACCGACGGCGGTCGCAGCTGGCACCCCCTGGGCCGACTCAACGACGACACGAACCCGAAGGTCGAGCACGGCTTCGTCTCCTACGCACCCACGCCGGCTGGCCTGAGGGCCTTCTGGCTCGACGGCCGGAACGTCAAGCCGGACGGCAGCGGCGCGATGAGCCTGCGTACCGCGCTCGTCGGCGCGACCATCGGAGCGAGCCAGGAGCTCGATGCCCGGGTCTGCGACTGCTGCCAAACGGGGGCCGCCGAGACCTCGTCTGGGCCCCTCGTCGTCTTCCGGGACCGGTCGCCAGAGGAGGTCCGCGACATCGCGATCATCCGCGCCGAGGGCGGCGGTTGGACCTCGCCGACCTCGCTTGGCGCCGACCACTGGCGGATGCCCGGCTGCCCGGTCAACGGGCCGGCCGTGGCAGCGACCGGAGACCGTGTCGTCGTCGCCTGGTACTCGGGAAACCCGACTCCGCGGGTCCAGGTGACCTGGTCGCTCGACGGCGGCCGGCACTTCGGCACCCCCGTCCTCGTCGACGGCGGCGGGCCCCTGGGCCGGGTCGCAGTGGCCCTCGAGCCCACGGCAGAGTCCAGCCAGCCGACCCAGGCGGTGGTGAGCTGGCTGGCCGCGGTCGGAGACGAGGCCGAGGTGCGCCTCGTCCGCGTCGGCAGCGACGGCCGGTTGGGCGCTCCTTTCACCATCACCCGCACCAGCGCGGCACGCAGCAGTGGCTTTCCCCGTCTCCTCACCACCTCCGGCCGAGCCTTGATTGCGTGGCTCGAGACCTCCGCCGGCAAGGACTCCTCCCGCCTCGAGGTCAGCGAGATCGCCCTGAGCGATCTTGCCGCGCTTCCCAAGCCGACTCGCCCGTAGCGCGCCTCCTTGCTTCATCCAGCTCCCGTTCGGCCTCGTAGTCCAGCCGAACCAGAGTTCGACCGTCGCATTCAACGCGACCAAGGAGGAACGACATGCAGCTTTCCAAAGGACCCGCTCGCCTGGCCGGGGCACTGCTCGCCCTGAGCGTCGCTGGCAGTGCCGCCTCGGCCTCGAGCCACCGCGAGGCACCCTTCATCACCGAGAACCCCAAGGTCGACGGCACCGACTTCTACCTCTTCCGCAGCTACGAGGCCGGCCGCGACGCCTACGTCACGCTGATCGCCAACTACCTGCCCCTGCAGGACCCCTACGGCGGACCCAACTACTTCACCCTCGACCCCGACGCTCTCTACCGGATCCACATCGACAACACCGGGGACGGCCGCGAGGACATCACCTTCCAGTTCCGCATGGCGGTCGCCAACCAGGACATCGCCGTGCCGGCTGGCGACGCCACGGTCTCGATCCCCCTGGTGAACGCCGGACAGATCGGCAGCGCCGACAGCGCCGCGCTCAACGTCCGTGAGTCCTACACGTTGCAGATCATCCGCGGAGCGCTCGACAGTCCCACCCGCACCGTACAGCCCATCCGCGCGGTCGGCACCGGCTCACCGCGCTTCGGCATCCCGGTAGACAACATCGGCGAGAAGTCGCTGCCGGACTACGCGAGCTACGCTCGCACGTTCATCTACAACCTCGAGATCCCGGGCTGCAGCGGCACTGGCCGCGTCTTCGTGGGCCAGCGTAAGGAGCCGTTCGCCGTCAACCTGGGCGAGATCTTCGACTTGGTCAACATCGCCAACCCCCTGGGCCCTCGCGACGCCGAGCCCTCGCTGACCGAGGACAAGAGCATCAAGAGCCTGGTCCTCGAGGTGCCGGCGAGCTGCCTTGCTGGCGGCGGCAACGTGATCGGCGGTTGGACGACGGCCGCCCTGCCCCGAAACCGCATGATGACGACCGACCCCACCTTCTCCCAACCCGAGCAACGCTCCGGCGACTTCGTCCAGGTGTCTCGCCTAGGCATGCCGCTGGTCAACGAGGTGGTGATCGGCCTCAAGGACAAGAACCGCTTCAATGCCAGCCGGCCAGCCGACGACCTGCAGTTCGCCACCTACGTCACCAACCCGAGCCTGCCGGAGCTGTTGGAGATCCTGTTCGGCGACGCCGGGGTGCGGGCACCCAACAACTTCCCACGGACCGACCTGCTGGCCGCCTTCGTGACCGGCATCGCCGGGCTCAACGAGTTTGGCTTTGGTGAGATGCAGCGCCTCAACCTCACCGTCCCGCCTACACCCAAAGCCGGGCAGAGCAACCTCGGGGTGATCGGCGGTGACAACGCCGGCTTCCCCAATGGGCGCCGGCCGGGCGACGACGTGGTGGACATCGAGCTGCGGGTGGCGATGGGCCTGCTCTGCCACGCCTTCCCTGGCGCCTTCTGCAATCCGGCGGATGCTCCCTCGGGAAGCCTGCCGTTCACCGACGGCACCTACCAGGACGCCTCGCAGTTCGACGACGCCTTCCCGTATCTGCGCTCACCACAGGCGGGTTCTGGCAACGGTGATCGAGTCTTCAGCGCGCGCCTCACGGCGAGCGAGGAGGTGCCTGCCACGACGAGTCAGGCCACCGGGGCTTGCACGGGCTTGCTGACCTCCGGCGGCTCCGCCCTCGCCCTCACCTGCGTCCACGGTGTGGAGGGTGCCACGGCCGCCCATCTCCACCTGGGTGAAGCGGGCAGCAACGGTGCCGTCGTCTGCGACCTCGGCGCAGCGAGCCCCCTGCAGGCGACTTGCCCCCTCGACGGCGGCCAGCTCGCCGCCGTGCGCCAGGGGAAAGCCTACGTCAATGTCCACTCGGCCGCCCTTCCTGGAGGCGAGATCCGCGGCCAGCTCCACTAGGATGACCTCGAGCATGCCGCCACGTCCAGCCCGGACCACTTTGCAGCCGATGACCTCTCGTCGCCCAACACCGGCGAGGCTGGCCTGGATCCTTTCCGCGAGCCTCCTGCTCGCCGGGCCGGCTGCGTCGCTGGCCCACGACATGTGGCTCCAGCCCTCGAGCTTCTCGCCGCAGGGCGGTGAGTTGGTGAAGTTGGCCGTGCGGCTCGGCATGCCGGGCCCGGCTGCGGAGGCGGTCCCCCGCAGCTCCGTTCGCTGGACCCGGTTCGAGGACAAGGCCCGGACCGACCTGTCCTCCCCCATCCTCGGCGAGGACGGCGTGGACCCGGCCGGCCTCCTGCGGCCGCGCGCTCCGGGTCTTCACGTCCTGGTGCTCGAAAGCGGCTGGGCCGTGAGCGAGCTCGACGCCGCACGCTTTGAAGACTACCTGCGGGAGGAAGGCCTGGAGAGCGTGCTCGCGGCTCGCCGCAGCGCGGGCGATCAGGACCTCCCCGGCCGCGAGGTCTACAGCCGGCACCTCAAGGCGCTGCTCCTGGTCGGCCCTCCCTCGGCGGAGCAGGACAGGCCCCTCGGCCTCAAGCTCGAGCTGGTCTGCGAGACCCCTTTCGCTGCGCTGGCGGCCGGCAAGCCGCTGGTCGTCCGGCTCCTCTTCCACGACCAGCCGTTCGCCGGCGCCCTGCTCGAAGCGCGGCGCCTCGACGGCAGCGGACCCGTCGTCCGTGGACGCAGCGACCTCCTGGGCCGCTGGGTCGTCGAAGCGCCGACGAGCGGCGGCTGGCTGCTCACCACCACCGTCATGCAGGCGGCCCCGCCCGCGAGCGGGGCCCAGTGGGAGAGCTTCTGGGCCAGCCTTACTCTCGCCGTCCCGCCGCCCTGACCGAGCCCTCGGCGTACCTCAGCGCCAGGCCGGCGAATCCAACCTAAGCCCCTCTCGCAAAAGGGGTTGCCTTGGAATCGATGGCTGATACAATCCGCTGGTCAGCGGTGGTGACAGTCCTCGGTCGGCCGCCGCCGAGCGATGGTGCCGGGCCTCGTTCCTCCACCGCGCGGCATGCTGGCCTCTACCGCGATGTCTCTCGACGTGCTTGCCGCGATCGCCTCTCGGGCGCGAGAACGAAGGGCTCGGATCGTCCTCGCCGAGGGCGAGGACCCTCGAGTCGTCGCGGCTGCTCGGCGTGCCGTGGCCGAGGGCAGCCCACACCTCATCCTGATCGGCGACCGCTGCCGGTTGGCAGCTGAGCTCGGCGCGGCGGCGAACGGCTGCGAGATCGTCGACCCCAGTCGCGACCTCAACGCCACGGTCACGGCCGAACTCCTGGCCGCCGCGACGGTCTGCGGACCCGGCGGGCCGCTTTCTGCAGGCGACGCCAAAGACCCCCTCCATCTAGGTTGCTTGCTGGTCGCTAGCGGGCGCGCCGACGGCGCCGTGATGGGAGCCGTTGCCACCACGGCAGAAACGGTCAGGGCAGCCCTCCGGGTCGTTGGCCCTCGCCCGGGGCTGCGCTGGGTGTCCTCATGCTTTCTGATGGCGTTCGCGACACGCCCACCGCTGATCTTTGCCGACTGCGCGGTGATCCCCAATCCTGGCCCCGAGGCCCTCGCCGACATCGCCGTCGCTGCGGCGGCCAGCTGTCGCACCTTGCTGGGCGAGGAACCTCGGGTCGCGCTGCTGTCCTTCTCGACGCTGGGCAGCGCCACGCATCCGCACGTCGAGAAGGTCCGGGAGGCCCTGGCAGTGCTGCAGCAGCGGCAGGTTCCCTTTGCCGTCGACGGCGAGCTCCAGGGCGATGCCGCGCTGGTACCCGCCATCGCCGAGCGCAAGGCACCGGCGAGCGCGGTGGCGGGCCGGGCCAACGTGCTCGTCTTTCCCGACCTCGACGCCGGCAACATCGCCTACAAGCTCACCGAGAGGCTAGCCGGAGCGCGGGCGGTGGGCCCACTTTTGCAAGGCCTGGCCCGGCCGATTCATGATCTCTCGCGCGGTTGCTCTGTAGACGATATCCTGGATGTTGTGGCGGTGGCCGCCCTCGGGGCGGAGGAGGAGAGGCTCGGATGAAAGTCCTAGTAGTCGGAGGTGGGGGGCGCGAGCATGCCCTCTGCTGGAAGCTGCGCCAGAGCCCGGACCTGAAGGAGCTCTACTGCGCACCCGGCAACCCTGGCATCGGCGAGATCGCCGATCTCGTGCCGATGGCCGTCGAAGAGGTGCACCGCCTCGCCGACTTCGCCGCCGGTCTGCACATCGACCTCACCGTCGTCGGTCCCGAGCTGCCGCTGTCCCTCGGCCTGGTGGACGAGTTCCGTCGCCGCGGCCTCCCCGTCTTCGGTCCCACCCGCGCCGCCGCCGAGCTCGAGGCGAGCAAGGTCTTCGCCAAGCAGTTCATGCAACGGCACGGTATTCCCACGGCCGCTTTCTCCGTCGCCCATGACAGCGAAGAAGCGCGGCGCGCCGCCCGCGACCTCGGCTGGCCGGTGGTCCTCAAGGCCGACGGCCTGGCCTCCGGCAAAGGGGTGGTCATCGTGCACGATGGCGACGAGCTGGAACAGGCCCTCGCCGCCTTCTTCGAGGAGCGTCGCTTCGGGACCGCCGCGGACCGCGTGGTGGTGGAGGAGTTCGTCGAGGGCGAGGAGGTCTCGTTCATCGCGCTTTCGGACGGTGAGCGGATCCTCCCCTGCGCTACCAGCAAAGACTACAAACGCCTCGGTGATGGCGACAGTGGGCCGAACACCGGCGGCATGGGCGCCCACAGCCCTTCTGGCGTGCTCTCGCCGGCCGACGGACCCGACGTCGTCGAGCGCATCCTGCGACCGACCGTAGCCGGCCTGGCGGCGGAGAACCGACCGTTCTCAGGGGTGCTCTACGCCGGCCTGATGCTGACGCCGGACGGCCCCAAGGTGCTCGAGTACAACGTCCGCTTCGGGGATCCCGAGGCGCAGACGCTGATGCTGCGGCTGGAAGGAGACCTCCTGCCCGTGCTCGCGGCCGGGGCGGCAGGCGACTTCGGCTCCGCCCGCCTGCGCTTTCGGCGTGACGCCGCCGCCTGTATCGTGCTCGCCAGTGCCGGCTACCCGGAAAAGCCCGTCAAGGGCGAGACCATCGAGGGGATCGAAGCCGCCTCGGCGCAGCCCGGGGTCGAGATCTTCCACGCCGGCACGGCCGAACGGGACGGCGTGCTGCTCACCGCCGGTGGACGGGTACTCAACGTTTGCGCCGCCGGTCCCCGCCTCGCCGAGGCATTACGCCGTGCCTATTCGGCGGCCGCCGAGATCCACTGGCCGAGCAAGCTCCTGCGGACGGACATCGGCCGCCGAATCCTTGAGCTCGGCGCCAGCCGGCGCTCCGCCGCCGGCTGAGCTGCCCCCTGACGCGCATTGACGCCGCCACCAGGGGGGCGCCATAATGGCGGCCTACAACTGGCTTTTTTTCATCGATTAATCCAGCTTCGTGGCGGCTGGCCGAGTTCCCGCCGCCAGGGTCGAGCCTTCCCAGCTTGGTACCCAACGTGCATACGCCCTGAGCGCCATCATGCCGGGATGTGAAGGTTGTTCCTACAAAGGGATGTCCACCGCGCTCGAGAGTGCCTTCGTGGGCATTCGGTTTCGCGACGAGACCAATCTCACCCTGTGTTCCACCACGGGCGAGATCTTCGCGCGCGGCGACCGGGTGATCGTCGACCGCGGCGATCTGGGCCCTGGTTTCGGGCTCGTCGAGCAGTCCCCGATGCCGGTCTTCAAACCCTGCCAGAAGGCTGGGGCCAAGCCCATCCTGCGGCGGGCGGACGCCAACGACCAGGTGGCCCACGACCGGCAGCTGGCCAACGAGGTGGCGGCCAAGCGCTTCTGCCAGGAGCGGGCTCGCAACCTGGGGCTCGATCTCAAGGTCTCCAAGGTCGACTTCAGCCTCGATGGCCGCCTGGGCACGTTCTACTTCACAGCCGAAGGGCGGGTCGACTTCCGGCAGCTGGTCCGCGATCTCGCCAGCCGCTTCGCGGCACGGGTCAAGATGGTGCAGGTCGGCGCCCGCGACGAAGCCGCGCTCCTCGGCGGTCTCGGGGTCTGCGGCCGCACCCTCTGCTGCTCGACCTGGCTCAAAGAGTTTCAGCCGATCTCCATCTCGATGGCCAAGCGCCAGAGCCTCTCGCTCAACCCCTCGAAGATCTCAGGGCAGTGCGGACGCTTGCTGTGCTGCCTCGCCTACGAGGATCACAACTACGAAAGAAGCAAGAAGCGGCCGGAGTCAGAGCCCGCCGCTTGAGACCATGGCCAATCGCAAGCTCATCCGTCCCGACGTGAACGAGGTCTCGAAGAAGGAGTCCTCCTCGCGCGCCGTGCGGCGCAAACAGACCCCCCCCGAGCAGACCAACGCCGAGGAGTTCTACTACCTCAAGCAGATGGCGGCGAGAACGCCGATGGTCGTGGTGTTGACCAACGACGAGGAGTTGCGCGGCTGGATCGAGTGGTATGACAAGGGCTCGATCAAGCTCAACCGCAACCAGGGGCCGAACCTGCTCATCAACAAGCACAGCATCCGCTACATGTTCAAGGAAGAGGAGCTGAAGCGGCGCGGCCGGCGTGGCAGCGACGAGCGCGCCGACGAGTCGGACTCGTTGTGAGCTCGCTCTCCTCGGGGAGCCCCCGGCTCCCGTGAACGAGACGCCGCGACTCCTCGCCCTCAGCCAGGGCGATCCTGCCGGCATCGGCCCCGAGATCCTGTTGCGGGTGGCGCTCGCGCCGGCCGACCCGCGGCGTCGCCTGCTCCTCGTCGCCGAGCGGGTGGCGCTCGACGCCGTCCGGACGTCCCTGCCGCAGCTCCCGTGGGAGCGCCTCCACTTCCTTACGGCTCCACCGAGCCGCAGCGAGCTCCTGGCCCTACCCACTGAGGCCGTGCCGGTGCTCGATCCGCTCGCCGAACCGCGCCGCCTCGTGCTCGGCCACCCCGGGGCCGGTGAGGCAACCGGGGCCCTCGCCGCCCTCGACGCCGCGGTCGATCTCACCCGCGCCGGCGTGACGGACGCGCTGGTCACCGCCCCGCTCTCGAAAGAGGTCGTGGCCCGGCACCGTTTGCCTGGATTCGTGGGCCACACCGAGTACCTCGCCGCCGGCTGTGGCCTCGAGCGCTACGGCCGGGACTACCTGATGGCCTTCCTCGCACCCGAGCTGCAGGTGGCCCTGCTCTCGACCCATCTGCCCCTGCTGGCGGCCATCCGCGGCGTCACCGGCGAACACCTCGGGGAGGCCCTCGACTGCCTGGACCGCCACGCCGGCGGCCGGATCGCCGTCGCCGGCCTCAACCCCCACGCCGGCGAAGGGGGGCTGTTGGGCGAAGAAGACGAGGCGATCGTCCGCCCGGCCGTGGTCGCGGCACAGGCCCGCGGCGTCGATGCACGAGGACCGGAGAGCGCCGACTCGCTCTTCGCCCGCGCCCGCCAGGGCGAGTTCGATTGGGTGCTCGCGCTCTACCACGACCAGGGGCTGATCGCGGTCAAGACGGCCGCCTTCGGCCTCGCCACCAACTGGACCCTGGGGTTGCCGTATCTGCGCACCTCGGTCGACCACGGCACGGCCTTCCACCTCGCCGGGCGCGGCCTCGCCGACGCGCGGCCGCTCGCCGCCTGCCTCGAGACGACCCTCGGCCTGCTGGCGGGGAGCCTGCCCCGCCGGCGGACTGTCTAGGCGAAAACTGCTGCGAAGAGGCTCGGAGCGGGCTAGGAAGCGCCGCGACCGGAGAGGACGACGGGGATCGTCTTCAGGAGGATCTTGAAGTCGAGGGACGGCGACCAGGTGTCGATGTACTCGAGGTCGAGCTCCATCCAGCGGTCGAAGTCCACCTCGTTGCGCCCGGAGATCTGCCAGAGGCAAGTGAGCCCTGGCTTCATCGACAACCGCCGGCGCTGCCAGCGCTCGTACTGGGCGACCTCGGCCGGGATCGGCGGCCGCGGGCCGACCAGGCTCATGTCGCCCTTGAGAACGTTGACGAACTGCGGCAGCTCGTCGAGGCTGAAGCGCCGCAGCAGCCGCCCGAGGGCCGTCACTCGCGGGTCCCTGCGCAGCTTGAACACCGGCCCGTTCATCTCGTTGAGATGCAGCAGCTCGCCGCGGCGTGCCTCGGCGTTCTCCACCATGGTGCGGAACTTGTAGAGGGTGAAGAGGCGGCCGTTGAGGCCACAGCGAGTCTGTTTGAAGAGCACCTCGCCGCTCGAGGAGAGCTTGATCAGCGCCGCGATCAGGCCGCAGAGCGGCGCCGTCAGCAGGAGGAGAAGCGCGGCACCCGCGAGGTCGATCATCCGCTTGGCGAACAGCTGGGCGTGGCTCGCCGGCCCGGTCGCGAAGGTGAGCACCGGGATGCCGTCCATCTCCTCCAACTCCACCCGGCTCTTCGGATGGGGCAGGAAGTTGAGCGCGAAGCGGATGCGGATCCCCTGCTCTTGGAGGCTCGCGAAAAGGTCCTCCATGCGTTCGAGGTCACGGCGGTTGACGGCGAAGATGACGTCGTCGAGCACGTTCTCCTCGACGATCCGCGGGATGTCCTCGATCTCGCCGAGCACGGCATAGCGGCGGCCCAGCTCGGCGGGTGGCCGCTGGCCGTTGGTGGTGACGAAGCCGAGGATCTTGAAGCCCCAGTAGCGGTGGTTCTCGATCGAGTCCACGACCTCGGCGGCAGCGTTGCCGGTGCCGACGATGAGCACCGTGCGGTAGTTATAGCCACGGGCCCGCACGTAGCGCGCCACCACCCGTAGCGCCACCTTCTCGGCCAGCACCAGCAGGCAGGAGAGCACAGCGAAGAGCAGGATCCAGAAGCGGCTGATCAGGTCGTTGCCGAGCAGCAGGCTGTCGAGGCGGAAGGCGTAGACGACGAGGGTGAAGACGACCGCGCTGGTGAACGAGATGTGGAAGATCGCCCACGCCTCGTCGAACAGGGCCACCGTGCGATGAGAACGATAGCGACGGGTGCGCAGAAAGAGCACTGCCCAGATCGCAAGCGCCAGCGGCAGCAGCGGCAGGTAGGCGTTGAGCGGGTAGAGACGGCTGGGGAAGAGGCCAGGGAAGAGGTCCGGCAAGAGCTCGCTGCGCAGCCAGTAGGCGGCGACGAAGGCAAAGCCGACGAGCGTCAGGTCGCCCAGGAAGACCAGGAAGTTGAGGAGTCGGGCTCGCTGTTTGAGCATCGTCGTCAGGCAGACGTCGTAAAGCTTGTCACAAAACGTAGTTGGAGGATCGGATCAGGCTTGCCTATGGCTGGATAGCATAGCACGTCCGCGCCATCTCACCACCCTACTTGGCGCGGAGAGCGGAGGATCGTTTCAGGCGAGCGAACGGAACAACTTGGCGTAGAGCTCGGCGACGGCCTGCCACGAGAAGCGCCGCTGCGCTCGCTCGGCCGCCGCCGCGCGGCGGGCCGCTACCTCCTCGGGATGGGCCAGCACCCAGTCGAGGGCGGCGCTCAGCGTGGCTGGCTCCGCGGCCCGGAAGTAGACGGCCACGTCTCCCGCCACCTCGCGGTTCTCTGGCGTGTCATTGACCACCACGCAATTGCCGTAGCCCATCGCCTCAACCAGCGCCGGATGGGTGCCACCCACCTCGGTGGCATGGACGTAGGCGAGAGCGCCGGCCTGCAGCTCCCGGTAGCCCTCGCCGTAGATCGCTCCCGGGAAGCGGATCCGCCGGTCGGCACCCTCGGTGAAGCCGCGGATGAAACCCCCGGCGTAGGGTGCCCCGCCGACCATCACCAACGGCTGCTCCCCCGCCACCCGTCGGTAGGCTGCGGCCACCGTGTGGGGGTGGTTCTCCGGCTCGAAACGGCTCACGTAGAGAAAGTAGCCGCGCGCCGCCAACCCCAGGCGTGGCAACACTTCGGGCTCTGCCACGGGCTGCGGCTCGACGCCGTAGGTGATCACCGTCGAGGGCGCGCGATAGAGCTCTCGGTAGTGACGCTCGATCACCTCGGCGTCGGTCACCAGCGCGTCGGGGAGCACGCACGCGAGGCGCTCGGAGACGGCGTAGATCAGGCGGCCGAGCACCCCCCACTTGGCCCGCCGGCGCTCGATGCCATCCACGTGGAGCGCCGTCGCGACACCGGCAAGCGACAGCAGCGGCACGAAGGCGGCATTGGCGGCGTTGACCACCAGCGCCACGTCGAAGCCGCGCCGGGAGGCATCGAGGCACGAGAGGAGGGTGTGGACGGGAGTATCGAGGTGCTTGGTGCGCAGCGTCGGCAGCACGACCAGCTCTGCTCCCCGATGGGTCCGCAGGCCGCGCGGCGTCACATGGGAGCGACAGTAGACAGTGACGGCGAAGCCCGCCGCCACCAGCCGCGGCGCCAGCTCCTCCATCAGGGTCTCGTAGCCGCCGTAGCGGTTGGGGATCCCCCGGCTGCCGATCAGCGCCAGGCGCAGGGGGCGGTCGCGCTTCACGGCGCGAGCTCCCGGCGGAAGAACCAACGATCGACCTCCCAGCTGGGCCGGCTGCGGCGGGCCTGGATGGCGCGGCGCCGGGCGAGGATCGCGGCGCGGTGGCGCCATAGCCAGGCGTAGGCAGCGAGCGACGAGCGCTCGCGCAGCAGAACGTAGAGCAAGGCCGCGAGGTCGCGGCCCAGGGTGGGCAGCAGGGTGAGCACGAAGTTGGCCGCCGTCTGGTGATAGGCCCGCAGCAAGTAGCGGTTCTTCAGAGAATGGTAGTTGATGAAGGCGGGCAGGGCGGCCCGCCGCTCGGGCAGGCTCAAGCGGCGGTGCAAGGCCTCGGCCCGCGCTTCGTAGCGCACGCTCCAGCCCCGCTCGGCCAGCCGGAAGGCGAGCTCGGCATCCTCCCGGAAGGAGTGAAAGCGCTCGTCGAAGACCTCACCGTCGACGGCGACATCGCAGAGCGCTTCGCGGCGGAAGAGCGCGGCCGCGCCCGTAGCGCCGAAGACCCGGGCCGGCCGCCCGTACTGCCCCTGGTCCACCTCTCCCGAGCCGCGGTCGAGGTGACGCCAGGTGAGGGTGAGCCGCATCCCGCAAGCGTCCAGGCGCGGCGGCTCGCCAGGTCGCGGCAAGCGGCGCAGCCGTGGTGTCACGGCGCCGGCGTGGGGCTCGGCGTCGAGGACGGCGGCCAACCGCTCCAGGCAGCCGGGCAGCGGCTGGGCATCAGCGTTGAGCGAGAGCACGTAGGGCGCCGAGGAGGCTGCGAGGGCGCGGTTCATGCCGCCGGCAAAGCCGAGGTTCTCGCCGAGAGCGATCACCCGCGCCGGCCGCGGTAGCCGCGCGCCGTGCTCCCGCGCCACGGCCGCCGAGCCGTCCTCGCTGGCGCAGTCGACGACCACCACCTCGGCCGGCTGCGGAGCGAGCCGGGCGAGATGGGTGAAGAAGCCCGGCAGGTCCGCTGCCGCGTTGTGGGTCACGGTGAGCACGGCGATCGGCAGCACCTCGCTCATCCGTCCTTGCCCCCCCCGGGGCCGTTCGCCGGCGCGCTGCCCTCCGCCACCTCGGCGGCCAGGAAGCGCGGCTGTCGGAAGCCACTCAGGGCTCCCGCGAGCAGCCACCAAAGCCCCGTCCACGCCTGCCGGCGGTCGGTCGCCCGCCGCGGCCGGCGCAGGGGCAAGAGCGCCAGGCGCAGGAGCGCTCCGGGCACCATCAGGGCGCGGGCCGACCATGCCCAACCCCGGCCCCAGTGGCCCTCGAGGTAGCGCACGAGGTTGCGCGAGTAGAGCCAGAGGAAACGGCCATAGCCCAGGCGCGGCACCGTCGCTCCCTGCTCGTGCACCAGCTCTGCCGCCGGGTGATAGAGCACGGTAAGACCCCGGTCGGCCAGCCGGCGGGCGAGGTCCACGTCCTCGAACCAGGCCGGAAAGAAGCCCTCGTCGAAGCCACCCACGGCGTCGAAGGCGGCGCGGCGAAGGGCGAGGGCAGCGGCCGCGGGTTGCTCGACGCGAACCCCGGCCGGCGGCTCGGAGCCGCGCGCCGGCGGCCCACCCCAGCCGAAGGCCGCGAGGAGCAGGCGGCCGAGGCTCGGCAGGCGACCGAGCTGCCAGGCGTGCTGGCTGTCGCCATCCTCGCCAACCAGACGAGGCGCCAGGCCGGCCGCCTCGGGATGCTCACGGAACCCCTCGACCAGCTTCACCAGCGCCCCGGGCCGAGGGCGAGCATCGGGATTGAGGATCAGCAGCAGTGGCGCCGAGGCCACTTGCGCCCCGGCATTGGCGCCGCCGGCAAAACCCAGGTTGCGGCCCGGCCGCAGGAGGCGGTAGGTGCCCGCTGGCAGGAGCGACGACGACCCGTTGTCGACCACGATCAGCTCGAAACGAGGCTCCTGGGGCCAGGCGGCGAGCAGCCGGCCGAGCTGCTCCTCGTTGTGCCAGTGGACGACGATGCCCGCGAGCTCCGCCGCCGGCTCGTGCTGGGCGGCCGTCATCACCCCTCCTCTCGCAGGCCCGCAAGGGGGACGCCCGGAGGCCCTGCGTGCAGGAAGCCACCCAGCGCGCGGGCAGCGCGCCCCCAACCACGGAGGATCCCGGCCGCCGTCGCTACGTCGCCCCGGCGCAGGCCACCGGCAAGGTCACGCAGGTCGCGCCAGAGCACCCGCGGCAGCGCCAGCGGGAACCGTCTGCCCAGCAGGCGAGCCAGGACGAGCAGCCGGTTGCGATAGAGGAGCGAGGCGCGTTCGACGGGCTGCCGCGAACCGCTCAGCGAGCCGGCATGGCGGCAGCGCGCCGCCGGCACCAGGGCTGCCCGCCAACCGGCCGCGCGCAGGCGGACGGCGAGCTCGACGTCCTCGTAGTAGGTGCCGAGCCGAGGCTCGAAGTAGTCGCCCGCGGCGAGCGCCACCTGATCGAGAGCGCTGCGCCGGTAGATCGCTGCCGTCGCCGAGGCGCCGAAGATGTCACCGCGGGGGGCCGCGCCGCTCGGCGGCGGCCCGGCGTCGCCCACCTGCACGGCCTGCCACACACGGTTCCAAGAAATGCCGCAGCCGTCCACCCGTGCGGGTTCTGCCCGCCGTAGGTTCACGCCCTGCACCGCCGCCAGGCCGGCGTCCGCCGCCAGGGCGGCGAGGAGCGCGGCCGTCCAGCCGGGCTCGATCACGGCGTCGTCGTTGACCGTCCCCAGCCACTCGGCCGCCTCTCCGGCGGCCGCTTCGGCGGCCCAGCCTCGGTTGTTGGCGACCGCAAAGCCCACGGCCGCGGGCAGCTCGATGAGCGAGTCGGCCAGGCGGGAGACCTCGCGGCGCAGGGCCGGCGCGAGGCGCGCTCCCTGCGCCACCACCACGAGACGACCCCGGCCCGCGAGGTCGGCCCGCAGAGCTTCGAGACAGGGAAGGAGGAGCTCGCTCGCCCCG
>WBZL01000098.1_pt1 | contig 83817 bp, 86 predicted proteins | sample 5204291 | NCBI WGS metagenome assembly WBZL01 (sample SAMN12344345, study PRJNA552823) | activated sludge metagenome | biome: Activated sludge suspended growth; feature: Nitrification reactor; material: Wastewater; isolation source: activated sludge from nitrification reactor of wastewater...
CCGCCCTGTTCGTGGTCCTCGGTGAGCTGTTCAGCCGGTGGGTCTCGGTGTCGGTCACCGCCCTCGTCGGTGTGGTCGGGCTCGCCGTCTGGGTCGTGCTCCCCGTGGTCGGGTTGCGCGAGCACCCCGAGGCCGGAGAGCCGACGTAGAACACGCGGATCACGCTGGGCCTGCACTGCGGGGGTGCCGGGTGATCACCACCTGACCGTGGGGTAGGGGTCCGCCACCGACGCAAGGGGAACGGACCATGAGCCAGAGCACGACGGCGCGCGACCGCGACGCGGGCGGCCACCCGACCGACCACGAGGTGGGCGACGGAGGTGGCCGCTGGGACACCTACGACGCCGGCGACGAGGACCCGGACACCTGGGACGACCGCCCGCCCGGCGAGCTCGACGACCAGGACGACCGTCAGGAGCTGCGCCGGCGCTACTACGGCCTGCTCCAGGAGCTCCGGGTGCTGCTCCCCGGGGTGCAGGTGCTCGTCGCCTTCCTCCTGACGGCACCGTTCGCCCAGCGCTTCGCCGACCTCGACGACCTCGAGACTGACGTCTACGCGGTCGCGCTCGTGAGCGGCGTGCTCGCGGTCGTCTGCTTCGTGGCGCCGACCGCCTTCCACCGAGTCGGGTGGCGCCAGTCCCGGTCGCGTCGGCTCGAGTGGTCGATCCGGATGCTGCGGGCCGGCCTCGTGTTCATGGCGGTCGCGTTCGAGGCCGCGCTGTTCGTGGTCCTCGGCGTGCTGTTCGACCGCGGCGTCTCGGTGGCGGTCAGCGGCGCGGTCGGCGCCTTCGGCCTGCTCGCCTGGGTCGTCCTCCCCGTCGCCGGCCTGCACCCGAAGCCGGACCGCGACTGAGGCCGCGGGCGCACCGGCGGGATCTGCCCGGTGCGCCCGCGGCTCGTTCCGTCAGGCCGACGGCGACCAGTGCGGGTCGCGGCCGCTCCAGGCCACGAGGCGGTCGATCGGGGTGGCGTCGTCGTCGACCGGGAGCGCCGCAGCGAAGGGGTAGACGAAGTCCTCGGTGCCTGCGGGCATGTTGGCCCGCGCCGCCTCGAAGGCCTCGATGCGCCCCTCGTCGGGGAGGCCGATCTGGAGGGCGGCGAAGCCGGCGGCGACGACGTCGTCGTCCCAGGTCGGCTCCTGGTCGGTCGCTCGGGCGAGGTCCCAGGCGTGCACCACGACCTCGCTGACGTACATGGCGAGGATGCCCGCCCCGGGGGCCTCGGCCCACGGCAGCGTGAAGGTGCGCTCGAGCAGCGCGGCGTCGGCCCACGCGGCGGCCACGTCGGTGCCGGCGGCGGCGAAGGCGGTGTGCCAGTCGTCGCCGGGCACCACGTCGACACCCTCGCCGACCGAGAAGGGGTCCTCCCCGCGACCGAGGGCGGCGACCCGGTCGCCGACGGACAGCAGGTGGGCCCGGACCGTGGCGGCGTCGAACTCCTCGCAGGGCGACGGGTGGCCCCCCTGGTCGGGCCGGACGGCGCCGGCCACCTCGGTGGCGACGGCCCACGCCCGCAGGAAGACGCCACGGGGGTCGTCGGCGGCGAAGGGGAGGGACAGGGTGTTCTCGGTGATGGTCATGGGGGCACCTTCGCAAAGAGAAGTGGCCATCTTCTGACCAGTTTCAATGAGAAGATCGCGGGGTGCGGGCCGATCGCCTCGTCGCCATCCTCCTCATGCTCCAACGCAAGGGGCAGGTGACCGCGGCCGAGGTGGCGGCCGAGCTGGAGGTCTCCGAGCGCACCGCCCGCCGGGACCTCGAGGCCCTGGGCATGGCCGGCATCCCCGTCTACTCGAGCCCGGGGCGGGGCGGGGGCTGGCGCCTGGCGGGTGGCGGCTCCCTCGACCTGTCCGGGCTCTCGGCGCCGGAGGTGCGGGCGCTCTTCCTGGTCGCCGGGCCGAGCTCGGCCTCGCCGGAGGTGCGGGCCGCGCTGCGGAAGCTGGTCCGTGCCCTGCCCGAGCCGTTGCGCGACCGGGCCGAGGCGGCCGCGACGTCGCTCGTCGTCGACCCGATCGGGTGGGGGGACCGCTCGCCCACCGGCGCGCCCGACCCGCCGGCGCTGGGTGACGTCCAGCAGGCGGTGATCGACGGGGCCGCGCTGGAGATCGCCTACACCGACCGGACGGGAGCGGCCACGACCCGGGTGATCTCCCCGCTCGGCGTGGCGGCGAAGGGCGAGCGCTGGTACCTGGTGGCCGCGACGGCGGACGGGCAGCGGACGTTCCGGGTCGACCGCATCGCCGCGGCCAGGCGCACCGGCGAGCCCGCCGAGCGGCCGGCGGACTTCGATCTCGGCGCGGCCTGGGCCCAGGTGCGCGATCGGGTCGAGGACCTGCGCCTGCCGACCGTGGTCCAGGGCCTCGCCACCGTCGAGGTCGTCCCGCTGCTCCAGTGGGTGCTCGGCCGGCGGTTGACGGTGGGCGGCCCCGTGCCCGACGGGCGCATCGAGGTCCAGGTGCGCGGCCACTCGGAACGGGCGCTGGCCGGCGAGCTCGCCGGGTTCGGGGCCGCACTCGAGATCACCGCACCCGACGACGTGCGGTCCCGCCTGGCCGACATCGGCCGAGAGCTCGTGGCTCGCTACGCCGCGAGCCTGGTCGTGGGGCCGGTGGTCGGGACCGACCCCGACTGACCGCGGCGGCGCCGGTCGCAGACCGTCAGTGGCCGGTGGTCGCGATCTCGTCGAGGCGGGTCTCGACCAGGAGCCGCACGAGCGCCTCGGGCAGCGGCTGGTCGACGGCGAAGTGCAGCGAGCTCTTCGTGCGCTGGTAGCCGGTGAGCTCGTCGGCCAGCGTCGGCAGGATGGTGCCGCTGTGAGGGAGGTAGCTCAGGTGCTTCGCGAAGGCGGCGAAGCCGGCGACGACCTTGCCGTGCATCCGGAACGCCGGCATCTGGTAGGAGATGCACTGCTCCGCGTCGGGGACCACGGCGAGGATGCGCCGGCGCACCTCCTCCAGGGTGGCGCGCCCCGGCTCGGGCACGTCGGCCAGGTAGGCGTCGATGTCGACGGCGGCCACGGCGACAGTGTGCCAGGCCGGCGTGCGACGGGCCGGGCCGGTTCAGGCGCTGAGCGACGGGACGTCGGGCCGGCGGTCGCGGGCCTCGACGTCTCGGGCGGTGAGGAACTCGCCGCACTCCGAGCAGGCGAGCTGCGGGTGGGTGGTGTGCCCGCAGCCTCGGTGGTGGAGCTCGATCACCGGGGGCTCGGCGGGATCGGTCATCCAGCGCTCGCCCCACTCGAGCAGGGAGATGACGACCGGGTAGAGGTCGACGCCCTTCTCGGTGAGCCGGTACTCGTAGCGGGCCGGGCGCTCGGAGTACTGCCGGCGCTCGAACACGCCCTGGTCGACCAGCATCTTCAGGCGCTCGGCCAGCACCGGCCGGGGCGCGCCGGTGCGGGCCTGGAAGTCCTCGAAGCGGCGTGCCCGCCAGAACGCCTCGCGCAGCACGAGCATCGTCCACCGGTCGCCGAGCACGGACAGCGCCTTCGCCACCGGGCAGGGCTGCTCACCGATCTCGCTCCAACGCACGGTGTGACTCTAGTCATAGTGAGTTCGTTTTCAAAACGTACTACGTTCTGAACATGAACTCACTCACGGGGACGGAGATCAGGGGGACGGGCGACGGGGGCGCGGCGGCCGCGATGGTGGCGCCCACCGGCTACGACCAGCTCGCCGCCATCCGGGAGCGGGGCCCGTCGGCGGTCGGTGTGGCCGGCCTGCTCGACATGGAGATCGACGACCTGACCGTCGGCCACGTGGTCTTCACCGCCACGACCCGGCCGGCGTTCGGAAACCCGCTCGGCACGCTGCACGGCGGCATCACCGCCACGCTGCTCGACTCGGCCATGACCTGTGCGGTGATGAGTGCCCTGCCCGCCGGCGTGGCCGCCACCACCCTCGACCTGTCGGTCCGCTACCTGCGGCCGGCGGCGCTCGACGGCACCCGCATCTGGGCGGTCGGCGACCTCGTCCACCGGGGCCGCACGGTCGCCACCGCCGAGGGTCGCCTCGTGGACGAGCGTGACCGCCTCATCGCCACGGCGACGACCACCTGCCTGGTGGTCGACGGGAACAAGGAGGGAACCCGATGAAGGTGCTCGACCCCAAGGTGGACCTGCTGCGCCGCCTGCCCAGCCTGGCCGCCGTGCGCCGGCGGGACCTCGCCTCGGTGGCCCCGCTGGTGGAGGACCTGTGCGTGCGGGCCGGCGTCGTCGTGGTCCACGAGGGCGACCTGTGCCACGAGGTGGTGCTGGTGCTCGAGGGCACCGCCGAGGTGTCGGTCGGCGGCCGCGTCGTCGGCGTGGTCGGCCCCGGAGACGTGCTCGGTGACCTCGCCGTCCGTGAGCACCTGCCCCACGCCACGACGGTGACCGCGACCACGAACCTCCACGTGCTCGTGGCCGGTCCCGAGAGCCACCGCACCTTCGTGCACCACCCCGTCGTGGTGCGCCACGTGGCCGCCACCCTGAGCGACCGCCTCCGCCGCGCCGACACCGGCGCCTGAGGCGCCCCGGTCACAGGCAGGCGGCGAGGGTGTCGAGGAGGGCGCGGTTGCGGCTGCTCTGCCAGCGGGGGATGACGTGGTTCATGACGTACCCGAAGGCGATGCCGGCGTCGGGGTCGGCGCACCCGACCGCGCCGCCGGTGCCGAAGTGGCCGAAGCTGCGGGGGTTCGGGAAGAACGAGCGCCGCGGATTGGTCGGGATGAAGCCGAGGCCGAACGTCCCGACCTCCCCGAGGACCGGGCACTCGCCGGACACCCAGGGACGGGTGGCGTCGGCCAGCAGGGCGGGGGAGACGAGGGGGTCGGTCCCGAGATCGCCGAGGATCGCGGCGTAGAGGTCGCAGACACCACGGGCGGAGGCGTGGGAGTTGGTGGAAGGGACCTGGGTCTGACGCCAGGCCCGGGTGTTCACCACGTCGACCGACGAGTAGCCCGGCGGGTTGAAGTAGGCGAGCCACCGGAGCCGGCCGTCACCGTCGAGGGTCGACGGGTCGCCGTCGGCGGCGGCGAGGCCCTCGCCGGTCGAGCCCCGAGGCGCCCAGACGACGTCGGCGCAGCGGTCGAGCTCGGCGTCGGGCACGCCGATCCAGTAGGCGACCGGGCGGTCGTGGCCCTGTCCGTCCATGACGGCTCGCAGGTGCTCGCCGGGTCGCCGCCCGGTCACCCGGTGGATGAGCCCGCCCACGAGGTGGCCGTAGGTGTTGGTGTGGTAGATCAGCCGGCTCCCGGGCTCGTACCAGGCCTCGGTGGCGGCGAGCGCGGCGGTCATGCGGTCCCAGTCCCAGAGGTCCTCGTTCGTCAGCGGCTCGCGGATCGCCGGCACCCCGGCCTGGTGGGAAAGCGCGTGGGCGACGGTGGCGCCGGCCTTCCCGCGGGCGCCGAACTCGGGCCAGACGTCGGCCACGGGCTGGTCCAGGGCGAGCCGGCCCTCGTCGACGAGCTGCAGCACGAGGGCGGCGGCGACGGCCTTGCCCACCGAGTACACGTTGACGAGGGTGTCGTCCCGCCACGGCTGGGTGCGGGCCTCGTCCGCCCACCCGCCCCACAGGTCGACCACCACCTCGCCCCGCACCCGCACGCAGACGGCGGCGCCCACCTCGCCCCGCTCGGCGAAGTTGGCGACGAAGGCGTCCCGCACCGGCTCGAAGCCCGGGGCGACGGTGCCGTGGACGGCGGCGTCTGGCGGGGTCATGGCCGCAGTCTGTCGTGCCCGCCCGCCGGCCGGACGGGCGGCCGGCGCGCGTGCTGCTCGTCCGAGGGTGGCGAGCTGGGGGAGGCGCTAGCGTCCGCCGATGGACGAGGGCCGTCACGCCGCCCTGCGGGGCGTCCTGTTCAGTGACGTGGTCGACTCGACCGGGCTGCGCCAACGTCTGGGCGACGACCGTGCCGACGCGTTGCGCCGCGACCACAATGCGCTCGTCGGCTCGGCGGTGGCCGCCCATGGCGGACGGGTCCTGCGTTGGACCGGTGACGGGGTCAAGGCCGACTTCGCCACGGCCTCCGCGGCCTTGGCCGCCGCGATCGAGATGCAGCGGGAGGTCGCGGCCTACGGCGAGCGACCGGGCTCGGTGAGCCCCTTCCGGATCCGCATCGGCGTCAGCGTCGGCGAGGTCGTCGTCGAGGGCAACGAGGCCCACGGGATCGCCGCCATCGAAGCGGCGCGACTCGAGCCGATGGCCCGACCTGGGGACATCCTCGCCACCGACCTGGTGCGGCGCCTCGGCCAGCGACGCACGGACGCGCAGTTCGAGGACGTGGGCTCGTTCGTCCTGAAGGGGTTGGACGACCCGGTGTCCGTCGTGCGGGTGATCGACGTGCTCCCTTCGGCGCGCCGACCCCTCCCGGCGGCGATCACCCTCGACCGCCGGTTCCCGCTCGTCGGTCGGGGCGAGGAGCTCGCCCGGGCCATGACCCGTTGGCAGGAGTGCCGGTCGGGGGCGGCGGCCACGGTGGTCGTCGCCGGACCACCCGGCATGGGGAAGTCCCGCATCGTCGCCCAGGTCGCCGATCGGGCCCACGGTGACGGAGCGCTGGTCCTCGCCGGCGGCTGCGACAGCGATCTCGCGGTGCCCTACCACCCGTTCGCGGCGGCGTTCGGCGAGGCGGCGTCGGTGGACGAGGAACTGGCGGGCGCGGTCGTCGACGGTGCCGGGGCGCTGGGGCGGCTGTTCCCCTCCCGACGACCCGCCAGTCCCGATGACGCCGCGCCCTCCGCCCGTTTCGAGCTCTTCGAGGCGGTGGCCGACCTCGTCGATCGGCTGGCTCGTGCGCAGCCGGTCGTGCTGGTGGTCGACGACCTCCAGTGGGCGGACCAGCCCTCGATCCAGCTCCTGCGCCACCTCCTCGGGCGCACCCGACACGACGCGCTCCTGGTTCTGGCCACGGTGCGCTCGGACGAGGTCGTTCCCGGCCACCCCCTCGCCGAGCTCCTCGCCGAGCTGCGCGCGCACCCTCGCGCCACGACCCTCGCACTGACCCCGCTGCAGCGGGGTGACATCAGCGATCTGGTCATGGCGCGCGTGCCGTTCGCTCCCGGCCCCCAGGTGGACACGCTCGCCGACCGGTTGTTGGACGAGAGCGGGGGCAGCCCCTTCTTCACCTGCGAGCTGTTGCAGCACCTCTCGGCCACCGGCGAGCTCGAGCGGCTGGTCGAGGACGGCGCGGCCGCCGACCTCCCCATCCCGGACTCGGTCCGTGCGGTCGTCGCCCAACGCCTGGCGCGCCTCCCCGCGGCAACGTCCGAGCTCCTGGAGATCGCCGCCGTGATCGGCATGTCGTTCGACCTGGCGCTCCTCGCCGAGGTGACCGGCCGTCCCGAGGCCGACGTGCTCGGGGTGAGCGAGGAGGTCGCCCGCCTCGACCTCGTGCGGGAACTGGGGATCGCCCGGTTCGCCTTCGCCCACGCCATCGTGCGGGCCACGCTCTTCGATTCGCTCAGCGCCAGCCGGCGGGCCCTCACCCACCGGCGGGTGGCCGAAGCGATCGTCCACCTCGGCCGCCAGGACCACGACGAGCTGGCGCACCACTGGCGGGAGGCGGGGGTCGAGGACCGGGCCGACGAGAGCCTCGAGATGGCGGCGCGACGCGACCTCGAGGCCCTGGCCTACGAGTCGGCTCGGGACCGGTACCGGTACCTCGTCGAGGCCCACGGCTCGCTCCCGGAACAGGACCCGGCCGCCCTGGCCCGAGCGCTGCTCGGCCGCGGGCTCGCCCGCCGGGCGCTGGCCGACCCGGAGTACCTCGAGGACGTCGAGCACGCCGCCCGGCTCGGCCGCCGCCTCCGCGACGTCGACATCGTGGCCGATGCGGCCGCCGCCAGCGTGTGGCCGGGGACGTTCTTCCACATCGCCGGCGAGGTGCCCTCGGACCTGGTGGAGCTGTGCGAGGACGCGCTCGGGCTGCTGCCGTCGGACGACCAGCGTCGGGTGCGCGTGCTGGCGACCCTCGCATCTCACCTCACGTTCGACCCGGACCGACCCCGGCGGGTCGCCTTGCTGTCCGAGGCGGAGGAACAGGCCCGTCACATCGGCGACCCCGAGCTGATCGGCACGGTGCTGGTGGCCGAGCACCTCTCGCTCTGGGACCCGACCACCTTCGAGCGCCGCCAGACGATCGCGGTCGAGGTCGGTCGGATGGCACGAGCGTCGGGCAGCACCGAGTTGGAGTTCTTCGGCGGCTTCTTCGCGGCGATCTCTGCGACCGAGCGAGGGCAGTTGACCGTGGCCCGGGGCTTCTTGGAGGGCCTCGGCGACGTGATCCGGGCCAGCCAGAACCCGTACTTCGGCTTCCTCGTGGAGCGGCTCCTCGTCTCGATCGCGATCACCGTGTGCGAAGCGGGGGTCCAGGAGAAGGTGGACGACCTCCTGAAGCGCTACGAGCCGACCCACGCCGACACCGCCGGGACGTGGGCCGTCCAGAGCGGGATGCTCGCCCTCCACGAGGGCGGGTTCGCCTCGTTGGTGCCGACGCTGCGGGCGATGATCAGCGCCCGCTCCCGGGTCGGGACGAACTGGGCGGCTCCGTTCGGCATGGCCCTGATGGCCGCGGGCGAGATGGAGGAGGCGGCGGCCGTGCTCGGGGCGCTCGAAATGCCACCGCTCGACTACTTCTGGCTGACCACGATGCAGACCATCGCCGAGCTCGCCGTGGGCGTGGCCGACGACGTCTGGCAGGAGCGTTGCGTCGAGGCGTTGTCGCCGTTCCGCGACCAGCTGGGGGTCACGGCGTCCGGATCGCTCTGCTACGGGCTCGTGGCCACGACCCTCGGCCAACTCGCCTTGGCCCGTGAGCGCACCGAGGAGGCCATCGAGCTCTTGAGCGACGCGGTGTCCCGGGCCGAGGAGATGGGCGCCCCGTACGAGTCGGTGCGGGCACGGCGCCTGTTGGCCACGGCGCTCCGGTCGGCGGGCCGGAACGCCGACGCGGCACCCGTGATCGCCGGGGCGTTGGCCGACGCTCGTCGGCACGGGTTCGACGGCGAGGCCGACCTGCTCGGGCCGACGGCCGACGGCGAGACCTGACCGGGTCGGTCCGCCGGCTCGTGGCGCGACCGGCTCAGCCCGGCTCGAGGTCCGGCGCCTGCTCGGTCGCGCCGACGTCGAGGGCGATGACGGGGTCCTCGGGGAGGCGAGGAGCGACGGGCATGTCCTGGACCAGGGACCACGCCGCCGCCAGCGCCGCATCCCGGCCGGTCAGGGCCACCAGGAAGGGGGTCCGGTCGACGGCGAGCAGCCGGCCGCCTTCGAGTGCGGTGACGGTGGCGGTCCGGGGCACCGACGCCAGCAGTGCCACCTCGCCGAAGCAGCTCCCCCGCCGCGCCACCCGGACGTGCTCACCGTCCATCGTGATGTCGAACGCCCCGTCCACGACCGCGTAGAAGCGGTCACCGGGCTCCCCCTGCCGGATGACCAGGTCGCCCGCGGCCACGGTGACGGGCTCGGCGACGCGGGCGACCGACTCCAGCTCGAGGGGTGGCAGGGGCGCAAACATCGTGAGCTCGTGCAGCACGGTCATCTCGACGACCGGGACGTCGGCGTCACCGTCGGCCTGCCACACCGGGCGGCCGACCACCGCGAGGACCGTGAGGAGGACGCCGGCGAGGCCGACGAGGGCGAGCGTCACGCCGTCGATGACGATGAGCACCTGGGCGATGCCGCTGCCGGCCAGCAGTCCCGCACCGCCCACGAGCTCGACCATCGCGAAGAGCGACCCGAGCACTCGGGGGTCGGCGGAGCGCTGGAGGAGGATGGTGCCGAGGCCGTAGAGCAGGGCGGCGAGCAGGCCGAGGACGGGCAGGACGGCGATGGCGATCGGCAGGGTGGTGGCCATCGCCAGCAGCAGACACAGGGCCGCGGACAGGGCGAGGCCGATGGCCAGCCAGGGAGCCAGTCGGCCACGGCGCACGAGGAGCGCGGCGACGGTCGCGCTGACGAGGGCGCCGGCGCCGACGAGCGAGCCGAGGAGGCCCGGCGCGCTCGCGCCGAGCCCGAGCTCTTCGAACGCGAGCACCACGAGCGCGACGTCGAGGAAGCCGATCACGGCACTCCGTGCGGCCACCACCGCGAGGACGGCGATGGTGCGGGGACGGGTGCGCAGGGTCTCCATGGCGCCGGCCAGCACCGGGCCGGGCCGCCACGATGCTTCGTGGAAGGTCGTCGATCGCACGGCTCCGCCCGCGGCGAGGCTCAGCGCGAGCGCGACGGCAACCAGCGCCGCGCACCCGGCCAGCGCTCCGGCCTCACCGCCCAGCGCGAGCAGGCCGGCGGCCACCAGGGGGCCGGCGAGCGCGCTGATCCCCTCCGCCTGGGACATCCACAGGTTGCCCCGGGTCAGCTCGGCGGTCGTGTGCACGACTCCTGGCAGCAGGACGGCGCCGGTCGGCCGCAGGGTGCCGAGCGCGACCAACGACACGACGGTCGCCGCCACCACCGCACCCACCGGTGCATCCACGGACGCGAGCCATGCCGCGCCGGCGAACCCGACGACCTGGACGGCGAGACCGGCGGCACGAAGGCGACGTGGGGGCCAGAGGCCGGCGAGCGCGGCGGCCACCGGCGCGCCGACGAGCTGCGGCGCCAGGAGCGCGAGCGAGGCGAGACCCGTCGCCCTGGCGCCCGATCGCTCGAAGGCGTACACGAGCACGGCGATGACCGACGCCCACTCGGTGATGACGACCAACAGGTGTGCGCCCACGAGGCGGACCAGGGCCCCGTTGCCGCGCCGCAGTGGGCGACCACCCTTCGATCCGTGCCTCGTCCCCACCACGCTCCCCCCGTGCCGTGCCGCTTCCTAGCACGGTCGCGGTCGCGTCGTGGGCCCGGCGGCGGCCCGTCTCAGAACAGGGACTGGAAGAACTTGGCGATGGCGGCGCCGAGCGTGACGATGAGGGTGATCCCGCCGACGCCGATGGCGAACCCGATGGCGAGGACCACGACGTCGCCGAGGATCACGCCGAGGGCGACGCCGACCGCCCCCAAGGCCGGCAGGGTGTCGAGGCCCGAGAAGGGCGGGGCGAAGGCGGCGCCGACGGCGAACACGATGAAGATCAGGCCCAGCAGGCGGCGGACCCACACGTGGTCGAACAGGCCGTCGCCCCGGTTGCGGGAGAACTTCTCGAACCACCGGATGCGCCGCATCATCCACGGCAGTGCCTTGTCGGTGGTCACGCCGCCGAGCTCGCGGTGCTTCCACCTCTCGGGGAGCCAGAGGCTGCGCCGACCGATCACCAGCTGGACGGCGATGATCACGGTGATCGCCTCGAACACGTGGGTGATGCCGCCCGTCGGGAGCGGGAGCGCGGGCAGGAACATGAGGAGCAGCACCGCCACGGCGAAGCTGCGCTCGCCGAAGGTGGCGTCGAGGGCGCCGAGCGTCTTGGGGCTGTCGGCCTCGAGCCAGTCCTTCAGCTGCTCGCTGAACGGGCGGGGGTCGACGGTGACGCCGTGCTCGTCGGGGGCGTCCGCCTGCTCCATCGGCCCGTTCTACCCGTTGCCGGGTCGGGCTGCTCCGGGGGTCGGCCGCGGTTCAGGTGAAGACGTAGTCGTCGGGGTCGAGGTGGCGGGTCCAGCGCCAGAAGTCGACGAGGCGCCAGGGGCTGAGGCCGTGCACCTCGCCTTCTGCGTTCTTGTAGAAGTTGTGCTCGATGTGCGGCGAGGCCCAGACGGTCATGCGCAGCGCCGCCTGGCAGCGCTCATACCACTCCTCCTCCTTGTCGCGGCGAGGCTCCATGGCCGCCGCCGGCCCGCGCTCGGCGAGCTCCTCGAGGCACTGGAGGATGTAGCGGACCTCGCACTCCGAGTGGAAGATCAGGCTGCCGCCGCTGGCCAGGTTCGTGCCCGGGCCGTAGCAGAGGAAGAAGTTGGGGAAGTCGGGCACGGTCATGCCCAGGTACGCGCGTGGCCGGATGCCCCAGCGCTCGCGGAGGTCGGCGCCGCCGCGGCCGACGATGTGCATCGGCAGGAGCATGTCGTTGGCCCGGAACCCCGTCGCCCAGACGATCACGTCGGCCTCGTGCAACACCGCGTCGCTGTCCACGACGCCGTCGGCCTCGAGGTGGTCGACGCCGGCGCGGACGAGCTCGACGTTCGGCTTGCACAGCGCCTTGAGCCAGCTGCCGTTGTCCTGCAGGGTGCGCTTGCCGGTGGGCGGGTAGTCGGGGACGCACTTCTCGACGAGGTCGGGCCGGCCCTCGAGCTGGCTCGTGATCCAGTCGGTGAACATCACCCGGGTGAGGTCGTTGATCTCGCTGACCGCGGTCTCCTGGTGCTCCCAGGTGGGGTCGACCTGTGCGGTGAGCAGGCCCTTGTCGCAGCCCGGCCAGAAGATGAGGAAGCGGAACCAACGGCCGTAGAAGGGCAGGTGCCGCACCGCCCACTGCACGCCCGGGCCGGCCGGCTCGTGGTAGTTCGGGTTCGGGAACATCCACTGGGCGGTGCGCTGGATCACCGTCAGGTGGGCGACCTGGTCGGCGATGGCCGGGACCAGCTGGAAGCCGGTGGCGCCGGCGCCCACCACGACGACCCGCTTGCCGGTGAGGTCGACCGTCTCGTCCCAGCGGGCGGTGTGGAAGGACGGGCCGTCGAACGTGCCGGGCACGTCGGGCAGGTTGGGTCGGTTCAGCTGGCCCACGGCGCTGATGACGGCGCGGGCGGCGAGGGTCTCGCCGCTGTCGAGCTCGACCGTCCAGGTCGCGGTGTCCTCGTCCCACGTGGCGCCGGTGACCTCGGTGCCCCAGCGCACGTGCTGGTCGACGCCGTGGCGCTCCATGACCCGCTGGAAGTAGGCCTGCAGCTCGGGCTGCTGGGCGAAGAACTCGGTCCAGTGGTCGGCGGGCTCGAAGCTGTAGCAGTAGAAGTGGTTGCCCACGTCGACGCGCGCGCCGGGGTAGCGGTTCTCCCACCAGGTGCCGCCGACGCCCTCGTTCTTCTCGACCACGACGTAGGGGAAGCCCGCCTCCTGCAGCCGGATGGCGGCGAGCAGGCCGGACATGCCGCAGCCGATGATCACGACCGGCAGCGTGGCGGCGGCCTCCGGGTCGGGCGGCTCGGTGGCGCGGGCGTCGCCGCCGTCGAGCTCCATCTCCTCGAGGAGCATCTCGACGTACTCGTCGGGCACCTCCTCGCAGACGAGCCAGTCCATCATCCGGTGGACGAGCTCCCGACTGGGCGGCTCGGGCTCGGGACAGCCCCGGTCCCGCCAGTCGCGGATGACGTCGAGGGCGAGGGCCCGGGCCGCGGCCTGGTCCTCCTCGCTCATGTAGCCCTGGTACTCGTTGAGGAACAGGCCCTGGGGGCGCAGCGGCCCGTCGAGGATCGAGGCGTCGCCGCTCATGTGGATGCACGAGAGCAGCAGGGTCGGGACCGAGACGTCCTCGAGGAGCGCGGCGAGCTCGTCGTCGCTCACGTCCTCGGCGGTGAAGGGGAGGCCGGCGTGGGGATTGCGCACGGCGGCGACGGTAATCCGGCGGCGCCCACCCCCGTTCCGCGGTTCTGGCTCCCGATTCGATCGCCAGGGCGATCGAATCGGGAGCCAGTTCCCGCTGTGGCGGCCGAGCGGGCGCTCAGCCGACGGTGAGCGTGCCCTTCATGCCGGCGTCGGCGTGGCCGGCGACCTGGCAGGTCATCTCGTAGGACCCGTCGGCGAGTCCGGTGAGGTCGAGCTCCGCGGTGCCGCCGGCGGGGATCATCTCGGACGTCTGGCCGTCGACGCTCAGGTTGTGGTCGACGGTGCCCGCGTTGGTGATGGTCACGACCCCGCCGCCCGCAGGCAGCGTGAGGTCACTCGGCTCGATCGCGAACTCGGTGAGGTCGACCGAGGCGCCGGCGGCGCTGGCGGTGGCGGCGGCACCGCCGCCCCCGCCGTCGTTCTCGCTGACCGCGCGGGCGGCGAGACCGACCGCGAACACCGCGGTGGCGAAGGCGAGCGCGGCCACGACGATCGCGCCGAGCGCCAGCGTCTCGGCGTTGAGCCCGGGGTTCTTCTTCGCGGGCCGCCGGTCCGCGGCCGTCGTCGACGTGGTGGCGTCGGTGGGGGCGGCGTCCGCGGAGGCGCCGTCGGTGGAGGGTGCTTCGGTGGTGGTCATGTGGGCTCCTACTGGACGATGAAGGCGGTGACCATGCCGAACATGCCCTCGGGCGCCTCGGCGTGGCTGAGGATGTGGCAGTGGAAGGCCCACACGCCGGGGTTGTCGGCCGTGACGATGACGTCCCAGCGATCTCCGGGGGCGACCCAGACGGTGTCGCACTTGTAGGGCTGCGGCAGGGGGTAGCCGTCCTTGGCGAAGACCTCGAAGGGCATGCCGTGCAGGTGGATCGGGTGGCCCATCAGGCCCTCGTTCATGAACCGGAAGCGGACCCGATCGCCCGGGGCGGCGACGTACGCCGACGTGGCCGGGAAGCCCTTGCCGTTGATGGTGAAGCCGCCGAGCACGTCGTTCAGGATGTAGAGGTAGTCGTGGTCGTAGTCGGGCTCGTCGCTGCGGTTGGCGGGCTCCACGATGAACGCGCCGAGCATCCCCTTGCCGACCTGCTCGGCGGCCATGTGGTGCGAGTGGTACATGTGCGAGCCGAACGGCCCGGGCGTGAACTCGTAGGTGAACTCCTCGCCCGGCTTGATCGGGGGCTGGGTCACGTAGGCGACGCCGTCCTGGTCGTTGGGCACGTTCTGGCCGTGCCAGTGGACGGACGTGCTCTGCTCGAGCTCGTTCTTGACCTTGATGCGCACCGGCTCGCCCTCGACGACGCGGATGGTCGGGCCGGGGACGATGCCGTTGTAGGTGAAGGCCTCGAGGGTCTGGTCGGGCGTCACCTGCCACTGCACGTTCTTGCAGGTGAGCTCGAAGACCCGCACGCCGTCCACCATGCGGTACTCGAGGTCGGTGGCGCCGACGCCCTCGGTGATCGGGGACTCGGCGTTGGCGAGGAACTGGTTGACCTTCTCCTCGGACGAGGCGTCCATCTCGTCGTTCGTCATCGTCGCGCTCGACGCCGAGCCCGAATGGGACATGTCGGCCATGTCCGACGAGCCGGATGAACCGCTGGACGAACTGGTGCCGATGGTCTCGGGCCAGGCGGCCGCGGCGGTGGCGCCGACCAGGGCCGCGCCGCCGATGCCGCCGGCGACCAGGCCCAGGAAGACCCGGCGGTCGACCCCTTCCGGCTCCCGTTCGTTCTCGTTCTCGCTCATTCGGGTCACTCGTCCTTCCGCGTGTTGGCGTGCCGGCCCACGATGCAGGCGGAAATTCGCGACGCCTAGGGCCGACCGGCGGCGCGACCCGGGACTTCCGTCACATTCTCGACAGCCGCCGGGTCACGCCGGCGACCGGTCAGCCGAGGGTCAGCGGCAGCGAGACCACGCCGCGGAAAGGGTCCTCCGTCCATGTCACGTCGCCGGCGGGGACCGCGAGGCGCAGACCCGGCTGGGCCGTGGGGAGGTCACGACGTGCTCACCGATCCCAACGGGCAGGTCCTCTGGTTCCTCGCCGCCGACGACGCCGAGGAGCTGCTCACCTCGCCCGCCATCGGCAGCGCGGTCGCCATGGCCGTGCTCGCCCTGTCCGGTGTCCACGACAGCCCGCTGCACGACCTCTGGTCGGTGCTGATGTTCGGGAAGGACGGCCAGGACCACCAGCGGCTGCGGCGGACGGTCAACCGCCGCCTCACACCCAAGGCGGTCGGGGCGCTGCGCCCCGGAGCAGAGGCCGACAGCGCCGAGCTGCTCGCGACGTGGCCGGACGAGGGGACGGTGGACCTGTGGGACGCCTACGCCTTCCCGCTCGTCGCCCGCACCGCCTGCCGCCTCGTGGGCGTGCCGGGCCGCCGGCCCGAGCCTCGGCCACCGCGGCCATGCGCCCCAGCGGATCCCCCGCGAAGGCCCCCGTGTCCACCACGTGCGGTGTGCGGTCGTCGCCCATGACCTCGCCCCCTGCCGCCCTGCGCGTCGGCGGCGCCGTCGACAGGTGAACGGTACGCCCGCCGGCGGGCGCGTGCTCGTGGGTGTCCTGCGTCAGCCGGCGGGGATTCGGCGGAACAGACACTGTCCGGTGCCCGACGCCACGAGGTGGCGGTCCTCGGACCAGAGGGTCGAGCGCAACGGGAGGAGCCCGTCGGTGGCGAGGGGGGCCTCGCCGACGACCAGCAACCACGGCTCGGCGGGGACCAGGCGGTGGAACGCCACGTAGAGGTCGAGGCTCGGGGCGACCCACGGCGGTTGCCCCTCCGGCCACTCGTGGGCGTGGCGCCGGATGGCGGCCGGCCAGCTCGGCAGGTCGGTGAGCACCAGGTAGCGGCCGACGTCGGTCCACGGGTCGTCGAAGGTCGAGCGGGGCTCGAACCGCAGCCAACTGCGCCAGCGCGGGTCGAGCGGGCCGTCGGGCGGCCAGGCGGGGTGGAGGTCCAGGCTCCGGCCGTCGAAGTTGGACCAGAACGGGAAGGTCGGTGGGGGCGTCACGCCTGCGAGGGGCGTACTGCTCGTCACGGGTGGGCACGTCGTGGGGCCCGGCCACGTCGGGGGCCTCGGCCTCGTCGTGCTCGAGCCCCTCGTCCGTGGCGACGACGGAGACGGTGGCGTCGAGGACCGGGCGGTCGCCCTGGATCATGGTCACGCGCAGCGTCTCTGCCGAGCGGCCGCGGCGGACCACGTCGACGTGCAGGTCGACCGGCTCGAAGCGGGCCACGCCCAGGTAGTGGCAGAAGAAGCTCGCGGGTCGGGGGTGGGTGGCCTCGGCGCCCGCCGCCCGCGCCGCGACGGCGGCGACGTAGCCGCCCATCGGCCCCCAGATCTCCCAGTCCCGGTGCAGGACCGCCCGGTAGCGCCCCTCCCCGACCCGCTCGACCGCGGTCTGCTCCCCGAAGTCCCCCATGTCGCCATCGTCGCAGGCGGCCGGGTGGCGAGCCCCCGGTTTCCTGCCGCTACCGTCGCGGCCATGAGCGAGACCGAGCCCATCGTCGGGGTGATCGAGCGCTGGCACGCGCACCTGCGGGGCGAGCTGCCGGGCGGGCTCGACGAGCTGCTGCACGACGACGTCGTCTTCTACTCGCCGATCGTGTTCACGCCGCAGGAGGGCAAGGCGATCACGGCGCTCTACCTCCAGGCCGCAGGCCAGGCTCTGCCCGGCGAGGGCGGCGGCACGGTCGACGGCGGCTCGGTCTCCGGGGAGGGCGCCGACGAGCGTCCGGCCGGTGCCTTCCGCTACACGAAGAAGGTGCTGAGCGGCGACACCGCCGTGCTCGAGTTCGAGACGACCGTCGAGGGCAAGTACGTCAACGGCGTCGACATCATCCGCTGCGACGCCGACGGCAAGATCGTCGAGTTCCGGGTGATGATCCGCCCCTTCCAGGCGGTCAACGCCGTCCACCAGCAGATGGCCGCCACCCTCGAGCGCCTCCAGGGCTGACGGCAGGGGCGAGCCCCGCGCTCGCGGGCCCGCCGGCCCGAGGAGGCCCAGCCGCCGGGTGCGCGGGCGGTTCGAGGAGCCGCCGCCGCACGGCAGCGCGGGTCGAGGCGCACGTCAGGACCTTGGGCCCTGGGTGTCGGCCGCCGGCGGCGCGACGGTCGGAGGTGGGCGAGAGGAGGACCGGCGCCATGTGCTGGGCTCTGGAATTCGCGCAGGTGTACCACAACCCGAACAGCCTCGAAGGCAACGGGCTCTGGATCCTCCTCGGCGTGGTGGGGGCCTTCCTGGTGCTGGGGACCGCCCTCGGGCTGATCCGCTCCTGGCGCGCCGACCGGACGGTGGCGCGCGGCCGCCGACAGCGCGTGGAAGCCACCGCCGCTCGCCGAGCGGCGGCCCAGGCACGGGTGGTCGACGAGTTGGGCGTCGAGATCGACACGGCGCCGGCGGGCGAGCCCGGCGTCCTCATCGCCGCGGTGGAGCCCGACTCACCGGCCGACGAGGCGGGACTCCAGGCCGGTGACCTGCTCACCCACCTCGACGGCGCGGCGGTGACGGACGGCTCGGAGCTGCGGCGCCGGACCCGGGCCGCCGTCGGCCGTGCCGCGACGGTCCGGGTGCTCCGAGGCCGACGGCCCTGGAGCACGGCCGTCCTCTTGTCACCCGGGCGACCGGCGGGCGCGAGATGACGACCTCCGACGACCTTCGCCGCGAACTCGACGAGCTGTTCTCGGGGAAACCCCCGACGATGACCCGCGACGAGGCCGCCGCCCGGTTCGGCGACTACGGCGATCTGATCCTCGGCGCCGCGACCGGTGCCAGCGAGGTGGTCGTGCAGCACCTGTGCCGCATCACGACCCCGGTGTCGAGCAACGTGCTGCACCACGTCGCGACCATGGACGACGTCACCTCCGAGCGACTCGTCGAGGTGCCGTACGACGCCGAGCATCCGAACGGCGAGAAGGTCGTCGTGACCGTGCACCGCTGTGACCGGGCGCGGAGGCTCGCCCGGAACGCATTGCGTGCTCGGGGCGACCCGAGCTACGACGTCGCCGTCTACGAGGACCCGGACTGCTGGCGCCTGGCGCCGGCGGGCGCGTCCGGTCAGGCGGGCTCGACGACGACGGGGTCGCCGGCGCGGACGGTGCCGGGGCGCAGGACGGTGCCGTAGAGGCGGCTCCAGCCGGGGTGGCGGTCCTGGTCCATGCGCCGGAAGTCGCCCCCGGCGAACCAGCCGGCGTTCTTGGCGCACGGCGTCGCGTAGGACGACAGCTCGAGCAGCACCTCGTCGCCGACGGCCACCAGCGCACCGGGCCGCAGCGTCGCCCAGTCGAGCCCGGCGACGGTGACGTTCTCGCCCGCCGAGCCGGGGGCGATGGGGTGGCCCTCGGCCTGGAGGGCCTCGATCACGTCGAGCCCGTAGAGGCACACCGCCTGGAAGGGGCGGCCGTGGTGGACCCGGTCGGTCTGCGTGTCGCCGACCAGGCCACGGAACCCGATCTCGGCCGCCTCGACCGGTGCCTTGGGCACACCGCCGCCGCTGACGCTCAGCTGGGCGATCGTGCCGACCTGGTGGGGGACGCCGTCGCCCAGGCGGTGGCGCAGGCGGCCCAGGTCGTGCCCGTGGTGCAGCACCTCGTGGAGCTGGTGGCGGACGATCCAGTGCTCGTCGACCAGGCCGAGTCGGGACTCCGAGGTCAGCGCCCACTCGGCAGGCTCGAGGCGCCGGTAGAGGTCGAAGAACGACGTGCCCTCGGCGTCCATCGCGGCGACGGTGACCTCGACGTCGTCGAACCGGGCCTGTCCGGCCTGGAAGCCGCGGTACGCGGGCACGTCCAGCCCGGCCCGTCCGAGCCGGACCTCGGTGCGACCCCGCCAGATCGCGTAGGCCATGCGGACGTGGTCGACGTACTCGAGGATCGACCAGGTGGCGTCGTCGGGCCGCCGGTTGGCCAGGTCGAGGTCGACGCCGCCGAGGATGCCCCGGTAGAAGGCGCCACCGAGGCGGACCGCGTTCACGGCGGTGGTGTCGTCGTACTCCTCCCACCGGAAGCCGCACTCGGCGCACACGTCGATCGGTGCCCGATCGGTCCCGTCCACCGGGCCATTGAACCGGATCGGGGTCGGTGGCGCCGCGGGTATCGTCTGGTCGACGGTGGAATCCGGTCGGAGGCGGCCGACGGGCACCGTGGGCCACCACCTCCGGGGGATGCAATCGCCATGAAGCTCGAAGACGTCGACCTCTGCGACCTGGACCGCTTCGTCAGCGCCCAGCACCACGAGATGTTCCAGGTCCTGCGGGCCGAGGACCCGGTGCACTGGACGCCCGAGCCCGACGGCCCCGGCTTCTGGTCGATCACCAAGCACGCCGACCTCGTGGCGGTGAACCGCGACCACGAGACCTTCAGCGCCGAGAAGGGCGGCATCACCCTGCACGAGTTCGACGTGGAGCCCGGCAGCGTCGACATGCGCGGGAAGATGATGGTGATGACCGACCCGCCGCGGCACACGCGGTACCGGTTGCTCGTCAACAAGGGCTTCACGCCCCGCATGATCGGGATGCTCGAGTCCCACCTCGCCTACCGGGCCGAGCTGATCGTCGACTCCGTGATCGAGCAGGGCCACTGCGAGTTCGTCACCGACCTCGCCGCCGAGCTGCCCCTCCAGGCCATCGCCGAGATCATGGGCGTGCCCCAGGAGGAGCGCCACCTGCTCTTCGACTGGACCAACGCCATGATCGGTGCCGACGACCCGGAGTACAACAAGGACGAGAACAACCGGGCCAGCGCCCAGGGGGCCGCCGCGGAGCTCTACCTCTACGCCGCCGCGCTCGGCGAGGCCCGTCGCAACGACCCCCGTGAGGACATCGTCACCCGGCTCATCAACGCCGAGATCGACGGCGACAAGCTCAGCTCCGAGGAGTTCGAGCTGTTCATCCTGCTCCTCGCCGTGGCCGGCAACGAGACGACCCGCAACGCCACCGCCCACGGCATGCACGCGCTGATGACGCACCCCGACCAGTTCGCCCTGCTCTGCGAGCGGCCCGAGCTGCTGCCGACGGCGATCGAGGAGATCCTGCGTTGGGCCTCGCCGGTGCTCTACTTCCGCCGCCAGGCCACCCGCGACTACGAGCTGCGAGACAAGACCATCAAGGCCGGGGACAAGGTGGCCATGTGGTTCGTGTCGGGCAACCGGGACGAGGACGTCTTCGAGGACCCCTACCGCTTCGACATCACGCGGGCCCCGAACGACCACATCGCCTTCGGTGGCGGCGGCGCCCACTTCTGCCTCGGCGCCAACCTGGCCCGCCTCGAACTGCGCCTGCTGTTCGAGCAGATCGCCCAGCGGATGCCGGACATGCGCATCGCCGGCGACGTCGAGCGCCTGCGGTCGAACTTCATCGGCGGCATCAAGCACATCCCGGTCGAGTTCACGCCGGGCCGGCGCCTGCACCCCGAGCCCGTGGGCGCCGACGCCTGAGATCCGGCCCGGCCCTGCCGTGACCGCTCCGCTCGTCCCGCACTACCACGTCGGCATCGTGGTGAAGGATCTCGAAGCCGCCCAGGCGGAGCTGTCCGAGCAGCTCGGCGTGACCTGGGGCCCGACGTTGCGCCTCGACGCCGTCGAGTACCGGACCGCCGACGGGGAGGACATCGCCCTGCCGACGGCCATGTGCTACTCGGTCGAAGCGCCCCACCTGGAGCTGATCGAGGAGCTGCCGGGCTCGGTCTGGGTCTGCAACGAGCACTCCAACCTGCACCACCTCGGCTTCTGGAGCGACGACCTGCCGGGCGACTCCGCCCGGCTGGCGTCCTCCGGCTGCCCGCTCGAGCTGGCCGGCCGCGCCGGAGTCGACGCCCCGGTGACCTTCACCTACCAGCGGGGCGAGCTGGATGTGCGCCTCGAGGTGGTCGACGCCGGCATGCGCGACGCCCTCGCCGGCCTCTTCCGCGCCGCCGGCACCTGACCGAACCCCACCGTCCTCACCGGAGGCCCCGATGACCGACTCCCCGAGCCTGCCCTGGGCCCTCGACCCCGAGGTCGCCTCGATCCTCGAGTACCTGCCCGAGGGCGACCTGTCCGACGTGCACGCCGCCCGCGCCCAGATGGACGGGCTCATCGCCCAGTTCGCCGCGGGTGCCGCCGACACGTCGGCCCTCGTGGTGGTCGACCACGTGGCCCCCGGGTCGGGCGACCAGCCCGACGTCCCGGTGCGGGTCTACACCCCGCTCGGCGACGGGCCCGAGGGTGGTCACGCCGCGCTCTGCTACCTGCACGGCGGCGGGTTCGTGATGGGCAGCATCGAGACCGAGCACCTGTCGGCCGCCCAGGTGGCGACCGAGCTCGGGGTCGTGGTGGTGTCGGTGGAGTACCGGCTCGCCCCGGAGCACCCTTTCCCCGCCCCGCCCGAGGACTGCTACCACGCGCTGTGCTGGATGCACGCGGAGGCCGACGCACTCGGCATCGACCGCGCCCGGATCGCGGTCATGGGCTCGTCGGCCGGCGGCGGCCTCTCGGCCGCGGTGGCGTTGATGGCCCGCGACCGTGGCGGCCCCGCCCTGTGCTTCCAGTTCCTCGGCTTCCCCGAGCTCGACGACCGGCTCGAGACGACCAGCATGCGGACCTTCGTGGACACGCCGCTCTGGCGGCGCCCGAACGCAGAGTGGAGCTGGCGGTACTACCTCGGCGACGACGGCCCGCCCGAGGGCGGGGTGCGCGAGGGCGTGTCGCCGTACGCGGCGCCGGCGCGGGCCAGCGACCTCGCCGGGCTCCCGCCGGCCTACATCTCCGCCCAGGAGTTCGACCCGCTGCGCGACGAGGCCCTCGTCTACGCGATGCGCCTCCTGGAGGCCGGCGTGTCCGTCGAGCTCCACCACTTCCCCGGGACGTACCACGGCTCGGTGGCGGCGACCTTCGCTGAGGTCTCGAAGCGCCAGCTCCGCGAGCAGTACGACGTGCTCCGCCGCCGCCTCCGCCTCCCCTGATCGGGCGCGCCCCCCGACACCGAGGGGTGACCGGTCGGTAAGGTCGGGCGGCGATGGCGGTCGAGATCCCCGGCTACGGGAGCTTCGAGGAGATCGCGCGGGGTGGCTTCGGTGTCGTCTACCGCGCCGAGGACGTGGAGCTGGGCCGGGTCGTGGCGGTCAAGGTGCTCTCGCGGGTGGAGCTCGACGACGAGGCGCTCGTGCGCTTCGACCGCGAGCGCCGAGCGATGGGCGCGCTGTCCTGGCACCCTCACATCGTCGTGGTGCACGACTCCGGCCGCACCGGCGACGGCGAGCCCTACCTGGCCATGGAGTACCTCGAGGGCGGCTCGCTGGCCGACGACCTCGCGGCCCGGGGTGCGCTGGCGTGGGACGAGGCCGTCGCCCGGGTGATCGAGGTCGCGGGGGCCCTCCAGGTCGCCCACGACGCCGGTCTGCTCCACCGTGACCTCAAACCCGCCAACATCATGCGGGGGCCCTACGGCGAGGCGAAGCTCACCGACTTCGGCATCGTCGGCACCGAGGACGCCGGCAACACCGCGACCGGCATGGTCAGCTTCACCCTGGGCCACGCTGCGCCCGAGGTGCTCCAGGGCGAGCGGGCCACGGCGCGCTCCGACGTGTACTCCCTCGCCTCGACCCTCTTCGAGCTCGTCGCGGGCCGGGCCCCGTTCCTGCGGGCGGGCGAGGACTCGATCGTCCCCGCGGTCATGCGCACGGTCAACGAACCGGTTCCCGACCTCGGCCGTCCGGACGCCCCGATCGGCCTCATGGCCGTGCTGACCGCGGCGATGGCCAAGGACCCCGAGTCACGCCCGGCGGACCCCGCCGCCCTGGGCAGGCTGCTGCAGCAGGTCCAGCGGGAGGCCGGGGTGCCCGTGACCGAGCTGCGCCTCGACCCCAAGGCCGGCGGCGCCGACCTCGACCAGTCGGGCGCGACCGTCGCCGTCGCGGCGCCGACCATGGTCCCGAAGTCGGCGTCGGCGCCGCCGGTGCCGCCCCCGGCTCCACCCGCGCGGGACACGGCGTCGAGCGGCACGGGCCCGCGGCGTGGGGTCGTGGTCGGCGCCATCGCCGGGGCGGTCGCCCTCGTCGCCGTGGCCGTCGTGGCGGCGCTCGTGCTGGGTGGCGGCGACGGCTCGTCGGACGGGGAGGCGGCGCCCACGACGACGACGTCGGCCGTCGGGGACGACGGTTCGGATCCGACGGCGACGACGGAGCCGGCATCGCAGTCGGAGGCCGACGAGGGCTCGGGGAGCCTCACCCTCGAGCTCTGGTGTGACTCGGTCGACCAGTACGTCGAGCTGGCGGACCGCCTGCTGGCCGATCCGTCCAACACCGAGCTGCAGGCGCAGATCGCCGAGTCCGGTCCGGCGCTGTCCGAGGCGGCCGTCACCCTGGCCCAGTCCGGATTGAGCGCCGAGGAGCAGGTGCGCTACCAGGAGTGCAGCGACGCCCTGACGGAGGCAGGCCAGGGCTGACCTTCCGCCTCGCCTCACTGGTCGCCCCGCCCGATGCAGCGGTAGTATCAAAGTATGGCAAAGAGGAAGATCACGGTGACGGTCGACGAGGAGCTCGTCGAGACCGCCCAGGCGCTCGGTGCCGAGTCGCTGTCGTCCGTGGTCAACCGGGCCCTGGCCCAGGAGGTCGACCGGCGGGCCCGTGCGGCCGCACTGGCCCGCCTCCTCGCCGAGTGGGACGCTGCGTTCGGCCCGGTCGACCGTGCAGCCGCAGCCTGGGCGGCCGAGGTGTTCGACGAGCTCGACGGCGTCGCCGGCGATCCCGGCGGCGCCCCGCAGGTCGGTGCCGCGTGACCGAGGCCGGCGTCACCGGCGCCTTGCCGGTGGTGCTCGACGCGGCCGGTCTCACCGCACTGAGCGACGCCCACCCGTCCGACCGACTCCGGGCCCTGCTCGCCGAGGCGGCCCGCCGTGGTCGCGAGGTCGTGGCCCCCACCCTGGTGTGCGCCGAGGTCGCCCGGGGCCGGGTGCGCACCCGCTCGCTCGAGGCGGCGCTCTCCCGGCACCAGGCGGGCCGCGGGGAGCGGCCGGCGGTCCGGCTCATCGACACCGACTTCCGGCTGGCCCGCCAGGTCGGCGCCATCCTCGACGCCGCCGGCGCGGCGACGCCCCGGGTGGTCGACGCCCACGTGGTCGCCGTCTGCGTCCCCTACGGCGGGGGCCTGGTGGTCACGTCCGACGAGGACGACATCCTCGGCCTGGCCGCGGCGGTGCCGTCGGCGAGGATCCAGGCCGTCCGCCCCTGATCGAGGCTCCTCGAGACGATCGACTCCTCGGGACGCTGCCGTCGCCGCTGGCTACGCTCTCGGCAGCGGCCGGTTGGGACCGGGCGACCGGGGAGGGCGGTGATGGCGGTCGATCGACACTCGGGCAAGGGCAAGGCCATGGCGGCGATGAACCGCGGCTTTGGCGCTCTGCAGCGCTCGTTGTACCGGGCGTCCAACGGGCGGATCATGGGCAAGACCGCGGGGCTTCCCGTGTTGCTGCTCACCGTGACCGGGCGCCGCACGGGCCAGCGTCGGACGGTGCCGCTCGTCTACTGGGAGCGGGACGGCAGCTACGTCGTCTCCGCCTCGGCCGCAGGGATGTGGTTGCCGATGTGGTACCGCAACCTCGAAGCCGACCCACGCGTCGAGGTCCAGGTTGGTGCGCGGCGTTTCCGCTCGACCGCCCACCTCGCCGACGAGCAGGAGAGCCTCGAGCTCTGGAGGGTGACCGAATCGCTCAACAAGCGCTTCGCGGGGTACCGCGAATCGCTCGACCACGACATCCCGATGGTGGTGCTGACCCCCGACCCCTGATCAGCCCGTCGCCGACCGGACGCGGTCCGAGAGAAAGGTGCGCAGCCGGCGCTGTGCGTCCTCGGGCTCGTCGAGGAAGGCGAAGGTCATCGAGTCCTCGAACCACGTGAGTTCGGCGTTCGGGAAGGTGGCGGCCAGGCGCTCGCCGTACTTCTTCGGGAAGAGGCGTCGTCGGCGGCCCGTCGAGGTCGGGCGACGGGTGGCGGCGCTCAGAGGGTGCGGAAGAAGCCGCCGTCGACGAGGAGTTGGGCGCCGTTGACGTACGCGGACGCGTCGCTGGCCAGGAAGAGGCAGACGCCGACCATGTCGTGAGGCACCCCGATGCGCTTCATGGGGTTCATGGCCCCGGCCTGGGCCTTCATCTCGGGCGACCAGGCGTCGGTGATGTCGGTGTCGAAGGCGCCGGGCAGCACGAGGTTGGCCCGCACCTTCGGCGCCCAGGCGCCGGCCAGCCCGAGGGTGAGCGCGTTGAGGCTGGCCTTGGCCATGGCGTAGGGCAGGTCCGACGGCATGGGCCGGTACGAGCCGGCCGTGGACACGTTGATGATCGAGCCGCCGTCCCCCTCGGCCATGCGGCTGCCGAACAGGGCGCTGAGCCGGAACGGGCCGCGTGCGTTGACCGCGTGGACCTTGTCGTAGAGCTCCTCGGTGACCGAGGGCAGGTCGGGGTAGAGGGGGGACATGCCGGCGTTGTTGACGAGCACGTCGCAGCGGCCGAACTCGCCGTAGACGGCGTCGATGAGCGCGTCGGCGTCCTCCCAGCGGCCGACGTGGCACGCGACGGGCAGCGCTCGCCGTCCGGTCGCCGCCGTGATCTCCTCGGCGGCGGTCACGCAGTTGTCGTACTTGCGGCTGGCGATCACGACGTCGGCGCCCGCGGTCGCGAACCCCTCGGCGACCGCCCGGCCGATGCCCCGGCTCCCGCCGGTGACCACCGCCACCTTCCCCGTCAGGTCGAACAGCTGCGCAGGCGTCTCCACGGGCGCCATGGTCCCACCGTCGGGCGGGTCCGGCCGCGGGATCTCCTCAGATTGGAATAGATCCAAACTGTGAGGGGTTGGAGGGGTCGTGACGACGATGACCGAGCACGTGGAGCAGGACCTGCGGGCCGCCGGGCTGCGCTGCACCGCCCCCCGGGTCGCGGTGCTGTCCGAACTGCGGGCCGAGCCCGGGCACTGGCGGGTCGACGAGGTCGCCGCCGCCGTGCGCGGCCGCCTCGGTCGGGTCTCGACGCAGGCGGTCTACGACGTGCTCGACGCGCTCGAGGACGCCGGCCTCGCCCGGCGGGTGCAGCCCGCTGGCGGCGCCGCCCGGTTCGAGGCCCGCACCACGGGGCACGACCACGCCGTGTGCCGGTCGTGCGGCGCCATCGTCGACCTCGAGCCCGGATCGCGGTCGCCCCGCCGGCTGCCCGACGTGGGCGACGGCTTCGTGGCCGAGGCCGTCGAGCTCACCGTCTGGGGGCGCTGCGCCACCTGCGCGGAGGCCGCGACCTCCGAGGATCGCGCCGTCGTCGTCACCGACCCCACCCCCCACCCCGACCCACCCGAGTGAAGGAGCCACCCCAGTGAGCCAGTCCACCATCGACACCAGCATCGACATCGGCATCGACGCCGACGACCGGGCCGCCATCACCGAGGGCCTGTCCCGTCTCCTGGCCGACAGCTACACCCTCTACCTGAAGACCCACAACTACCACTGGAACGTCACCGGTCCGATGTTCCAGACGCTGCACCTCATGTTCGAGCAGCAGTACAACGAGCTCGCCCTCGCGGTCGACGAGATCGCCGAGCGCATCCGGGCCCTGGGCGCGCCGGCGCCGGGGAGCTACCGGGAGTTCGCGGCGCTGTCGTCGGTGACCGAGGACGACGACCGGCCCGAGGCCACCGAGATGGTGCGCCGCCTCGTCGCCGCCCACGAGACCGTGGCCCGCACCGCCCGCTCGGTGTACCCGGTGGTCGAGGCGGCCCACGACGAGCCCACCGCCGACCTGCTCACCCAGCGCCTCCAGGTGCACGAGAAGACCGCCTGGATGCTCCGCAGCCTCCTCGCCTGACCGTGAGGCGACCTCGCCGGCCCGGTGGACTCTGGGGCTCGCCCCCTCAGGGTCCGGTGGGCCGGCCGAGGTCGCCGGAGAGGTACCGGTGCACGGTGGGCGCCACCGCCGCGACGAGCACGTCCGGCTCGGCGTCCGCCAGTGCGGGTGACTCGAGGACGAAGCGGAGGTAGGCCAGACCGACCACCTGGGACGCGACCAGCCCGGCCCGGAGCGCGGCGTCCGTGCCGCCGATGGCCCCTGCGATCCGGTCGGCGATCTGGGCGGTGAAGAGCTCGCGGACGCGGGCCGCCGCCGCCTCGTTCGAGAGGGCGACCCGCATCAGGGCCTGCATCGTCCGCCGGAACCGGGGCACCTCCCAGAGCTCGATCATCGTGCGCAGCAGCGCCTCGGCCTCGGCCAGCGTGCCCGACTCGATGTGGTCGGTGACGACCCGGGGGTCCATGGGCAGCTCGATGGCGGCGTCGAGCAGCGCCTCCTTGGTGCCGAAGTAGTGGTGGACCATGGCGGGGTCGACGCCCGCCCGCCGCGCGATCTCGCGGACGGTCGCGCGCTCGTAGCCGAGCTCGGCGAAACACTCGAGCGCGGCGTCGAGGATCTCCTGGCGGGTGTCCGGCGCCCCCGGCCGGCGTCCCCGTGGACGCGGCCCGGTCACGGGCGGCGGTCGATGGTGACCATGATCTCCTCGAGGGTCGCCGGCGCCACGTCGACCGTCGCGGCGAGACCGGCGTCGTCGAGGAGCCGGCGGACCCGGGCCGGGTCGCCCTCGGCCACCCGGACCCGGCGGCCGTCGAGGGTCACGGGCTCACCGGCGTCGGCCAGCGCCCCGAAGGCGTCCTCCCACCGGGCGCTCTCGACCAGCACCGCCTCGGCCTCACCGACGATGGAGGCGGCGGTCCCCTCGGCGACGACGCGGCCGGACGCCATGATCGTGAGGCGGTCGCACTGCTGCGCCTCCTGCATGTAGTGGGTCGTCACGAGCACGCCGGCCCCCCGCTCGGCCTGCTCGTGGATCAGGTCCCAGAGCCGGGCCCGGGCCAGCGGGTCGACCCCGGAGGTGGGCTCGTCGAGCACGACCAGCTCGGGCTGGTGGGCGAGGGCCGTGGTGAAGGCCAGCCGGCGCTGGCGGCCGAGGTCGATCTCGCCGACCAGCCGGTCCCGGGCGGCGGCGAGGTCGGCGGGGAGGGCGGGCACCGGCACCCCGTAGGCCCGGGCCACGAAGCGGGCGTTCTCCTCCACGGTGAGGTCGCGGTAGAGGCCGAGGCCCTGGGGCACGTAGCCGAGCCGGGCGCGGGTGCGCCGGTCCGGCCAAGAGCCGAACAGCGCCACCCGGCCACCGCTCGGGCGCAGCAGGCCGAGCAGCATGCGCAGCAACGTGGTCTTGCCGGCGCCGTTCGCGCCGACGAGGCCGACGATGGTGCCGGGCGGCACGTCCAGCGAGACGTCGTCGACGGCAAGTTGGTCGCCGAAGCGCCGGGTGGCGCGTCGAGCCTCGGCCAAGGGCCCGCTCACGCCGCGAGCGCCTCGCGCCGGGCGATCATCAGGGCGATCACGGCGTCTTCGAGGTCGGGCACGAGCGGGTCGCCGGCCGGGGGTTCGCCGGTGCCGGCCACGGGCGGCCGCCACTCGTGGAAGCGCCGGCCGCGGCGCCACGCCCGCTCGGCGACGGTCGGCGACGACGTGGCGACGATCGTCCCCGGCACGGCGGCGACGACGTCGGGGGCGGGACCCGAGGCGATGGTGTGCCCGTCGTCGAGCACGAGCACCGTCGAGGCCCGCTCCGCCTCGTCGAGGTAGGTGGTGGCCATGGCCACGGCGGTGCCGGCCGCCGCGGCCTCGGCGATCATGCGCCACAGCTCGACGCGGCTGACCGGGTCGACCCCCGTCGACGGTTCGTCGAGGAGCAGGAGCTCCGGCTGGTGCACGATGGCCATGAGGAAGCCGAGCTTGCGCCGCATGCCGCCCGACAGGTCACGGGCCAGCCGGCCCCGGGCCGGGCCGAGCGCGGCCCGCTCCACGAGCTCGTCGCGCCGGGCGGTGAACCGGGCCCCCCGCAGCCCGTACGCCGTCGCCGCGAAGGCGAGGTTCTCGTCGACGGTGAGGTCGGCCCAGGTGCCCGACTGCGACGGCATCGAGCCGAGCCGCTCCTTGGCGGGACGGCGCACGACGCCCGCCTCAGGGCGGATGGTGCCCGCGAGGCAGTGGAAGAGGGTGGACTTGCCGGCGCCGTCCCCGCCCACGACGGCGGCCACCCGCCCCGCGGCGATCTCGAGGTCGACGCCCGCCAGCGCCCTCCGCCCGCCGAACGACACCACCAGGCCCTCGGCCCCGAAGGTCACGGCGCCACCCCGAGGGTGCGAGTCGCCGGCCCGCCGTCGGGCCCGGTCGCACCCTCGGGCCCGGGATCGTCCTCGGGTCGACGACCGCCATGGCTGGGGGCGAGGTCCCGGCGGAAGCGCAGGACGGCGGCGCCAAAGACCACGACGGCCATCACCGCGAGGATCAGGAACGCCGGCCACAGCTCGGCGAGGGTGGCGGCGCGCAGCATGACGCCCTGCGAGATCATGATGAAGTAGGTGAGGGGCAGCAGGTAGCCGATCCACCGGACCCCCCACGGCATGGCCGAGAGCGGGAAGATCATCCCGCACAGCAGGATCTGGGGCATCAGGATCATCATCGCCGTCTGGATGGCCTGGCCCTGGTTCTGCGAGGCGGTCGAGATCAGGACGCCGATGCCGAGCACGACGAGCAGGAACAGGCCGGCGCCCAGCACGAAGAGCGGGACGCTGCCGTTGAACGGGACGCCGAACAGGACGATGCCGAGGCCGGTGACGAGGGCCATGTCGACCGAGGCGAGCAGGAAGTACGGCGCGATCTTGCCCACGACGACGTCCCACGGGCGCAGCGGCATCACGGCGAGCTGGTCGAGGGTGCCCTCCTGGCGCTCGCGCACCAGGCCGAGGCTCGTGATGATCGTGCCGATGAAGGCGAGGATGAGCCCGACCAGCGCGGGGACCATCACCCAGGACGTCTCGAGGTCGGGGTTGTAGAGCACCTTCACGCGGACCCCGCCGCCGGGCAGGGCGCCGCTGGCGTTGGCCTGGTTCAGCGCCGCCACCGCGGCCTGGGCGGTGAAGAGCTCCGAGCCGTTGACGTAGGCGACCGGCTCGTGGCCGGGATCGGTGACGACGGCGACGTCGGCGTCGTTGGCCTGCAGCGCGTCCTCGGCGTCGGCGGTGCCGCCCGACGGGTCGACGACCTCGGCGGTGAACGGCGCGTGGAGCACGGACGCGGCGACGCTCGCCCCCTCGCCGTAGAGGTTCGTCCGGATCTCGGTGACATCGAAGTTGGCCGCGTAGCCGAACACGACGAGCAGGACGATCGGCAGGGCGATGAGCATCGCCATCGTGCGGCGGTCGCGCCGCAGCTCGCGGAACTCCTTGCGGATCATGGCCAGCATGCGCTGACGGTACGACTGGCTGGACAGGAAGTCAACGAACGATGAATTACCGGCGAGGCGCGCCGGGTTCACCCGCGGGCGGCACGACCGCTGGCCTAGTGTCCTGACCGTGCCGCCGCCGGAGGTCGAGGGCTACTCCGAGCTCGAGCAGCTGGCCCGCGGCGGCTTCGGGGTCATCTACCGGGCCCGCCAGGACCGGCTCGACCGCGTCGTCGCGCTCAAGGTGCTGTCGGTCGGTGACCTGACCGAGCGCGACGTCCAGCGCTTCGACCGTGAGTGCCGGGCCATGGGGGCGCTGTCCTGGCACCCCAACGTCGTGGCGGTGCTCGATTCGGGGATGACCGCCGACGGCCACCCGTTCCTGGCCATGGAGTTCCTCGAGGCGGGCTCGCTGGCCGACCGCCTGGCCACGGGCCCGCTCCCGTGGACCGAGGTGGTCGATGCCGGCATCCAGGTCGCCGGTGCCCTCGGCGCCTCGCACGCCGCCGGCACGCTGCACCGTGACCTCAAGCCCGAGAACCTGCTCTACGGTCCCTTCGGTGAGGTCCGCCTCGGCGACTTCGGCATCGCCGCGGTCGAGGGCAAGGGCGGTACGACGACGGGGCTCGCCACCTACACCGTCGCCCACGTGGCCCCCGAGATCCTGGAGGGCCGCCAGCCCGACGAGCGCTCGGACGTCTACGGCCTGGCGTCGACCCTGCAGACCCTGCTGACGGGGGCGCCGCCCTTCGCCGGCGGCGACGGCGAGCCCATCGCCGCCCTCATCACCCGGGTGCTCCAGATGCCGCCGCCGCGGGTCGAGGGCGTGCCCGACGCGCTGGCCGACCTCCTGCAGGAGGGCCTGGCCAAGGATCCTGACGCCCGGCCCCAGACCGCGGCCGCCTTCGGCGAGCGCCTGCAGCTCGTCCAGGCGGCCATCGGGCTGCCGCCCACGCCGCTGCGTCTGGCGCCGACCTCCCTCAACCGCCCCACCGGTGGTGCATCTCCCGACCCGACCCCCACGACCTTCGTGACCCCGCGGCCGACGCTTCCGGACCCAGCGTCGTCGACGGGCCCGCCGGCGACGGCGTCGCCCGATGCGGTGACCGCCGAGACCGTCACCCCCGGGGCGCTCGCGGGCGGCGCCGCGGCGCCGGCGGTCACCGGGCCCGAGGCCGCCGGGCCCGAGGCCGCCGGGGCGTCCCCGCCGACCATCCCGACGCCACGGGTGACCGCCGAGGAGCCCCCATCGCCGCCCCCCGACCCTGCGCCGCCGGAGCCCGCGACCCCCGAGCCCGTGGTGTCCCAGACGCCCGTGGTGTCCCCGACGCCGACGCCGACGCCGACGCCGACGCCGACGTCGACGCCGACGCCGGCGAAGAAGACGAGCAAGGGGCGGGGCCCGCTGGTGGCCGTACTGCTCGTGCTGGTCGCCATCGCGCTGGTCGCCATCGTCGTCGGCGTGCTGACGCGCGGCGGCGACGACACCGCCGACAACTCGAGCGGCGGCAGCAGCAGCGGGAGCGGCTCGTCGGAGGTCGCCGCCGACGACCTCGCCCCGGTCGCCACCGAGATCCCGGTCGACCCCAACCCCACCGGCATCGCCGCCGACGACGATGCGGTCTGGGTCGCCCACTCGACCGCCAACGGCACCGTCAGCCGCATCGATCCCGCCACGAACTCGGTGGTGACCTCGATCGCCACGAACACCGAGCCGCGTGGTGACGCCGTCGGCGCGGGCGCGGTCTGGGTCGCCGGCTTCACCGACGGCACCCTGCTGCGCATCGACCCCGACACGGACACGGTGGCGGAGACCATCACCCTCGGCGGGACGCCGCGGAACGTTGCGGCGCTGGACGACGCCATCTGGACCACCGACGACACAGCGAACCTGGTGACACGCGTCGACCCGTCGACGAACGCCCTGGTCGCGGCGATCCCGGTCGGCACCGACGCCTTCAAGGTCGCGGCGGACACCGACCAGGTGTGGGTCACGAACAACGGCGACGACACCGTGAGCCACGTCGACCCGGAGACGGACGCGGTCGTGGCCACGGTGCCGGTGGGCGACGCACCCCAGGCCGTGCTGATAGCGGCCGGTTCGGTCTGGGTCAGCAACGTGTCCGACGGGACGGTCTCGCGGATCGACCCGGAGACCGACACGGTCACCTCGACCATCGACATCGGCACGGAGGCCTCGGGCCTCGCCTTCGAGGCCGGCTTCGTCTGGGTGGCCGTCACCGGTGAGGACAAGGTGGTGGCGGTCGACCCCGCCACCGAGGAGATCGTGGCCGAGGTCACCGCCGGCAGCCGGCCCACGGGCCTCACGGCGGGCGCCGGCGCGGTCTGGGTGACGAACACCTCGAGCGACACCGTCACCCGCATCGACCCCACCGGCTGACGCAGCCCGCTGCTCCCGCTGCCGGCGTCGCCCGTCAGCCGGTCGACGCATCAACCGTTCTGGGACCACGGGTGCGTCACGGGTGCCTCGTGTGTGTACCCGGAACGACGGAGAGGGTCAGGCGGGGAGGGTGGTGAGGGCGCCGACGGTGTCGAGGTCGGTGAGCGCCGCCGCCGCGCGGGCCAGGCCCGAGTCGCGGATGTCGTCGCTCTGGAGGCCGTCGACGCCGGCCACGAAGTAGGCGGCCACGTACGCGTAGGCCACCGAGCGGCGGTGCCAGCGCCACGCGGTGTCGGCGTCGAGGGCGGGCCCGCCCAGGGCGGCCAGCGCCACCCGGTAGTGCTCGACGAGGTCGCGCTCGTTCGCCCGTCGGTCCTCGGGTGCCAGCGAGAGGGTGAGGAAGTAGGTGACGTCGCGGACCGGGTTGCCGCGGCGCAGCACCTGGAAGTCGAACAGGCCGGCGCCCGCCGACGCGTCGGGCCCGTCCAGGTAGAGGTTGCCGGGGTGGCAGTCGCCGTGCAGGACGGTCTGCGGCCCCTCGTCCAGCTCGGACGCGATGGCCCGGTAGTGGCGCAGGACCCGCAGGCCGGCCTCGCCGCCGACCGCGTCCCGGCCGCCGGCCTTCTTCTCGACCCGGCTGCGGATGCCCCGCAGCGAGAGCTGGACCAGCGGCAGCATCGGGTCGGTCGCCACCGTCGCCGCCCACGACAGGTCGAGCCCGCCGGCGAGGGCCTCGGTGCCGCGGCCGTGCAGCACGGCGAGCTGGTCGAGCACGGCGGCGGCCTGGTCGGCCGTCAGCGCGGTGGTCGTGTCGAAGAAGGTGGCCCGGTCGCCGAGGTCCTCGAGCACGAGGGCCCATTGCCCCGACGCCGGGTCGTGGGCGGCGGCCAGCGCCGTGGGCGTGCGCACCGGCACCGACGGGGCGACGTCGCGGTAGAACTGCACCTCGTTGCGCCCGAGGCCGGCGAGCTCGCCCATGACCCGGGTGGGCCGCTTCACCGGCGGCAGCTTCACGAACGCGGTGGCGGGGAGGCCCTCGCCCTCGAGGCGGACGCGGGCCCGATCGGTCGTCCCCTCCGTCGTGCCCAGCACCTCGATCGCGTCGACCGGCCGCCCGAGCAGCGCGGTGAGCGAGGCGGCGTCGATGGCGTCCACCCCGGCCAGCAGCGGCCCCGCGGGTGCGCGCCACGCGGTCCGCACCGCCCGTGCCGCCACCCTCGCGGTCCCCCCGAACCCCGGCATGCCCCGAACTCTGGCACACGCCGTGGACCGCCGGCCGGGGGCGTAGCGTCGGGCGACCGCCGCCGCCCCGAAGGAGCGCCCCATGCCCGACGATCTCGTCCTCACCGAGGAGCTGGAGCCCGGCATCGTGCTGGTCACGATGAACCGGCCCGACCGGCTCAACGCCATGAGCCAGGGGCTCATCGCGGCCCTGCACGAGACCTTCGCCCGCCTCGGCGTCGACCGCGACGTGCGGGCCATCGTCCTCACCGGTGCCGGCCGGGGGTTCTGCTCGGGCGCCGACCTCAAGGGCGGCGACGGCGAGCGGGGGGCGCCGGGCACCGAGGAGATGGGGGAGACCGCCCGCCTGCTCGTCACCCAGGAGCACATCGCCTCGCTCCACGAGCGCATCCACCGCCTGCGCCAGCCGGTGATCGCCGCGGTCAACGGCGCGGCCGTGGGCGGCGGCTTCGCTCTCGCGCTGGCCTGCGACGTCCGGTACGCCGCCACCACCGCCAAGTTCGGCGCGGTGTTCATCAACGTGGGCGTCTCCGCCTGCGACATGGGGACGAGCTACTTCCTGCCGCGGCTCGTCGGCGCCTCCCGCGCCGCCGAGCTCATGCTCACCGGCCGGGTCTTCGACGCCGCCGAGGCGCGGGAGATGGACCTCGTCCTCGACGTGGTCGAGCCCGGTGCGCTGATCGACCGCTGCATGGTCACCGCCCGCCAGATCGCCGGCCACTCGCCGCTGGCCTCGTGGATGACCAAGGAGACGATGTGGCAGACCATCGACGCCCCGTCGCTGCGCCACGCCCTCGACATGGAGAACCGCACCCAGATCATGTGCACCGCCACCGGCGAGCTGAGCGAGGCCTTCGAGGCCTTCCGGGAGGGACGACCCCCGGTCTGGAAGCCGCTGTAGCGCCGGCGGCGTCCTAGGTTTGGCCCTCATGGCATCGGGGGGCGCCGGCGGGCGGGTCGTGGTCGTGGGGCTGGGTGACACGGGGGTGCTCGTCGCCGCCAACCTGCCCAAGGGCCTCGACGTCACCGCGGTCGGCACCCGGCCGGCGCTGGTCAGCGGCCAGGAGCTCGGCAACCGGGTGGCCGACCCCGCCGGCTGGCGGCGCAACTACCTCGTCCCGCTGCGCCGCTTCCGCCGCCTCGACCGGGTGCGGGTGCTGCACGGCAAGGTGACCGGCGTCGACCTGCCGGCGCAGACGGTCGACATCGATGACGCCGACGGCGGCGCCACGACGGTGCCCTACGACGTGCTGGTGATCGCCACCGGGGTCACCAACGGCTTCTGGCGCGACGACCGGGTCGAGGGCCTCGCCGACGTGGAGGCCGGGCTCGACCGCGTGGCCGACCAGGTGGGCGCCGCGTCCACCGTCGCCGTGGTGGGCGGCGGCGCCACCGGCGTCAGCGCCGCCTTCAACCTGGCCCGCCGCCACCCCGACAAGGAGGTCGACCTCTTCTTCTCGGGCGACGAGCCCCTGCCCGGCTACCACCCCGACACGCGGGGCCGCCTGGCCCGCCAGCTGGCCAAGGCCGGCGTCCGCCTCCACCCCGGCCACCGGGCGGCGCTGCCCGACGGGTTCACCGGCGCCGAGCTGACGAGCGAGCCGGTCGAGTGGTCGACCGGCCAGGAGCCGTTCGTCGCCGACGTGGTGCTGTGGGCGGTCGGTCGGGTGCGGCCGAACACGGGCTTCCTGCCCGCCGAGCTGCTCGACGAGCACGGCTTCGTCCGGGTGGACGAGCACCTCCGGGCGCCCGACCACCCCGAGGTGTTCGCGGTCGGCGACGTGGCCGCCACCGACCCCCAGCGCAGCTCGGCCCGCAACTGGGGCTACCGCGTCGTGACCCGCAACGTCGGCGTCGCCCTCGGCGGGAAGGGCGAGATGAAGGCGTTCGAGCCACCGCGCTACCGCTGGGGCTCGATCACCGGCATCCAGGACGACGGCCTCACCGTCTTCCAGCCCAACGGCAAGGCCTTCCGCGTCCCCCGCTGGGCGGTCCAGCCCCTGCTCTTCGACCTCTTCACCCAGCGGCTGCTCTACCGCGGCCTCCGCCGCGACGCCTGACCCGCGCTCCGGGTCGGTCCCGGACGCCCCGCCGGCGGGGGCGTCGTAGGGTCTGCGGCCATGCGCACGGAGATCTGCGACCGCCTCGGCATCGAGTTCCCCCTCTTCGCCTTCTCGCACTGCCGCGACGTCGTCGCCGCCGTCTCGAAGGCCGGCGGCTACGGCGTGCTCGGGGCGCTGGCCTTCGGCCCCGAGCAGCTCGAGCAGGAGCTGACCTGGATCGACGAGCACGTCGGCGGCAAGCCCTACGGCGTCGACTTCGCCATGCCCGAGAAGTTCGTGGGCAAGGGCGAGGACTTCGAGCTGCCCGACCTCGAGGCCCTCATCCCCGAGGAGCACCGCGAGTACGCCGAGCGCATCCTCGCCGAGCACCACGTGCCGCCCATGCCCGAGGGCCTCGAGGGCCCGACCATCGCGCCGGGCCTCGGCGTCGACCAGATGGGCCCGGCCCAGGTCGACGCCGCCCTGCAGCACCCGGTGTCGATGCTGGTCAACGCCCTCGGCCCGCCGCCCGACTACGCGGTCGACGCCGCCCACTCCAAGGGCGTCCTCGTCGGCGCGCTGTGCGGCTCGCCCCGCCATGCCGAGCGCAACGTCGAGCGTGGGGTCGACGTCCTCATCGCCCAAGGCACCGAGGCCGGCGGCCACTGCGGCGAGATCTCGACCATGGTGCTCGTGCCCGAGGTGGTCGACGCGGTGCCCGCCGACGTACCCGTCCTCGCCGCCGGCGGCATCGGGCGGGGCCGCCAGATGGCCGCGGCCATGGCCCTGGGCGCGCAGGGCGCGTGGACCGGCTCGATCTGGCTGACGGTCGCCGAGTCCGACACCCGGCCGTGGGTCGTCGAGAACCTGCTCGCGGCATCGTGGACCGACACCGTCCGCTCCCGGGCCATGACCGGCAAGCCCGCCCGACAGCTGCGCACCGCCTGGACCGAGGCGTGGGAGTCCTCCGAGGGCCCCGGCCCGCTGCCCATGCCGCTGCAGGGGATCATCTACGCCGAGTCCGCCCACCGCTTCACCCGGGCCCAGAACAAGGCGCTGTCGGGCTCGCCGGTGGGCCAGATCGTCGGGAACATGAACGCCGTGCGCTCCACCCGCGACGTCGTGTTCGACATCGTCGAGGAGTGGATCGCCGTCACCGAGGCCCAGGCCGCCCGCCTCCACGACGCCTCGTGACCCTCTCCTCCCGTTCCTCCAGCAGAAACGGAAGGTGGGACCGCGCGTTTCTGCTGGAAGAACGAGTGGTCTGGGGCGGGTGATGGAGGATGTGCGGATCGCGGACCTGCGCGAGCCGCAGCGCGACCCCGACGCCCAGGCCCTCTACGACATGGCCCTGGCCATGGAGGTGGACCTGACGCCGGCGGCGCTGGTGGCCGCCGCGGAGGGCAAGACCGGGCTGGATGACTTCGGCGACCCCACGCTGCTCGACCGCCTCGACGCCCAGGTGGCCGCGGTCGAGGCCGACGCCGGGCTGTCCGGGCTGGGCCGCCTGATCGTGCGCCGGCGCCTCGTCGGCCTGCTCGCCTCCCGCCTGCGCTTCGAGGACTTCGTCCGCCGCCACCCCGAGGCCCTCGAGGTCGAGCTCGAGCCACCAGTGGTCGTGATGGGCCTGCCCCGCTCGGGTACCACCCACCTCGTGAACGTGCTCGCCGCCGACACCCGCTTCCGGTCGATGCCGTGGTGGGAGGTCGCCGAGCCCATCCCCGTCCTCGGCGACGGGCCCGGCCGGGACGGCGTCGACCCCCGCTACCTGCGCTGTCTGGCCGACCACGAGGCCGCCACCGCGGTGGCGCCGCTCACCGCGCTCATGCACGACCGGCCGCCGTGGTCCATCGAGGAGGAGTGCGAGCTCCTGGACCTCGACCTGTGCACCTACGTGCTCGAGTGGCACGCCCGGGTGCCGGCGTGGCGGGACCACCAGGAGACGCTCGACCACCACGCCCACTACGCCTTCCTACGCAAGGAGCTCCAGGTGCTGTCGTACCTGCGGGGCCCGAACCGCTGGGTGCTCAAGTGCCCCCAGCACCTCGAGCGCCTCGGCCCGCTGCTGGCCACCTTCCCCGACGCCACCGTGGCGTTCACCCTGCGCGACCCCGTGGCCGTGCTGCAGTCGGCCATCACGATGCTCGCCTACGGCGACCGGAACCGGCGGGTGGCCGTGGAGGCCGACGGGCTCGCCACCTACTGGGTCGACCGCATCGAGTCGTTGCTGCGGGCCGGCGTGCGCGACGCCCACCTGATCCCCGAGGGCCGGCGGGTCGACGTGGAGTTCGGCGCCTTCATGGCCGACGACCTGGCCATGGCCGAGCGCATCCTCGAACTGGCCGGCATGGGCGTCACCGACGAGGCCCGGGCCCAGCTGGCGGCGTACGTGGGCGGCAATCCACGCGGCAAGGCCGGCCGGGTGGTCTACGACCTGCGGGCCGACTTCCACCTCGAGCCCGCCGACCTCTACGAGCGCTACGCCTTCTACTTCGACGCCTTCCCCCAGATCACCCCGGAGGTGACCTGATGCCCGGCATCCACCGTGAGCGGCCCGGCGCCGACGCCATCGCCCCCGCCACCGACGACCCGGCGGTCGACGTCGGCGACGGCGTGTGGCTGTCGCCCGGTCTCTCCAACAGCTACCTGGTCACCACCTCCGAAGAGCGGGTCGTGGTCAACACCGGCATGGGCTTCGAGGGCCCGCTGCACCGCCGCAAGTACGACGCCGTCGACCCCTCGCCGACCCGGGCGGTGATCCTCACCCAGGGCCACTACGACCACGTCGGCGGCCTGCCGGTGCTGGTCGACGAGGGCACCGACCTGATCACCCAGGCCAACCACCACGTGTGGCGGGAGGACAACCTGCGCCTCGAGGCCTTCCGCAGCCGCAACTCGGCCTTCGCCTGGATCGACGCCATCCTCGCCGCCATGGAGCACACCCGGGCCCTCGGGGTGGAGGCGGCGCCGGCCGAGCTGCCCGAGCCCACCGTGCAGTTCGACGAGCGCCTCGAGCTGACCGTCGGCGACCGCGAGCTCGTGCTCATCGCCACCCCTGGCGGCGAGACCTTCGACGCGCTCGTCGTGTGGCTGCCCCAGACCCGCACGCTGCTGTCGGGCAACCTCACCGGCCCGCTGTTCGGCCACGTCCCCAACCTCGTCACCATCCGCGGCGACCGGTACCGCGACGCCCTGACCTACATCGACTCGCTGGAGATCGTGAAGGAGCTGCGCCCCGAGCGCCTCCTCACCGGCCACTTCGACCCCATCGAAGGCGCCGACCGCATCGCCGAGGAGATCGAAGCGATGCAGCAGGCCATGCGGTGGGTGCACGACCGCACCGTCGACGGCATGAACGCCGGCGAGGACGTGTGGACCCTGATGCGCACGGTGCGAGTGCCCGACCACCTCGACGTGGGCGAGGGCTACGGCACGACGCCCTGGAACGTGCGGGCCATCTGGGAGAACTACGCCGGCTGGTTCCACCACCGCTCCACCACCGAGCTCTACGGCGTGGCCCCGCTGACGGTGGCGCCCGACCTCGTGGCCGCGGCCGGCGCCGACGCCCTGGTCGCAGCGGCGCAGGCCCACGTCGACGGCGGCCGCCCGGTCGAGGCGCTGCAGCTCACCGACGTGGTCCTCGCGGTCGAGCGCGGCCACGCCGGCGCCAAGGCGGCGGCCCTCGCCGCCCACGAGGCCCTGCTCGACGCCTCGGTGAACTTCTGGGAGCGGGCCTGGCTGCGTCGCTCGATCGAGAAGCTGGTCCGCTGATGGCCGGCACGGTCACCTTCGACTTCGCCGGCGCCCGGGTGCTCGTCACCGGCGGCACCAGCGGCATCGGCCACGCCGTCGCCACCTCCTTCGCGGCGGCGGGCGCCGACGTGACGATCACCGGCACCCGCTCGGCGCCCGACGACTACGACACCGACCTCGCCGGCTTCGCGTACCACCGCCTCGACGTGGCCGACCCCGCCTCGGTCGACGCCCTCGTCGCCGGGCGCGGGGACCCTGCGGCCGCCGGGCCCCTCGACGTGCTGGTCAACAACGCCGGCGCCAACCTGCCCGGCGGCCTCGACGAGTGGACACCCGACGGCTTCGCCGCCGCCGTCGAGCTCAACCTCGTCGGCCCCCAGCGACTCACCACCGGGCTGCGCAGGGCCCTGTTCGCCAGCGAGCACCCTGGCGGCGCCAGCGTCGTGAACCTGGCCTCGATGACCGCCTTCCGCTCGACCGACATCGTCCCCGGCTACGGCGCGGCCAAGGCCGCCATCGTCACCCTCACCGCCAACCTGGCCCGGCGCTGGGCGGGCCGGGGCGTGCGGGTCAACGCCGTCGCCCCTGGCCTCGTCGACACGCCGATGACCGCGCCCATGGCCGCCTTCCCCGAGATCATGGACGCCGAGCTGGCCCGCATCCCGATGGGGCGCACGGGCCGACCCGAGGAGATCGCGGACGCGATCCTGTTCCTGGCCAGCGCCGCCGCGGGCTACATCACCGGCACGACCCTCGCCGTCGACGGCGGGTACCTGGCGAGCTGAGGAGACCACGATGCGACAGGTGCGGGTCCACGGTCCGGGTGACGTCCGCCTCGACGACGTCCCCGAGCCCGACCCCGGGCCCCGCGATGCCCTGGTGCGGGTCGCGGCCTGCGGGATCTGCGGGAGCGACCTGAGCTACATCCGCCTCGGCGGCCTGGCCGGGCCCGGGCCGGAGCCGCTGTGCCTCGGCCACGAGATGGCGGGGACGGTCGAGTGGGTCGGCGCCGAGGTCACCGGCGCACGGGTGGGCGATCGGGTCGTCGTCCAGCCCGGCAGCGAGGACGCCGGCCGCATCGGCGGCGGCGCCCCGATGGGCGGGCTCACGCCGGTGCTGCACGTGCCCCAGGCCGACCGCTTCCTGCACCCCGTGCCCGACGACCTCGCCCTCGACGTGGCCGCCTTCGCCGAGCCGCTGGCCGTGGGCATGCACGCCGCCGACCAGGCCGACGTGCACCTCGGCGACGGCGTGGCCGTGTTCGGCTGCGGGCCCATCGGCCTCGCCGCACTGGCCACGCTGGTCGACCGGGGCCACGAAAAGGTGGTCGCGATCGAGCCGAGCGCCACCCGCCGGCAGCTCGCCCTCGACCTCGGGGCCCAGGCCGCGCTCGACCCCACGGAGACCGACGTGTGGGGCGAGCTCGCGTCACTCCACGGGACCACCCCGTTCCTGTTCGGGCCCACGCCGGCGACCGCCGCCTTCATCGAGGCGTCCGGAGTCGACCGGGTGATCACCGACGTCATCGACCACGCCGCCGTGGGCGCCCGCCTGTCGGTGGTGGCCCTGCACTACTCGCCGGTGCCCACCAGCTTCCTCTTCGTCCTCATGAAGGAGCTGACCCTGCGGGGCTCGATGGAGTACCCGCCCCGATTCGCCGACGCCATCGACCTCCTCGCCCGCCGCGACCTGTCGGCGCTGCTCACCCACAGGTTCGCGCTGGAGGAGATCGACGAGGCCCTCGCCACCCTCGAGGGCTCCAAGGACTGCGGCAAGGTCCTCGTCACCGTCGACCCGACGCAGTCCTAGGGTGCGCGGGTGCAGTTCGACCTGACCGATCCGGGGCTGTTGCTGTCGGCGGAGGTGCTGGCCGACCCGCGGCCGCTCTACGGCCAGCTTCGCCGCGAGGCGCCGGTGTGGCGGATCCCGGGGCAGGACACCTTCCTGGTCTCGGACCCGGCGTTGGTCCGCGAGGCGGTAGGCCGCCCCGACGACCTCTCGTCCAACCTGGTCACCCTGGTGCGCCACGACGGGCAGGGTCACCTCGAGCCGTACGGGCTGCTGCCCTACGGCGACCCGATGCACGTGCTGGCCACGGCCGACCCACCGATCCACACCCGGCACCGCCGCCTCCTCCAGCAGCACCTCAGCCCGGCGGCCGTGGCCGCACTGACGCCCGACATCGAGGCCATCGTCGACGAGCAGCTCGATGCGCTCGTCGGTGCCGGCCCCGTCGACGTGGTCGGCGCGTTCGGTGACGCCGTGGCGACCCGGGTGGTGTGCCGCCTCATCGGCCTGCCCGACGAGCTCTGGCCCCAGCTGGCCGACCTCGTGATGCGTACGGGGGCGCTGCTCGACGGGGTCACCGACGCCGCCGGCACCGACGCCGCCTCGGTGGCCGCGCTCGAGATGGGGATCATCGTCCACGGGGAGCTCGACGCCGCGCTGGCCCTCACCCCGGAGGAGCGCCCGGGCCTGTTCGGCGTGTTCGGCGCCGACGTGGCCGCCGGCGAGATCACCCTCGACGAGGTGAAGAGCATCCTGCTGATCCTCGTGTCGGCGGGCTCGGAGACCACGGCCACGTTGCTGGCCACCGCCCTCGACCTCCTCAGCCGGGACGACGCCCTGCAGGCCCGCCTGCGGGCCGAGCCCGAGGGCGTGGCCGCCTTCCTCGAGGACGTGCTGCGCGACGACGGCCCGTTCCAGTTCCACTACCGGTACGCGCCACAGGACACCTCACTCGGCGGCGTCGCCATCCCCGCAGGCAGCCGGGTCCTGATGATGTGGGCCGCAGCCAACCGCCCGGCGCCGGGCGCGCCAGACGTTCCCGCCGACGGACCCCAGCCCCCGCACTACGCCTTCGGGAAGGGCATGCACTTCTGCATCGGGGCGCCCATCGCCCGCCTCGAGGCCCGCATCGCGCTTGAGCGCCTTCTGGCCCGGACGGCGGCGATCAACCCCGTCGCCGGCGACCCCTCGACCCGCCGCCCGAGCATCTTCCTCCGCCGCTTCCAGCGCCTCCCCCTCGTCCTCACCCCCGCTTGACCGCCCGCCCGCGGGGGCGTCGCGCCTCGGTCCCTTGCGGGGTACCCTCGCCTTGATGGCACGAAAGGTGTGGACCGCGGCGGAGCTCGACGAGCTCAGTGCCGCGGAGCGCCGGCGCATCTTCGACGAGAACCTCGTCCTCGACCTTGATGACGTGCCACCAGAGTTCGTGGAACGAGTCCGCTCTCGCACCGCTGAGCGGATCTCCACCACGGACACTGCTACGAACGTGTGAGCGGGACGCGCCGTCAGGTGCGGATCGCACCAGAGTTCTTCGACGACCTCGATCGACAGCTGGGCCATGAGCGGGGTCCCGGCGGCGAGCCATCGGTGCATGACTTCGAGGTGCACGAGCTGCTGTCGATCGTCGAGGTCTTCGCGACGTCGTTCGACCACCTACCGGCCCACATCCCAGGTCGGCGGGACTACCGGGTCCTGATGGCGGCGGGTTCCCTGGTCCCTCGATTCGCCGTGGTCGGCCAGCTCGCCCGGGATGGTGCGGTCGAGCTGGTCCAGGTCGATCTCGACCTCGGTAGCGGCTGGGATTCAAGCGACTCGGGGGCGGGTCATGATGGCGGGGTGACGGCCGTGGGGTTCAAGGGGGTCGACGGGCTGCGGCTCGCGGGGGACCGGTTCCCGGCCGAGGGCGCCGGCGAGCGGACCGAGGAGGGTCCGCCGGTGGTGTTCCTGCACGGCGGCGGCCAGACCCGGCACTCGTGGGGCGGCACCGCCCGCCAGGTCGCGGCCCGCGGGATGACCGCCTACACCCTCGACGCCCGGGGCCACGGCGACTCCGACTGGGCGGGCGACGGCGACTACCGGCTCGCCCTGTTCGCCGGCGACGTCGAGGCCGTGGTGGGCCAGCTCGGCGAGCGGCCGGTGCTCGTCGGCGCCTCCCTCGGTGGGCTCACGTCGATCCTGCTCACCGGCGAGCTCTCGCCCGGCGTCGCCCGGGCCGTGGTGCTGGTGGACATCGTCCCGGACATGGAGCCCGCCGGCGCCGAGCGCATCCGGGCCTTCATGGCCGAGCGGGCCAACGAGGGCTTCGCCTCGCTCGAGGAGGCCGCCGACCTGGTCGCCGGGTACAACACCCACCGCGAGCGCCCGCCCGACCCGAGCGGCCTGGCCAAGAACCTGCGTGAGCGCGACGGCCGCTGGTACTGGCACTGGGACCCCCGCTTCATGCAGGCCGTCGAGGGCAAGTCGCCGTCGGAGATCATGGACGTCGACCGCCTGCACACCGCCGTCGAGCGCATGGTCGCCGACGTCCCGGTGCTGCTCGTCCGGGGCCGCATGAGCGACCTGGTCAGCGAGGAGAAGGCCGACGACTTCCTCAGCCGCTTCCCGACGGTCGAGTTCGTCGACGTCTCGGGCGCCGGCCACATGGTCGCCGGCGACCGCAACGACGCCTTCACCGACGCCGTCCTCGCCTTCCTCGACCGCCACCAGCTCGCGCCTGGCTGATCGCGCCGCGGCGCGGGTCCTGCGCGAGCCTGAAGCTGGCGCATCGCGCCGCACGAGGTGCGGTCGGCCACGCCGAGTCGGGGTCGGCGCCGAGCGGGTCAGGCGCCGGTCATCAGGAAGTAGGGGGTCGGCAGCAGGTCGCACGCCCGGTCCCATGCCAGCACCTCGGGGACGGGGAGGTCGGTGCGCTCCCGCACGAGGCGCAGCGCTTCGACCTCGGTGGTCAGCAGGTCGTGCTCGTAGCGCGGGGTACCCGCGCCCGGCGGCGCCGGCCGCCGAGGAGTAGCCTCGGTTCGCCGACGATCGGGGGCGATCATGCGCTGGCGGAACGGCTGGATGTCGATGGGCGCGGTGCTCGGGCTGGTGCTCGCCGTGGGGGTGGCGCCGGTCGCGGCCTCGCCCGGCGCAGCGGGGCGGGGCGCCGCCGGGGGCACCGGGGCCGGACGGTCCGTGTGGGCCCAGGTGAGCGCCGGTGACCGCCACACGTGTGGCATCACGGTCGCCGGGCGCCTGTACTGCTGGGGCTCGGACGCCGCCGGCCAGCTCGGCGACGGGGGCACCAACACCGACCAGGGCGCGCCCGTAGAGGTCGCGGGCGGCCGCAAGGTCTGGGTGCAGGTCACCGCAGGCGGCTTCCACACCTGTGCCCGCACCGTCCGGGGCCAGCTCTGGTGCTGGGGCTCGGACTTCTGGGGCCAGCTCGGCAACGGCGGGGCCAACACCGACGTCGGCGCGCCCGTGCAGGTGACCGGCGGTGGTGGCGCCTGGGCCGACGTGAGCGCCGGCTACCAGCACACGTGCGGCCGGACGCTCGGTGGCCGCCTGTGGTGCTGGGGCAACGACGGCAGTGGCCGTCTCGGGGACGACGCCGCCGTCGCCGACCGCACCGAGCCGACCGAGGTCGCCGGCGCCACCGCCGACTGGCGGACCGTGACCGCGGGCACCTTCCACACCTGCGCGGTCAAGCGCTCGGGTCGCCTGTTCTGCTGGGGTCTCGACAGCGCCGGTCAACTCGGCGACGGCCCCCCGCTGGTCGGGCGGCACACCCCGGTCGAGGTCGCCGGCGGTCGCACCGACTGGACCGCGATCGCCCTGGGCCGGTCGCACACCTGTGGCCTCCAGCGGTCGGGCGCGTTGGCCTGCTGGGGCTGGGACGACGCCGGCCAACTCGGCGACGACGCCGCCCACGCCGATCAGGCGTCGCCCGTTCCCGTCGCCGGTGGGCCGTGGCGCGCGGTCACCGCCGGCGGCTACCACACGTGCGCGTCGGGTCGTGCCGCCCGCGGGTTCGGCGACCAGGTCTACTGCTGGGGCCTCGACACCTACGGCGCGCTCGGCGACGGCGCGCCGCTGGCCGATCAGCCGCTGCCGGTCCCGGTGTCCGGCGGGGTGGGCGTGCTCTCCGCGCTCGACGCCGGCGAGTACCACACCTGCGCCCGGCTCGATCTCGGTCGCCTGCGCTGCTGGGGCCTCGACAGCAACGGCCAGCTCGGCGACGGCGGCACCAACACCGACCAGGCCGCGCCGGTCCTCGTCGCGGGCTGATCGACGAAGCGGTGGCGTCGTGACCCTCGTCGAGCCCGGGACGGGCGCGCTGCGGGTGCTCGAGCCGCGGTGCGAGTGGACGTCCGCCGCCCTCGCCGACGAGGACGGCTGGACCGAGCACCTCACGCCCGCCGAGCTGGCCGAGCTCGACGCCGCCCTGCACCACGCCATGCGGTGCTCGACCGACCCGCTCGCCCTCACCGTCGACGACTACCCCCTCGACGAGCTCGCCCACCGCCTCGCCGCGGTCGAGCGCGAGCTCATCAACGGGCGCGGCTTCGTCCGCCTCCGCGGCATCGACCGCTCGGCCTACACGCAGGACGAGATGGAGCTCCTCTACTGGGGCATCGGCCTGCACCTCGGCATCCCCCTCGCCCAGAACAAGCACGGTCACGTGCTCGGCGACGTCACCGACCAGTCCAAGGCTGCGAACGACCCGACCGCCCGGGGGAACGAGCTCGGCGGCATCGCCCTGCCGTTCCACTGCGATGGCGCCGACCTCGTCGGGCTGCTGTGCCTCGAGAACGGCATGGGCGGCGGGCTCTCGGCGGTCTCGAACTCGGTCCGCATCCACAACCGCCTCGTGCGGGAGCGGCCCGATCTGGCCGAGGCGCTCTACCAGCCCTACCCCTACGACTTCCGCGGCGAGCAGCCCGCCGGCGGCCCGAGCTTCTACTCGCTGCCCGTGTTCACCGAGTGGGAGGGCCGCCTCTTCGTGCGCTGCATCCCGCCCTACATCTGGGCGTCGCAGCGCCATGCCGAGGCCCCCCGGCTCACCGATCTCCAGCGCGAGGCCCTGCAGGCGGTCGAGCAGCTGGCCGAGGAGCCGGACAACCACGTGCTGATGGAGCTGCGCGCCGGCGACATCCAGTTCATCAACAACTTCCACGTCCTCCACGGCCGCACCGCCTACGTCGACGACCGCCCGACCGGCCGGGTCCGCCACCTGAAGCGCCTGTGGCTGGAGACCGACGAGCTCGGGTCGCGCCCGCCCCACTTCGCTCGCCGGAGCCACTGGGAGGGCAACCGCTCGGCCAGCCGCCTCCGCCCCGCCGGCGGCTGACGGGGAATCTCGCGCCCCGCGGGGCGTGGGGCGGTTGACTGGGGCGATGGCCGCGGCACCCCCGAAGACGACGCGGCGGCCGTTGGTGCTGCTGGAGGCGGCCACGCTCCTCTCGGGGGCGGGCAACGGCGCCGCGCTGGTGCTGCTGCCGTGGATCGCGCTGGAGCGCACCGGCAAGGCCAGCGCCGCCGGCCTGCTCGCAGCGGCGACGGCGCTGCCCCTCCTCGTGTCGAGCCTGCTCTCGGGCACGATCGTCGACCGGATCGGCCGCAAGCGCACCGCCGTCGGCGCCGACCTGCTCTCGGCCGCGTCGCTCGCCGCCATCCCGATCGTCGACCTCACCGTCGGGCTCGACCTGGGCTGGCTCGTCGTCCTGGCCGTGATCGGCGCGGTGTTCGACCCCGCCGGGGTGACCGCCCGCGAGACGATGCTGCCCGCGGCCGCGGGACGCGCCGGGTGGCCCCTCGAGCGGGTGAACGGCCTGCACGAGGCGATCTGGGGCGTGGCCTTCATCGTCGGGCCGGGGGTCGGCGGCGTCCTGATCGCGTGGGTCGGCGCCATCGACGCGGTGTGGGTGACCACGATCGGCTTCGGGCTCTCGGCCCTCTTCGTGGCGCTGCTGCGGGTGCCCCACGCCGCCGCGCCCGTGCACGACGAGGGCGGCCCCACCGGGGTGTGGGCCGGCACCCGCGACGGGCTCGGGTTCGTGCGCCGCGACCCGCTCCTGCTCGGCATCACCATCGTGTCCGCCCTGCTGGTGTCGGTCTACATGCCCATCGAGGGGGTGCTGCTGCCGGTGCACTTCGAGGCGCTGGACGAGCCCGGCCGCCTCGGGGCGATCGTCATGGCGATGAGCCTCGGCGGCATCGTCGGGGCGGTGCTCTACAGCTGGCGGGGCGACCGCCTCCGCCGCAGCGCGGTGTTCCGGGGCGCGCTGCTCCTCACCGCCGCCTTCATCGTCGTGCTCGCCGTCCTGCCGCCGTTCCCCGTGATGATCGGGGCCTCGTTCCTGATCGGCCTCGCCTACGGCCCGATCGGCCCGCTGGTGAACCTGGCCATGCAGGCCCGCAGCCCCGAGCACATGCGGGGCCGGATCGTCGGCATCATCACGTCGACCGAGTACGCCGCCGGCCCCCTCGGCTACCTGCTCGTGGGCGTGGCCACGACCCGCTTCGGCGTCCAGACGACCTTCCTCACGGTCGCGGTCGTGCTCCTCGCCGTCGCCGTGGGCGCGGCGTTCCTCCGCTCGCTCCGGGGCTTCGACGACCTGGTCGTGCCCGAGCACGGGCACCTGGGCCTGGCCGAGGCCCTGGAGGAGGCGACCGCCGGCGCGCTGCCGCTCGTCCAACCGCCCCGCGACCCCGAGGCGCTGGCCCGGCGCTCCGCCACAGGTGACGCCGAGCGGGCACGGTGACGGTGCGGGCGGCAGACTTCCCGAGGTGAGGCGTCCCGACGGTGCGCCGAGCCGAGGGGACCGAGGAGGCCGGCCATGCGCGGGCCGGTGGTCGTGGCGACGGCCTGCCCGGCGTGCGGGACCGCGCTGGCGTGGCGGTTCGACGCCACGACGCCGCCGGCCGGCGACGAGCGGGCCCACTTCCTCGTGCCGGCCAGTCACATCTGGGACGACGTCGTCCACACGTGCAGCAACCAGCTGCTCTTCTGCGGCGACGGGTGCATCGACCAGTGGCTCGCCGACCACGGTCACGACGAGGGCTACCGGTTCGATCTCGAGACCCTCTGGCGGTTCGCCGCCCACTGGTACGACGGTCGCCTCGAGGCCGGCTACCGGCGGCGGGAGCCCGCCGAGGCGGCCGACTACTTCCGCAGCGTCGGCCTCCATGGCGCGTTCTGGGGCCTGCCCGACGACCCTGCGGGCTGAGCGGGTGGGCGCAGGCGACTCGCGTCACCGCTGGGCCACACTGGCGCCGTGTCCCGCCGCCCCAACATCCTGCTCGTCGTCACGGACGAGGAGCGCTTCCACCTGCCCCGCCCCGCCGGCCTGAGCCTCCCGGCGCACGAGCGCCTCGCCGAGTCCGGCACGAGCTTCTCGAACTACTACGCCGCCGCCGCGATGTGCAGCTCGTCCCGGTCGGTGATCTACACGGGCCAGCACATGCCGCTGACCCTGATCCACGACAACGACAACATGCCCTACGTCGACCCGCTCGACCCGGCGCTCGGCACCATCGGAACCATGCTCCGCGACGCGGGCTACTACACGAGCTACCAGGGCAAGTGGCACCTCTCGAAGCTCTACAAGGAGCCCGGCGACCCGTCGACCGTCGACGCCCTCGAGCCCTACGGCTTCTCCGAGTGGAACGACTGGGGGGACATCGACGGCGGCGCCTGGGCGGGCCTGCGGGTCGACCCGGTGATCGCCGGCCAGGCGGTGAAGTGGCTGCGCGAGCAGGCGCCCGTGGTGGCCGAGGACCAGCCCTGGTTCCTGGCGGTCAACTTCGTGAACCCCCACGACATCATGAGCTTCGACTTCGGGGGCAGCTCCCCGGTGCAGCTGCCACCCAACCTGGCCCACGCCGTGGTGGCCAAGCCCCCGGCCGACGTCCCGATCTACCGGAAGCGGTGGGACCTCGACCTCCCCGCCAACCTCGGTGACGACCTGTCGGGCGCGGCGCCGGCGGTCCGCGAGTACGCCGACATGATGGACCTCGTCTTCGGTGAGGTCGCCGGCGAGGAGAACTGGCACGAGGCGGTGAGCTTCTACGTCAACTGCGTCCGGGACGTCGACCGCAGCATCGACCTCGTGCTCGACGCCCTCGGGGCCTCGGGCCAGGCCGACGACACCGTCGTGCTCTTCACCGCTGACCACGGCGACCTCGTCGCCTCCCACGGCCTGCGCCAGAAGGGGAACCTCGTCTACGACGAGAACTTCCACGTCCCGCTGATCATCGACCACCCCGACCTCGCCGGCGGCACCACGACGGACGCCATCGCGTCGGCGGTCGACCTCGCGCCCACGCTGCTCGAGTTCGCCGGCGTGGACGCCGCCAGGGTGGCCGAGCGCTACCCGGCCCTGCACGGCCACTCGTTGGGGTCCGCGCTCGACGGCGGCGCCTCCGGACGTGACGGCGTGCTCACCGCGGTCGAGGCCGTCACCTACCTCGACGCCGACTTCTGGCACCACTTCGGCGATCCCGACGTGGCCGACAAGGTGCTGTCCGGCGAGGTCCGCCCCGACTGGCGCAAGCGGGGCTTCCTGCGGGGGTTCACCGACGAGCGCTACACGTTCGGCCGCTACTTCTCACCCATCGACCCGAACCGCCCGGTCGACCTCGACGCCCTCTACGCCGAGAACGACGTCGTGCTCTACGACCGTCAGACCGACCCGGGCGAGACCGTCAACCTGGCCGACGACCCCGCCCACCGGGACCTGGTCGAGATCTACCGCGCCAAGCTCGAGACGCTCATCACCGCCGAGATCGGTGAGGATCGCCACGACTGGGTCAGCGAGCGCCCCCAGCTCCTCGGCTGGCCCACCTGGCGCGGCGACGCCGCCTGACGGTGCCCGTCCCACGGCGCTCTACGCTCGGCCCCGCCAGCCACCCGGAGGTCTTCGTCCCATGAGCGCACCCACCGACGCCGAGCTCGCCGAGCGCACCAACGAGCTCGTCGATGCCTGCCGGGGCTTCCTCGACGACCAGGTGCGCTTCCGCGGCGCCCAGTTCGACGCCGGCCTCGCCCTCGTCCACCTCCCCGAGGGCTCCGGCGGCCTCGGCGGCAACCGGGGCCAACAGGCCGTGATCGACGGGATCCTCCGAGCCAACGGGGTGACCTACGAGGACCTGCGCATCAACCCCATCGGCATCGGCATGGGGTTGCCGACGGTGCTGGCCTACGGCAGCGACGAGCTGAAGGAGAAGCACCTCCGCCGGATCTTCACCGGGGAGGACATCTGGTGCCAGCTCTTCTCCGAGCCCACCCACGGCTCCGACGTGGCCGGCATCCCCAGCCGGGCGGTGCGCGACGGCGACGAGTGGGTCGTCAACGGCCAGAAGGTCTGGACCACCCTCGCCCACCTGTCCAACTTCGGCATGCTGCTCACCCGCACCGACCCCGACGTCCCCAAGCACAAGGGCCTCAGCTACTTCGTGCTCGACATGCACGCCCCCGGCGTCGACGTCCGGCCGCTCTACCAGATGACCGGTGAGGCCGAGTTCAACGAGGTCTTCCTCACCGACGTCCGCATCCACGACTCGCAGCGCCTGGGCGCCACCGGTGACGGCTGGCGGGTCGCCACCACCACGTTGATGAACGAGCGCGTGGCGCTCGCCGGCGGCCCGACGCCCAAGGGCTCGGGCGTCATCGCCGGCCTGGTGAAGCTGTGGGAGGAGCGGCGCGACCGGTTCGACGAGGACGAGCGTGCCCGCTGGCGGGACCGGGTCGCCGGGCTCTGGATCGACGCCGAGGTCGGCCGCCTGACCAACACGCGGGCCAAGCAGAACGCCATCGGTGGCAACCCGGGCCCAGAGGGCTCGGTGGCCAAGCTGGCGTCGGCCGAGCTGAGCATCGCGGTCAACGAGGCCATCGTCGACCTGCTGGGCCCCGAGGGCATGCTCCACCCGCCGGGCTACCCGATGGCCCGCACCTCCGAGTCGATGTCGACGCCGACGGGCCGGTTCCTGCGGTCGCGGGCCAACACCATCGAGGGCGGCACGTCGGAGATCATGCGCAACATCCTCGGCGAGCGGGTCCTCGGCCTCCCCGGCGACGTGCGCGTCGACAAGGACCTCCCCTGGAGCGAGATCCCCCGCTGACCACGGCCCGCGCCGCGAGGGGACACCCCGGCGGCGAGCGCGGGGACGGGGGTACGGTCGCGGGCGTGGACGCCGGCGAGCGGTTCCGGGAGCTGCACGAGGCGGGCACGTTTGTGATGGTGAACGTGGCCGACGCCGGGACGGCCCGGGCGGTGGTCGACGCCGGTGCGGCGGCCGTCGCCACCACGAGCAGCGGGTTCGCCACCACCATCGGGCGCCGGGACGCCGCCGGCGACGTGACCCTCGAGGAGCATGCCGTCCACGCCGCGGTGCTGGCCTCCGCCGTCCCCGGCGTCCCGTTGAACGTCGACGCGGAGAACGGGTACGGCCACGAGCCCGAGGACGTCGCCGCCGCGGTCACCCGCTTCGCGGCAACGGGCGCCGCTGGCGTGGGCATCGAGGACTGGTCGGGCGACCCCACCCTCGGCCTCTACGACCGGGCCCTCGCCGTCGCCCGCATCGAGGCCGCGGTCGAGGCCGCGAACGCGCTCGACCGCCCCTTCGTCATCACGGGGCGCACCGAGGTCGTCCTCTACGGGCTCGACGGCGGGCTCGACGAGGCCGTGGCCCGCCTCCAGGGGTTCGCCGCCGCCGGCGCCCACTGCCTCTTCGCTCCCGGCCTCCGCGACCTCGACTCGGTGCGCCGGGTGGTCGGCGAGGCGGGCGGTCCGGTCAACGTCCTCGTCCCCCTGTCGGAGGTCAGCGCCCACGGCCCGGCACCCTTCGGCGTGGCCGAGCTCGCCGCCGCCGGCGTGCGCCGCATCAGCATCGGCGGCTCCCTGTATCGCAGCCAGGTCGCCTTCGCCGCCGACCGGGTCCGCCGCCTCCTCGCCGATGGCACCTTCTGACCTGACCTCACCGGACCTGGACACCTGTCCAGCCTGGTGGCGGCGCGACTAGGGTCGCGGGCGGCCCGCGAGGGCCGCGACTCCGAGGGGGAGCCATGAGCGCAGGTGCCGAGCGCCCGAAGGTGCGGGTGTTCCAGGTCGCCACCGGCAACGTCGGCAGCGAGATGATCAAGCGCATCCGCCACCAACCCGACCTCGAGCTGGTCGGCCTGCACTGCTACTCGCCCGACAAGATCGGGCGGGACGCCGGCGAGATCGTGGGCATCGAGCCCGTCGGCGTGATCGGCACCGGCACCGTCGAGGAGATCCTCGCCGCGCAGCCCGACTGCGTGACCTTCCACGGCGTGTTCCCCGACGTCGACCTGTACGAGCGGGTGCTCGAGGCCGGCATCGACGTCGTGACCACCGCCGACTGGGTCACCGGCCACCACCGCGTGGCCAACCACCCCCACCCCTCGGGGAAGACCGAGCGCGAGGTCATCCAGGCCGCCTGCGAGCGGGGCGGGTCCACCTTCTACGGCACCGGCATGAACCCGGGCCTGGCCCAGATCCTCACGATCGCGCACTCCGCCGACGTCACCGAGATCACCCGGGTCCTGTGCAAGGAGTCGGTCGACGTCTCCTGCCACCACTCGGTGGACACGTGGAACGAGGTCGGCTTCGGCCGGTCCGTGGAGGACCCCGAGGTCCCCGGGATGCTCGAGAAGTACACCCGGGTGTTCGAGGACGCGGTGCGCCTCATGGCCGACTGCTTCGACCTGCCGCTCGACGAGGTGCGCTTCGAGTACGAGCTCGGCGCCTGCATCGAGGACGTCGACCTCGGCTGGTACCAGCTCCCCGAGGGCTCGCTCGGCGGTTGCTACCTGAAGTACCTCGGCATGGTCGCCGGCGAGCCCCGGATCGAGATGCACCTCGAGTGGCAGATGACGCCCCGCACCGAGCCCCGCTGGGACATCCAGGCCTGCTACATCACCCAGATCGACGGCGACCCGTGCATCTACTCGAAGCACCTGATCCTGCCGAAGCCGGGCACCGACTTCTCCTCGGTGGAGGCGTTCGCCGCCGTGGGCATGACCGTCACCGGCATGCCCGCCCTCAACGCCATCCGCTCGGTGGTCGACGCCCCGCCCGGGATCGTCACCAGCGCCGATCTCCCGCTCCGCTCCTTCGCCGGCCGCTTCGCCGAGTCGGTGGCCGCCGCCGCGGGCGGTGGGCCCGGGCGGGGCTGAGGCACCCACCGTGGCCGGCCGCTACCCCTTCCCGGCGGTGCCCGACGGCTGGTTCAGCCCCCTCGCGTCCGACGCCCTCGGCGCCGGCGAGGTCGTCCCCCTCGAGACGCTCGGCACCGAGCTCGTGGCCTTCCGCACCGAGGACGGCGCCGCCCACGTCTTCGACGCCCACTGCCCGCACCTCGGCGCCAACCTCGGCCACGGCGGCGCGGTGTGCGAGGGCAGCCTGGTGTGCCCGTTCCACGGGTGGACCTTCGCCGGCGACGGCACGGTCGTCGCGGTGCCCGGCCTCGATCGCCCGCCGCCGCGGGCCCCGGCCCGGGCCTGGGAGGTGTGCGAGGCCAACGGCCGCGTCTTCGTCTGGCACCACGCCGGCGGCGAGCCCCCGTCCTTCCCCGTCCGCACCTACCGCGACGACGGCGCCGAGTGGACGCCCTGGCAGGTCAACACCTACCGGGTGCGGGTCGCGGTCCAGGACCTGACCGAGAACATCATCGACCGGTCCCACTTCTGGACGGTCCACGACATGGAGGCGCCCGAGGACGACCACCAGGAGGTCGTCTTCGACGGACCCACCATGACCGTCGACCAGCGCATCAAGGTCACCGCGGTCGCGGCGTCGGGCTTCGAGGTGCACTCCCGCACGGTCACCAACGGGCCCGGCATCGTGGCCATCGAGGTGCAGGAGTCGGGTCTCGACATGCTCACCTACATCACCCAGACACCCCTCGACGACGAGCGCACCGAGATCACCATCCACTTCTCCATGAAGGCGCTCGACGACCCCGAGGCGACCGCGGCCATCGCCGCCCTGAACGACGAGGTCACCAACCTCCAGTTCACCCAGGACGTGCCCATCTGGGAGCACAAGGTCTACCGGGAGCGCCCGCCGCTGACCGCGGTCGACGGCCCCGTGCGCGAGTACCGCCGCTGGTTCCGCCAGTTCTACTCCGGCTGGTCCCCGGCGGCGGACTGACGGCCGTGACGTCGGCGCTGGCTCGGTGCTGCGGCGGATCAGTTGGAGGGTTCGAAGGCCTCGAGTGCGTCTTCCGGGATGCCGAGCGTCCCGTCGGCGAGGCGGACACGAGGCAGCCGCCGCTCGTACATGGCTTGGATGACGACGCGGGTCGGGACGCCCAAGCGCTTGGCGGCTTCGGTCGGCAGCAGCGCTTCACCCGTCACGAGACCCCTCCTTCGTCGAACCCGAGCATATGGAAGAGGATGCGATGTTTGATCTGAAGGAGCGGCGGGCGCTGGTGACGGGCGCCGGGCAGAACGTGGGGGCGGGGATCGCCACGGCGCTGGCTGGGGCGGGCGCGGTGGTGGCGGTCAACGACCTGCACGCCGACCGGGCCGAAGCGGTGGCCGCCGAGATCGACGCCGCCCACCCGGGTCGGGCGATGGCGGCGCCGTTCGACGTGACCGACCTCGACGCCGTGACCGCCGCGGTCGGCGCCGTCGGCCCGATCGACATCCTCGTCAACAACGCCGGCCTGGCCGGCGCCTCCCCCATGGCGGTGGCCTCCTTCCGGGAGCTCGACCCGGCGGACTGGGACGCTTACCTCCGCGCCAACATCGTCGGGGTCATGAACTGCTGCAAGGCGGTGATCGACCCCATGTGCGAGGCCGGCTGGGGACGCATCATCACCATCTCCTCCGGCGCCGGCACGGCCGGCACCCGCATGGGTGTCTCGCCGTACGCCGCCGGCAAGGGCGGTGGGATCGCCTTCACCCGCACCCTCGCCCTCGAGGTCGCCCGGTCCGGCGTCACCGCCAACTCGCTGGCCCTCGGCCTGATGAGCACCGGCGACGCCGGCTACGACGAGCAGCTCGGCCGCACCGTCCCCATCGGCCGCCTCGGCCGACCCGCCGAGGTCGGCGCCGCCTGCGTCTGGCTGGCCTCCGACGAGGCCGGCTGGCTGACGGCGCAGACCATCGAGCTCAACGGCGGCGCCATCACGACCTGACCCACCAACCTCCAGCAGATTCGCGAGGTTCCACCTCGCGAATCTGCTGGAGGAACGGGGCAGTTCGGGGGCGTGGGAGGATCGCGGCATGCGAGACGCCGCCGCCCTGGTCGAGCGGGTCGAACCACTGCTGCCCGGCATCGCCGAGCGCGCCGCCGAGGGCGAGCGCCTCCGACGACTCCCCGACGAGACCCTCGCCGCGCTCCGCGAGGCCGACGTCTTCCGCGCGCTCGTCTCCCCCGAGCGGGGCGGGCACGGCCTCGGGCTCGACTCGGTCGTCGCGCTGGGGCTGACCCTCGGGCAGGCCGACACCGCCACGGCCTGGGTCACGACCTTCCTCGTGATGCACAGCTGGCTGCTGTCGATGTTCCCCGACGCCGTCGTCGACGAGGTGTTCGGGGACCGCGGCTACGCGCTGGCGCCGGCGGCGCTGTCGCCCACCGGCACGGCCACGCCGGTCGACGGCGGGTACGAGGTGACGGGCCGGTGGTCCTGGGGGACCGGCGTGATGCACGCCGACTGCGCCCTGGTGACCGGGGTGGTCCTCACCGACGGCCTCCCGGACCTGCGCATGGTCCTGCTCGACCCCGACCAGTTCGAGGTCGACGACGTGTGGCACACCGACGGCATGCGGGCGACCGGCAGCAACGACGTGGTCTGCCGTGAGGTGTTCGTGCCCGCCGAGCGCACCCTCCCGTTCCGGGGGCTGGCCGAGGGCGAGGTGACGCCGGTCGCCGGCACGCCGATGGCGGGCTACCCGGTGGTGCCGGTGCTCTGCCTCACCGCCGCGACCCCGCTCGTGGGCGGCGCCGGCGGGGCCCTCGAGGCCTACCGAAGGCGGCTGGCCGAACGGGTGCTCGCGTACAGCTTCGGCGAGCGCCAGGTGGAGAAGCCGGCGGCGCAGATCCGCCTCGCCCGGGCCGACACCGACGTCCGCACCGCCCGACTCCTGCTCGAGGACTGCGTCCGCACCCTCGACCGCGCCTACGGGCCCGGCGGGGGGCGCCTGGCCCGGAACGAGCGCTCGGACCTGCGCATGGCCACGACCACGGCGGTGCACACCGCCAAGGCCGCGATCACGTCGCTGTGCGACGCCGCCGGCGGGTCCATCCACCTGCTCGACCAGCCGTTGCAGCGCTTCCAGCGCGACCTCAACACCGGTGCCGGCCACGCCGTGTTCGACGCCGACCGGGCCGCCGAGGTCCACGGCCGCATCCTCGTCGGCCTCGAGCCTGCTCTCACCGACCTGCTCTGACGAGGTCGGACCGGTGGCGGTGCCGGGGGTCAGGCCTGGTCCAGGACCTCGACCCAGCCGTGGGTGCCGTCGACGCGGATCCGCTGGCCGTCCTCGATGAGGTGGGTGGCGCCCACCACGCCGACCACGGCGGGCAGGCCGTACTCGCGGGCGATCACCGCGCCGTGGGTCATGAGGCCGCCGACCTCGGTGACCAGGCCGGCCACGGCGACGAAGACGGGCGACCAGCTCGGGTCGGTGCCCGTGGTGACGAGGACGTCGCCGGGCTCGAGGTCGTGGGCGTCGCCCACGTCGAGGATGATTCGGGCCCGGCCCTCGACCACACCGGATGACACGGCCAGGCCGGCCACGGCGCCGGCGGGCACGTCGTCGCGCCGGTAGGGCCGGTCGAGCACCTCGCCCTCGGAGGTCATCACCCGCGGCGGTGTCAGCGCGGCGCACGTGGCGAACTCGTCGCGGCGCTGCCGGATCAGGGCGCGGTCGGCCTCGCCCGTGCGGGCCGCCTCGGCGAGCTCGTCGAAGGTGAGGAAGTACACGTCGTCGCGGGCGTCGACCACGCCGGCGGCGACGAGGCGGTCGGCCTCGCGCAGCAGCGCCTGCTTGTAGATCCAGTAGCGGCTGATCATCCGGTACTTCGGGTACTCCCGATAGCTGGCGAACACCCGCACCCGGTCGATCATGGCCGTGGTCTCGGCGGCCTTGGCCTCACCGTCGGGCAGGGCGCGGAGGCGCTCGAGCACCTCGCGCTCGGTGGCCTCGGCCACCCGCAGCCCCTCGGCCACCCGGCGCTCGCGCTCGCCCGGCTCGAAGCGTTCGACGTTGGCCAGGAGCAGGGGGACCAGCAGGCTCGGCTGCTCGGCCCACCGGGTGCGGGTGATGTCGATCTCGCCGACGCAGCGCATGCCGTACCGGTCGAGGTAGCCGCGGAGCGCGTCGGCGGCCTCGTCGCCGCCGGCGACCTGGCCCAGCCGGTCGAGGAACCCGGCGTCGCCGTCCGGGTCGGCGGCGACCTCCCGGAGCCGCGCCACCACCTCGGGGTGCGGCCGCACCGCGTCGGCCACGTCGAGCAGGGCGAGTCCCATCTCGGCGGTCACGTTCCCCGGCGCCGACTGCGAGAGGGCGTCGACCACGTTGGCCTCGCCCAGCCACTCCTCCACGTGGTGGTTGAGCCAGAAGGCCGCCTCCATCCCGGTGAGGAGCACCGGCAGGCTCTCGGGGTTGGTGAGGCGGCTGCGCATCTCGGGCAGGTCCTCGAGGATGAAGTCGAAGACGTCGGGGCCCTCCTTGGTGGCCAGCGCCGCCGCCGTCGCCGCCAGCGACGCCTCGGTGCGCTCGATGAGGCGGGCCACCAGCTCGGGGTCGGCGTCGATCATCGGCGGGGCACCGGGGGCGCCCGGGATGGGCAGGGGGTCACCGTCGTCGGCCGGCGGCGGGGGGAGGAACCCGGGGCGCTCGACGAGCGCAGCCAGCGCGTCGCCGATCAGCGGGTCGGACTTCCCGAGGCCGCCGATGATGGCCGGGCGTATGGCGGGCGAGGCCAGGTTCTCGGCCACGTCGACGAAGAGCCGGCCGCCGGCGGTGTGCATGGGCCGCATCGCGGTGAGCTGCCAGACCGAGAGGCCGAGCGGCGTCATGGGCTCCGTCATCATCTGCTGGTGCCCCACCGAGACGAACACGTGGGGGGCGTCGTCGCCCGTGTCGGGCACGGGGAACAGGGTGGTGATGGGCCGGCTCTGGACGACGGCGAGCCCCTCCTCGTCGATGCACCACTCGACGTCCTGAGGTGCCTCGAAGTGGGCCTCGAGGCGCCGGCCCAGGGCGACGAGGTCGAGGACCTGCTCGTCGGTGATCGCCGCGTCGGTGCGTTCCGTGGACCGCTCCCGCGCGACGATCACGCCGTCGCGCGCCCGGTAGGTGTCCGGGCTGACCTGCCCGGCCACGAGGGCCTCGCCCAGCCCCGGGACCGCCTCGACCGCGGCGACGTGGCGGTTGCCGGTCAGCGGGTCGGCGGTGAAGAGCACGCCCGCGGCCTGGGCGCCGACCTGGCGCTGGACCACGACGGCCATGTGCACCGAGCGGTGGTCGATGCCCTGGTGGGCCCGGTAGGCGACGGCCCGGTCGGTGAAGAGCGACGCCCAGCAGCGGCGGACGTGCTCGACGACGGCGTCGGCGCCGACCACCCCCAGGAAGCTGTCCTGCTGCCCGGCGAACGAGGCGGCGGGCAGGTCCTCGGCAGTGGCGCTCGATCGCACCGCGACGGGCGTGTCGTGATCCAGCCGCTCGAGGGCCTCGCCGATCGCTGCGGTGAGGTCCTCGGGGACGGCCAGCGACTCGACGGCCGCCCGCAGCCCGCCGGCGAGGGCGGCGAGCCCCTCCCGGTCGTGCGGTTCGACGCCGGCGAGGTCGTCGAGGAGGGCCACCACCTCGGGGGCGGCGGCCACCACCCGGCGGAAGGCCCGGGTGGTCACGCAGAACCCGGGTGGCACCCGGACGCCCTCCAGCCGCAGCAGTTCGCCGAGGTTGGCGCCCTTGCCGCCGGCGACGCCGAGCAGCGTCCGGTCGATGTCGGCGAGGTCGACCACCTCGCCCTGCTCCGCCCGGTCCACTGCCTCGGTTCCGCTCACTCGCACCTCGGGTTGCTCACGCCGGCGCCCCTCGACCGGCTCGGAGCGGGCATTGTCACCACGGAACGGCCGCTTGAAACAAGCCCCCCACCCCGCGGTACGGTTTTCCCGGCGGGGGACACCGGGGTCGGGCGGTCCGGACCCGGCGGCGACGAGGTGGTCCCGGCTACGGTCGGCGGACCAATCGTCGAAGCGCAGGAGGGGTGTGATGGCCGGCGGTCTCGTCGGGCTGTTCGATGACGTGGCGGCGCTGGCCAAGCTGGCGGCCGCCTCGGTGGACGACGTGGGCACCGCCGCCGGCCGGGCCAGCATGAAGGCCGCCGGCGTGGTGGTCGACGATGCCGCTGTCACCCCGACCTACGTCCACGGCGTGGCGACGAACCGCGAGATCCCGATCATCCGCAAGATCGCGGTCGGGTCGATCCGTAACAAGCTGCTCTTCATCCTCCCGGCGGCCCTGCTGCTCAGCGAGGTCGCGCCCACCCTGGTCGAAGTCCTGCTCATGACCGGCGGCGCCTACCTCTGCTACGAGGGCGCCCACAAGGTGATCCACGCCATCAAGCGCGACGACCACGACCACGACGTGCCCGCCGCCCTGCAGGGCCCCGACGCCGAGTCGTCCACCATCAAGGGCGCGATCCGCACCGACTTCATCCTCTCGGCCGAGATCATGGTGATCTCGCTGAAGGAGGTCATCGACGAGCCGCTGCTGTCGCGGGCGGCGATCCTGGTCGTCGTGGCGGTGCTCATCACCGTGCTCGTCTACGGCGTGGTCGCGCTGATCGTGAAGATGGACGACGCCGGCCTCGCCCTCACCCGCCGGGAGTCCCCCGGCACCCAGCGCACCGGGCTGCTCCTGGTGAAGGGCATGCCCAAGGTGCTGAAGGTGCTCTCCACCGTGGGGACCGCGGCCATGCTCTGGGTCGGCGGCCACATCCTGCTCGCCGGCAGCGACGAGCTCGGCTGGCACGACCCCTACGACAAGGTGCACGACCTCGAGCACACCGTCGAGGACACGGGCTCGATCGCCGGCGTCCTCGAGTGGCTGATCAACACGGGCGCCTCCGCCCTGGTCGGCCTCGTCGTGGGCTCCGCCCTCGTGGGCATCGTCGCCCTGCTGCCCTTCGGCAAGGGCAAGGGTGGCGGTCACGCCGCCCCCGCCGCAGCCTGATCAGCCGGCGGTCGTCGAGGCGGCGGGCGACGTGGACGCCGCCAGCGCCCCGATGCGGCGGAGGTCCTCCCGGAGGGCGGCGTCACGGTCGCGGTGGTCCGGGACCAGGGTGGCGTAGACCGGCTCGAGCAGCTTCGTCGCCTTCACGACCGCGAAGCGCTGCGTGATCCTGGTGCCGCCCTCGCACGCCTCGACGGCGATCCGCCACTCCGTGCTGTCGGGGTAGAAGGTCGTGGGGACCGTGCGCCACACCAGCTCGTGGTCGTCGGCGCTGACCACCTCGCAGACCCGGCCCCAGCGGAACACCCGCTGGCGGTTGCGGCCCCGGAACCGGGCGCCGGGCTCGGCCCGGGTGGCGCCGTCGAGCCAGGAGCACCCGATGCACTCGTGGCTCCACTCGCCGGTGCGGGTGACGTCGACCACGACCGCCCACACGGCGTCGGGCCCGGCGGGGACCACCACCTCGGTCACGCCCTGCTTCTGGACCTGCCGTCGTGCCGCGCCTGGCCGCCAGCAGGCGTCGCGCTCACGCCGGTAGGAGCGACCGAAGCCGTGGAGCATGACGAAGCGGGGGATCGCGGGGACCAGCCCGAGCACGGTGGCCCGGTCCTCCGGGGTCGCCCCGTCGATGAGCCAGTGGCCCTCCTTGGCCAGCTCCCTCATCCCCTTGCCGTCGAGGTTCTGCTCCTGCTCGATGGCCTGCCACTCGGCCTCGGTGACGGTCGCCGAGACGATGGGCATGACCTCGGTCTCCTCCCGGTCGAGGTGGGGGAGGAGGACGGCCTGGAGGGTGCCGATCTCGTCGACCAGGCGGACGCGGGCGGCGGGGTCGGCGCTCGTGCCGTACGCGGCGGCCGCCGCTTCGACCACCTCGATCTGCGTGGCGACCACCCGGTGGTCGCCATCCATGGCGTCGAGCAGCGGGGCGGCGCCCGGCCGGCGCTCGCGGACGACGGGGTAGAGGCCGCGGTCCTCCGACTCGTGGTGGGCGTGGAGGAAGGCGAGCACCCAGGCCAGGTGGTCGGCGATGGCGCGGCGCTGCCCGTCGTCGGGTGGTGGCGTCGACCCGAGGGCGGCGATCGCCCGGTCGAGGTCGCGGCGCAGCGCCCGGTGGACGATGCCCATCATCCGGGTGTCGGCAGGTGCGTCCGGGGCGGCGGCCATGGTGTGTGCTCCTCGCTCAGGCGCGGGGGACGACCCGCTCGAGGGTCGTCGCCACCCAGCGCTCGTAGGCGTCCGGTGTCCATCCCGTCTCGTGCACGAGCAGGAGGTAGACCTCCGGGCTGAGCAGCGCCCAGAGCTCGTCGACCTCGGCGGTGGTCGGCGCTCGGCCCATCAGCAGGGCGGCGCCGGCCTCGACGTCCTGGCGCTGGCGGGCCCGGGTGGCCTGGAGCGCCTCGGCGATCTGCTCGTCGCCCGGCGCCGCCTCGCGCAGCACCTCGGCGTACGCCGCGGTCCGCTCGTGGACCGAGCGCACCAGCGCCGCCGCCTTCGCGATGCGCTCGGTGCGCCGCCCCGTGCCCAGCGCCGCGAACTCGTCCCGCTGCGCCACGGGCACCTGCTCCTCGTCGCCGACCGCGGCGACGTCGATCACCGCCTGCAGGAGGACCCGCTTCGACGAGAAGTGGGAGTAGACGGTCTCGGTGGCCACACCGGCGGCCCTGGCCACGTCGCGCATGCCCGTCGCCGCCCAGCCGTTGGCGGTGAAGAGCTCGGCGGCCGCCGCCATCACCGCGGCCCGGGTCTCCTGGGCGCGCCGGGCCCGCATCGGCGACTCGTAGCGCCGGGTCGTCTCGGCTGCACTCGCCTGGGTGGGCACACCGCCACTATAGAACGTGCAGGTATTCAGTACAAGAACGTTCTGCTGAAGTTGACGGCCGGCGCCCGCAGCGCGCGGCGAGCCCTCGCGCCGCCGTCCACCACCGACCCGTGAGCGCCGCGGCGCCGGTAGGTTGCGGCGGTGATCGGGGTGGCGACGGTGAACGTGGGGACGCCGGCACTGCTGGCGGCCACCGACGACGGCCAGCGGGTCTACAGCGGGATCGCCAAGCGCCCGGTGCCGCCCGGCACGGTGCTCTGGCTGTCGCTGGTGAACCTCAGCGGCGACGGCCAGGCCGACCTGTCGGTGCACGGCGGCCCGGACAAGGCGGTCTACGCCTACCCGTCCGAGCACCTGCCGGCGTGGGAGGCCGACCTGGGCGAGGCCCTCGGCGACGCGCCCTTCGGTGAGAACGTGTCGACCGTCGGCGCCCTCGAGGCCGACGTCAACATCGGCGACCGGTGGCGTTGGGACGGGGCCGTGCTCGAGGTCTGCCAGCCCCGCTGGCCGTGCTTCAAGCTCGCCCTGCACCGGCAGCGGGCCGACATCCAGGCCCGGATGCGCTCGAACGGCCGGACCGGCTGGTACCTGCGGGTGGTCGAGCCCGGCGAGGTGACGGTCGGCTCGACCCTCGAGGTGGTCGAGACCGATCCCCGCGGACTGTCGGTGCGCGACGCCCACGAGGCCATGGGCGACCGCCACATCGAGCGCCGGGACCTCGTCGCCGCGCTCGCCGACCACCCCGCGCTCGCGTCCGAGTGGCGCGTCCCCCTCCAGGAGCGCCTCGCCCGCCGCGACGCCTGATCAGCCGGCGGCGATGCCGGCGCCGATGGTGGTGAGCTGGTCGGACTTGCCGCCGAGCTCGTGCTCGAGGGTCTTGGCCCAGAGGAAGTAGCGGTGGACCGGGTAGTCCCGGTCGATGCTGATGCCGCCGTGGACGTGGAGGCTGGCGTGGCCGACGATGTCCGCCGCCCGGGCCGCCCAGTACTTGGCGATGGCCACCGACTCGGTGGCCTCGGGTGCCTGCTCGTCGAGCATCGTCGCCGCCGACAGCGTGGTCAGCCGCACCCCGTTGAGGGCGATGTAGGCGTCGGCCAGGCGGGTTTCGACGGCCTGGAAGCTGCCGATGGGGCGGCCGAACTGGTGGCGCTGGCCGGAGTACTCGGCGGTGACCCGCAGCGCCTTGTCGCACGCCCCGAACACGAGGGCGCACACGCCGAGGGTGGCGAGGTCGACGAGGCGCGTGACCCCCTCGGGCCCGGCGATCCGCTCGGCGGGCGCACCGCTGAAGGTGATCCGACCGGCCCGGACCCGCTGCTGCAGCAGCTGGGGCTCGATGGTCACGCCGGCGGCGTCCGGAGGCACGGCGTAGACGCCGTCGGCCGCGGTGACGAGCAGGAGGTCGGCGGTGGGGGCGAACCCGACCGCGGTCTTGGTGCCGTGGAGGCCGCTGCCGTCGTGGGTGACCGCCGGCGCCCGCAGCGGGGCGCGGGGGTCGTCGGCCAGGGCCAGCGCGAACGTCCGCTCGCCCTCGGCCACGCCGGCGAGCAGCGCCGCGGCCTGCGCCTCGTCGGCGTGCTCGGCCACGAGGATCGTGCCCATCAGGGTCGGCAGCAGCGGGATCAGGGCTGTCGCCCGGCCGAGCTCCTGCAGCAGCAGGGTCGCCTCGACCGCGCCGTAGCCGGTGCCGCCGACGGACTCGGGGACGCACAGGGCGAGCAGCCCCGCCTCGGCGAGGGTCGACCAGAGCGCGGCGTCCACGCCGGTGTCGCCGTCCTCGACCGCACGGCAGCGCTCGCCGGTGACCTCCCCGGTGAAGATCTGCTCGGCCAGCGCGACGACGGCCTCCTGCTCCTCGGTCAGGTCGAGGTCCATGTTCAACGCTCCTCGCGCGGGTCGACGGTCGTGGTGCGGAGGCGGGCGATTGCGGCGGGGCGGCTCATCGGGGGCTCCCCGGCATGCCGAGGGCGAACACCGCGATGAGGCCCCGCTGCATCTCGTTCGTGCCGCCGCCGAAGGTGAGGACGTGCTGGCTGCGGATGTCCGCCTGGAGCTGGCCCCGCAGCACGGCGCCGGGCGAGCCGTCCTCCACGCCGGCGGCCGCGCCCACGATCTCGAGCATGAGGTCGTAGGCCTCCATGTAGAGCTCGGAGCCGTAGACCTTCACCACCGAGGCGTCGGCCGGGTTCAGCGGGTCGCCCCGCTCGGCCTTGAAGGCGATCTCGTAGTTGGCCAGGCGCAGGAACTCGTGGTGGGCCCGGATGTGGGCCAGGTTCCGCTGCACCCACGGGAGGTCGATGATGCGCTCGCCCTCGGCGGTGGTGGTCTCCCTGGCCCACGCCAGCAGGTCCCGGTAGCGCCGCTCGATGATCCCCGACGAGCAGATCGTCACCCGCTCGTGGTTGAGCTGGTTGGTGATCAGCCCCCAGCCGCCGTGCTCGGGCCCGACCAGGTTGGACGCCGGCACCCGCACGTCCTCGTAGAACGTGTAGTTGGTGTTGAACGACCCGATGGAGTCGATCGGCGTGTAGCTGAAGCCCGGCGTGTCGGTGGGGACGATGATCATCGAGATCCCCTTGTGGCGCGGGGCCTCGGGGTCCGTGCGGCAGGCGAGCCAGATGTAGTCGGCGTCGCTGGCCAGCGACGTGAAGATCTTGGTGCCGTTGATGACGTACTCGTCGCCGTCGCGCGCCGCCCGGGTCTCGAGCGCGGCCAGGTCGGTGCCGTGGTCGGGCTCGGTGTAGCCGATGGCGAAGTGGATCTCGCCGGCGAGGATCTTGGGCAGGAAGAACTGCTTCTGCTCCTCGCTGCCGAACTGCATGATCGTGGGCGCCACCGAGTTCACGCTGAGGACGGGCACGGGGGCGCCGAAGGCCATCGACTCGTCGAAGAAGATGAACTGCTCGACGGGCGTGAGACCGCGGCCGCCGAACTCCTCGGGCCAGCCGACGCCGAGCCACCCGTCGGCCCCCATCTTCAGGGCGACCTTGCGTGGCACGGGGCCGACGCCCTCGGTGCCACGCAGCTCCTCCCGGAGCTCGGGGGTCATCAGCTCGGTGAAGTAGGCCCGGATCTCCTGCTGGAGGGCCGCCTGCTCCGGTGTGAAGCGGAAGCGCATCGGGAGATCATGCCCGACCGCTGCGGCGGTGGCGGCACGGCGGCGGCCGTCTCGTGGACGGGACCCCTTGACCAAACGCTCGACCTCAAGTAACTTGATGTCAAGTAACCGGATACCAAGTAAGCCGGTCCCAAGCAAAGAGGGTTCTGCCATGATCCTGTCCGTGAAGCACACCGTCGCCGACGTCGATGCCTGGAAGACGGCCTTCGAGGACCACGCCGTCGCTCGCAAGGAGCACGGCGCCACCGGCCACCGCCTCGCGCAGAGCCTCGACGACCCCAACGCCCTCACCGTGCTGATCATGTTCCCCGAGCGCTCGGCGGCCGACGGCTTCCTCGCCGATCCCTCGCTGAAGGAGGCCATGGCCAACGCCGGCGTCACCAACGCCCCGGTCTTCGAGTTCCTCGACGTCACCGAGGAGGCGGCGTACTGACCCCGGATCCCGCGACACGATCTCGGAGGGGCGGCTCCCTGCGGGAGCCGCTCCGCCGCGCCCCGGTCGGCGTCGACGTCGACCGGTTCCAGGAGGAGTTCCCCGGGGGCAGCCCGTACGCCAACCAGGTGACCCGCAACGTCATCCGCCTCGCCGACGTGATCGCCGACGCGATCAACGCCCGGCTCCGCACCCGCGACCTCCACCTGGCCGCCGTGCAGGCGCTGGCGGTGCTCGAGGGGGTGGACGGGCCGCTGACCCCGAACGAGATCAACGCCCACCTGCACCTCACGAGTGGCAGCGTGACCAGCCTCCTCGACCGGCTCGAGCAGCGGGGCCTGGTGGCCCGGGGGCCCCACCCCACCGATCGCCGCAAGGTGCTCGTCTCCATCACCGACGCCGGCCGGGAGCTCGTCGACTGGCACCTCCCCGAGGCCGTCGCCATACAGACCGCCCTGTTCGAGGTGCTCACCCCGGACCAGCTCGTCGAGCTGAACCACCTCGTGGAGACCGTGCTCCTCGCCACCAAGGACCTCGACCCGAACGCCGTCGCCGAGGCCGCACCACCCCGCGGACCGCACTGACCGGCCGGCGGGGGAGCGCCGGCGAGACCTGGCGCCGGGGGCCGGATCGGGCACCGGAACCGGACGGTTAGCGTCGTCGCCGTGGACGAGTTCGACTACGTCGTCGTCGGGGGCGGCTCCGCCGGGTGCGTGGTCGCCAGCCGGCTGAGCGAGGACCCGTCGGTCTCGGTCTGCCTGCTCGAGGCCGGGGGCGAGGGCCGCGGCGTGCTCGTCCGGGCGCCGCTCGGGTTCGCGCTGGCGCTGCCCCGCGGCATCGGCAGCTGGGGGTTCGAGACCGTGCCCCAGCCCGGGCTCAACGGCCGGCGCGGCTTCCAGCCCCGGGGCAAGGCCCTGGGCGGCTCGAGCACGATCAACGCCATGATCTACGCCCGGGGCCACCGGGCGGACTACGACGGCTGGGCCGCGCTCGGCAACCCGGGGTGGGGGTACGACGACGTGCTCCCGTACTTCAAGAAGTCCGAGAACAACGCCATCCACCGGGACTCGCCGTTCCACGGGGTCGACGGGCCGCTGCACGTCACCAACCTGCGCAACCCGAGCCCGCTCAACAACGTGTTCCTGGCCGCGTGCCAGCACCAGGGCATCCCCTTCAACCCGGACTACAACGGCGCCGAGCACCACGGCTGCTACCACGTGCAGGTCACCCAGCGCGACGGCGAGCGCCTCAGCGTGGCCGCCGCGTTCCTCCACCCGAACCTCGACCGGCCGAACCTCGACGTGCGCACCGGCGTGCACGTCACCCGACTCCGCTTCGACGGGCGGCGGGTGACCGGCGTCGAGTACGAGGGCGGCGACCGCACGACGGTCGTGCGGGCCCGGCGGGAGATCGTGCTGAGTGCCGGCGCCTTCGGAACGCCGCAGCTCCTGATCGCGTCCGGGGTCGGGCCGGGCGCCCACCTCCAGGAGCTCGGGATCGCGCCGGTGCTCGACGTGCCCGGCGTCGGCCAGAACCTGCAGGACCACATCTCCGCCGTCGTCATCTACCGCTCCAAGCCCTACGAGGGCACGGTCGGCCTCACCCCCGGCGGCGCCGCCAAGCTGCTCACGGGGATGTGGGAGTGGACCCGCCACCGCACCGGGATCATCACCAGCTGCGCCGCCGAGTCCGGCGTCTACTACCGGACCGACCCGAGCGTCGAGGTGTCCGACATGGAGATGGAGCTGATCGTCGGCATCGGCGACGACCACAGCCGCAAGCTCCACGCCGGGTTCGGCTTCTCGGGCCACCTGATGCTGTCCCGCCCGAAGAGCGTGGGCGACGTGCGCCTCGCCAGCCCCGACACCCGGGACGCCCCGCTCATCGACCCCCGCTACTTCAGCGACCCGTACGACATGGCCACGCTGGTCAAGGGCACCCAGATCGCCCTCGACATCCTGAACAGCCCGCCGTTCGACCCGTACCGCGGCGAGATGCTCTACCCCTTCGACCGGGACGACCCCGCCCAGCTCGAGGCCATGCTGCGGGACCACGCCGACACCGAGTACCACCCGTGCGGCACCGCCAAGATGGGCCCCGACAGCGACCCCATGGCGGTCGTCGACCCGCAGCTGCGGGTGCGGGGCCTCGACGGCCTGCGCATCGCCGACGCCTCGGTGATGCCCCGCATCACCAGCAACAACATCCACGCCCCCGTGATCATGATCGGCGAGCGCTGCGCCGACCTCCTCGCCGCCGCCCGCTGAGCCGGGCCGCGTGCAGGTCGGCGGGACCGGCGATGCGTCGCGGCCCGTTGTGCCCATAGACGATCCGTCATAGGCTCGGTTCCATGCCGTCGAGCGCCGCCGCCCTGCTGCGATCGGCACGCCAGCGGTCGCACCTGTCGCAGACGGAGCTCGCCCGCCGAGCCGGTGTCGCCCAGTCCGTCATCAGCGCCTACGAGTCAGGGCGCCGGGAGCCCAGCCTCCCGATGTTGACCCGCCTCGTTGCCGCCACCGGTCACGAGCTCGAGATCGACCTCGTTCCGTCACCCGATCGGGCCGTGGGACTGCCCGACACACCGCGCGGCCGGCGCCTGCGCCAGCGCCGGAAGGCGGTGCTCGAAGCGGCCGCCCGCCGCCGGGCCCACAACCTCCGGGTGTTCGGCAGCACGGCCCGGGGTGATGACGGGTCGACCAGTGACATCGACCTCCTGGTCGACCTCGAGGGCGGCGCCGGCCTGGTCGACCTGGCGGGTCTGCGCCGGGAGCTGACCGACCTGCTCGGGGTGGCCGTCGATGTCGTGCCGGCCGACGCCCTGAAGCCGCGGCTGCGCGATGAGGTCCTGCGGGAGGCGATCCCGCTGTGAGCCGGCGGGACGACGAGCGCCTCGAGGATGTCATCGCGGCGGCCGGGGCAATCTCCACTCACCTGGAGCGGGGTGGCCTCGACGACGGTCTGGTCTTCGACGCCGTGCGGGTCCGCCTCATCGAGATCGGCGAGGCGGTCAAGGACATCGCCCCCGCACTGCTGGCCCGTGAGCCGGAGATCCCATGGGCCGATGTCGCCGGCATGCGCGACCACCTCGCTCACCGCTACTTCGACACGGCGCATTCGATCGTGCAGGCGACCGTCGACAAGGACGTGCCGAGGCTCTTGGCCGCGGCTCGGCGCCTGCGTGAGGACGTGGAGCCGCCGCAGGATCGGTGACCGTGGGTCGTCACGCGGCCAGGGGCTACGTTGGCGCGATGAATCGCACTTCGGCGGCGGCGGCGCTCCTCCTCGCAGCGGGCGTCGGCGGGCTGGTCCTCGCCGGCGGTCCCGCCACCGCGCAGGACGCACCCGCCGCGCCGGAGGCGGCGTCGGCGACCTTCGACACGCCGGGGGAGGACGCGTTCGTCGTCCCCGACGGTGTCTGCACGGTGACCGCCGAGGTCGGCGGCGCCGCCGGCGGGGCGTCGTCCGGTGAGACGAGCGGGCTCCCCGGCGGCGAGCGGCCGGGTGGCCTCGGCGGCCAGGTCACCGCCGAGCTCGCCGTGACGCCAGGTGAGACGCTCACCGTGGTGGTCGGCGGCGCCGGCGGCGACAGCAGCGGCAACGGCGGGGCCGGTGGTGTCAACGGCGGTGGGTCCGGCGGTGAGCTCCAGGGCTCGTTCGGCGGTGGTGGGGGCGGCGGCATGTCCGAGGTCCTCCGCGGCACCGAGGCGCTCGTCGTGGCCGGTGGTGGCGGCGGCGGTGGTGACGGGATCGACGGCGGCGGTGCCGGCGGTGACGGTGGCGAGGACGGCACGAACGGTGGCACCGGGGCCGGCGACAGCGGCGCCCAGGGTGGCTTCTCGGGTGGCAACGGCGGCACCGCGGGAACCGGCGCCTTCGGTGAGGCCACGGACGGAGCACCCGGCCAGGGCGGGGACGGCGGTGGCAGCCTGGGCAGTGGCGGTGGCGGCGGTGCCGGCGTCCTGGGCGGTGGCGGGGGCGGTGGCGGCGGTGAGTCCAGCGCCGGCGGCGGCGGGGGTGGCTCCAGCGCCGGTCCGGCTGGCGCGGTCTTCGCCACCGGCGTGATCGCCGGCGACGGCATCGTGACCCTTACCTACGCGGCCGGCGGCGACTGCGCCCCGCCCCCGGTGGTACCGGCCGAGCCGGTCCAGATCGCCCCCCGCTTCACCGGCTGAACCTCGGGCCCGACTCGGGCCGAGCACGGGTCGCGGCCATCCGGCCCGAGGCGGGACCACCCGGCGCGCACCTGACGGGCGGTCGGGAGGCTCTCCCCCTGCTGCGCTGACGTCCGGGCGGCGTGGATCTCGATGCCGTGCCAGCCGGGGCTCAACGGCAGTCGACCGCGACCGACAGCGCGGCACAGACCTCCCGCATGCGATCGCCGCTCAGCCGGCCCAGGCGATCGACCAGCGCGGCGACAGAGACGCTCTCGACCGAGTCGAGGTTCACGGCGCTCGGCCGGGGGACGGGGTCGTCGCCGGGCTCGAGCCGCACCTCGCTCGCCAGCCCCCGCACGTTCGTCGTGCAGGGTGCGACGAGGGCTCGCCGTAGGCGGGGGATGGCCGCGTCCCGGCTGAGCACGACGACCGGGCGCCGACGGATCTGCGGCAGCTCGCACCACCACACCTCGCCCCGACGAGGTTGGTCGCTCACGAGGCCGTGGCGGCGTCGCGGAACGACGCCAGGTCGCCCCACTCGTCGGGTGCGTTCAACGGAACGTCGTCGTAGGCGGCGTAGGACGCGTCGACCTCGGCGCGTCGGTGCTGTCGCAGCAGCGCGTCGAGCGCCTGGTCGAAGAGGGCGGCGTCCGTGACGGCTCCCGTCGCAGTGCGCGCCTGCTCGAGCAGCGCGCCGTCGACGGTCGTGCTCACGCGTGTGCGAGCCATGGCATGACTATGCCATTCACGGTCTCCGCCGGCAACCCCCGGACACGGGGGCGTGGGCGTTCAGCGGGGGTCGAGGGCGACGACCATGCGGAGCTCGACGCTCCGGCGGACGACGCCCTCGCGGGCGGCCTGCGCCGCCTCGGTCCACGCCGCGGCGCCGTCGCCGCACACCGCGGCGGGGTCGCGGCGGGCCTGGTCGGCGACCTCGGCCAGGGTGGCGATTGCGGCGCGGAGCCCGGGCGGCGTGCCCTGAGGCAGGGGCGCGGTGGCGGATGGGGCCGACTCCAGCGCCTCGGTGAGCGCAGCGGCATCGCCCGCCTCGACGGCGGCTTCGGCCGCTTCGAGGATCGCGAACCACTGCTCGGCCACGTCCTCGCCGGGGAGGATCCCCGCCCCGTGCGGGATGCTCAGCGTGTCGAACAGCCAGGCGTGGCGGTGGTCGAGGTCCGAGCGGAACCACCAGCGCTGGGCGTCGTCGTGGAGGAACAACCAGATGTCGTTGACGACCATGTCCTCGTCGCGCTCGAGGAACGAGGTGGTGGGCAGGCCGTAGCGGAGCTGGTGGCGGGGCCGGTCGAGGCTGGCGCCGTCGCCGAGGACGAGGGGCTGGACCGGCTGGCGCAGCGGGATCCAGAGGTTGACGAGCATGAGGCCGGCGTCGAGGTTCCGGCCCTCTGGGGAGCGGTGGCGGAACAGCTCGGGCGCCCGGCCGTCCATCACCTGGGTGAGCGGCGTGCCGAAGACGTCCTGGTCGGCGTGGACCGAGGTGGCGATGCCGTGCCCGTTCATGCCGACCGTGCGGGTCCCGACCACCGACCGCCCGTTGGGGCCGCCGCTGCGCATGATCAGGCCCTCGTCCGCGACGTGCATGACGGTGACCGTCGCCCCCGACAGCAGCGGCAACGTGGCGCCGTCGAGGGTCGAGCGGATCACGGCGGCGTCGGCGTCGTCGATGCGCCCGCCGGCGAGGACGTGGGCGAGGGTCGCCTGCAGGTCGGCGAACCCGGACAGGTCGACGGTGTCGACGCCGTCGTCGAGCAGGTCGGGAGCCACGGCACCCGGTGCCGAGAGGTCGGTGGCGGCGCACCGGTGCCGCTCGATGGTCTCGTCCGAATACGGCCCGCCCCGGACCCCGGCGCGGAAGAACCCCGGGTGGTCCTCGTCGGGGATCACCACCGACGGCGGCGTGAACCCCAGCACGACCGGCACCTCGACCTCAGCGACCCCCATGGCGCGCACCGTACCGGACCGCAGCGTCGCCGGACGGCCTGATGCCGGTTGGTGGATCGGGCTCAGGCGGTGGCGGGCTGGGTGGACGGCTGGAGGCGGGGGCGGAGGGCGGCGAGCGCCACCAGGAGGACGACCAGCGCGTAGGCGAGCCAGCGCTCGGGGCCGAGCTCGCCGCTGCTGCTCAGCTCCCGGGCGTTGGTGAGCAGGAGGAGGGCGCCGACGGCGACGCCCATGGGGCGAGGGGGGATGTGGCGGATGGACCAGGCGGCGACCGGGGCGGCCAGCATGCCGCCGAGGAGCATGGCGGCGATGACGCCGATGTCGAGGTCGCCCTTGCCGACGGCGGCGAAGAGCGAGGTCACCGAGACGGCGGCGACCGCGACCTCGGCGGTGTTCACCGAGCCGACCGCGAACCGCGGGGCGAGCTGCCGGCCCATCAGGAAGGGGGTGACCACGGGGCCCCAGGCACCGATCATGCCGTTGGTGATGCCGCCGGCGGTGGCCACGACCTCGACGCCCCGGTCGTTGAACGGGGGCATCTTGTCGGGGTCGCCGGCCAGGTCCTCGAACTCCTCGGGCTGCACCGCCACCGGGCGGCTGAAGCGCCACAGGATGCGCAGCCCGATGACGATCAGCAGCACGGCGAGTGCCGGCTTGATCACGTCGCCGTCGACGTTCGAGAGGATGGTCACCCCGACGAGCGCCCCGGCGGCCCCGGGGAGGGCCAGCTTCAGCACGAGCTTGTGGTCGATGTTGCGGAACCGCCAGTGCGAGATGGCCGCGGCGATGCCGGTCGCGACCTTGGCCAGGTTGACGGTGGTCGAGACCGAGGCGGGGGACAGCCCGGTGCCGAGGAGGATGCTCGAGCTCGTGGGACCGAAGCCCATGCCGAGCGCCCCGTCGACCAGTGAGGCGGCGAACCCGGCCATCGCCACGAGCAGGAGGTCGTTCATGACCACCAAGTCTATATTCACCACCTGTCAGGTAGACAAGCCCGGATTCGATCGGCGCCTGCGGCGGCGTGGTGCGTGGAGCTGATGGGACTCGAACCCACGACCCCCTGCTTGCAAAGCAGGTGCTCTAGCCAGCTGAGCTACAGCCCCGAAGGGGTCCTCACCCTAACGGGGGCGCCGGCGTGGGCCCGATCCATACTGGGGCGTGGACCTGCGCCGCCGCACCGCCCGACTGCTCGCCGTCGCTCTGCTGGTCGTGCTGGTGGCGGGGGCCGCCGCCTGCGGGAGCGGTGACGACGAGGGCGCCGAGCCTGCGCCCGCCTCGGGCGAGGAGACGACCACCACGACCGCCGCCGCCGACGCGCCGTTCGTGAACCCGTATGCCGGCCACACCAGTGAGGTCTACGCCGACGACGCCCACTGGCTGTGCCGGCCCGACCTGAGCGACGACATCTGCGACCAGGACCTGACCGCCACCGAGGTGGCGCCCGACGGCACTCTCACGCCGGTGCCGTTCGAGGAAGCGACCGACGCCCCGTTCGACTGCTTCTACGTCTACCCGACCCTCGACTACTCGGCCGAGCCCGGCAACCACCCCTTCGACGTGCCCAACCCGCTCGAGACCATCACCACCCAGTTCCAGGCCGCCCGGTTCGGGTCGCTCTGCAACCTCTACGTCCCCCGCTACCGCCAGGCCACCATCGGCAGCTACCCCGACGACGGCGGCACCGACCTGTACGACCTCGAATCGTTCCAGGTCGCCTACGCCGACGTGCTCGACGCCTTCCAGACCTACCTGGCGACGTACAACGAGGGTCGCCCCTTCGTGCTGCTCGGCCACTCGCAGGGCACCCACCACCTGATCCGGCTCCTCCAGGAGGAGTTCGACGACGCGCCGGCGCTGCGGGGCCAGCTCATCTCGGCGCTGCTGGTCGGCCCGACCGGGCGCCTGCGGGTGCCGCCGGGGGAGACCGTCGGCGGCACCTTCGACAACATCCCGCTGTGCACGTCCGCCACCGAGACGGGCTGCGCGGTCGGCTTCGACTCCTACGCCGCCGACGAGCCGCCGACCCGGGTGGACGACGTGGACGACGGGACGGTGCGGGCCTGCGTGAACCCGACCGACCTGAACGACGGCGACGACCGCCTCGAAGCGGGCTACTTCGGCGTCTCGGTTCCGGGCGTCGAGACGCTCACCGAGGTCATCCCGGACCACTACACCCGCGGACTGCGCCGAGACGGAGGACGGTCAGGTCTACCTGTCGATCGCCGCCGACCCGCCGGCGGGCGACACCCGCGCCATCGACCACATCAGCCCCGTGGTGGCCGATGCCGAATCGCTCCACACCGCCGACTACAACTTCGCCCTCGGCGACCTCCTCACGCTGGTCGAAGAGCAGGCCGCCGCGTACCAGGGCTGAACACCCGGTGCCGCCGGTGCCTCAGCGCCCCCGGTCCTCCCAGGTGCAGACGCAGGCCTCGTTGCCGTCGGCGTCGGCGAGGATCCACCACGAGCGGGCGAAGGCGTCGCTGACAAGGCGGCCACCGGCGGCGAGCGCCGCCGCCACACGGGCGTCGGCCTCGTCGTGGGGGACGATCACGTCGAGGTGCAGACGGTCGCGGTCGGTGCGGGGCTCGTCCATCTGCTGGAACCACATCGTGGGGCCGGTGCCCCGCGGGTCGATGAGCTCGTCGTTGCGCTCCCGGTAGCCGAGCATCGCCTTCCAGAAGGGGCGGATGCGCTCGGCGTCCATGGTGTCGATGGCGATCTCGACCGTCTGCACCACGGTCGGCTCCGGCGTGGCGCCGGCCTCCGCCGCCAGCGAGGAGATGGTGCGGGCGAGGGCGACGTCGGCGTCGGAGAGGTCGGCGATGGCGTGGGTGGTCAGGGCCACGTGCACCCGGCCGGGGTAGCGCAGGTCGACGTCGGGGTGGTGGTCGGCGGCGTCGGCGGCCCCGGCGATGGCCTGCACGAGGGCGGCGCCGGCGGCGAACCCGGGCGCCACGAAGTCGGCGTGCAGGGCGTGGACGAGCACCCGCCAGTCGCCGAGGGTCGGGTCGGCGGCGATCTCGGACGCCGTCACCGGCGTGTAGGTGGCCATCGCCCCAGTGAACCACCCTCGTCCGACGACCGCCCGGGGCGGTGCAGCTCAGCGCCGGTGGCGGCCCTCGACCACGAAGCCGATGACGCTGCGTAACAGCAGGACCGTGCCGGCGACGAGCACCCAGGTGCCGACCGCGAAGCCGGCCAGGACGAGCACGCCGCCCACGCCGATGCCCGCCGGCCACAGGGACTGGTGGGGGAGGTAGAGGTGGTTCGGTACCTCGCCCTCCTCCTGGGCGATCACCGCCTCGCGGGTGGGGTCGGCGTGGCCGGCCAGGTAGACCGCGTAGGTGGCGGTGAGCAGGCCGGCGCCGTAGAGCAGGACGATGCCGGCGGCCTCGCCGCCCGTGACCGCGTAGATCGTCCCGATCAGGAACAGGGCGACGCTGACCCCGCCGAAGACATGGGTCTCGTGGGGCCAGGCCTTGATTCTCGAGGCAATACCTGTCGGATTCCGGGGGCTATTGCCTCGAGTTCGGTCGTCCGTGGCGCTCACGGCGGGTCCCCGTGCTCGCCGCCGGCGGCCTCGGCGCCGGCGGTCACGCCGACCGCCCGGCGCTCGTCACGGTGGCCGACCGCCGGGTTGTCGGGGTGGTTGAGGTCCCAGACCGGCCGCTCGGACCGGATCGGCGGCAGGTCGTCGAAGTTGTGGGGCGCCGGCGGGGACGAGGCGTACCACTCGAGCGTGTGGGCGTCCCACGGGTTGGGGTCGTTGGTGGCGGGCCGGCGCAGGGTGCGGATGATGTTCCAGAGGAACGGCAGCGTCGACAGCCCGAGCAGCGCCGAGCCGACCGACGACAGCTGGTTGAGGCCGGTGAAGCCGGCGTCGGGGCTGTAGTCGGCCACCCGCCGGGGCATGCCCTCGAGGCCGAGCAGGTGCTGCACGAAGAAGGTCAGGTTGAAGCCGATGAACATCAGCCAGAACTGCGCCTTGCCCAGGCCCTCGGAGAGGCGCCGGCCGGTGAACTTGGGGAACCAGTAGAAGATCGCCGAGTAGACCGCGAACACCGACCCGCCCATCAGCACGTAGTGGAAGTGGGCCACGACGAAGTACGAGTCGCTGACGTGGAAGTCGAGCGGCGGCGACGCCAGCATCGGGCCGGTCAGGCCGCCGATCAGGAACAACAGGAGGAAGCCGACCGCGAACAGCATCGCCGTGTCGAACTGGATGGAGCCGCCCCACATGGTGCCGATCCAGTTGAAGAACTTCACGCCGGTCGGCACCGCGATCAGCATCGTCATGCCGGCGAAGAAGGGCAGCAGCACCGCCCCGGTGACGAACATGTGGTGGGCCCACACGCCCATCGACAGCCCGGCGATGGTGAGGGTGGCGAAGACCAGGCCCTTGTAGCCGAAGACCGGCCGCCGGCTGAACACCGCGATCACCTCGGTGACCACCCCGAAGAACGGCAGGGCGAGGATGTACACCTCCGGGTGGCCGAAGAACCAGAACAGGTGCTGCCAGAGCAGGGCGTCGCCGCCCTTGTCCACGTCGAAGATGTGGGTGCCGTAGTGGCGGTCGGCGAAGAGCATCACCGCAGCGGCGGTGAGCACCGGGAACGCGAGCAGCACGAGCAGGCTCGTCACCAGCATGTTCCAGGTGAAGATCGGCATCCGGAACATGGTCATGCGGCGGGCCCGCATGGTGATGACCGTGGTGATGATGTTGACCGCGGTGAGGATGCCCGAGAGCCCGGTGAGGGCGACGCCCGCGATCCAGAGGTCGCCGCCGAGGCCGGGCGAGCGGATCGGGTCGGACAGCGGGGTGTAGGCGAACCAGCCGAACGACGCCGGCCCGTTGGCGGTGAGGAACCCCGAGCACATCACGAGGCCGCCGCCGAGGAAGAACCAGTACGAGACGAGGTTCAGCCGGGGGAAGGCCATGTCGCGGGCGCCGATCTGCAGCGGCACGACGTAGTTCGCCAGCCCGAACGCGAACGGCCCCACGAAGAGGAACAACATGATGCTGCCGTGCATCGTGAACAGCTCGTTGTAGTTGTCGGTGTTCACGACCTGCTGGCCCGGCTCGAACAGCTCGGCCCGGATGATCAGCGCCATCACGCCGCTCGCCAGGAAGAACAGGTAGGCGGTGACCATGTAGCTGAGGCCGATGGTCTTGTGGTCGGTGCTCGTGACCCAGGCGAGGATCCCCGTGGGTCGGCCCCGGTGGGGCGTCGCGGGCGGGCCGGCGTCGCCGGGCGTCGGCGCGGCGCCGGCCGGGGGCGTCGTGGGCGGGTCCGCGGTCAGCGTCATCCGCCGCTCGCCTCCGTGGTGACCGGTGTGGCCGTCGTGGTGGCGGTGCTGCCGGACGCGCCCGCGGCGGCCGAGCCGTCACCGCCGGCGCGCTGCTCGGCGAGCCAGGCATCGAACTCGTCGGCGGGGATGGCTCGCACGTCGAAGTCCATCTTCCAGTGGTCGAGGCCGCAGTACTCGGCGCAGCGGCCCACCCACTCGCCGGGCTCGGTGACCTCGATGTCGATCTCGTTGTCGACGCCGGGGATGAGGTCGCGCTTCTGGAGGAACTCCGGCACCCAGAAGGAGTGGTTCACGTCGTCGGACACGAGGTCGAAGCGCACCGTGCGGCCCACCGGCAGGACGAGCTCTGGCGTCACCTCGGCGCTGCCCTGCACGGCGACCCCGTCGTCGACGTAGAGGAACTGCCACTGCCACTGGAAGCCGATCACCTGGATGGTGAGGTCGGGGTCGGGGTCGGTGCGGGTGATGCGGTTCTCGCCGATCACCGTGAACGCGAACAGCGCGGCGACGATCAGGATGGGCACGACCGTGTAGAGCACCTCGAGCGGCACCTGGTACTGGTACTGGCTCGGGACGTGGGTCGGGTCCTCGCTCTTGCGCCGGCGGAAGCGGAGCGCGGCGTAGATGATCAGGCCGTAGACGAGCAGCCCGACCACGGCGGCGGTGATCAGGAACCCCTTCCAGAGGGTGACGACCTCGTCGCCCTGGGAGGTCACCGACTCCGGGGCGCCGAGGTTGCCGGAGCACCCGGCCAGCGCCACGGCGGCCGCCACGGCGACGAGCGCCGACGCGAGCCGTCGCCCGTGTCGCCGCCCCCGCAGCCCCCGACCGCTCACGGCGCCGACCTTAGGTGCTCGTGCGGGGCGCGGGGCGGCCCAACCCTCGGGGGCGGGCGGCCCTCAGGACGAGAACTCGAGGCCCCGGGGGAGCGGCGCGGTGGTGAGCGCCGCGACCATCGAGTTGGCGGTCGCCTCGTCGATGTCGCCGCTGATCTGGATGTCGAAGCGGGTGAACTCCGCGTCGGCCACCCGGGGGGCCATGAACACGACCTGGTCCAGGGCGATGGCGGCGAGGCCGGCATCGCAGGGCGGCTCTCGGTGCTTGCAGGCCGCGGCCATCTCGTTGAAGGTCTCGATGCCCTCGGTGGTGACGAAGAGGTCGACGGCCCAGTCGTCGTCCCGGTTGCCGTCCTGGTCGGGCCCGATGACCGTGGCGTGGGCGCGCTCGACGGCCGTGTTGGTGATGCCGCCGGGCGCCACCTGGTAGCAGGCCACGATCTCGCCCGTGCGCTGGCCGGTGAACTCGTACTCCGGGTAGCGGGCGTCGTCGTCGGCCCCCTGGGCGGTGGGCTGGTCGGCGCACGCCTCGGGCCGGCGCTCCCGTCGCACGGGGCGGATCTCGAGGCGGCCCGGCTCGCGCAGCAGCTCCTGCATCGCCGCCACCGTGAGTGGCCCGGGGCCGGGGTCGACCTGCAGCAGCGTGCCGTCCACGGTGACGAAGGCACCGGCGTGGCCGGCCGCGCTCAACCGCCGCTCGATGGCATCCGCCAGCTCGTCGAGGTTGAGCGACGTGCTCTCGCCGGCGGAGACCGTGAACGAGCCCTCGGGCGGCTCGGGGACCGCCGGCTCGGCCGGCGCCTCGAGCACCGGCTCGGCCGCCGGGGCCGTGGTGGTCGTCGTGGAAGCCGCGTCGTCGCCTCCGCCGAGCCCGATCAGCCCGGCGCCCGCCAGCACGGCGAGCACGATGAAGACCAGGACGAAGGGGAGCACGCACCCCGCCGGCACGCCTGTGGGGGGCGCCTCGGCCGGCTCACCGCCGCCGTGTCGCACCACCACGATCCGCCTCACGCCGCCACCGTAGCCAGGGGGTGCACCCGGGTCAGGGGGACGGCGCCGGGTCGCCGACCGCCCGGGCGCGGCGGGCGTCGTCGGCGGCGTCGAGGCGGGCGGCCTCGCGCTCGTCGGCCCGCATCCACTGCCAGACCACGACGCCGATCAGGAGGAGGCCCACGAGGTCGCCGACGCTCCACATGATCGCGGCGCCGGTGCGCTGGTCGGACATCGGCGACGCCCCCCAGGTGCGGCCGAGGTCGGCGTAGTACGCCGCCGCGACCGGCTCGCCGGCGCTCAGCAGGGCCAGGCCGAGCACCGCGTGGAACGGCACCAGCAGCACGACGAGCAGCAGGCGCACGGGATAGGCGAGGGAGCGGCCGCCCCGGCCGGTCGCCCACCCCGGGTCCACGCCGAGCACCGCCTCGGAGAACAGGCACCCCACGACCAGCAGGTGGACGTGCACCCAGGCGTGGACCCAGCCGTTGCGCAGCGAGAGCTCGTAGAGGCCGGTCAGGTAGAGGGCGAACATCGAGGTACCGAACAGGAGCCACGCCGTGACCGGGTGGGTCAGGAAGCGGACGACCGGGTGGTGCAGCGCCGCGACCAGTCGCCGCTGGGTCGGCCGCTCGGCGGCCTGCAGGGCGAGCAGCATCGGCGCGCCGAGCACCAGCAGGAGCGGACCCAGCATCCCGAGCAGCACGTGCTGCGCGGCGTGGGCGCTGAACAGGACCGTGTCGTACCGGGCGAGGCCGGACTGGGTCGCCACCAGGACGACGACGAGGCCACCGGCGAACGAGGCGGACCGGGCCGACGACCAGCGTCGCCCCCGGCGGGCGAGGCGGCTCACGCCGACCGCGTACGCACAGCCGGCGAGGAGGGTGAGGACGAGCGGCAGCGGGTCGGGTGCCCACCCCGTCGCCAGCTCGGAGACGGAGATCGGTGGGGGGACGGCGGCGGCCGCGGCCCAGGTCACCCCCGCAAGCTAGGCCGCCCCCGGCGGGGAGGGGGATGGTAGGAATGCGGCGTGGAGGGGACCGCCACCGTCGGGGACGTGGCCGGGGACGCCGGCGCGGTCGCGCCGGTCGACGACGAGTTCGGGGTCACCACCGCGTCGCCCCTCGCGGTGGGCGTCATCGTGTGGCTCGCCTCCGAGCTCATGTTCTTCGCCGGCCTGTTCGCGGCCTACTTCGTGCTCCGCGGCGAGAACGACCCGTGGCCGCCGGCGGGCGCCGACCTCGACATGGCCCGGGCCCTGCTCTCGACGGTGCTCCTGCTCACGTCGAGCGTCACGATGCACCTCTCGGTGCGGGCCGCCGAGCGGGGCGACCACAAGCGGGTGGGCCGCTGGCTCGCGGTCACCCTGGTGCTCGGCACGCTCTTCCTCGTCAACCTGGTGCTCGAGTGGGCCGGCCTCGACTTCTCCCTCGGCACCGACGCGTACGGCTCGATCTACTACCTGATCACCGGCTTCCACGGCCTGCACGTCCTCGGCGGCCTGGTGCTGATGGTGGCGGTCGCCGGTCTCGTGCTCGGGCGGGACAGCGAGGCGCCGATCGGCCCGTCGGTGGCGGTCACGGGCTACTACTGGCACTTCGTCGACCTCGTGTGGATCTTCGTGTTCGCCACGATCTACCTGCTGCGATGAGGCGACCGGCGCTCCTCGCGGCGGCGTCCGTGGTCGCCGTCACCGCCGTCGGGATGGCGCTCTGGCAGCCCGCCCAGGCCCAGTCGCCGACCACGGCCACCACGGGGACCACGGAGAGAACGGCGACGACCGCGGCGCCGACGGGCCCGGACGACCTCGTCGCCATCGGCGAGCAGCTCTTCGGCACCGGGTGCGTGAGCTGCCACGGCCAGGGCGGTGCCGGCACGGCGCAGGGGCCGACCCTGATCGGCGCCGGCGAGGCCTCCGCCGACTTCATGCTCCGCACCGGCCGGATGCCCCTCGCCGACCCCCAGGGCCAGTCGCCGAGCAAGCCCCCGGCCTACACCGACCAGGAGATCCAGGCCCTCGTGGCCTACGTGGGGTCGCTCGGCGAGGGCACGCCCATCCCCGACCTGGACGTCGCCGCCGGCGACCTCGCCGAGGGCGGCGAGCTGTTCCGCGCCAACTGCGCCGCCTGCCACGGCGCCGCCGCGGTGGGCGGCGCCCTCAGCTACGGCAATTACGCGCCGTCGCTCCACGACGTGGCCGAGGTGCAGATCGCCGAGGCCGTGCGGGTCGGCCCCGGCCAGATGCCGCAGTTCGACGAGGACGTCTTCGACGAGCACCAGCTGAATTCGATCGTCGCCTACGTGACGTACCTCCAGGACCCCGCCGACCCGGGCGGCTTCTCGCTCGGGCGCATCGGCCCCGTGGCCGAGGGCTACCTGATCTGGGTCGTGGGGGTCAGCGCGGTCGTTGTGTTCATCCGTTGGATCACCCGCCGGAGGAGCCATGCCTGACGAACCGGTGGACGAGCCGCCGGTGGTGGTGTCGCCCGAGGACGAGGCGCGGGTGCAGCGGTCGAGCGGCCAGCTGCTGCCGGCGGCCTGTTTCGGGGTGAGCATCGTCGCCGCGCTGGCGCTCGCCGTCGTCTACGCCGAGGGCGGCCAGACCCAGGCCGAGGGTGTGCTGCTCTTCCTCGCCTTGGCCGGCATCGGCGTCGGCCTCGTCGTCTGGGCCAAGCGCTTCATGCCCGAGGGCCCGGACTCCGAGCCCCGGGGGCGCATCGGGTCCACCCCCGAGGACCAGCAGGCCTTCGTGGCCGACTTCCAGACCGGCAGCGAGACCTTCGGGCGCCGCAACTTCCTCACCAAGCTGCTGTTCGGCTCGGTGGCCGCCCTCGGCCTCGCTGCGCTGTTCCCGATCCGCTCGATGGGCCCCCGGCCCGGCCGCGGCCTCAAGTCCACGCCCTACCGCGACGGCGTGCGCCTCGTCACGGAGGAGGGCCTGCCGGTGCGGCCCGACGACCCCGGCGTCGGTGGCGTCATCACCGCCTTCCCCGAGGGCCACGTCGGCGACGAGACCGCCCAGACCCTGCTCATCCGCCTCCAGCCCGGCGAGCTCCAGCCCGTCCCCGGCCGCGAGGACTGGACCGTCAACAACGTGGTCGCCTACTCGAAGGTCTGCACCCACGCCGGCTGCCCGGTCGGGCTCTACCAGGCCCAGCGGGGCGAGCTGCTGTGCCCGTGCCACCAGTCGACCTTCGACGTGCTCCACGGGGCCGAGCCCGTGTTCGGGCCCGCCACCCGGCCGCTGCCGCAGCTGCCCCTCGGCACCGACGAGGACGGCAACCTCATCGCCACCGGCGACTTCTCGGGCCCGGTCGGCCCCGGCTTCTGGGACATCGACGCATGAGCGCGCGCCGCCGCCACGGGCACGCCGCCGACGGGCCGGACGAGGCGCCGAAGGGCAGCCGCACCGGGCGCACCGCCCGCTGGTTCGACGACCGCCTCGGGGTCGCCCGCACCGGCCGGACGCTGCTCGACAAGATCTTTCCGAACCACTGGTCGTTCCTGCTCGGTGAGATCGCCCTCTACTCGTTCGTGGTGCTGGTGGCCACCGGCGTCTACCTGACCTTCTTCTTCGACGCCTCCACCGCGCCGGTCACCTACGACGGCAGCTACGGCCCCCTCCAGGGCGTCGAGGTCAGCGCCGCCTACAACTCGGTGCTCGACCTGAGCTTCGACGTCCGGGCCGGCCTGATGATGCGCCAGGTCCACCACTGGGCCGCGCTGCTCTTCGTCGCCGCGGTCGTCGTCCACCTTTCCCGGGTCTTCTTCACCGGCGCCTTCCGCAAGCCTCGCGAGATCAACTGGGTCATCGGCTGCACCCTCATGGTGTTCGCCCTCGGCAACGGCTTCGCCGGCTACTCCCTGCTCGACGACCAGCTGTCGGGCACGGGCATCCGCATCGCCGACTCGGTGATCCTGTCGATCCCGGTGGTGGGGACGTGGATCTCGTCGCTGCTGTTCGGCGGCGACTTCCCCGGCACCGAGATCATCCCCCGCCTGTTCATCATCCACGTGCTGCTGCTGCCGGCGGCCATCACGATCCTGCTCGTCGCCCACCTCGGCATCCTCGTGCGCCA
>WBZL01000099.1_pt1 | contig 83524 bp, 74 predicted proteins | sample 5204291 | NCBI WGS metagenome assembly WBZL01 (sample SAMN12344345, study PRJNA552823) | activated sludge metagenome | biome: Activated sludge suspended growth; feature: Nitrification reactor; material: Wastewater; isolation source: activated sludge from nitrification reactor of wastewater...
CGAAGCGATGCGTCTTGATCACCGGCATATTGATCACAACATCCGCGTCGTACACCGGTCGTGAAACATAAAACTTCCTGAGCGCCTGCGCCGCCGCCGGTTCGATGCGGACCCACGGCTCATCCTCGAGGGCCAGCACCCTGGCCCCGGCCGACTCTGCCGCCACACGCATTCCTGTGGCCGTCAAATTGGCAGATGTCGGGAGCCGGATGATGCCCGATCCATCGGCTACCGTCACCTCAGCCGCCCCGCCCGTTTTGGTCATTGCCGCCATCGCGGCGACCACCTGTGGATTGGTCGTCGAGGGTGGCGGCTGGTCGTTCAGCACATTGGGCTTGAGCAACACACGTTTCCCTCGCACGTTCAAGCGATCGAATCCCCCGAGCAATTCCATGGCACGCGGCAACATTCGCCCCGGGTCCCGACCATGCACGATGGCCACCAAGGGCCGGCCGGTTCGGGTGAACGGATTCGCGGGAATGGATTTGGGTACGACCAAGGGGCCTTCGGGCTCGAACAAGAGATGCCCCAGAATAGTCCGTGGCGACCGGAGCAGCGCCGGAAGGAGCAGGAGGCCAAAACCAGCGTTGTTGAAGAATTCTCGTCTGGAGAAGGGCATGTACTATCGCGAAATATCCTTTTCGATGGGATAACCGGCCGCGCGCCAAGCCTTGATCCCCCCGTCCATGGAGACAACGTCGGTATATCCCATCTGGCCCAGACTCTCCGCCGCCAGCACGGAACGATACCCACCTCCGCAATACAGCACGATCGGCTGCGACTTATCGGGAAGAATGGTCTCAATGTCGCGCTCGATGACTCCCTTTCCGATATGAATAGCCCCCGCGGCGTGGTCCTCGGCAAATTCGCGATCCTCTCGAACATCCACGAAGTGAAACCATTCGGCTCGATCCATCCTGGCCTTTACCTCCGACACGCTACATTCCCGCACCTGCGCTCGCGCCGCATCCACACGCTTCAGAAAGCCCGGATTGTGTTTCACGCTCCCTCCCCATCAAATAAAGATTGTTGCGCCCGTGGGCGGCGGAACGTCTGCGGCACCGGCTGATCGTCCGGCACAAACCCGGCACGTCGCCGGCTGAGCTCAAACAGTTGCTCCATGCAATGCCAATACGTGCCGGTCCCTTGCAGACGACGAAAAAACCCCGCTTCGGTCATCGCCCCGCCACGCACCTCTTGAATGCGGTGAACAATCTTTGAGAGCCGATCTGGAAACGCGTCCCGCATCCGTTCAAGAAACACCGGCTCGACGTTGCCGGGCAGTCGCAGCATGCTCCAGGTTGCAACACTCGCCCCCGCCGCCTTCGCACGCGATAACAACTCTGGAATAGCCTGGTCGTTCAGTGCTGGAATGATCGGCGCCACCGAAATTCCTGTGGGAATACCCGCATCGGACAGCAGTTTCATGGCCTCAAACCGTGCGGTGATGCTGGGCGCCTGAGGCTCCACCGCGCGCGCCGTGCCGTCGTCGGCAAAGCCGATGCTGAAGTAGACACGAATCGAAGCCCGGTCGCGCAGGCGCTGGAATAGGTCGAGGTCGCGAACCAGCAGGGTCCCTTTCGTGATGATTCCGACCGGGTTCTGATAGTCCGCACAGACTTCGAGGCAGGCACGAGTGAGACCGAGCGTGGACTCGACGGGCTGATAACAATCCGTATTCCCGGAGAACACGACCAACTCGCCATGCCAGGACGGCTTGTCGAACGCCTGTCGGAGCAGGTCGGCCGCGCGTCGTTTCAACACGATTTTTGATTCGAAGTCGGTACCCGCTCCGAACCCCCAATACTCATGCGAAGGGCGAGCATAGCAATAGGCACAGGCATGGAAACAGCCGCGATACGGATTCACACCCCACCGAAACGGCAGGTCCGGGCTCTCATTGCGACTGAGAATCTGTTGCGTGTCGTCCTCGAACAGCTGTACTCGCGCACGGGCAGCAGGCTCAAGCCCTTCACGCTGTATCGACTCGAACCGATTGGGCGGATTGGAAACGATCTTCATGCCGACCATGGTGCCGCGCGCATCATGCGTTGTCAATCGCGCACGACCGCGCCGATACCGCCGCCATGCTCCTCCATTCATTGACTACGGGAACATGCGATGTTAGATTTCTCGCCGCTTCACAGGGGAGCCTGTATGTACGACCTTCGCCTCTTGCGCGACAATTTAGACGGACTTCGAGAGCGACTTGGGCCGCGGGGCAAGGATGTCGCATGGGAGGAGCTCCGGAAGCTGACCGAGGATCGTCGCACCAGGACGATCGAGGTGGAAGATCTTCGGCATCAACTGAAAACGGGGTCGGATGAGGTTGCCCGGCTGAAACGCGAAAAGCAGCCAGCCGAAGCGGCCATGGCCGCCATGAAAGCGCTGGGCGACACCATCAAAGGGCAAGAAGAGCAGCTCCGGCTCATCGAGGAACAGCTGTCTCACATTGCACTGCGCATCCCTAACCTCCCTCACGAGTCCGTGCCGACCGGGCAGGATGCCGCCCAAAATGTAGAAGTCCGTCGATGGGGCTCGCCCCCCACACTCTCCGCTCCGGCCCGGTCTCACTGGGATCTTGGAGAGGCTCTTGGGATTTTGGACTTTGATCGCGCCGTCCGCATGGCGAAAGCCCGCTTTGCCGTGCTGACCGGTCTGGGGGCACGACTCGAACGGGCACTTATCAACTATATGCTCGACCAGCATACCAGCCGACACGGGTATCGTGAGGTCCTGCCTCCTCTCCTGGTCAATCGCGCCGCCATGACGGGGACCGGACAGTTGCCGAAATTCGAGGAAGACCTGTTTCAGATGCGCGATGAGGAACTCTTCTTGATCCCCACCGCAGAAGTACCCGTGACAAATTTGCATCGGGAAGAAATGTTGTCGGAGGAAGCACTGCCGATTCGCTACACCGCCTATACGCCCTGTTTTCGGCGCGAGGCCGGCTCCTACGGCAAAGACACTCGGGGCCTCATCCGACTCCATCAGTTCAACAAAGTCGAACTGGTCGCCTTCGCAAAACCTGAGCAATCGTACGAGGAACTGGAACGATTGACCTCCCACGCCGAAGCCATCTTGCAAGGATTAGGACTACACTATCGAGTCATCACGCTCTGTACCGGCGACATGGGGTTCTCCGCAGCCAAAACGTATGACATTGAAGTGTGGCTGCCCTCGCAGCACACCTTTCGCGAAATTTCGTCCTGTAGTAACTTTGAGGCGTTCCAGGCGCGCCGCGCAAACATCCGCTGCCGGCTCAAGGCAGGGAAAAAAGATTCGAAGCCCGAGTTCGTTCATACGTTAAACGGATCCGGATTGGCAGTCGGAAGAACGCTGGTCGCCATTCTGGAGAATTATCAACAACCCGACGGCTCGGTCACCATCCCGGCTGCCTTGCAGCCTTATATGGGAGGACTGCAAAAAATAGAACGATCAGCTTGAGAAGAGTTGTTGGCCAGGTGTGGAGGGGTGACGGAGTGGCCGAACGTGCCGGTCTTGAAAACCGGAGATGGGGTAACCTATCCGCGAGTTCAAATCTCGCCCCCTCCGCCATAAATCAACAGGTTGCGTGATACCCTGACGGGGGCTGTCCCCCGCCAAGGCGTTCACTGTAACCGTAACTGTAACCTTTTTTGACTGAATGTACTGATTTAGTCTCTCTGCTGCCTGCTTCAGGTCCTCCTCACTAGTGACGTTGTATCGATCAAATACGGAACGTGTCTTGTGTCCGCTGATCTTCATCGCCACAGTTTCAGAAACCCCCGCCCTAATCAGATTGCGAACTCCTGTCCGCCTCAGATCGTGAAATGTTTTACCGACTAGTCCTACCCGCTTGCATGCGGCAATCCATCCTAGGCGTAGGTTATCAAACGGTTGCCCTTCTCGATGGCAGACGTAGGGACAGGATGGATAGTCTCTATCCCGGAGCTCTTTCGCCTTCAACATCACCCTCAGAAAATCACCAGTGAGATAGACGGAACGGGCCTGCTTGGTCTTGGTTTGAGCCATAGCCAGACGGATACATCCGCCATCTTCCGAGAGAGTTACTTGTTCCCAACGAAGGCCTTTCACGCTAATGATTTCTCTCATGCGCATGCCGGTATAGTAAGCAATCGTAATAGGTACCTTAAGGTGATCCGAGGCTGCCCCCCGCACAGAAAGGTAGTCATCATGCTCTAGAAAACCCTCGCGAGCATTGTTTTCCGCCAACCGTGGGAAATGCGGAACCGCAGACACCTTCGGAGGGCTGCAGCGAGCCCCGAGTACTAGCATCCGCTTGAGGCAGTCGAGCTCCCTATTGACCGTCGCAGCCGCAGCCTTCTCTCCGAGTCGTTTCGCGACATAGGCTTTCAGCTTTTCTGTTGTTATGCCTTTCGCTAGCATGCCCCCGAATACAGGTTTCAAGTGCCGTAGGCAATTCTCTCTCCTATTCCACGTCCTCAGACCACGCATAACGTAATCCTGTTCGAGATCCTCTATAAGGTCTTCAAACTTGGTACGCTGCATGCGGGGGGTAATCTGCCGTCCCTCAAGAACATTGTGTTCAGCTTTCTTGAGAACCTTAGCGGCTTCCCGTTTCTCAAACGTGCCCGTACTTTCAGACACAGGCCGCCCATTATCGTAATACTTCATCCACCACGGCCCGACTTCGACTAGTACCCCTTCTGCATTCCGTTGTTTTCGCCGATACAACATCCCCATAAACACCCCCCGATGCTCAGGCTGTGGCCTCTTTGACCTTATTGAGGTCAATAAACGATTCCATGTCCTGCACGTCTACATGAACCCGTCGGCCGTGTTTCACACAAGGCAATGCCCCTCCCCAGATCATTCGACGCACAGACCATTCTGAACGCCCAAGATATTCTGCAGCCTCCGGCAAGCGGTATAATCGCTTCTGTGTCCTATCCTTACGATTGCGTGTGTCCATTTTCCTCCTTAAATTAGTGATTAATTAAAGCCAATTCTCTAGATGAATATTCAACCCGCTTTCAAAACATTTCATGAAATCGACCTCAGTCACCATCTATTGATGAATCGTTATACTGCCTACATGCGTTAAGTGCCCGCAACATTCCATTCGACGCATATGTTACATGCGTAACATGAGAACCACAAGTCTCTTAGGAATACTGCAATACAATTGACGCGCATGATACATCAGCATATAATTACGCGATGAAACAGACCCAAGAAACAGTTGCTCTTAACTTTCGTGAAATGCCAGTCGGTCTGGTGTCACGCTTAAAAGCCGCAGCCGCCTTAGCTCGTCCGCCGGTCACTATGAAACAGTATGTAATCGGTCTATTTCAGGAACATCTCGACAATCTAGAACGTAAGGGCATTCTTCCAAAGTCGAAGTAGTACCCTGCAGCGCCGTACGCTCTAGTCCGACTGCCATCACTATGGAAATCGGATTGCTCGGCCAAGGTTATCGGACCTGGAACCTCCCACCGAGGGACAGTCAGGGTCGGGACACCCTCCGCAACGAGATAGGTCGGACACTCTAAACGCCATTCAAGACTTCTGAAAGCCTTCCAGGAAGAGGCCTTCGGTCAACAGATCAATCCTCAATTTCCGATGCGCCACATACTCCCAAGGCTTTACTTGTCGATTGCCTTGGTGGTTTATTGATTGCTCTTTGCTCATTCAGTCTCGCAATTTTCAATGATGAACGTGCTATCTTCTTGTTTAAACAATGGGTTATGGCGGCATCTGTGTGATGATTGTCTCGAATTCTTATAACCTCCTTTTTGTTGTGGCTTTCTGGTGAAGTTGATCCCGCCATGCACCCGCAGCCAAGAAATACTCAGGGCCTAAGGAATCCATCTCACGGAGTAGTGTATCTACTCATATATCTATGACTTACGCGTGAGTCATCCTACAGCTTCTTTTTATAGTTTCCGGGCCGTCTACTCTGTTTAAACAGCCTTCCCCTCGACTGAGATCCGCCAGAACATCATTAACTAGAGCATCTAGGTCTAGCTTAGGCGCATGCCTCCTCGTTAAAAAGGCATCGATATCCGCTGGCCTGATCAGAACCTTTCCCCGGGCTGTGCCTTGGTGAACAGGTAGCCCCCCTTTTATCCATCGCTTGATCGTTTTCTTCGAGACGCTGGTGTATTCCGCAGCTCCGGCAATCGACAGATAACCTGGCTGAAGTGGAACAAGATGCATATATCCCCCTGATGGTTGTGCTGGTTGCTGGGTTAACACATATAATTATGGGGTTAGTTCCTGGTTGGTTGGTGGTTATGCGTGTAATATATACACGCTACAACCAGCAACCGGACCAAGAGAACCACGCGGCCCTACTGCCTAGCTTTGCCTATCCGGGCCTATAGAGTTTTGCATTCTGTCTTGCTGTACCCACTAGCCTTGCTCTAGATTTTGCTACTAGAGCATCAACAGTGAAACGAACTGTACTTTTGCTCAATCCTGAAGCTTTCTCCAGGGCGGCCTTAGAAACTCCAGCCTCTCCCGTAACCGACGGCTCAGGGGGCAAACTACCTAGTAGGCTATGTATCGTGTCCTCCGATACTTCCACCTTGGATTCCTTGTCTAGGCTGTCGGCCTTTAGCCGGTACACCGCCGGAGCCTCGGGGGAACCTTCTGACTCAATCACGAGTTTAAACGCCTCGGGGGGCGGTCCTAGTTTCGTCTGGATGCTCAGCTTTGCTTCGCCGTATTTCTTTCCCCTTGGCTCTAAGAACAACGAAGTCTGAGACCAGGCACCTAGGACAAACGACCCGTTTAGCTCTTGAGACCCCCGACCATGACGACCATGCCCTTGCCCTTTTCTGAAATGATGAATCACGCGGAAGCTACAGCCGTATTTTCTCGTCAACCCGTCAAAAATGCTGACGAGCTTCGTGGTGTCCCGTGGCGAATAAATATCTAGAGCTGTGACTTTGAAGAGCGCATCAATATAAATGATGCGCGGCCTGAACCTCTCGATGGTCCGCTCTAAGCTCACGACCCACGCCGGATCATCTAAGGAAAACTTAGACCAGGCGGCCACGAGGAACCACGCATCGAGTTCTTGTCTTACGGCTTCGTCGCTCGGATCGAGACCATAGCCCCGGAGAAAGGCATCAATCCGTGTCTTCACAAGCTGGGGCGAATCGTCTTCTTCAATAAACAAAACCCGCTGACGTTCAGGGACTTCAAACTTCGCGCATACTGGCCTCCCGAGGGCTAAGCACAAGGCTTCTTCGAGGGCATACAAGGTCTTTCCTAGCTTCTCCTCGCCAGCAATCCAGCCGTTGGCCTCCGCCGGGAGTAGGTCCCTAATCAACGGCACAGACACGGGAATCTGCTTCGCGAGAAAGCTCCCGAGTCCTACGGCAAGAGCGCGGGGGGCAATTTGCTGAATCGGCAATGCTCGGAATGCGTCAACCGTATTCACAATTAGGTAGTCATCAAGACCTACCTTGCCCTGCTCTCCTTGGGGCAGCCTGACGGAAAATACCGTAGCCCCCCGCTGAGCTAACTCATTGGCCAGTGCGATTTCTGCCTGTGCAACTTCTGGCTTCGTGACCGCGTCCGAATCGAACACTATCGAGACCCTACGCCCTTCCCACCGAATATGATCTAGATCGGTAATGGGAACGCTATTGTTTATAACGCTTTTGTCTTCATGGTCCTTCGTGCGCCATGACCAGACTCCCGGCAATGCCACACAGAAAAGCCCTTCCTGACATGCCTTTAATGCCTTCTTCTCTCCCTCGGTGATGTATAAATCCTGTGAAACATCCGACAAAGCCCCAGCCGCAAAAATGGGGGGCACGTAGAGCTTGTTTGTGCTTTCTTTGGGACTTCGATACCGTTTCCCATCTTGTCCACCATCGTCTAATTTGACACGAGCATAGGTTTCATCCTGGACATTGAGGTATGGAATCACCATTCCTATGCTGCGCACCGGAAAACCCAAAAGCTCGCTGACTGCACCACTCGATGCAGTATGGACTCCGCTTGCCGCAATGGTTTCGTCACTCAAGCCAGAGCTGCGAAGATCTGCCAAATGATGCCTATTTAGTCGGTCGATGGTTGCCAACCGCTCCTGCTTGCTCTGCTTCACCTCCATTTCCCCTCCTTATTTCAGTCCTATGAATCTGTCTCTGAGATCACTTTTCTTGAACATATTTGCCCAGACCTCTACCTCTTCGAGGTTAAATAATACAAAGCCGCCACGCCTGACTTTCGACATCCTCCGATACGGAAGCCCAAGACGGTGCCTCCATGCCGTGATTGTCCCAGGCGTCACACTGAACCGCTACGCGATTTCTTCGGCTGTAACGAAATCCATATTTCCTCCTTAACGTCGGTGCCTAAATCGATTCTTGACTGTCCTTCGAGGCCCAAAACTGGGTGTCGCCGTGTTGCATCCTGGGCATATGCGCGTATCTAGATTGACCTCTGCCTTGTGGCACCACGGGCATGTCCGACAGGTCGTCAGGGACCACGGCCGATGCTTGGTCCGAATCCTCTTCATCTCTCCCTCTTGTCAGAGTTCGTAAACCCTCCGCGTATAATCGCGTCTAGGTCGTGTTGTCTGATCCGAGTTAAGCGCCCGACCTTAATACGGCGTAGTCGGTTCTGAGTGAGCCATTTCCGCACTGAGGCTTCGGCACAGGCCAGCTGTTGCGCTGCTTGAGGAACAGTGACTAATTGATCCATTGATTCTCCTTCTAGTTAAGGCCTTGCTAGGCCGCTAAGTTGTCCAACATTTTTTTAAGTCTTTGCTTCCCAAGAACTCCTTGAACGCTCCCCCTTTCTCCTGGCAAATTTTGCACGTGATATGCCCAGTCCTTACGTGCCTGCTCATCTGTTAATTCCTTGAACGGAAACCCGTACTGCTTGGCGAGCCACAGCGCATTTGCCAGTCTCCACCGGCCGCAGGTACACGTCGCTATGGCATCTTTTGAAAACAGAAACCGATGCTTGGGGGGCTTTCTGCTCCTGCTCTTAATGCCTTTATTGATTCTCCGTGTTTTCATCTAAGCTTGGTCCCTGCTTCTCCTTTCGTGAAATTTGCTGCCTTGTAACTCATTGAAATAACAAGATGCCGCCTCACGAAAATGCCCTAGAACGGGCGATTGTCCGCAAGTCTGACCTGCCTATGGATTCTTTCAGAATCGAGGCTAGCCTATGGGGATATGTAGAGGGTTTACGAACAGGCTGCACTGCTCTTACGAGCCGAGCCTTAAACTACGGGAGTAGGCTGAAACGCTCTGCCAGCAACACCAAAATGCATCTCTGACAAGCTCTCCACTACGTCTCGCTGAGCTGAATTGCGCTAACATAATATTATACTCCTGAGACCTGTGGATTTGTTGTGGTTAACCTCCTTCAATTAAAGTTTAATTTACGTATTCATAATTACTACCATAAATAACACCATAACTAAGCAGTCATACCGTGTTCTGCCTCGCCGGTTGATGCGCGCCGGATACCTTCAAATACAACGCACTTAATTGGTTTCATCGGTATCTGAAATTTCGGATTACGGATCAAACATCGCCATCTGTTCTAACACTCTTACTTAATTGCCCTCTCAGCCCGCTCGCCGGTTCTACGCATAATCATCCCCCCTTTCAAACACACAATAACCTAGTTTTTACGGGGGTCAACAGGGGACAGGCCGAGGGAGAAAGACATAAAATCTAACGCCCCATGAAAGGATTCATATACTTAGTACAAGGCAGTAGCACTTCTGGTAGCACTCATAATGCGCCGACGTAAAAAAATACTTCTTATGGATCGTTCCCAGTGGGCAAGAAGAGGCTATGGGAGTGATGGATGGAGGTACAATCCTAGCCGGACAGTGGGGCGCTACCAAGTTGGCTTTAAAACAGAAGGGGGAAGTTCCCCATAGAGAATCTTGTATGTAAAATCGGGAGGCAGTTGCTGAATAAGTGAATCTAGCGGCTGCAGACTCACACTTCTGGCCCGGCCCTTCAGTGCTCGCTTGACTTTAATAGTAGGCCAACATACCTCTTCAGCCATGCTTCTCAACTCTCTTGCTCTAATCTGCTCGGCACCGATTTGCCTTCGGCATAGCCGCTCATGCTCAGCGGGGCCTTCGGACTTCGGTTTAAGACAATAGCCTATATCAAGGTCGCTCAGAACATTGGCAGTTTTTAGATAGCTTCCAAAGACAGCCACACATGAAACGCTAAACGGGTATTCCGAAGACTGGTTAATCTCCTCAACTCGACCCAATAGTTCCTTTAAAAGACGCTCTGCCGTTTTCCTGGAGATTGGCTTAGCCGCTGTGGCTGCTGCTAGCTGAGACCCATTGAGAGTAATTCTCCAATACCCGGTCTCTTGCGAAGGGCTTTCCAAATAGCCGTCTAGTTGAAGACTTTTGAGTACTCGAAGAACGGTTTCCTGAGAGCAGGCCCAAGATGTGCGCTGCAGACCGAATAGATACGAGATTGCCAATTCCCCGGAGGAAGTCTCTTATTTGGATAGCAGGGAACCCATAGATGATTTGGCTAGACTGGATTCGCACTTCTAAAGCCTCATCTTACTATGTAGCATTGCCGCTAACTTTAGCAGAGTAAGGTATTTTGTAGGTCGTCGTTGTGGAGTCTCCTCGATACAAGGCAGTCGTTTGAAAAACGATTTTGTTTCCTCGTTGAGGAAATGATTTTGGCAGAGGCGATTCCTTCCCCTTGGTTAAAACAATTGAAACCCCGTCTGCAATCTCTTCGTATTGAATCCAGGGATTGGGCAGGCCGATTTCGTTAGGATAATAATTCGCAGGCAAAGCTGCTAATTGTTTCGCCAACCTCACTACCCAGGCACAATCCCACTTAGGATCTGAAGCTGGTTTAGCGCCGAGTTTTTGAAGGGTGTTGCCTAGGTGCAAGGAGGTCGCAAAGAGTTGCACAAAGTGCTGCCTTAAATCGTGAGAAAATGAGAACGCCGTTAAGTCTTTATGAATTCCAGGATCAGGACCTACGGCTCCATTAGGAAATACTCCTTCCAAGAAATAGCCCGGTATTACTAGCTTCCCTACAGAAAGAACTATCCCTCTTAGGGCTGCATTCCGATGCTTCATCTTGTTGACCACTTCCGCGATTTTTCCCATATACGGCTTTGCTCGCTCAATAAAGAGCTTTACGTTGTGATTTTTCTTTCGCATCGACTGCTCGGGAAAGAAGCAGTCAAAAATAGAAAAGCAATCGTCAAAGTGTTCGTCTAAGGCATACAACAGTTGTTCCTGAGAACTTAGCAAAGGCTTAAACCAGTCAGCATTGACTTGCTTAGCGTTAGATACCGCTAGAAACGGTTCTAAATCTTGGCAAACCTTAGCGAAGCGTTCTTCTATCTTGTGCAGTGAGGAAAGATAGATTCCTCGCGGGTGCCGCAAACGATGCTTGTTGTGATAAAGAGGCGTGCCAGGATCTGAGGACAGAAATAACAGACCTGGGGGGCAATGATTGGACTGAGCGTTCAAGGAAATTATCATAGCAATACGCAAAAGATTACTTAACGCTATTCCCCAAGCCCCTCGATTCTCCGGTCCGATTGGACTCCCGCAAGGGTGCAAAGCGCTCATCACCTTGTCAACGTTTGCTACATGCGAGCACGGTTTGAGCAAGCTTTGCCGAAACGGCACTTCTCATCAGGCCGATGGTTATCTGCAGGCGATGTACACCACTTATTGTGTCGAATAAAATACATTATCCACTATATTGTTGACAATGAAAACTTATTGGGTAGAATAAATAAGGATAGCAACCTTTCTACCCTAGGAGATTCTATCGTGGCAAAAAAACCGGCTCATCATGGCGAACAGTGGACGCCCGCTCAGATTAATACCCTCAAGAAATTAGCTGCCGAAAATACTCCGACAAGAGTTATGGGAATTAAGTTAGGGCGAACTCCGGAGGCAGTGCAGTCAGCAGCAAGCCAGAATGGGATTTCATTGAAGCCTACGAATCAAAAGCCTTACAACAGAAGACCACGTTAAGCAGTCAAGCGTTGACGCCCGACGGAAGAATCCATCAGAGGCGGCTTTACAACCGCCCTTTCACTTCTTGCCTCCACGCACTTAACTATATTGCTGCGCTTTATGCTAGCAAGCGAACATTTTGACATAAAGCGGCGAGACGATGACGATTGGTTCGACGCAATACTAGACGTTGATACGAAGCTATTCTTAGATCCATTTATGGTCTTCCAGGAGAAGGTTGGATTCTGGGCAGATTGTCATGATGCGCTTGTGAAGCACTTCGACCGCGCCTTCATCCTAATAGCCCAAGGCAATCGGGACTCAGCCACACTACCCTACCAGAAAGCCCTGGCACTCCTAGAATTTCCAGAACCGCGCGAACTCTGCCTTGGTTACACCGCACAGGGAACGCGGGGGGCAGGTAGTGGCGCTGGGTATGCGGAACTAATAGGCCGAGCCATTGTAGAGGCAATTTCACGAGGGCTTGAACATCCCCGCCATTTTGAAGAACTAGGAATATTAAGCGAAGGCATCGGTGCTGACCGAATTTCCGATATTACCGCTACTATCCTTAAATCTCGTCTCATTGAATATACCCATCAGATAACCAAACGACACAATCTGTCTGTTGCAGCTCATACCGTCTTTGCTGCCAACTTTGATGAAATGCGGCAGCGATGGAAATCTGAGGAAGTCCTACTACCGACTAATCCAGCTAACGGAGGACCTTATCTCTTTGTGCCACAGCGATTTCTCCGCAAACTCCCAGTGCTTAACGCTCAGGATTGGTGGCATGACTACGAAAACAAGAAGCTACGACAAGATTTGGACTACGATATTCTTGGGCGTGTCAACAAAACCGAGATCTTAAAGGCGGCTCGCGCGACCCCTGAGGCTGTTCGACAATGGACGATAGAAAAAGAACGACAAACAGCTTCTTCATATGACTTGATGCGTGATCCTGCTGGAGTGTACCAGTGGCACGAAGCAGCGTCTTTATTTGTCAATCAACATCCGCTCATTTTGCCCCCCGCTACTGATCAAGTCACTTTCAAGAACGTCATTAAAAATGTAATCGACCAATTCAGACTGTTCATTGAATCCCAAGGCGGGTGGCGTCTTCTTTGGGATACAGGATCGAAAGAGAAACCCGAAGAGGCAGCTCAACTACTATTCTTCGGTATAGCAAGAAATTACTGTCGCGCTAACAATATCTCTCTTGACCGAGAAGTCGATCTTGGACGCGGACCAGTTGATTTTAAGTTTTCAAATGGCTACAGAAACCGTGCACATCTTGAAGTAAAAAAACTACATAACAGCAAATTCTGGAACGGTCTAAGTGAACAGCTTCCCACATACATGCACGGGGACGAGGTCAGGCTCGGATGGTTCCTGGCCTTGCGCTTTAAATCTTCTCCCGCCGACGACAATCGTAAAAAAGATTTAGCTCAACGGGTGAGAGAGGTAGCGGAGAGAAAGGAACTCGAACTATACCCAGCATTCATTGACGCGAGACCGCAAGTGTCCGCTTCAAAGCTGTAGTGTTACCAATGCTACCAAGCAACTAGAGAAACTGAGGCTAAAGCGAGGTTGGCTAAGCGTGGTCTGTGAGCTGACTACAATCCTGCCTCCTGGGTAGCCCGACATCCAAAGGTGAAAGAAACGCTCATGTTGCCTGAGGGAAGCAATCTCTCTTCCTCCTTAGTTCATAACGCTGACTCAGCCCCGCTCATCGGCAACAAGAAGACACGGATTTATCATCGGCCTGACTGCCCGAGCTATACGGGAACTGCGCCTAAGAATCGACAAATGTTTACGAGCCCAGCAGAGGCAGAAGCGGCCGGGTATCAGTTGGCGAGGAATTGTCCATGATAGAGCACCCCTGAAGCGGACCCGGCGCTTAAAAATATGAAACTACAAGAGTGTGACCTAAATATCTATGGAGTCGTGACAAGACCACTCATTAGATCAGAACCCGAAAGAGAGTGGGTTCTGGCGAAGGAGAGTGGAATCATTCCCAATTCTCTATTTGATTTTTACTGCAAGGCGAACTATTTCTCTTTTGGAAAAGCACCCCGTTTTTTGTCCGATTCTACAAGGGTCATCTTTCCATTCGTCTCAAACCTCACCCGGGGAGTGTTCGATTGCTGCCTGGAGGCAGACGAACTCCTAACGCAAATTAAGACTTCGCATGAAAAGATCTATACGCCAATTAAGAAAATCAAGGGTTCCTCGTGGGATGATAAAGCAAATCTCAGGTTACAGCGCACCTTCAAGTATCTGGTGGTTTCCTTATCTGGAATTCTTGATCAGTTTGCAGAAATTGCCGCTGTATTTTTTCACCCGCAACTGCCCAAATTGAATCCTGGTCGAACTTCATTCCAGACTTTTAAGAACTTTGCAGAAAGTCCGCCCTTGGTACCAGGAATAATCCTGTCGGTGAAGTATCCTTTAATCCAAGAACTATATACGGTGCTCAAGGAAGAAATTGTGGTCGCAGGGCCGGAACAATATTGGCTCGATCTATTTTTTCTCTACAGAAACAAGCTCGCCCATCTAGGCAGTGCTATGTTTTGGAGCGTGGTGTTCAACGACGATAAAGACAACCCTGGAATCTTCCTTCCAAACCGATGGCCGTACTTCATAGAGCAAGATATTACGACCGGCTATGGGAAACCAGAAGGAACGATCAAGGAGTTTGCTGAGAAAGCGCTCATTCACCAAGATGTGGTTGAATACTCAGAGATGTTAACAGGCAAAATTAAAACTCTTATTGGTCGCGGAGTTGCGGTGCTCTGTAAAGCATACGCTGAATTCAACAGCTTTGACCCCGCTCCAGAAGTCATATCGTCCCTTCAAAAGAATACTAAGGCTTTCTCCTTCCAACACTTTAAATGACCCTATACATACCGTCGGAACATTGCCGTCATCTAGATTCCTATTGTCATTCAGCCACCAAGTCTGATCTTCCCCCCTGTTGAGCCGTTGATTTAGTGCCCAATCTTTTGCGTAACGCCAGCCGCTGTCTCAGAGGAATAATGTGGTCAAAGGTATATGGAGGCAGTATATATTCTTCGCGAAACTCGTCTTCAACAATCATCATGCATCGATCTGGTATTTTTAATAAGCCCTCTTTGGCCGCCCGCAATATGGGAGTTTGAATATTTTCCTCAGATTCTCCGTATGCTTTCTGCGAATAAAAGTAACCGGCCACATGATCTGCTAGGAGCAGCAAAGGTTCTTCTTGCTCACTCTTTAGTAAGACCTTAAAGATGGGCTTGATGCCCGTGGCGCCTATGGTTATTGGCAAATCTCCTTCTATACCAGCGAATACTTCTCGACATAGCTCCTGATTCGTTTCACCTTGGATATCGGTATCTAGCACTTGAGTAATCTGGATGGATCGAATTTGCTTACGCTTACGTGACAAACGGTTAAGATTTCTTCCCATGTACATTCCAAGAAGCCCGCTTCCTAACATACCAAACATGTGCGTTTTGAATGTATTCATAGGCTTGGCGTATGGCATTGGCTCTTGTGCTTTGAGAACGGCCCTGGCATATAAGGCCTGCCCGTCTGAAAAATACTTTTCCCAGGCAACCCCAGTTTTCCAAATAACATTTATGAAGGCATACAATTGATGCTTGGCCATAAATCGGAACACTGCTTGAGCTTCGTCCGGGCTGCTTATTTCCGACCATTTCTTTGCACATTGGTGCGTCGAAACAAGAAACGCCTCCCTAATCGAATCTACAACCGATGTTTTTACAGCAACTCCGGCGAAGACAAGAGGACTTCGCTTGTCATGAGAATACCGACCGGCGGCGTCCATTAGAAAAGTAAGGTTTGGTATTGGCGAGGATAGTTGCATCTATTAGCCATATAAAGGGACTTCTGAAGAGAGCGACTTCCGGCACTCAGTTTATCTAACCGGAAATTAGACGTTCCCGCGCACATCCAACCTGAGTACGCGAAGTAGTATCCCTAAAACACTTATATGTGACTATCAAGCGTACTGTCTGGATTTAGATCCCAATAAACTGTTCGAGCAATCAGATAATTCGCTCACAGGAGAGAGCATTAGTGCACAACAAGAAACAACATATCATTCCTAGATGCTACCTGCAGGCATGGTGTTCGCGGGATACACCGATAGGACATACTCCTTCACTTTGGCTTTTCTCAAGAGATGGAAAAATTAAGAAGAGGCGTGCTCCTGCGAACGTATTCACCGAAACTGATATGTATACCGTGAAGCTAACAGATGGGAGCAGAAATTTAATTATAGAGAACACTCTTAGCGGCATAGAATCTGCCTTTTCCCAGGTAGTGGAAAAAGTCATTCAACATCGTCTGCCTATCACTGACCATGACCGCGCCATCTTATGTGTTTTTGCTTCGGCTATGTCAGCACGAACACAAGAGCAAAAAGAGAATTTTACGGATTTTTTCGCCAAAATCCATAGGCAAGTCAGAAGCATGGAAGAGGCATTTGGAACGGGATTTGAGCAGTCAGAAAATCTTGAAAAGCTTCGAGACAATGCCCAAGCGTGGATATTAGAGCAAATTCTCGCTTACATGCCTCGCATTCTTCACGAAATGGCGCTGACGTTTCTAGTAGCGGACGAGGGCCAAGATTTTATTACTTCCGATGAGCCTTGCGTTTGGTGGAATCCCAAATTGCACACACTACCTCCTGTCTATAGACATCCAGGGTTGGGTCAGAAAGACATTGAAGTTCGCCTGCCCTTAACCCCAAGCGTTTTGGCTGTCTTTTCACGGCATTACCCTCAGGGCTATCATGTCATTCCCGAAACGGTGGTAGATGATGTCAACCGAATCACGAGATGGCATTCTAAGGAACATTTCATTTCATTAACTGGTGATGCCAAGCCTGTTTGGTTTGAAAAAGGTCAGATGCCTATAGATGCTTGGGAACGAACTCATCCTAAAAATGCCCCCAAACTATAGACTCGCGACAGATGGCTTATTGGTTGTTTCTTGTCCACAGATGATTGCTAAAGTTCAAGGCTTTGTCAGTTCAGTAGAGTCTCTAGGTCAAAAACAAAGCGCAAATAAGACTCATATGCCGAGATTTGTAGCAATCAAAAAATGCCGCCGTTGACCGCTAACTCTCACCCATAAAACACTTCACCCTATTTTGCTTGCCCTACCACACGGTATCGGTACCCTCACGCAAAACGGGGCTATGTCGTCCCAAGGATGGCAGTGGGGCTAGTTGATCAATGAAGTTGAAACGTGTTCCCCCCAATTTTGCTAAGGGTAAAAGCGGGTGGCTTACGAAAAGCCCAAGAGGTTGCCTTACGCAACTTGAGCCAGTGCTCGACGTGCTTCCCCCGGAACTCCGGGCAAGTAGTCCAAAAAGTGCGGCTGAGTTTGAATGTATGTGTTTGACGACCCATCACTACATTTATAGATTTCCATGACTTGGGAAAGAATAGACGTGCATTTGGAAGACCAACACGGATGCCGTAGCCTCCTGCTTTCCATGCCTTTACTTTCATAATCCCTCCAACATCTTACTCACGGTTAACGCAAATGTACTTGTCACTATTTCGGGATACAAGCCTTCCACTCGGTGCTTCGACAAATTCACGGTACCGGTACCCGCACCGGCGACGGGGGGCTAGGTCGTCCCAAGGATACCCCCGGGGGAGCCCCCTGCCTGTAACCTTCTGATCCGTAGTCAGATGCTCTATCCATTGGATCAGGCGATGGGTACGAAGGTAAGGAGCTCACTCCCCTTCCTGCCCACTGGTCACTGTAACCGAAATTGTAACCATCTGACCTCAGACTACCGTCATTCAGCGCAAATCAGTGCAACGTGTGCAAGTCATGAAAGAAGGCTTTAAGCCTCTATTCATGCGTGGTTTCAGGCGGGTCGTTCGCTGTAGAATCTGTCTCCTCTGGGCCTTGAAAACCGGAGATGGGGTAACCTATCCGCGAGTTCAAATCTCGCCCCCTCCGCCAAACACCTCTCAGCGCCTCTTCCCGGCCACATCCTGACGTCCTCACCTCGCAACCTTCGGGGCATCCCGGAATAACCTCATCCCCATGAGGGGAGCCAGGTGTTCATGTTTCCCCAGCCACACCAAAGACGCTCAGAATAACTACGCACTTGCGGGCACACTCCTCAACATGGTTGACTGAAAAAGGGTGAAGGTGTCTGCTTTGGTTGTGCCCACCCAGGGCGGCAAGAGGTCTCGACATCCTCCTGGCGAGATCTGCCTTCACCCTCAAACTTTAGCGCTACCGTATGTCTATTGGGACGATTGGGAAACAGGGAACAAGAGTAGCCAGACATTTAACACGAACAACCACTCATAACTCATTGAATATGATAACTTTTCAAGAATTTAAGCCTGACACAATTCATCCCCCCTCCTTAGATTAGCGCCCCTCCCCCTCCTCCACGGTATTCTCAGCCTCCTACTTGCTCGGTATTGTTGAGCATGCACGATTCACAGCTGGTCTCCACGGACATCGCTGCAGTTCACACCCCAGTATCACAGGAGGCTCCATGCACAAACAGGTGGGAAGAATCGGATCGGTTCGCCGAGAACTTCATGGGAAAGCCTGTCCCTTCTGCGGTGGTCAGAAATATCAGTTGGTGCTTCGGGCCCAGAACTTACCCGGCAACGACGGACTTTTTGCCCGCTGCAGCCAATGTCAGCGAGCGAAGGAACTCGACGAAGAACTTGGTCGCATTCTCTGGATGTAGCGAGTTCCGCATCGTCGTTGCCTTACCAACTACCACCAATCTCGTGAGGACATATGGCAAGCTCTCACAAGAGTTCGCGTGCCCGAACCAATCGGAAGGCACATGCCTTGCGCATGCTACTGACCAGCGGCGTCGTGCGATCAGCCGATGTCGATCCTCCCTCCATGGGAATCCCACGTTCTCAGGTCAGTATCACCAGCCCCTTCCCTTCGAGAAATGGGGTCCACATAAGACCCGTCCACACGACGCAGTACAAACGCCGACCGGGACTCTTCGCTCAGTGGCAAACCACCTTTGCCGATATTCTGAGAGAATTCGGCAAACGGTAGCGAAAGGCCACCGACTGTACCCGCCCACATCCTACCCTGCACAACAAATCTTTCTTCGCTGAAAATCATTCATGAGAATCACTTGAGTGCGCTCCATGCTCTGGGGTATGATCCCCCTTCTTCTTTCCGGAGAAGGGGGTCAGACACTGACGGTCTAGGGCAGGCATCACATACAGGTCTCGGACAAGGGAGTGCGGAGAGGTGGCCGAGTGGCCGAAGGCAACGGTTTGCTAAACCGTCACAGGGCCAAAAGCCTTGTCGCGGGTTCAAATCCCGCCCTCTCCGCCACACCAAACGTGAAGAGTTGATTTTTCTTTAGTTATCCTGTAGACAGAACCTCCCTTCAACATCTTACCGAAATGCCGAGGTAGCTCAGTTGGTAGAGCACAGCCCTGAAAAGGCTGGTGTCGACAGTTCGATTCTGTCCCTCGGCACCATTGAGAACGGGCATGATTAAGCCGTTCTCGCAAAACCGAAGTCTGCCCCCCTTCCACAAATGTTCACAACGCTCCTGCTCCGTGAGGCCGGCAACCTGAGTCGCACTTACCGAGGCTTTGGACAGCTCGTTGATGGCCCGAGCACAAGGCGGTAGGCGTCCGAATGGTAAAAGTCAGGCAGAATGAAAGAGATTTCGCTCTCTGAGATCGGCAGCGCATGATTGAGCGTGACAACTGGCGTCTCCAGCGGGGCGGAACCCACATCAGGGATACGCTCGGCACAGACATAGAGTTGCTCATTCTGCGCAGACCACACCCGTCCTCGGGTGCTTCTAATAACCACTCTGGTATCCTCCGCTGAGGAGTCCTCATATTTCCCCAAGAGCAACCGTAGAGTGCCGGCGGGCTTTTCCAACGCCGCCAGGGCGTGAAGAGTCGGACTGTCCGTTATCGTTGATACCCGCACACCACGCATTTCCGCATACGTGTGATAGATGTGCCAGCCAGGCCGCTTCGACCGGCGGTCGACATACAGCAACCCGTCCAGCGTGGGGTTATCACAGGTATTCTCCACGGAGCCCCGACTCATGTCCTGAGGATCAGGCCAACAGGCGCGCATCGCGCTGAGAATGTCCGCCCGCTCATAAGCGGCAATCACCCCCGCTGTGTAACCGGCAATCGTCCACGACTCCTGCCCCAATATCTCATTCACCGAAATCGGCCTGGTCAGACCATGTGCGTACAAATAGTTTCGCAGATCGTCGACGTACCCCAGCGCTCCGCTGGGATCGCCGTACTCATGGTACGCCACCACATCAGGAAACACGTCCTGTGACTGGCTCCATTCAAGGAATGGTTGAAGCAGACGGTATCGGCTGACGCTCGGCCCCACGACCTGGGCACCGGGTATACGCTCCTTGATGCGTCGATAGGCGAGGCGCCAGCCTTCCTTGAGGCGCGCATTCTCATTCAGCGGAAGCGCAGCGAGATCCGGCTCGTTGTAGATATCCCATAACACCTGGAGCCGACGCTCGAGGACTTGATCGATGACGCGATCCACATGAGCCAGCCACGGCGCATAGTTTCCGTCGAGCCCGATCTGGTTGATATCAAAGATTTGGAGGGCGAGATGGTGAAATACCAAGCCGAGCGTGAGTTGAAACTCTTTCACTCCCACTTGGGTGAGACGATCGTAATTGCTCAAAACATAGCCCGCATTCCCGCGGAAACTCGTGGGCTTCAAGGGAGCAATGAGGCTCGTCGCAGGCTCCGTCGGTTCAATACTGACGAGATACCCGTTGGCCCGGTGATGCATCGGCCCTTGTTCGACGCTGAGATCCACCACAATCGTGCCGGCATGGCTCTGCACAATCAGCAGCATCCAGAGCCCAACGGCTGCGAGACAGATCAACACGAGACGTCGAACTGCAGTACGTCGAACCATATTGCCTCAGGTAGAGTAAGCCAGAAAGCGTGGTTGTACTGCGGGAAAGGCTGGGCGGTCAAGCGAGCGGAGGCGATCAGGCAGCCGCGCAGAGCTCACGCCAGTCGGAAAGACGGGAAAGACAATGCTCGCGGGCCAAATACTCCTGATCCACACCAACCAACTCGGCGGGATCGGCCTCGCCGTGCGCTTGTTGCTCGGCGATGGCGTTGGCGACATGCACTGCCGTCACGGCAGTAAACCCCGGTGCCTGACACTCACCCGGATGCTGGTGGAAGGCTACGGCTTCGATAATTCCGTCGCCAAGCCCCCAAATCCCCAGGAGGTAGGCACCCACATGGGCATGATCCGCACCGAACACTTCCCGTTCAGCAGCCCAGTCCGGCATCCGTTGCGTACGCATCAGGTCGCACACCCGCGCATAGTCTTCCGGTTTGTTGGCGGCGAGGACCAGGACCCCGACGTCATGCAGGAGCGCCGCGGTAAACGCCTCATCGATCACCTGTTGGCCGGCACCGGCGTCCTTGCCGATACGACGCGCGCAGGTGCCGGTCAACATCGCATGACGCCACAGGTCCTCCAGGGAAAACGAGGGTAACCGGCCCTGGTCAAATTGTGCAAACACCTGGCTAGAGAGCACCAACGACTTGATGGTGTCAAACCCCAGCAGGGCCACGGCTTGTTCGGGATCGGACACGTGGGTCCTGAGTCCGAAAAACGCGGAGTTCACGAGCTGAAGGAACTTGGTCATCATGCCGAGGTCTTTGGCCACAATGCGGGAGGCCTTCTTTAACGAGGCCTGTGGGGCCTGCATTTCCTGCATGAGGCTCTGATAGATCGACGGCAGGCTGGGGAGCACCGTGATCTCACCCACCAGGCTCCGGAGCGCAGGATTCGCCAACACCGCGCGCAACGCCTCCGCCTGCGCGATGGTCGCTTTTAATACGCTCAGATCAACCGGCTTCTGCAGAAACCGGTGGGCGACAGCGGCAGACCGCAGATGATTCACAGGGCTTTGGTCGCCGGACAGCACAATTCGGATCGTCTCGGGCGAGAGCGTACGAACCTCACTGAGGAATTGGGCGCCGTCCATCACCGGCATCGTCATGTCGGACACCACGACGTCACAGGTTCCCTCGCGGATGACAGGCAACGCGGCAGCGGCGGAAGAGAAAAACTGCATGTCCCACTCAGATTGCATGGGACCTAATATTCGTCGAAGATGCTGCAACATTTCCGGTGCATCATCCACGAAGATCACTCGACGCATCACCCACTCCCCCTATAAGCATGCCCCTCCTCTCTTCTTCGGACAACCGGGGGCTGATCTTGAGTCGGAGCCAGTCGCGTCAGAATGGTGGCATCGAGCCGCAGCAGGCGGCAGGGAGCGGACAAAGCCCGTACACGTTTACTACGTTAGTTTCGATCCAGATCCCAACTGACGATGTCAGCATTCTTGCCGTCTCCGCCGGACATCCCATCGGCGCCGAACGAGAGAACCTCAAATTCTGCGCCCTGCGGAGAGGGAACCGTATATTTGTAGGGAGCGCCCCAAGGATCCACCGGCACCTTTGGAAGATACCCGCCTGCCTTCCAATTCGACGCGGCAGGACCCGATGCCGGCCGTTCAACAAGTGCCTTCAATCCTTGCTCGATGGAAGGAAAGTTGCCGTTATCCAGCTTGTACAGCTGCAGCGCACTTTCGATATTGGAGATCTGCGCTTTGGCAGCCGCCCGCTTGGCGTCCTCCGTGCGGCCCATGACTCGTGGAATCAACAGTGTGGCCAGAATGGCCAGGATCACCACAACGATCATCACCTCGATGAACGAAAATCCCCCACAGCGTCTCAGCCGCTCAATCTGACCGCAGCGGAGCGCGGTCGACAAGCCGACCGACCGACTGACTGCCGTTCTGACATCGCGACGCCATCCCATAGACGCTCCGCTCCTTCTCAACCGATTACGGCTTTCCTCTTTCATGTGCAGTTCGAGTGACTCGGAATTGTAACAGGAACTTCGAATGGACTGTAGCTGATTTCCCTGAGACACGCGGACCGGTTCGTCTCTCTACGGGAACCGACGTTGGGCATCGTGCGGGCAGGCCTCACGACTTGGCTACTTGATACAGCATGACTCCAGGCTTCAACTGCGCACGCGCCAACACACTTTGATGCATGCGAAACGTAGGGAGCGACGCCACCGGCATCATGGCTTGTAATTGCAATCCGGCCATTCGACAGCCATCCCCTACCGCCGCCGGCCCCACGATGAACGCCACCGCCCCGGCAGTTACGCGGCCGGCCAATCGCTGCATCCGCTGAACGATCGCAGGGGGGGCGTCGTAGATCCCGAACGGCGTCCATTCGTAGGCAAGTTGATAGACACGGCCCTCCTCGTCTCCATCCTCAGCCTGGGGCCGCATGGATATGTGGTTCAGCCACTCCAATCGCTGGGCGCGAGCCAGCATGTTCCATAACATCTGCGCCTGCCGCTGCGCGAACGCCGGATGATCGTAGAAGATCGTGTAGTCACGCGGGCGATCACGGCCGATACAGGTCACGATCGCGCTATCGAATCCGGTGATGCAGACCCGCCCCGCTCCTGCCACTCGAGCCGCCAGCACGCGATCCTGTTCGAGGAGGTCCTGCAGATAGTCGGCCACAAACGGCTGAGTGGCCAATTCCCCGATCTCCTGCTGATCATCCGGATAGAACACGACCGCACCGAATGCGTCCTCGGGACTGACTGGAAGCGAAGCCCCCTTGAAGACGGACAGCCAATCAGGAACCGACGGTACCGACGAGGGCATCGGTGGGCCGGTGACCGCGCCCCATCCAGCCGGGATCGGAATCGCCCTCCTGGTCGCCCGATCCATCAGCAGCAACCGGTCTCCCTCCACTGCCAACCCGCGCTGGCAAGGGGCGAATCCCTGACGGTCGAACGGCTGATAGGACAGTCCGGCTGAATCGTCCGAACAGGTAGCTTTCAACACACGCGTACCTTGTAGGGTGACACAGAGGTTCTGTTCACGATCAATATGTCGCCTGGGAGGATCAGGCACCGGCATCCAGCGCACAAGATGCGAGCGCGGCGCATCCATAAAAACCGGGAACGGATCTCCGCCCCCGGGGAGTTGCGGGAAGAAGAAGTTGCTGAACAGTCGGTATGCGGCTTCGGACGGATACGTGGGAATGCCACGATAGTGCAGCATCCGGGGTGTGGAGGCACCACGATTTTGATCGTCATAGAGCCCGCGGATCAGTTCGAACAGGGCTGAGCCGCTGCCGGGCAACAGGGAGAGAAAGAGTTCGACGACCGGTAGAAAATCGATCGCCTCCCAACGCATGGCGCCCATACAAGCCATGAAGACCTTGCTGTCGAAGGTGCCGTCCGGCAAATGGTAAATCGCGTCTTTGCGATGCCGGATCGTGGCGGTTCCCTTCGCATCAATCGTTAGATCCTGATCGCTGTAAAAACACCGGACCTCGTCGAGCGGAACCCGCATGGCCTGCGCCGCCATGTTTCGCAGGTCGTCGGCCCTCAGCCGCTGCCAGCCAGGCTTCCGCGACAAGTCCAGCGTCATCCTGTTGACGAGTCCACTCGGAATCAGCCCGATCCATGCTCCCCAATCAAGATGAACCCTGGCACGCAGCAGGGACCACCGCCCATCGACCATGCCCCATTCACATTCATGTAAGGGATACCCTTCCGGGTCGGTCGCCAGAATTCGACGGCCATGACTTCCGTACAGAATCAGGTGGCCGGTCGGCTGGCGTACGGTAGAATCGGCGGACACGGAGAGCAGCGGCTCGTCGGCAAGATTAGCGGAAAACGTGAGCGTACCGGGGCGTCTCAGAATGTTGTGTAGCGAACGCTCAGCCGGCATTTATTGGCGGATTTGGCCGCTCCCCAGCACCACAAACTTCGAACATGTCAGTTCCTCAAGCCCCATCGGGCCTCTCGCATGGAGGCGAGAGGTACTGATGCCGATTTCCGCCCCCAACCCAAACTGGTAGCCGTCGTTTAGCCTGGTCGAGGCATTCACCAGCACCGCGCCGGCATCCACCTCGCGGAGAAACCGCATCGCGCGCGCATAGTCTTTGGTCACGATCGCTTCGGTGTGCTGGGATCCGAACGTGGCGATATGCTCCAACGCTTCGTCCATATTCTTGACCACCTTTACGGCGAGGATGAGATCAAGGAATTCCCTGCCGAAGTCCTCCTCAGCCGCCGGCTTCACCTCGGGACAGAGCTGAACAGTCTTCGGGCAGCCACGGACCTCAACCTTCGCGGCCGTGAGCCGACCCACGAGATGCGGCAACCAGGTGCGCGCGATCGTCTGGTGTACCAGCAATGTCTCCATTGCATTGCAGGTGGAGGGGCGCTGCACTTTGGCGTTCAGACAAATCTGCTCCGCAACGAGTGGATCGGCATCGACATCAACATAGGTGTGACACACGCCTTGATCATGCTTCAGCACGGGAATCGTGGCATGTTCGGCGATGGTCTTCATGAGTGATTCGCCGCCACGGGGGATGATGAGGTCGATCCAGCGATCCTGCTTCAGCAACAGTTGTACAATCTCCCGTTCCGGACGGTCGACAAAGGTGATCGCGCCGGACGGCACGCCGGCTTTTTCGGCAGACTCCCTCAGCACGTTGGCGATCGCCGTGTTGGAATGCAGCGCTTCAGATCCGCCGCGCAAGAGACAGACATTTCCGGATTTCAAACACAGAGCCGCGGAATCGGCCGTCACATTCGGACGCGCTTCATAGATGATGCCGATGACGCCGATGGGCACCCGCATCCGCCCGACCTGCATCCCGTTCGGACGCGTCCACATTTTCGGCGTATCCCCCAGGGGATCCGGCAGACGAGCAATGTCGCGAATTCCGGCGGCCATGTCGCGAACACGTTCCGCCGTCAGCCGAAGCCGGTCGGCGACCGCTTTTCTTTCGGGGGTGGAGTCGAACGGCTCGAGATCCTGCTCATTGGCAGCCAGCAACTCAGCTTCCTGCGCCTCCAGGCCGTCGGCCATGGCCAGCAAGGCCTGGTTCTTGACCGCGGTAGAGAGGGTGGCGAGTCGACCGGCTGCTCCCTTGGCCGTCTTCACCAACGCCGCTACATAGTCTTCGGGAGAGAGCACGTCGCTCGGGGCATCGAGTTCCGGAGCCGGGGTTTCGGTCACATCGTGTTCCATGTCGTGAATTCCTGCTGTGTGGCAAAGCGTCCGGCACCGAGGCCGAGGGCTCGACCGATCAAGAGGGTGGACGTCGGCGCAATCAACGATAGCGAGACAGAATACTGTGGGGGTCGGAGTCGGGTCAAGGGTTCCGGAGAGCGCCCGGCAACGGTGGAACGCCTTGCGGTGCAGGCACTCCTGGGACGGCACCCTGCCCTCCCGGTTGCTGCGGCACGCTGCCGGGCGCCAGGCCCATCATCGGCGGCATCAACATGGATTGCGAGGAGGGATTCGGATGCTGGAAGATCCAATCATGATAGGTCTTGCGGCCTTCAAAGTGGCGGATCGCGAGGGGAAAGTCCCGTTCCTTGATGGGCTTCGCCTTGCTCTTGCTGCGCACCCCCATAATGCCCCCGGTGGGCGCACGCATATACTCCCACTCTCCACCGCCGACCGGATCCTGGTAGACCCGGCGCAGAAAGGGTTTCGGCGTGCGTGTCAATTCGGCCAAGGACTGAGGATAGATTTCAGCGGGCATGATCCGCCCGATCTTCATGTAGGCTGAATAGAGCGCCAGGGCATTTTGAATCTCGATCCCCTTTGCCATGAGATCGGCTTCTTTTTCCCGTTGGACCATGACAGTCCATTGACGAGCAGCGGCGGAGACGGAGATACCGATCAGCACAATGGAAAACATCAACGCCAGGTAGGTAATCCCGCGCGTATTCTCGATGTGGTGCCGCAACCGCATTCTCCTAGCCCGCATGATTCATGACGGTTCGTCGCGAACGCGCCGAGTCACGTGGCAAGACCGGCGCGCGGAACCGGGAGGACCCGACGCGTACTCGTGCAGTACGGTGAGGGGCGCACGGCGCGATGAAGAACGAGCGCCACGTCTGTGCGCGCCGCCGAGTCGACGAGGCGGCCGGACCGGAGGGGTGAGCCCGCCGGCCGAAGCCCGGTCGTAGCAGTGAATCGGCGGGTGCAGCAGACATGCTCATGAATCATGCGGGCTAGTTGGGCTGCCCCCCCGCTTCGGGATCATCCGTGACCGGAATGACCTGCGTGATTTTTGACGCCACGTCTTGCAGCGTAACTTCCTTTTGCGACACATCCTTAACCAACACCTCTCCGCCGATGACTTCGCCCGCCTGCACGACATGCATTTCGTCGTTTTTCACCACCACGGCCATGTTCTTTTTCTTCTGTGCGCCGCCGCCGACCGCCATGAACCCGACATACCGGTACTGATTCAGTTCCGTCGCGATGCGCAAGCGTTCGATCTCTTCCGGCGTGGGGCCTTTGGGCCCTTCATCCACCGGTTCCTCCTCGGCCTTGATCTCCGACTGTGATTCTTCCGTGACCTCCTCCGCGGGAGGGGGCGTCGATGGCTTGGCGGGGCCACGGGAACGCCCACGGCGAGGCGCCGGACTGGGAATCGCCACCGGCTCGACTTGGGGAAGCAGGCTGGCAAAGATATTCCGAGGGGTGGCAAAGCTCGCGTCCCTCTGTCCCTTGATAGCGTCCAACCGTTCAAGATGCACCTGCAGATTGGCGACGGGTGTCGATGCCGGGGCCTTCGCCGCCATACGCTGCCCGCTCACATGGGTCAACGGTACTCGCGCCTGTTCACTCGAGTGGTCAAATTGCCAGATCAGCAAACCGACCCAGAGCACCACGAGGGCAAGGAGCAAGACCCCTTGATTTTTACTGACTCGATTCATGCGCGTTACGGCGTGGCCGGAGATTGTAAGTGTTCCCCGCGTAAATAGGTCGAAATTCGAATATTGAAGGTGAGCTGCTGATCCTGGACGTTGCCTGAGCGAACGAGGTTGAGATCTTCGATGAACAACAGTTCTTCCGCCGACTCGAGGTTATACAGAAAGCGGCGCAAATCCTCATATCGTCCGGTCACCGTCCCCTGCAGCACGGCCTTGCTGGCATCAGGCACCGAGGTCTTCTCCGTCTTATAGGACAGCGCCGGCAAGGTGACCTGATCGCGCTTCGCCTCCTCCGTCACGCCAAGCGCCAGCGGCGCAAAATCCCTGAACAACGGCAGCACCGCCCACACCCGCTGCAGATCCGCCTTGGCCTTCTTCGCCTCCTTGTGCCGATTCAACTGCTGTCGTGCCTTCACCCACTCGCTCTCAAGCCGTAGTTGTTCCTCTTCGGCCGCGCCAAGCACCAGGGCATGGATGCCATAGCTCACGACGAACAACCCGGCCACGAAGGCAATCCAGGGAAGAATGGGCGCGTAGGGTTGGCGCCAGGTAACTTGAAGACGATCGAGACTGGGAAACATCATTGGTTCCGATTTTGATATCGCAGGGTCAGGTCGAATTCCACTAGGCCATTCGTCATCACCCGATGCTGGCCCAGCACCGGATCTTTAAACTGGGGATGATCCTGGAACGTCACCGTCAATGTGGTCACATCTTCCAGCGCGCGGGCGGACCCCGTCAGCATGATCGTGGCGTTGGCCGGATCCAGTCGGATGCTGTTGACGGCAATCCGCTGAGGGATGGCCCGTTCGAGCTCAGTCAGAAATCGCGTCCACGAGAAGCTCCGTTTCTCGATCACATGATTCGCAAACTCGATTTCTTTGGGAAGGAGTTGGAGCGCGGCATCCGAAAGGTCGAGCCCCTCCCGCTGTGCCTCCTTCAAGAGCTCCCGGTCTCGCTCCTGAACCTGCTTGAGCGCGGTCTCCATCGACTGGACCTCTTGCCAGACCAACCAGGCCTGGGACATGTCCCAAAGCATGGCCAGTGCGATCGCCCCAGCTAAGAGCATGATCACCAATCTGGCCGGCGCCAGGTACCATCGATAGCGGCTGCTCAAGTTAATCGTGAAGAGGCCGCTGCGAGCGGCAGGCGGACCGACCCGCAAGGCCAGGTCACGAAGCACCGATGTCAGATTGTCTAACAGCATCCGTTAGACGACCCCCGCGATGGCCGCCAGTGCGGCACTGCTCCGAGGTCCCGTAATCGTGCCGCCGCCGTACTGCTGCACACGGTCCCAGTCGAGTTCCTGCACGGGGACGCCCAACCCCTTCTCCAACTGCTGCCGCAACCCGGCCCCCATCACGTCGTCGGCAATCAACACGGCTTGACTGATGGCCAACTCCGGCACCTGCTGCTGGCAGGCGTAAATCGAATCCGCGCACTCTTGCACGATTCGATTGATGCCGACCTGCTCCGAACCGGGCGTCCATACCCCGCCAGACCCGATGCCGCCCTGCAATTTTGAACGGAGAAACACCAATGCCCCTTTGTGAAAGACAAACGCCGTCACTCCGCCGTCCGTCGCATTCACCCACAACAGATCGGCCGTCGGCTGAGCCGATCGGGACGCCCCCTGAGACCAGAGGTTATAGAGGCGAAGGCTCGCCACGTCCACTTCTTGGGGAATCAGCCCGGCGGCTTCGCAGACGGATTCGTACTGCGCCAACACGGATTCCTGGACCACCACAGCCAAAACTGTGCAGGGCGCATCGCCGGACGCAGCCGGTTCGGATAACACCTGAGAAAACACCTTGGCGCCGCTGAGCGACAGGAGTTGCTCCTGCCCCAGCCGCCACCGGACCAGCGCATCCCGCTCTTCGGAACTCCAGGGAAGATCCTGTAATCGCACGACGGCCAACCGGACAGCCAAATCCGGTAAAATGACCGTCGCTGCACGTGGCACACCAGGGGTGGAGGACCGACCGGGAGCCTGCGTGGTTGCCGATCCGGCAATCGCACGGATATGCGACTCTAGTTCGTGGGGCGACATGATGTTCTGCTCCAGCGGTGACAGACGGACGATGCCCTCGGGCAACGCCGACACGACACACTGATACCGAGGCCGTCCTCGCCAGTTCCGGTGGACCTCCGACCAGGCCAGATCATGCAAGCCGATCTTGAGGCAATACTGCGGCCGACTGGTAATCCAATCCCACATCAGTTAGCGCTCTTCACTGAACGTGACGCGATTGATCTCGCGCAACGTCGTCTCCCCCGCCAACACTTTTTTTACGGCAGATTGGCGCAGCGTAATCATCCCGTCAGTCACCGCGCGATACCGGATCTCCGAAAGCGCCCGGTCCGCCAGAATCATTTCCTTGATTTCATCGGTCAGATCCAGAAACTCCGTGATGCACTTCCGTCCTCGATAGCCGGTCTCGTGGCACTCCGAACACCCTTTCCCTTCGTAAAACGGCGCGCCCTTGAATTCGTCATAGTCGAGACCGGACTCCTCGGCCAACGCCTGATCGAGCGGGACCGGATGTCGACAGTCCGGGCAAATCACCCGGATGAGTCGTTGCGCCAAGACGCAGGTCAACGCGGCAAGGAAGTTATAGGAGTCGATACCCATCGAGGCGAATCGACCGATCACATCGAAGACGTTGTTGGCGTGCACGGTCGTCAACACGAGATGGCCGGTGAGAGCGGACTGTATGGCAATCTGCGCCGTCTCGGCATCACGGATTTCGCCAACCATGATCTTGTCCGGGTCGTGGCGCAGAATCGATCGCAACCCTCGCGCAAAGGTGAGGCCCTTCTTTTCGTTGACCGGGATCTGCACCACACCCGGCAACTGGTATTCCACCGGATCTTCAATCGTGATCAGCTTATCTTCCTGAATATTCATTTCGCTGATGGCGGCATAGAGCGTCGTCGTTTTGCCGCTGCCCGTCGGACCGGTGACCAGCACCATGCCATAGGGTCGCGTGATGGCGCGCCGGAACCGTTTGAGATCTTCGGGGTTGAACCCGAGACGATCCAAGCGCAACGTGGACACACCGGTCGTGATCGCCTCCCGATCCAAGATTCTGATCACGACGGACTCGCCGAACACACTCGGCAGAATCGAGACCCGGAAATCGACGGTTTTCCGGTCGAGGCGCATGCGAAAGCTCCCGTCTTGCGGCACCCGCCGCTCGGCGATGTCCAGGTCGGACATGACTTTCAACCGAGACACCAGCGGTGGATGCAGTTTGACGTCCAACGGGTCCATCGCCGACACCAGAATACCGTCCACGCGAAACTTGACCGTGGTTGCACGATCGGTGGCTTCGATGTGAATGTCGCTCGCGCGACGCTGCATCGCGCTAAGCATGATGGTGTCGAGTAACTTGACGACCGGGCTTTGGTCTTCACCAAAGTGATCAACGGTCAGGACCTCTTCGCCCCGCTCGTCTTCCTTGACCAAGACCGACCGATACTCGGCTTCCAATTCCCTGAGGGCCTGGCTCGACCCCTCGCTTCGCTCCAACGCAGCTTGAATGGCACTCTTCGAACTCACCACATAATGCAGCGGCCGATTGAGGAGAATTTCCAGCTCATCCAAGGCGAGCAGATTTTGGGGATCCGAAATGGCGATGGTGAGCACGCCCGCCTCGTCTTTCAGAGGCACGAAGGGGTGGCGGCGCATCAGTTTCACGGAAATCGTATGATAAAATTCCGGGTCGACCCGAAAGCCGGTGAGTTGGTCATACGGCAGCCCAAACTGGGACGCCAGGGCTTGCGCGAGTTCCGCTTCGGAGATCGTGCCCTCTTCGACCAGTGTTTGCCCCAACACCGCCGTACTCCCCCCCAGACGGGCCACGACCTGATCCACCGTCCGCCGGGTGAGAATGCCTTCGCGCACCAGCACATCGGACAGCGACGGCCGCGTGAGATGACGTTGCATAGCCATGCTACTCGCCTCCGGCCTGAGCCCAATATCCTATCGAGGAACGAATCGAGGGACACGGTCGCATCATTGAATGGTCCCGGCCATTTGAAAGATCGGCAGATACATGATAATCACGATCCCGCCCACCAGCAGGCCCATCACCAGCAACAACACCGGCTCGATCCACGTCGTCAACTGGCTGAGACGCACATCGAGATCACCCTCGTAAAATTCCGCCACATCCCTGAGCATCGGTTCCAACGAGCCGGTTTCTTCTCCGACCGAGAGCATTTCAAGCGCCAGTTTTGGCAAGATCTTCGGTCGCTCAATCGCGGCAGCCAACGTGCTGCCCTCGCGAATTTCGTTCACCGCCGAGACCAACCCGCGTGACACGAAGCGATTCGAAACGGCACCACGTGCAATTTCGAGTGCTTCAACGATGGGCGTGCCACCCGCTAAGACGGTCGCCAGTGTGCGGGTCAACTGGATAGTATGGTGCTCCACCAAGATGGTCCCTAACAGAGGCAATCGAAGCAAACTCCGGTCGATGGACAAGCGCCCCGCCGACGTCTGATACCAGGCACGTCCCAGCACGGTCGCCACAATCGCAAGGATCGCTACCGGGATCAACTGCGCTTCCCCCATGTGAATCACGGAGATCAACAACCGGGTCGCGGTCGGCAAATTGGCTGAGGATTCGCCATACACCGAGATAAAGGTCGGCATCACGTAACTCAGGAGAAATCCCACCACCGCGATACCGACGACCACGAGGAATGCCGGATAAGCCAGCGCCTTCGTCACCTTTTGACGCAGACCGATCATCAGTTTGAGATACGCAATGTACCGTTGCAGCACCTCTGCCACATTGCCCGACTGCTCGCCGGCACGAATCGTGGCGAGATAGAGATCGGAAAAATAGGCAGAGTGCTTACCGAGCGCCTCCGACGCCGACGCACCGCCACGAATGTCCTGCCGTACCGCCTTCAATGCCTCACGGAACGGCGCACGCTGGGTGCGATCGATCAGCAGGTCCCACACCCGCAGGACCGGCAGCCCTGCCTTGATCAGGGCCAGCAACTCCTGGTTGAACACGAGGAAGTCCTGGAGGGGCAACTTCCCCCAGCGCCCGGCCGGAAAACCCGGCACGCCGATCCCCGCACCACGTCGAGACAGACGAAAGACCAGGAGACCGTCGGACTCGAGCTTGGCACGCACCAGATGTTCATCGTCACCTTCGATATGGCCTTCGAAGGTCGTGCCGTCCGCGCGGGCCGCTCTGTAGGAGAAAACTGCCATGAGTTCATCCGTCTCAGCCAAACACGAGGTGCCCTCCGCCGATGATCGGGCGACAGCGGCCATCGAAACCGGTTGGATCGCCAACCCGTTACAACTGAGGCTCCGGCAGACGCAGCGTTCGTCCGACTAGAATCCTGTCGCCGGACAGACCATTGATCGAGCGAAGCGCATTCACTCCGACCCTATGACGCCGCGCGATCGCCCACAAGGTGTCTCCGCGACGAACCACAATGGTGCCGACCTGCGGCTCGCCTCCCGACGTGAGGGCGGTAGCCGATCCGGCCGAAGGGGACAGACTCGAACCTGGTCCCGTCTCGCCCTCAGGAGGCAGTGCGCGAACGGAGCCCGTCCGCTCCGACAGAGCGGCCGCCTGTTCCGCAGAAGATCCCTTGCCTATCGACGTCTGAGCCACACTTTCCGGTACCACCGGCAGAGATTTTCGCCGAGCCGCCCCGATCGTCGACTGCCGCGGGCGGTCGTCTCGCGGCTCAACCGCCTGCGCAAGACGCTCCCGTTCAGAACGCGCTTCGGTCAACTCCTCGCGTTGCAACTCGATGATCTGTCTGGCATCCGCGAGGCGCCGCTCCGTCTCCTGCAGCATACCTTGCAGCTGGGCTCTGGCCAGCTGGGCATCAGCCAATTCTTTGCGTTGTGCGTCCAGTTCCGTGCGTAATGCAGCCGCAGTGCGCTGTGCCTCCTGAACCGCCGTTTTGAGGGAATCCGCGGTTACCTGTAGATCACTTGGAGACAATTCAGACGTCGGCGTCACACGCGCACAGCCGAGTGAGACATACGAGAACAGCATCGCCACGACCCAGCACCAGCCTCGAAATCCGACGCTCATCCGCCGCCTGTGAATCGTTGGGTAAATCATGGTGTTCATGGCCTTACCATTGGTTGTAGGGAACCCCGTTGGTCCCGACAAGTTCAGATCCCGAAAACACATCGACCATCCCGCCCTCCGCCTCATCGACCATCTCCTGCCAGGATGTAGTCACTCCTGTGAGCGGGTCAGTCGGCACTCGACGAAGGTAGCCGGCCGTCACCAGGGCCTGAATGCTTTCCGGGTACTTCCCCTTGTCGGCTCGATGCTGATCGATGACATCGCGGAGCGAGAACAGATCCTGTCGTAACGCGCCTTCCTTGGCCTTAATGATGGCGGCATGATAGGAGGGAACCGCCAATGTCGCGAGGATCCCGACGATCGTCACGACAATCATCAATTCGATAATCGTAAACCCGCGAGGGGTGGACACCGCCCATCCGCGCTTACCACTCACGGTATTTGGTGCCATCCAAGGCCAGCTCCTGGCTCTGAGTCGTAACATCGTACACATCTTCCCCGCACCAGTCTTTGACACTGGCGGGATCCCGGTAGCAACGCAAGCGCCAGTCGGCCGCGCCGGTCATGGGATCGAGCGGAATCGATCGCAGGTACCGGCGAATCGTCGTTCCACGGACGGTGGCCTGCTCTCCGGTCAATTTCACACCTAACAAGGCCTCGAGCGACTTCGGATAACCGTAGGGACCGGTGACGTCCTTGCAACTCAAGCGGTTCTTGACACAGGCCGGCCCGGTCAGCGTGTCGCCGTCCCGCGCCCATTCGAGGTGAAAGGCGTCGATCGCGGCCCGAATCACCCGGAGATTCTGCCGCAACTCAATCTCCTTGGTCCGTTTGGTGGACACCTTGGTGAACGGCAGCGCGACGGCGGCCAGGATCGTGAGAATCGTCAGGGTCACGAGCAGTTCGAGCAACGTCACGCCGGACTGTTTCACCGCACTCTCACCACTCCTGTCACTTCGACAGGTGCGTCCGGGGTCTCAGCAGCGCCGCGTTTCCCCGTATGGATCCGTACCGTCGAGACACCGGGAGTTTTCGCGAGAAACGTCAACCGCAAGAGGCGCCCCTCCTCTTGCGTGACTCCCGCAGACCGATGAAGACGCAATTCGACCAGACCGGCCGGCAACGACGACGTTGCGGCCACCGGAGCCTTTCCGGCTTCAGCCCCAAGAACTTCTCCGAGAGTGGCATCTCGAAATTCAAGAATTTTGGGATCGAACTCCAGCGTCAGGGTTTCCGTGTCGAATGCTTGTGCGTGGGCCGCCATCACATCCAGGCGCACCTCCTTATCTATCTGCACCGTCACATCCGTCGGTTGAAGGGACAGCTGGAAGCCGAGCGAGGCCGATTCAGGACTCGTTACGCCCGCCGGATCTTTTTTGGACCCCGGTTTCTCTGTCGAGGTTCCGGCACTGCTCGGTAATGCCACGCGAGCCGCCACCTGCTTCGGCTGCATGGCAAACAACGGGGCTGTGGAATAGACCGATTCTGTTCCGGACCAGAACGCCTGCCCCTGCGGACCAGGCAGGCGCAAAGAATTCACGATGTGCGGGGTGATCGTCAAAATGACTTCCGTGGTAACCCGCTGCGTCTTGAACGAACTCAACAGATTGCCCAGAAAAGGAATGTCGCCGATCCAGGGAATCGTGACCTTCGTACGACGGTCCTCCTCCTGCAACAGACCGCCCAACACGATGGTCTCTCCGTCGCGCACGTTGAGCATCGTCTCAGCGGAGCGGTTACCGAACTTAAACTGCGAGATCGGGGGAGACTGTTGCAGCAAGACCGTGTCGCCAAGGCGAATCACTTCAATCTTCATTTTCAGCGATAGTTCGTTCGCCAGATGAATATTCGGCTCGACCGTCAGTTTGACGCCGGTATCACGAAACTCGATCGAGGTGACCGTCGAGGTGGTCGGAACCGCGCCGGTTGCGGCCTGGCCCGGCAACACATTGGTGGTGGACAGCAGGATCGGCTGTTTGTCACCGATATTCACTTCCGCTTTCTTGTTGTTGAGCACGCGGACCTTCGGCGCAGCCAAGGTCTTGGCATCCGTGACCTGTTTGAAGAAATCAAGCTGCACATTGGTGGGAAGCTTGAAGAGATAATTGTCCTGCCCCAAACTCGCCAGATTACGATAGGTGAATTGCTGCGCAAGGGTGCCGGCAATCGTGTCGGTAAATCCCGGCGGCACCAGACCGGCGGCAAGTTGCTTGGGATAATTGAGCCCATACTGCTGATCTACCGTCCGGTTCACCTCCAGCACTTCCACATCGAACAGCACCTCGGAATCCTCGCGGTCGTTGGCTTGAATGATCTTCTCCGCCAACTCCACCTTCTCGGGTTGGTCGCGCACCACAATCGTATTGAGCGCCTCATTGCCGTGGATGTGCTTCACATCCAACATCGACTTCAGCAACGCCACCATGTCTTTGGCCTTAGCCGATGACAGGTAGAAGGTCCGGATCATCAAATCCTGGTACTGTTCCTGCTTTTGCTTGGTATTCGGACTGATGATAAACAGCGTCGGACCGGCCTTCTGGGCGAAGAGGCTGTTGCTGTTCAGCACCAGTGAGAGGGCTTCATCAAACGGTTTCTCCTCCAACGAGACGGTGATCGGATCGTTGCGCACGTCCTTATCGAACACAAAGTTCACATGCGCGGCTTTACCCAAGGCCTCCACGACTTCCTTCAATCCGGCATTGCGAAACTGCAACGTGACCGGCTGTTTCTGTCGATCGTCTCGATCTGCCGCATGCTGCTCGGCCGAGAGCCGGGCGACTCCGTCCAACGCATCCTTGTACGAGGGGTCCAGCTCCACGGCCCGCATATAGAGGGCCATCGCTTCATTGACCCGGCCCAACTGCGCCAGCCGTTCCGCCTCGCGATACCGCTCACGAGCCTCCTTGAACCGCAACGCCTCGGTCAACCCGGATTCATACTCTTTGCTGGTCGGCTCGATCGTCAACGCTCGCTTGAACTCCTCGGCCGCCTGCTCGAACTGATGATCTTTCAGCAACTGCCGGCCGCGCTCATCATGAGCCGCAGCGGCGCGTTCGCGTGCAACCCGATACTTGTTTTGGAGTGACGGCTCGAAGGGATCGTCTTTGAGCGCCTGGCGATACGCAACACTGGCCTCTTCCCAATTTCCCGCCGCCAGATGCTGATCTCCGCGTTTGACGTCAGCGGAATTCAATGTCCCACAAGCGCTCAACCCAAAGCACCACACGAGAGCGGCGACCGATACGATCGCCCGCTGGCACTGAAGACTCATATGGTTGGCGTACGGGCCCAGGCAGGATGAACGCATAGATCTGATCAACAAGGTTGCAACCTCTTTGGTATATCAAACTGACACATACGCGACAATCAGTTTCTCGCTTGAAACAGGCAGGAGGCCGCTACGGCACTCAGACCTCTTTCGGCAGATATGACACACGGCATTAGTTGGAAAACGTGCGAGAGAGGGAAAACCCGGAGACCGGGTGAAAGCCAGGTCTCCGAGGAATCGAACAGCAGGCACACACGCGGGCCAGAGGTTCGGACGTGCCGTTCAGCGACGGCTTACAGCCGCCAATACTTGACCGAGCCCGGCAAGCTGTCTGGGCTCAACACGCTCTTCACATCGACCACGACGTTATTCCGCTGTTTCCGCAACGGCTTCAGCAACTCAGGAATACTCATCTTAAGGTATTCCTTATGCGCCACCGCCAGGATAATCCCGTCGAGCTGCTTGAGCTGATCCCAAGGTGAGAGACGAAGTCCATACTCCCCCACCGCCTCCTCCGGTTCTGCGAGCGGGTCGTGGACGATAACTTGAATGCCATACTCCTTCAGCTCATTCACGATATCCGGCACACGGCTGTTCCGTAGATCCGGAACGTTCTCCTTGAAGGTCAAACCCAATACCCCCACACGCAGATCGCTCACCGGGCGCTCGACCTGGCTCAACAACTTCATGGTTTGCTCCGCCACGTACTTTCCCATGCTGTTGTTGATCCGTCGACCTGCTAAAATCACTTCGGGGTGATACCCTACGGATTCGGCCTTTGCGGTCAGATAGTAGGGATCCACTCCTATGCAATGTCCACCAACCAGCCCCGGATTGAACTTCAAAAAATTCCACTTCGTTCCCGCCGCTTCCAACACCGACCGGGTATCAATTCCCAACCGGTGAAAGATCAATGCCAGTTCGTTCATCAATGCGATGTTGAGATCGCGTTGTGTATTCTCGATGACCTTGGCTGCTTCAGCGACCTTAATGCTCGATGCGCGATGAATCCCGGCTTTGACGACCATTCCATAGGTCTGGGCGACAATCTCCAGCGACTCCTCGTCCTGCGCCGACACCACCTTGATGATCCGTTCGAGCGTATGTTCTTTATCCCCCGGATTGATACGCTCCGGCGAATACCCGATCTTGAAATCTATGCCGCTCTTCATGCCGGACGCCTTCTCCAAGATCGGCAAACAGTCTTCCTCTGTCGCACCGGGATAGACCGTCGATTCATACACCACAATGGCACCTGGAGCGAGATTGGCCCCGATCAGCTCCGAAGCCTTTTTTAAAGCGGTGAGGTCCGGCTGCAGGGCATTGTTAATGGGGGTCGGCACCGCCACGATGATAAAGTCTGCGGTTTTCAGATCACTGGGTTCAGAGGTATATCGAACTCGGCTGGCCTTGAGATCTTGCGCGGAGACTTCTCCCGTCCGGTCCACCCCCTTGCGCAATTCATCAACTTTCGTCTTATTGATGTCAAACCCGATCACCGGCGAGGATTTACCGAATGCCACCGCAATGGGCAATCCCACATACCCTAACCCGACAACCGCGATCTGCCGCTGCATCTTCTTCGCCATGTCACTCTCCTCGTCAATAACCGCCGCGAACCAGAAATGTCGTAAAAAAGAATGGCAGAATATCTCACATCCGTCAACGATTTCCCAGGAGCGACACAACTGGGTCGCACTCGTGCCTCTTCGCTACGCGGGAGCCTTACCGACCAACGCCAGGGAAGAGCCAGACCGATAGACACAATCCCCCACGGCTGAGCGGACCTGTGACGACAAACTGTGTTGCTCGAGCAGCACAGGCGCCTTTCGCGACATCGAGTCTGCCTGAACAAGAACGATTTTGGCCGGCGATGACCTCTCGTCCACACACTAGGGGATATCCAAGCCTGGGTTTCCGGCACCAAGCGACGGTGCAGGATGCCACCAGAATCGTGAAACCATTTGCAAGGTTACATGTGCACTTGATATGGTAACGTCGGACAAGGTCCGGATAGGCACTGATCTTGCTCTCCCATATAGCCAACCTAGGGTTCGTTCGATCACGGGTTTCTTCGTGGGGATCCAGCGGCTCTCCCTCTGAATACGCGAAACGCCAGGGAGATCGAGGTACGTCACCCTATTACCAACCGACCACATTCTTTTCACCACCAAGAGGACGAACATGGACGGCAACGCAACGTTTTACGCCTCCAAGAGGTTGGCTGTTTTTGTATCCGCCCTGGCTCTCTGTGCCGGACTAGTCAGTACTCAGGAGAGTCACGCGGCCGGGGTCTGGACGAACGAGCCTACGGGAGCCAAAGTTCTTGTAGACTGTAATTTTTCAAGCACGCCCGGAGCCTGCGGCATACTGGACGTATATGGGTCGTCGATTTCGGTTTCAGACAATAGCGCCCCGGTCTCGCCGTCCGGTGGAATCAAAGGACTTCTGTATGCGTTTGCTCCGCAGGGAGGCATGCAGCTTATCTATTCCACGCCTCAACCGGTGCGCGAAATGTACGTCGGCCTAACATGGCGCACGAATCCGCAGTTTCAAGGCCGTATCGTCCAAAACAAACTGTTCTTCATCCGTGGGAACACTCTCGGAAACGGATACTTCGGTATGTGGAACACCCCGGGGAGTTCAACGATGAAGTTCGAATGGGGACACAATACATCCGGCTTGGATAATAGTCACACCTGCGCATTGGATTCTGGACTTTGGTGCTACGCCAATGCAGGTCCCAGCATGATTACCCTGGGTCAATGGGCGAAGGTTGAGGTGTATCAAAAGGCGAGTACGACGGCCACCTCACGCGACGGCATCTTACGCTGGTGGATAAACGGCGTCCTTGGCGGAAACTATACCAACCTCAACTATGCTCCAAGCGGACTCACCGAATGGCAGTGGAATAACACCTGGGACGGAGCACAAGACATGGGCACATCCAACACAGTGGATTGGGAGCACTGGCTTGACCACGTACATATCAGCATCCCGAACGGTGGCACGAGCACTGATAATCCCCCAGGCCCGCCCGCAACTCCCACATTACGCGGTATTTCGGTTCCGTAGCTGGGTAGGCTTTGGTCGATCACTCCTGACGCCGGACCGCTGAAATGGCTTGGTGTCGGGAGAGCACGGATCGGATAGCGAGGCACTGTCCGCTAGGGAAACGAAGGTCCCCTAATCTTGGAATGCTTGTAGTGCTCCCCTGAAATCAAGCCGCCTGCATGATTTCTTGGAACCACTACAGCGCGGCACGCACCGAATCTTCCAAGCTCATGAGAGTGGAATGTTGTCCTATGACCGACCGCAGTGGAGGGGACACTACTTGTGTGAACACCACACGTCTCACCGGGAAAACGATGTGATCGGATCGGCTGGAAGCAAAAGGGGAATCAGGGCCTCCGTGAATTTATCTCGCCCTCGCTGGTTCAGATGATAGCCATCAGGCTGATAATCCTCATCCGCAAGATCATTCTGAGAGAGAGGCACCAGCAGTTGCACACCGACTTGCTCACTGACCTGCCTGATAATTTCAGAGGACTCCGGTTCGATAGGCGGCATCAACACCAGAGTGAGTTCAGTGTGTGAATTCATCATTAGCTTTCGCAGCGCAGTCAGCCTCGCTGCACCAAGCGTCCGAAGCGCGACCGGGTCCGGCTGTGGCTTCGGCGCAAGAGCAATCATCGCGGTCAGCTGCGGGATCTCCGGCAGCACGTATTGGAGCAAAACCTGGCGCAACTCCTTGCGCAACGCATAAAAGATGCTCGTATTGGCCACAAGTAAATCGAAGGCTTCCGTTCCTGTCAGATGAAGCGTTCGGCGAACATCAAACAAATCTCTTCGTTTCATGAGGTAATGCGCGAAAATCTCGTTGCGCACACTCGACAGCACGATATGACGAGCCTCCAAACAAACTACAACACGATCTGGCCGTGCGCCTTCGGTGAGTAGCCCCCGCAGCGCATAGTACCAGTCGTAGTATGTAGTCGCTTGAATCGCGAACTGCTGAACATGCTGGTTGGGAATCAGGCGTCGCTCCAACTTCTCCACGTCCACATCATGGATGAGCAAGGAGTTCCCTACGAGCAATACCTCCTTTCGCCCCTCAGCGCCACCACGAATTTGAGCCGCAACCAACGCTTCATTATGAATTCGCGAGAGATTCCTACTGACTTGATACACAAAGTGATACGTCCCGAGCTCAAGCCCCCCTACCAGACCAATTGTAACGAGCAACAGCCCAATCGTTGCCTTCTGCAACGTTGCGATACGTCGCTCTGCTAACATATCAGAACTGGAAGTAGATAAAGGCATTCGATTTACTACCCGCGAAAAGTAGAGTTGCCCCAATCAATATGCTCCCGATGCCGACACGTCCGTAGGGATGGGCCCGCTCGAACAGATACTCCTCCCCACGCCGCTCGTTGATTTGATCAATCACAAACATGGGAAGTGTAAACATGATCAGAAAGATCGTGGCAGTGGCGTACTCCGGTATCCACTGCACTCTTGTGAGCCCGAGATAGAGAAAATGCCAAGCATGACCAACCGACTCCGCACGAAAAAATACCCAGCCGATGCAAACCACATGAAAAATAACGATGCGCTGCAGCCAAGTCCGGAAGGACGGATTTTTCCCGGACCATGATCTCACCCACCCTTGGATACCCGTGCCGATTTCACTGGTTCTGCTGATCAGTCGCTCCAAACCCAACCCACAACCGTGTAACATTCCCCAAACGATGAAGGTCCAGTTCGCCCCATGCCATCCTCCCCCAATCGCCATCGTCATGAACAGATTCCTGAATGTTCGCCACTCTCCCCCGCGATTTCCCCCGAGCGGAATATAGAGATAATCGCGCAACCATGTGCTCAAACTGATGTGCCATCGATGCCAAAAGTCCTGCAAACTCACAGCCAGATAAGGCTGCTTGAAATTCACCATGAAGTGGAATCCAAGAAGTTGTGCCGATCCTCTTGCAATATTACTGTAGCCGCTGAAATCGCCATAAATTTGCCAGGCAAACGCGTAAGCACCGATTGCCAAGACGAATATATTGCCCTCACCCAGCTTCCCGCCGAATGCGCCATCAGCTAAAAGCGCACAATTGTCGGCAATAACACATTTGCGAAACAGACCCGTGATGATCAACAGTATGCCGTTGAACATCTTTTCTGAATCGTACGAACGTGCAGCTTGTACCTGCGGCAACAAATGCGATGGTCGCTGAATCGGTCCAGCAATCAGGTGCGGAAACAGACTAATGAAGAGCGCATAGTCAACAAAAGAAGACGCCGGCTTAAGCCTTCGATAATATACGTCCACGATATATGCCAAGGCCTGAAATGTGTAGAACGAAATCCCTGGTGGCAGTACTATCTGCAAGGTACTGATCGATACCGATACCCCCATTTGCTCCATCACGAGAGCAAATGAATCGATAAAAAAGTTGCAGTACTTGAAGTAGCCAAGAAAGCCTAGGTTCAAGGTGACAGAAATGACCAATGCAAGTTTTCGTTTGGCATCGTTGGAGGAAGACTCGATAGCATGAGCACATACAAAGTCCACCGCAGTGGAGACAAAGATCAGGCCTAGGAATCGCCAATCCCACCACCCGTAAAACACGTAACTGGCCGCGAGCAGGAAGGCATTTTGATTCCGCCAACTTAGTCGCCAGTACACCCCGACCACAAGCGACAAAAACAGGAGATAGATGAGCGTGTCAAAGAACATGCGTACTCACGATTTCGATCTTATGGACGGGAGATGTTCCGGCGCATTAGACAGATGTGGCTCTATCGAGATTGGTAAGCGGTCAATGGAAATCATGACACTTGTACGCAGCATCCGGGAACACCGCTAGATTTGACGCCGATGTAACTTCGACCCGCTTCTAGTCAGAGAGATTACCTCGCACGTCCAGTATCCCCCCGTATCTCTTCGCCGAGCAGAAATCTCCACCATCGTGCCCTCGCACACAATCGTGCGATGCCCGCCGAAACAAGTACGGCAACTAATGTAGTCAACAGGTACCTGCCCATGCCTGATTGATCAAACACCAAAGGCGCAGCAGAAGAAACTAATTTCAAGATTACCGGCGCATGAATGAGATACACTCCCATCGTGAAACGCCCTATAGCATATAGCGATGAAGCTCGATCCCCCAATCCACGGAAGAGAGAAAAGAGGCTTCCCAGATACAAATATTGGGCCAACACTCCCCACGTTGGAAGGAGTATCTTCACAGTCGCTAGACACGCCAAGCCGATACTTGCGCCAATCAATGGCCGGCTCGCAATGCGCTTATCGTGAATCGACAGCACCATCCCTAGAAGATAATATTGCATCCCCCATATGGCGCTGAGCACGGGGTCGATTCTGTCTCCCTGTTCAGCGCTGAATGGTAGGCTTTGCCACACCCATACGTATGCTAGCCAGGACATCACGAGCCTGGACGGCTGCAGAAGACCAAGAGTTCTTGCGCCCCCGGACAACATTCGTATGATGAACAGGGCTGGGAGAAAGTACATTTGGGAGGAGACAGAGGAGTAATACACTGCGGCAAGCACCTCCCCGACTGTACGCTCCAAGACAAGCGTATGCGCTGGGTGTGAGACATACTCAAACGCAGCTCGAAAAACCACATACAGGACGCTGAAACAGACCCAGGGCAACAGCAGCCGTCTTGCGCTCCGAACGGCATAATCACCATACGAAAAGGATGTGGAACTTTCCATGTGGCGCGCAAACAAGAATCCATCTACGAGAAAGAACGGCGGCACGGCAACCGCTTGCACCCAGAACGTAAGTAGGCTGCTCGTGGAATCTTCGAGCTTCGCATAGGCCATTGCATGGGTTGCAACGACCATCACGATCGCGCATCCACGAAAGCCGTCGAGAAAGGCAAGTCTCGCCGATCTGGACTCGTACGCCGCCGTCTTAGGCTGCATGCAACATACCTTTCGAGAAGACGTATCTGACTATGCGCATTGGCAGGTATGGCACACTAGGTCGGTACCAGCATGCGTCGCGCAGACACAAGCTCTCTACCAGATGCATGGATCAGCGGAAGATCGCGTCACATATGCACGTAAAACTTTGGATGCTCTCGTTCTATCGGGTGGTTACCATCGGCAGAGCGCATCCATCATGAGCTACAGCCTAGGACGCGGTGGGGTGAGCCCTCGGGAGGCCCTATGGCTAAGACCTCGAACTCTCACCTTTCCTTCAGTTCGAACGCTGCTTCGTATGCAGCCTGAAGACTGTGTCCGATCGTGTCCCATGAATAGGTCTGTCGAACCACATTGACAGCGCCTTGGGCAAGTTGCTCTCGTAATGCCTTATCATCCAGTACGCGTCGAATCTGCTCGATCATGGCCTCGGGCGTGTCGGCTAGCAAGAGATGGTCTCCGTCTCGCAAATCTAAACCCGATGCAGCAAAGGTCGTACTGACTATCGGCATACCCATAGCCAAGGCATCGAGAATTTTCAACCTCGTCCCTCCTCCATCCATGATGGGACAGACGAATATCGTCGCCTTCTGAAAATAGGGGCGGACGTCTTCCACAAATCCCGGAACGTGCACACGCGAATCTCTCAGACTTAACTCACGCAGCCAGGCCGGGGGGTTCTTCCCGACCACATCAATTTCGATTGTGCTCACCCGATCGGCCAATTCAGCCCAGATGGATTTGAAGAAGAATGTGATCGCGCCCTTGTTGGCCAGTTGATCCAGGCGACCGCAGAAGAGCAACCTCGTTCCGCCAGGATCTGGACGCGGCGTGAAATATTCAATATCGACCCCGTTGGGGACCACACGAATGTCACTTTTTGGGCAAGAAGGTTTGAGGAGCTTCCCTTCGTCATTGGACACCACCAGGTTCACATGGAACGAGGGACACCAGCGTCGCTCTGCAGACAGTAAATGAGCCGCCTCGCGCGACCAGAACATGCGCCACAACACATTGGGGTCGCTGACGGCCCGTCTCTGAACGAGCGCGGATTCTATATCGTGATGATTCAGCACGGTGCCAACGGAAGGAAGCAAAGAAACATAGGGGGCTAGCCCCAATGTGTCGACATGCACCACATCAAACTGAATTCGACCCGCAAGTCGCTGGAGACGCTTTGCCATCTCCCTGGATCGTAGCCAGCGAAATTCATACGGGTCACCCGTGAGCACACCACCGAGCGCCCGCCAGTAGCGACCTATACCAAAAGTGTCAGTCGGAAGAGGAACCCACTCTACACTGGCACAAAACTCTGACAAGGCTTCTACGCAGTGCTCGGGAGTAACCCCTGGAGGCCTGGAGGCCGGCTGGTCAAATACCAACACATGCACCTCATGACGCCTGGAAGCCTGCTTCAACAAGTTGTAATTACGCTGAAGCGGTCCTCCCTTCGGTGGATACGCAAGGTTATGTCCGAGCCACAAAATTCTCATGTCGGGTTTCTATCAATCGGCACGGAAGAATCGCCAGACCTCATGGTGATCAACTATTCCGGCGCCATCAAATGCATGAGATCACGACAGTGTTCCGGTTGAAGCAATAGATAATTAACCGACCAATGTCCCAATGGGCGTAACCGAAGGAACCGCCCATCAAAAAAGTAGATCTTGTAGCCATACTGCTTCATAAGACTAAATAACTGATGCGCGGGCGTTCCTTCGCTATCAGGATCTCCACCTACCTCCATGAGCCAGGCCGGTTTGGACCTCTCGAAAAACTTCTTTCCCCCACTCACGACGGCTAACTCGTGCCCTTCGACATCGCATTTGATGAACGTAACCTTGTCGGCAACGTCCAGGAATAGCGAATCCAACGACCGCATCGGGACCGTATATTCTTTCATTGCCTTACGCGACCCGTCCTGCTTCAAATCGATCTGCGCGCGATAAAAGTTGTTCCCTCCATACTCATGCTGTGGCACTCGCATCACCGCCGTGCCATCGTGCTTCGACATCGCATAATTCATGGGAACGACATTGCTGAGTTTGAACTTGCAAACAATCCCACTCATTACTCGAAAGGTATCCGGAATAGGTTCGACACTGTAGACTTTCCCTCTATCTCCAACCAACAAGGACAAAACGTTCGTATACCATCCGAAATTTGCCCCCATATCGATAACGAAATCTCCTGGCTTTACAAGCGCCTTCACCGGCTCCACGTCTTCTTCCCAAAATGTGCGCACGGAGGGGGCATAGTAATTCGTCTTCACCCACGTGAGAATCGGTGCCGGAAGCACATTCGCAACCAGTAGCCTTATCAAATGTTTGGACAACGGACATTCTCCTCTTGAACCTGTGGTGATTGCAAAGATCGTGACAGACCTGTCTCAGGAGCCATGGGATCCGTCGCCTTGGGTTACACCGGTTCGTAATGTTCGATACATCTCAGCCGTACGAGTCGCCATGAGGTCGGCACTAAATTCAGACTCAACCTGACTCCGACCCGACGATCCAAAAGCTACAGCTTTTGATGGATTCTCAATCAGAGACTGAATCGCAGTGGCGAGTTCCTCGGGATTGTTTGGGCTAACCAAGACTCCGGAGTAACTATGGGCTAGGACCTCGGGGATCCCACCCACTCGGCTCGCAACAACCGGTCGCCTCAGAGCAAGGGCCTCCAACAGGACCATCGGAATACCTTCGTGCAAAGAGGGCAGAACAAAGACATCCATCATATTGATGAAATCGTATGACTGTTCCTGATGGCCAGAAAAAATGACTGTTCGGCCTAAGCCCATCCGATTTGCCTCGGCTTCGAGCTCCACACGCAAAGGCCCATCGCCGACAAAAATTAGTACCACATTCGGGTGGAATTGAGACAGTATTCGAAAGGCCTCAAGCAATACGGCATGCCCCTTCACTGGAGCTAGCCGTCCCACCGTTCCAATCAATATGGCTTTGCCATCAACACCCCACTCCTTACGCTTATCCGCTCTCTGGGTCGTGACGCGAACTGCTTCTAAATCGATCCCGTTGTGTATGCACACCAGTCGGCCTTGGCCGTAGAGCCGACCTAGAGCCTGCTCAATCTCCGAGGAGACAGCAATGACCTTATCCACCAGCCGACGAGTGACGAATCTGTCCGCAATCATGTATGCGGACATCTTCACATTCCTCAATCCCTGGAAGGGCTCCGGCATGCCGTGAACAACTCTGACTACATGCGGAACCCCCGTGTAACGGGCGACAATGGAGCCAAGAATCGAATCCTTGTACTTATGGGTATGCACCACGTCAGGCCGAAACTGGCGAAACACCCTTGCAAGCCCAGAGGCAAGAGCTACGGGGCCATGTTGACTCTCAGGAATGACTGCTAGGGAGAGAGGTAGCTTCCGCAATTCATCCGCCAACCGCCCCTCATTGAATAACACCACTGACCATTCGAAGCCGTGCAATCGAACCAGGTGAGTCATGAGCGCAAGCAGGTGAACTTCGGCCCCTGCCCACAAGTCGCCCATCGCGACATGACAAATCTTCACGACCAAATCCCACAGTGGGTGCTACTCAACAGAAAAGACTCTCCAACTCGCCCACTCGCTATCTTCTACAGGGCTGCGGTCCTACACGATGCAGCCACAGCCGGACGGTACGGCTATCCTTCCGATTTCAGACACTGATCATACAGCGACTGATAGGACGACACCATGCTTCGCAGACTGAATAGCCCCTCCGCGCGACGTTTGCCTCTCTCTGCAAACTCGGCGGACTGCTGTGTGTTAGTCAACGACACGATCAACTTGTCCCCCAACGCCTGACTATCACGTGGGGGAACAAGAAATCCCGTTTCCTCATTTATCACAAGTTCAGGATTTCCTCCGACCTGCGTCGCGACCACCGGTTTTCCGGCGATCATGGCCTCAAGGATTGCCATTGAAAGTCCTTCCGAAAGGGAGGGCAACACGAACAGATCAAGCATGGCCAGGATTCTTGGAATATCCTGCCTTAGGCCAAGAAAGTGGACCCGCTCATCCACACCGAGTCGACATGCTTGCGCCTTCAATTCACTTTCCAGCTGCCCCCTCCCGGCAAACACAAATGATGTGTTGGGGCATGTCTTTAGAACTGCAGGAATTGCCTCGATGAGGTACTGGTGCCCTTTCACCGGATACAGATTGCCTACTACCCCCACAATCTGATGGTCCTCAGGCAGCCCCAACTCCTTCCGGCACTCAACCACCTCAGCAGGAGTGCACTGGGGCAGCACATCCACGCCGTTATAGAGGACCTTCACACGACTCGTGGGAATCCCCACTTTTCCAACAATAAATTGTTTGAGATCCTCCGACACAGCCACCATGGTCGCCCTTCGGCTCACCCATCTATACGCAAGCCGTCGCCGAAGCCTTTCCCAATAATAGTTCTTGCCGTGGACGGTGGCGACAAGAGGAATACCCGATAACGCTGCGACACACGCCCCCTGCACATTCGCATCAAATTCATGCGCGTGAATCACATCCACCTGTTCCTGTCGCAAGAGTCGCTTGAATTGAATTGCCCACCGCCAATCGGTCATACCCTGGGTCGGAAGAACGAACGTACGAATTCCACAGCTTTCACTCCGTTCCTTGAGCCATCCGGGACGGAACAAGCACAGAATAGCCCGATATCTACGAGGGTCCAACGACGCCGCCAAATTGCTAATGACGCGTTCCGCACCACCGGGCCCGCTACTGGTCGAGAGGAACAGAATGGTTCGAATCATACTGTTCACTGCCAATTGGCACAACTCTGCGTCGTGCATGTAGGAAGAAAGCCTCTCCCATTTTCAGAGAGAACCTGACGCAGTAGCATTAGCGGGAGAACCTCACGGTTTTAGGAGAGCGCTCAAGAGACGCGTTTGATGCTAGGGAGGAAGACAAACTCTTATCAGATCTTGTCACCGAATAAGCCTGGGTAGTGTTTCGAAGGGCTACCGCCAAACCCATCAATATCCAAAAGGTCGGATAGTAGAGGGTAGAAATAAACGCACTCGTCGTAAGATAGCCTATCATGCCTCCCAGAATGGCATTGCCGAACAAGGCTGCCTGGACAAATTCAGGATCGTTTGCCGGTTCACTTTCCAGCCTTTTCCCTATCTTTGGCAGCCGAAGTGGGACAAGCTGACGCACTCTTGTGTCTCTATAGTTCAGAACAATCATTGTGCCGAAAATGATTATTCCAACAAGGCCGAGTTCTGGCATCAACGTAAAATACAAAGAATGGGCCTGTCGGCCGGCCAAGGATTTGGTTTGCCAGGTGCGCCCTCCCATGTACTCACCGATTGTCCAAGGAAAGTTTCCCTGACCGATTCCCAAAATGGGATTAGCAGTAAATATTTCCCACCCTATGCCCCAGGTGAACATTCGTTGCCCTGCCGTGCCGGTTTCCATGGTGCTGTCATCAGTAATGGAGCTAATGCGATCCCAATACTCCTGAGGTGCAGTGATGAGCACCAGGCCAACCAGGCACACGCCTAAGAGCAGTGACAAGATTTTCCTTGGTGAGTACAACCAACAATAAGTTCCCACCGCCAGCAATCCCAGAAATGCGCCTCGCGAAGACGTCGCGACCACGGACATAACAAAAAGGCCCAATAACGCCATATAGAGCAACTTCGAGCGCTGGGTTGTTGCCGCCTGGTACATGAAGAATGCGACAGGGACCGCCACATTCATTTCCATACCAAAATCATTTTCATCTCCAAGCCACCCACCAACTCCTTGCCCATGATGCAATATTCCATTTACGCCAAGAACCGCGTGAACAGCCAGCCACACTAAGATGACCGTCTGCATTCGACCGGTTGTATTCACAAAGGTGACGATTCCTAAATAGAGAAAGAAGTATAACGTCATCTCCTTTAAAGTCATAAACGCCCAAAAATTGTTGTTCGCGAATGGCACCCACATTGCCATAAATGCGAGCAATCCTATCCAAAGTTTTGTTTGTAGATTGGCAAAAGTGGTTTTTCCGGAGGCCAAGACCGCAATGAAAATGGAGGCGTCCAACAGGCTCGGGATTGGAACCACTTTGAGGGGAGGAAAAATATCCTGTGGCCGCCCAAATTCAAACAGCATCGCAAGCATAACGAGGTAGAACCCGATCTTGGGCTCGTTGGGTGCTGCCGCTTGTCGACCTGCAGACTTAATTCCGAACTCACCTGCCGTCATGTGCTTGATGATTCGCCTCTCTGAATGAAGGAACCGCTCATCCGAGCGCTACATGATACGGCTTGGCTGATTTCCTCAACGCCACAATCATATTGGTTCGAAGGTTACGGAACGGCTGGGTCATGAGCAACCGAATCCACAGCAACTCTAAGGCAGCGAGCGGAGGAAACATGGCAAAGATGGCGTCGGTTGGAATCAAATCAAGCTGAAGCACCTCAAAGCCATTGGCTTGAGCCAGCGCCTTCACTTGAGCTTCCGTATTCGCCTTGTAGTGCGTGGGAAAGACATCGTGCTCCTGACGTCCCTCCAACAGATAGATGAGCTTACCTTTGAGCCATTCGGGTACAATCTTTGACAGGATGACACCGTAGCCATAGGCGTTTGGCGTATGAAACAGGAACACACCGTTAGGCTTAAGAATACGGCTGATTTCCCTGAACTGCTCGTCCGGATGATCGAGGTGCTCAACCACCATATTGGCGGTCACCAGATCAAACGCCCCATTCCGAAACGGCAACTTGGTCACATCGCCACGCAGCTTTTTGGAAATGTTCCGGTGCGCCTTTAGCGAAGGCAGGTCATAGTCGATTCCAAATATGGCTTTACATGTCTTCACTAACTGACGCTCTTCATTCGCCCTCCAACTGGGAAGAACTGCGTGCCCGCAGCCAATCTCCACCCATTCGACCGACGGCGTCACATAGCGCTTCAGCGCCTCCTCATACCAATATTGAGAGTAGCGGAGGGACGGCGCGATAGCACCTCGTAGTGTCCAATAAATGTTGAACAGCCTCGTTCGCAAGCTCATATCGATGCCGAACCTCCCTTAACCATGACTATCCGCAAATTCTTCCGCACCGCATCAGTCAAGTCTATTGTTGGCGACTACTGGCCGGCAGCATGCGGCTGACGAGCACATCACAGGCCTGCTTGATCATCGCGAAACACACCTGAAAGTCTTCGAGGGTACCGCTATATGGATCAGCCACTTCCAAAACTGACTGATCGTAAAATTGACGCAGCAGAAATACTTTTCCCTTCGCCTGTGGATACAACTTCACCAGACGATTGCGCTGCCGCCACTCCATAACCAGTATCATGTCAGCCCGTTCCACCTGATCTTTGTGCAACGGTTGAGTCGCATGCTTGCTGAGCGAAAGCCCTCCTTCCGTCCCAACAACTTGCGCGAGCGGATGTGCGGGCTTTCCCAAAGACGTCTCAAGTCCTGCCGAATAAATGTTGATCGGCAATCCGTGCTTCTCCATCTGGTGTTTGAGATACGCCTCCGCCAAGGGACTCCGGCAAATGTTTCCCTTGCATACAACTAAGATCGCGCGCGCAGGTGTAGGGAATACTTGCTGATTCAACAGCACCTGATAGCGCCAGTGATTCAACACTGCATTCACAGCGTGCTTCATTGAGCGCGCGAGAGTCCGCGCAGAAGCCGACCCGACTTGGGACATTGCAACTCCCTAAGCTAACTTAAGATAACGCATGAGCTCTAACCGACTTGGTCCGAGGTCGCTCAACTGCTCCATTTCGTAAAACATATCTCGCTCGAAAAGCCGGCAAAACGACAGCATTGCCTGGAATCGCGACGGTGCACCTGGGGGAAGGTTGAGTACCCGATCACTTTTCCGCATTCGCATCACCAACTGATCCAAGTCTCCCAACAACCATCGCGACTTCACCCCAATCCGATATCCGTCTGCTGGCAATACCTCTGCTTTCCCCATTGCCATGTTGAGGAGGCGAAGAGGAAAATTCACCCCTGCATCAATGGCTAGTTGTAAAGAACCCCAAAATCTCCCGTTAATTTCCATCAACAGTGGACGGTGGCGGGCTGCATCGACTTTGAACTCTACCATCGCTACGCCATGCCAATTGACGCGTTGCAATAGGGTCAGCGTAGCGTCAACCATGGCTTTGGGCAAGGCAATACTCTCACGCAACACACTCACCCCTCCGGAGGGTGGCCGTTCTCGCAATCGCCTATGTGCAAACATCCCTAGCGGCAGGCCTTGGTTCATCAGGACAAACAACCCTTGCCCCTCACCGACCACACGTCGCTGGATCAATGAAGGTTGACGCAGGTATGGCCTCTCATTGTACAGACGCATGAGCGCATCCCGAGACTCGGCATAACACACACTCGTCTTCTTCCACTGCTGCCCTTCCTTCACAAGAGAGCAACCAGGCTTTACAACGACCGGAAACTCGCAGACCTTCTCGATGACCGAATCAAGTTGCCCGTCAGGAACAAAGAGGGTCTCGGGAATGGCCACTCCTTGGGCCACGGCCTGCTGCATCAGACGATACTTGTCTGAAATTTCAGAAAACGTCTCGGCGTCCGGGGTGGGGATGTGTGTATATCCGGCGAAGCGGGTCTTCTCCGGCCCTATCACATGCATGGCGATATCGGACACAGGAAACAATGCATCCACACGCTGTTTCCGAACGACGTCCAGCAGGGCATTCACGAACCCCTGCGGATCTTGATAGGGGGATGGATAGGAAACACTCTCGCGACAGTAACGCGATGCACTCGCAAGGGACCGTTGAGTCTCTGCCCCTACAATGACCTCAATTGCCTCACGACCAAGAGCTCTCGTTACTGCAAGCGCCGCGCGCTCGTTCCCATCCGTTACCAACACTCTCACGTGCGCTCCCACCTCACAATCGCATGGCTCAAGTTTCTGGCCTACATCCTACTTTGTTCGAGACAGCAATCCGCAGAGCCGAAGCGAGAACAAAGGAATCGAATATGTTACATCATTGTGAATTCCGACTCGACGAAGTGCGAAGCGGTTCCTTGGATGTGTTCCCTCGACTCCCATTTGCACGGACACGGCTGCTTCATAGCCGTGCGCTTTGGCCTGAGCTTGGATAGCCACATCGCTATTCCCGTTGGGGTAACAAAAGACTGGGACATAGTCGATTCCTGCCCGTTGAAGCACACACTCGGACTGTTCCAATTCCTGCGAGACCTCCGATGGTGAAATCGTCGTCATAATGCGATGCGAGCAGGAGTGGGATCCGAAAGAGATGCCGCCCTGAGACATTTCGCGCACCTCCTCCCAATTGACCACCACCCGATCGACGGGAACCGACACTCCCAGTTCAACTGCCAATGCGGCAATGAGCATCTCGATTTGATCCTTCGGCAACTCCTTGCACCAATCGATCAACTGATCCGTAGCTCGCTCGTCGTTCACCAACGCTTTCACCAGAGATTCGCCAGCGACACCAAACAAATTCAGCAGTACACGTTCGATCTGTTGGACATGTTTAATGCCCTGCTCGGCGCTCCGAGCAGACCGCAGAAGATGCGCAATTCGATCCGGCCAGAACCACTGATTGGTGCTCACATAGTCCGTAGGCAGAAAGATCGTTGCCGGCAGCCCCAGTCGCTTCAAGACCGGGTACGCATGCCGATAATTGTCTAACCAGCCGTCATCAAACGTGACGACACAATACCGTGCCTGTTTATCCCACTTCCCTGTCTGCCAGAGGTCAAGAAGCTGGCGAAACGATAGTACGGTGAAGGTCTCTCGCACAAATGCCATCTGCTGTGCGAATACGGTATCCAACACATACATGCCAGGCTGTACAGCCTGGCAGGCGACCTCCTCGCGCGTCAGCACCCGATGATACATCAGTATCGCAACCTTGCCGCGAAGTCGGAACTGGTGCAACGAGCACGCGTGGGCCGCCCATGCAATGGACGTTCGAGTTGCCGACTTTAGACGGGAAATCGAGCTACCCATGTCAGCCTCAGGCTTCCTCGCTCAAAACAAGGTGTAGATGAATGGTGCAACGGCGGATCCCTGCGTAAGAACAATAAGACTCCCCAACAACACCAGCATCACGATGATGGGGAGCAACCAGAACTTTTTTCGTTCCTTCATGAATGCCCACAATTCCGCCAGAAAATCACCCATGCTCGCCCTCCAATCGCTAAAATTGCCTGGTCATATGAGTGCGCGGCCTCGCCTGCCTGACCACTCGATAACTCTCGGCATCCTGCCTCAGCGCTCTGCTCATGGAGTCCCACCCGAACATGCGCATGACGACGCCCATGGGAGTGATGAGCCCAAAGTACAGCACGCCGAGAATGATCCTGGTATTGATCCAGCCCATCACATGGCCAATCTTCATCCAAATCTTAAAGATCGGCGCGAGAATCGTCGGGGCCGCCAATCCCAACAGAATGAGCGGAACGCCTGGGAGAACGGCCCAGAGACGAAAGGCCTCACCATGCCGAATCATGGGCCAAATGCCGATCAGGCAGAGTATGCCGCCCACCATCAACCCGAAATTCCGTAATTCCCTCTTTTCAGCCATCTGTTCCATTCTTGTCCCCCTAATCAATGCCCGTCACACGGCCTCTTCCTTCGACGTCCTTAGAGTTTCAGCCGACACCACTCCCCGCCTGCCCACATTACCGTTTCGATGGTTCCCACCGAAATACTCGATCCCCTCTGAAATAGCGCATCCACGCATCGAGGATCGATAGATTGACTAACACAAAAAACGACGGCAGTCTGAACACACTACTCTGGGGCATCCAATGAAAGACCGCATAGGCGCTGGCTGCAGCATAGAACAGCACCTGCCCAAGAAGTACAGCTCGGTACAGGGGGAACTGCGTCGCCAGCACTAGGTTGGATATGAGTGCTCCGATCATGGCAAATGGCACCAACCACCGACACAGTTTGTGACTGAACAACTGCCAAGCAAATATTCCATAGCGAAAGGGATTCAACATCGGCAGACTGCGCATCAATACCGCAATCCCTCGCAATACCGTTCTGACTTTCCGCTGATATTCCCTCTTCTCATCCGAGAGATTTTTGTAGTACCCGGCGCTATTGGGGTCTGACACGCCCCGCAGCCCCGCCTTCATTGAATTCAGCAGTGTATTGAAGTCGCTTTGGAGATCATCAGCCCAGGGACTACACACGCTTCTGCGCGCAGCGAAAAACGACCCACTCAGTCCGACCAAGGTATTCACTTTCGTTTCCAATTGACGAAGCAGCATCTCGTACTTAACGTACGCGCCCTCCCCGCTCAGGTTGCCCTGCGCATCGACGAATCGATCTACGCTGCTGACGCAGCCTACCGTTGGGTCGTTAAATGCCTTCACAATGTTAGCGATACCATCAGGGGATAATGTGGTGGCTACATCGGAAAACACCAGGATATCCCCACTTGTTTGCCCGACCGCCAGCTTCTGAGCGGCTTCTTTGCCACGGCGCTCGGCCGCGCGTATGAGTCGAACACCGGAGGATTCATACGAACGCACAATCTCGTCGGTGCGGTCGGCAGAGCAATCGGACGCCACCACGATTTCGAGGCACTCGCGGGGATACTGCTGTCGCAAGCTGTTCTCAATCTTCTCCTTGATACGTGGTTCTTCGTTGTAGGCCGTAATGATGAATGACACCATGGGCTGGATGTTCCCGGCCACGACAGGGCGGTTTCGAAACACGGATAAGGCCAGTAATATGAGCAGATACCCAGCGTATGCATAAAAAATGAATATGAGCGACCCCCAGAATATCCACTCAGCAACCCACATTGATCACAGTCTCCCCTGTCCTACCCTCGACAGCTCACCCTGTGCGCGCCCCTCTAACTCATGTCATCAATTGGACTTTGTCAATCCAGATCCGCACAGCCGCGAACCGCCGGTTACTGCCCTGTCGCCTATCATTTGATCTCGCAGAACGCCAGTGACGATGGAACAGATTCTCTTCAGGTCTTCATCAGAGACCAATTCATGTGTCGGCAACGTGACAAGTCGCTCCGCAATCGTGACCGAATGCGGAACTGGCTCAGCAGAGAGCAACTCCGACAACTCGGCAACCTGAGAGATCGCTGTTGGATACATGGCGCTGACGCCAAGTCCTTGCTCACGGGATAGGCGGCACAAAGCATCCTTGTCTTGCCTTGAACGCATCAGGAGCGGAAAACGCAGGTAGACGGAGCGACCGCCTTCAGAAGGTTGAATCGTATGCCCTGGGGCATCACCCAGCAATCGACGCATCTGCGCTGAGTGGGCCACTCGGCTTGTCGTGGAACGACTCAACCGTTCCTTCCATCGCCCCAACAATCCGGCACGGACTGCATCCATACGGGCCATCGGAAAATCAGCATAAAATTTGGTCTCCCCCAGCCCGAGAAACGGCAGCCCAGCGGGGATCCAATAGCGTGAAGGGTCGATCAATACCTGGGTTAACGCAACCTCCAACCAATTCCTCAGCATATCCGCAATCGACATATCGGGAAGGCCGGTATACTCTCGGGCAAGCGCTTCACCGATTCGATCATCGTTTGTCAGGATGGCTCCTCCCGATCCGCACGTAATGTTTTTCCCTCTTCCAAAACTGAGGAACCCCACATCACCAATGGCCCCACAGGGGCGCTCTTCGAAACTCCCTCCGAATGCCTGAGCGACGTCCTCTACCACAAATACGCCTCGAGGGCGACACAGCTCAACGACTCTCGGGACATCGACTCCGATTCCAAGTAGGTGGGTCGCTAAGACACACAATGCGTCCTCGCCTGCGATCTCCGCGAGTTGGCAGAAATCCGGGTTGAACGTATGCGGATCCACGTCGCATAGCCGGACCGACAATCCCGCACGGACAACAGCAGAAGGAACCGAAAAACAGGTATAACCCGGCGTCACAACCGTTCGGCGCCCGGACAAGCTATGCAATGCACGGAGGATAATCGTCAGCGCAGTCTTCCCAGACGACACAAACCACACATGCTTGACTCCAAAATGACGACGAAAGTCCGCGTTCAGTGTATCGAGCGCGGCGCTCGGACGCACAAGCCCGACCAACCCTTGAAGAAGATCACGCCACTCGATCGGAGCTGCCGTGGGCGGGAGTGTACGTTGAGCCTTCATGGAAGATGTTTCACAATGTGCGGACCAAGGAGATTGGCGACAGGCACAGGCAAGGTCTGCCACAGACGAATCGCCAACGCGTATTTTGGATTTTGAGGGTTGAGCTGAGGAACATCTCGTCCATCCTTCATCCAGTAATACCAATAAAGTTGGTGAGGCTGTGCCCCCCATTGTGCTTTAAATTTGTACGTTCCGCTATCAGGACTCGAACGTCCGAAGTCAAACACCTGGAATCCTTGCTGACAGGCATATTCCAATACCTTCCCATACAGCAACATGTTGGGGGAAAGCTTATTAAAGCGCTTGTCCGATGCCGCCCAGGGAATCTCCAGAGAAGATCGGAATCCATACAGGAATCCTGCAGCAACCGGTGTGTCTTGATGCGACACGATACAGATATGGGCATCTTTGGGAAACACCTCAAGGATCTTGCCGAAGAAACGTTTGGCATACACCGGCGTCCCCAGATCACGCATGCAGCGCGAAAACACGGCATAAAACTCGTCAAGACATTCAACTCCGCCGACCCGTGCTACCATCCCCTCTTTTTGCGCACGTCGAACCTGGCTGCGCAATTTCGAGGGAAAGCCCTTCAGCAGATCTTCGTACGAAGGGGGCAGGGGAAGACGCATCGAGACTTTTCGTTCTGTCGAAACCCACGACGTCGCCAGGGGGGCTTCATGTCTCAGTTCGATATGCTGTGCGTCGAGGACTTTCGCCTGTTCAATCGCACCAGCTTCTAACAATCGACACCCTTCGGCAGAGTCAGCAATCATGCCCCCATAGTTCACAAACGGAAGAGACACGAGAAACCGGCCGAAGCCACGACTCGCGAGAAACACCAGCGGCACAAGCCCACAGAGCGCTCCATTTTCTCCCCGCACCGTCAGATAACAGGTGGGGTGGCCGAAGGCTTCTTCGATCACTCGCCTCCAGCCTGACAGATGATAACCTGAGGCCTCGAATGACTTCAGGACGTACTGATCCCATGCCAGAACCTCAGCCTCGCTTCGTCCTAGAGTTGATACCATTAGCCCGCTCATCCGCACTTCTCTATAGCATTCATTTCGTACCGTGAGCCGCATCGAGCACAGTCGCCAATTCCCTCGTCAATGATCGATATTCGAATTGATTCACGCGTGCTGGATCGGGTGGAACGAGCCTCTGCCGCCCCGCGGCCAGATCACTCAAGAGGCGTTTGATTTGGTCAATTTGATTCGGCGTACTGATCCCCAACGCATGACGCGCAACGAGATTGGCCGTTGCCCCTTCTCCCCCGATCAGCAACAGCGGTCGACCCGTCGCAACATATTCGTAAATTTTTGCTGGCACTTGCAGAGGCGAGTCCGGCTGAAGAACAAGCAACACGCTGGATCGTTGCATCTCCCGGAGGCATGCGCTGTGTGAAACCGGAGGCTGGCGCCTAAGTAAGCCTTGCTTCTCCAGTAAGACTGCGTAGTGCTCGCACTCTTGATCAGTAGTATCCCACCCACCGACAAATCGTAGCCGAATCGTCTCTGCTTTTAGATTGCCGGCCTGGAACAGCTCCCACATGGCCTGCAGCAGCACACGCGGCGTTCTCTTCCCGTAGACGGTCCCGAAATGACACAATTCATATCCGTTCGATGTTAATCCGATAGCCAAGGATGTCTCAGGTGCGTCCTTCAAGCTCATCACATCTCGATTAAACCCATTGGGAATCCACGTGCAACGACCTCGGATTTCACCATACTCTTCAACTAGCCGTACGCGTAACTCTTCGGTATTGGCGATCACGTGAACGGCTGCCCGGCACAACCGAGCTTCCGCTGCCCGCGACTTCCTTGTTAAGATTTTCGACCCGAAGGAGTAATAGGGATTGCAATTCCAAGGATCTCGGTAATCCAACACCAAGGGACAGTGAAAGTAGTTCGCCAGTGCATGACCCACGAAAAAATTTGTCCAGGGACCGCCGGTTGCCAACACGACATCCGGATATTCTGATTTACTGACGGCTTTCAGCTTTCTCACCGCTGGGGAATACCAGCCACATTGCCGGTCTGGGAATGCAAACGCCCAATCCAGAATAAAATCCTTGAGCGTGGAGTGGGATACGGTGACTACGGGCGATGACGGGACAACCGGATCATGCCTGCTTTCATTGGGCAAGCGTGGTTGTCGTATGATGCCACGCAGCACATCACGGCACCGTAATAGCTGCTGAAGTCTGTCCCGATAGGGAACTCGAGTCACTTCGATACTGGCCGGCACACGCTCCCCCAGCTTCTGATCTACTTGATGGTGTGGGTAGACACACTCAGGTGTCGTGGTCAGCACATGCGGATGCCATCCGGATTCCATCAGATTGCAACTAAAGCCAAGCGGACGCATTGCCCCGCTGGCCGCGACCGGTGGGAAGTAGTAGGCGACAATGAGGACTCGCTTCACAAATTCACCACGCATCTATGAGAGACCGGGTCATTGCTTATGCAGTGCGACGACTTACACTGAGTGCAACCAAGCACTTTCAGAGGCTGACTTCCGGAAGTTGTCGCCCCCGAGCGAACGCTGACCAAGCGAGATGGCGGCTCGAGCCGACACCTTGAGCGAACCAAGCGAAACCGGTCATGACGAGGCGAACTTCACCCGGGCAATGTCGCCAGTCACAGCAATTCCACCGCCAATTGACGTAAGGCAGACGCTAGGCCACGTGAACGTGTTCTTGCCTGAGAATATCGGATAGCAATTCAAATTCAGCGATGTGAAAAAGCCGATTGGCAAAGTCCGCCTCACCTTTGCGATGACGCTCCAAGTCGGCCAGAATGACCTTGGCGTTATAGATGCCCCTTTCACGAACAGTCTGGCTCGCCAAGACGTCACGAAGTGGCTCGTACAGGTCGTGTGCGAACCACTTCTTGCTCGCTGTGGGAAACCCCATCTTGTCCACTCGTCCTCGGACCGACTCCGGCATCCGCCCTCTCATGCCTTCGCGAAGCACATACTTATTCCATGGCCCACGCACTTTCCATTCGTCTGGCAGCCCACACACAAATGAGACCAACCGATAGTCCAGAAAGGGAAGCCGCGCTTCGACGGAATGTGCCATGGAGTTTCGGTCTTCAATCCTGAGATAGAGAGGCAGCGGAGCGGACACAATCGACTGTTTCAACGCATGGGAAAGTGTCGCCACCGGGGTCGCGGCTGCTCCGCTCCCGGCATAACTGAGCAGTTCATGGGAATACCACCGATTCTCGCGAAGCCTTGCCTGGCGACGTGCCTGCGCCCAATTTCGATAGGCATGAACCTTGTGCAGTTTCCACGAGACACATCGAACAACAGCTTCTTTAAATCGCTGCGACGCACTCCCGCCATGAGCCTGACTGTATTCAGTGATGGCCCGCCACGCATCTCCCACTCGGCCCCGCTGGATGAGTGAAACCCAATAATCCTGGAAATAACTCGAATACCCAGCGATGGTTTCATCGGCCCCTTGGCCATTCAACACCACACGAATGCCATGCGATGCGGCCAAGCGCATCAACTGATACCCCACGACAGCCGTCATCGTATGAACCGGTTCGTCCTGGAACCAGAGCAATTTCTGCAGATCACTCCACAGTTCTGACGGGCTAGTCTCAAGTTGTCGGAGTTGCGCGTGTGTCTGGGCAAGCGTGTCGGCAATATACCGGGATTCATCAAACTCTTTGGCCATATAGCAGAACGCCTGGAGAGCCTCACGCGATCTCGCGCCCCCTTCACCTTGCTGACGGGCGGCAGCGCAAATGATGGCCGTCGAATCCAACCCCCCGGATAAACACACACCGACCGGCACATCACTTCTCATCCGAATGCGCACCGAATCCTCAAACAGGTCTGCGAATGTATCCGCCGGATTCTCAACGATCGTTGGAGATAGACTCTCAAGGGACCAGAACAGCCATTGCTGCCATGTACCATCCAGACCGACTTCAAACCCACTGCCTGGGGGGATCTCTTCGATCCCCTCATAAAACGTTTCGGCCTGACTGTCGAGCCGCCCTTCAAGCAGAAAAGCAGCGGCGGTCTTCCAATTGATGCCGGTTCTCAGGTAACCGGACGCCCGTAACGCCTTAATTTCTGACGCAAACTGTACCACTCCGTCTACGCGGCTCACATACAGCGGCTTCACGCCGAATCGGTCACGAGATCCGAACAGGCACCGTCGACGGCGATCGTAAATGACAAATGCCCACATGCCGTTCAGCTTCGCGAGACACTCTCGGCCCCACTCACGATAGGCAGCCAGCAGGACCTCACTATCACCGCTCGATCGGAACTCATACCCCAGTGTGATCAGTTCCGCTCGTAATTCCACATAGTTAAAAATTTCTCCATTAAACACGAGCACATACTGCTGGTCGGCAGTGACCATCGGTTGATGACCGGCCTCGGACAAATCCAAAATCGAAAGCCGGCGAAAGCCCATACCGACAGAAGCATCTAAGTAGATACCGCTGTCATCTGGACCTCTATGAAACAAGCTGTCGGCCATTCGCTCGACGGCCGACCGCTCTATCATTCGTCCGTTCAACCCTATGGTAACTGCAATCCCGCACATCGACGCTAGCCAGTCCCTTCGTGTGTCTTAGCTCGTACTCGCTCCGCTACAGGTTACTTTACGACTACTTGGCGGAAATACTCAGTGGCTTTCCTGATGCCATCCTCCAACTCCACTTTCGGTTCCCAGCCCAGGAGTGTCTTGGCTCGTGTAATGTCAGGACGCCGCACCTTCGGATCATCGGCTGGCAACGGCCGCTCTTCAATGACACTCTTGGATCCGGTCAATTTAAGGATAATCTCCGCAATCCCGCGGACAGTGAGTTCTCGCGGATTGCCGATATTCACTGGATCGTGAATGCTGTCAAGAATCGCATCCGGCTTCTGGGTGAGAAACTTCGTCCGATCAGTGCGTTCCGCAACGGACTTGTCGGACTTCACGTGCAGTAGCGCCACGATACCACGAACCAAGTCGTCGACATAGCAAAAGCTTCGTGTTTGAGACCCATCACCGAACACCGTCAACGGCTTACCCTGTAATGCCTGCACAATGAAATTAGAGACGACACGACCATCTTTCGGTCTCATTCTTGGACCGTACGTATTAAAAATCCGAACAATTCTCGTATCGACCCCATGGTACCGATGGTATGCCATGGTCATCGCCTCTGCGAAACGCTTGGCCTCGTCGTAGACCCCTCGGGCGCCGATAGGATTGACATTCCCCCAGTAGGTCTCCGGCTGAGGATTGAGCAGCGGATCGCCGTAAACTTCGGACGTGCTTGCCAGTAAGAACCGTGCCCCTTTGGCCTTCGCTAACCCCAACGCTTTATGCGTCCCCAGCGCCCCCACTTTCAGCGTTGCGATCGGCATTTCAAGATAGTCTTGCGGGCTGGCTGGAGAAGCAAAGTGCATGACCGCATCCAACTGGCCGTCGACATGCAGATAATCGCACACGTTGTATTTCACGAAGCTGAATTTCGGATTGCCGATGAGATGCGCAATGTTTTCGGCTCGCCCTGTGATCAAATTGTCCAACGCAATGACCTCATGACCTTGTCCAATCAAGAGATCGGACAAGTGACTACCCAGAAATCCTGCCCCGCCTGTGATCAAAATTCGCATGAATCGCTTCCTCCTTCGTCGTTACCGTCCCGGTATTAGTCGAGTTCAAACTCCTTTTTCCAATCCGAATCGCCCTCAAGCGGTTTCTGCTCGGTCTTGAGCAAGACACAATTCTCAAGCACGAGGACATCCATCTCAGTTCGCATGAAACATCGATAAGCATCCTCCGGAGTACTCACAATCGGCTCTCCACGCACATTAAATGAGGTGTTTACCAGCACGGCGTCTCCCGTCTTAGCCTCGAACGCCTTGAGCAAGGCGTAGTAACGTGGATTGGTCTCTTGGTGGACAGTTTGAACTCGCGCAGAATAGTCGAGGTGCGTGACGGCGGGAATGTCCGACCTTGGCACATTGAGCAACTCGATGCCCCAAAGCCCTTCCGGCTTGGCTCCCGCCGCAAGCCGGCGCTTCTCGACCACAGGAGCAACAATCAGCATATACGGACTGTCCGCATTCAGAGCAAAATAATCGGATACACGCTCTCGCAACACAGAGGGGGCGAACGGCCGAAATGATTCACGATACTTAATCTTAAGGTTCATCACCGACTGCATGTCCCTGTTGCGGGCATCTCCCAAAATACTACGCCCGCCCAATGCCCGAGGACCAAACTCCATACGGCCTTGTAACCACCCAACCACCTTTCCTGCCGCCAGTTCATCGGCCACGCGAGTGTACAAATGGCTCTCATCCAGCCTGACATAAGGTGCATTCACCGTCTTGAGGTAGGCTTCGATTTCTTCATTGGTGTGGGAGGGGCCCAAATACGACCCTTTAATGCCATCTTGTCCATTCGACACCTTTCGAGGCTTCTGTTCGTACTGATACCAGGTCGTCAATGCCGCACCCATGGCACCGCCAGCATCCCCAGCGGCCGGTTGAATCCATACTCCCTTGAACGGCCCCTCTCGAAGAATGCGTCCGTTGCCCACGCAATTGAGCGCAACCCCCCCAGCCATACACATGTAGTCGACACCCGTCTCTCGATGCAGCGTTCGCGAGAGGCGTAGCATGACTTCCTCCGTAACTTCCTGAACTGACCGAGCCAAGTCCATCTCCCGCTGTGTCAGCTTCGATTCCGGCTTCCGAGGCGGTCCTCCGAAGACCTCATCGAATTTATTCCCTGTCATGGTGAGACCGGTGCAATAGTTGAAATAGTCCATGTTGAGACGGAAGGTACCGTCCGGCTTCAGATCGAGCAAGTGCTCGTAGATGGCCTTCACATACTTCGGTTCCCCATAAGGAGCCAGTCCCATCACTTTGTACTCTCCGGAGTTCACTTTAAAACCGGTGTAATACGTGAACGCGGAGTACAACAGCCCAATGGAATGGGGAAACGGAATTTCCCAGAGGGGAGCAAGCGTGCCTCCCTCCCCCAGCCATGCTGACGTGGTGGCCCACTCTCCCACTCCGTCCATGCATAACACGACAGCCTTTTCATACGGTGAAGGAAAGAAGGCTGACGCTGCGTGAGATTCGTGATGTTCGGAAAACAATATTTGAGGAAGTGCACTTTTGGCCAGCCCCGGAGCATGGACCAGAAACTCTGTTTGCAGCAGACTCTTCAGCAGCAACTTCTCTTTTAACCATACGGGCATGGCAGCCAGAAAGGACTGAATACCACGGGGCGCAAAGGCGAGATACGTTTCTAAGAGTCGCTCAAACTTCACTAAGGGTTTGTCGTAAAAAACCAGATGCTGCACATCATTGAGAGTAATACCACCTTCTTTCAAACAATATTCGACGGCTTTGTGAGGAAACCCTGGATCATGTTTCTTTCGCGTGAAGCGCTCCTCTTGAGCGGCGGCGATGATCTCCCCGTCACGCACCAGACATGCTGCGCTGTCATGGTAATACGCCGAAATGCCAAGAATATTCATGCCTACCCTCTTAGATGGGAAGTAACTATTGGAGACTACTCTTGATCAGCCTTGCCATCACGCCACACCGCATGGTCGTAACGGGCATGAACGGTAGTGCCCTGCACAGAAAGGCTCGCCGCTGTCGATGATTCAGCGCCCTTCGGAACATTGATTGATAAGGTCAAGGTATCGATTGGCAATCACTTCCCAGTTGTATTCACGATAGGCCCATTCCTTCCCCCGTTCAGCAAGAGAACACCGAAACACCTCATCAGAGTGTACCTTAATCAAGCCGGAAGCCAAGGCAATAGGGTCATCAGGTGGAACCAACACTCCGGTCACACCGTCTTGAACAATCTCTGGCACTCCATCAACCTGACTCGCGACAACGGTTTTTCCACAGGCCATCGCCTCGGCAATCACGAGCGGCATGCCTTCCGCACGCGATGCGAGCACGAACCCCAGGCAGGACTTCATCAGCGCGAGCACTTGCCTCTGCGATTGATTGCCCAAGAACGTGACCTGACCGGACACCCCTTGATCCCGTGATTGACGTTCTAATGTTTCACGTTCCGGCCCGTCGCCGGCCACAACCAAGTAGAGCCGCACGCCTCTACGCTTAGCCTCCTGCAGTGAGGCGATGACGACGTCGATGCCCTTTCGATGGATCAAATGCCCCGCTGTCAAAAAAAAGGTCGGCGGGAGATCACTCTCCACTTCCACTTGCTCCACCGATTCGATCACATCTAGCGGAGCACCATTCGGCAACAACTGCCTGCGGCGCAAGTGCACGTGATTCAATACTGATTCGACTTTTGAGAGAAGCGTCCGAGAGACAGCGAAAACGAGATCAGCTTGTTCAAGCAGAAACCGCACTAACCTCTGCTCACGCGGATCCCAAAGAGAGAGATCATGCGCATCGTTTCCTTGATAGGTCACACACAACACGCTACCGTACAGACGTTTCAATATCCCAAAGTAGAACATCGCAGGCAGCGGATATTGGATGACAACTGCATCCACTCGCCGGCGCCATACCAGCCAGATCAACTGCAACAGCGTGAAGGGTAACCAGACGTAGCACATCAGAAATGCGCGCATCGGATGTGTCGACGATACAGGAGACCGAAGATACATCCCGTATACGACAGTTCCATCCATCGTTTCGATCTCACGCAGACAATTTTCACGATCAGCGACGAAAATTGTAATCGCGTGACCCTGTTTGCGAAACTCACTCGTAAGCCGCCGAACGACGGTACTGACCCCACCAGTCAAAGATGGCCGCCAAGGAGTCACCAACATAATGTTCATATCATTCAACGACCTAGATAAGGACCTGGCAGCAGATCTGCCCTACGCCGCATTCAACGGTAGTGACGCCGTGCCCCGGGAGACATAGGACTTCGCGAAGTCCGCATATAATTCAAACCGTAGCGGCCACCGCTTGATCAGCTTGCGAAGCCGGTGGCGCGCCACCGCACCCGAGCATTCTCGCCGTTCCAGATATGCCAACTGCCGCTCCTGTTGATACAGCTGTGCTTCGACCAACTGTTCAATTTCGCAGCCAAAGTTCCGCTCCAGCGCATGTTCAGCCAGAAGAATTTGATAGATCCTGACAAAATCCCCCAGTAGACGCCGCTCACTCGACATGAGACTGCCGGCCCTCCATCGATACAGTCCAAGCGGCTCCGGAAGATAGCCTATTTCGTAGCCCTTAAGCACAACTTGAATCCAATGCAGGTAATCCTGGGCAACCGGGAGCCGCAGATCAAACTTACCCGCACGCTCAAACGCCGACCGTCGCTCCACGACGGTCAGGGTCTGGATATGGGACTGCTGGAGCAGCTGCCGAAGACACGCTCCCTGGGGAACCGCTCTCTGAGTTTCCTGATTGAACTTCCTATGCAGCACCGCATCCTGCTCATCAACGACTGCCACCTCGCTATGAATCAGCCCACAGGCAGGATGCGCGTCAAGATATTCCACCTGCCGCGCCAATTTATCCGGGCTCCACAGATCGTCGGCATCGAGATAGGCGATAAACTCTCCGGAGGCACTTTCTATGGCCCTATTTCGTGCCGCTGATGCACCCTGGTTGGACTGGAAGAGATAGCGAACCGCCGGGCCAAACTCTGCCATGATGGACCGCGTACCATCCGTCGAACCATCATCGACCACAATAACTTCAAAATCGCGATAGGTCTGCGCAAGCGCCGAATCCACGGTGCGTCGAATAAATCGATCGCAGTTGAACGTTGGAATCACAACTGATACGCGAGGCATATGGACACGTATCCAGAAAGCCGACCTATGTAACAGTCCCTGACAACCGAGGTCGCAACGCTGTCAACGTCTTCTCTGTGGCCGTATCCCATGAAAACCACTCGGCTGCAAGCTTCAATGCGCCGCCTCGCAGACGCGCGCGCAGATCGCCGTCGTCCATCAGCTGAAATATCAGACGGGCGATTTCCTGATAATCCTTCGGTTCGCAGGCAAGAACGTTTTCACCATCGACGATAGCCCCATCCATCAGTGGGCCTCGTGTGACAATGATCGGCAAGCCATGCGCGACCATTGAAGCGAACGAACTATTATTCAGCTGCACGCCCTCCAGGAACGGCAACACGCATGCGTCGGAAGCATGGAGCAAAAGAGAGGCGTCCTCTTCTTCCGACTTGAACGCACCCGTCCAGGTGGTCTGTGCATCGACACGCAGATCTCTTGCGAGTGCCTGCATTTCGTCGAAATACGATGCACCGCCCTCAACATCCAATCCAACTTTTCCACCAATGAACAGTAGCCGAGCCTCGCGGCGCCGTGCAGCAACGATTGCGAACGCTTTGAGTAATGTTTCAATCCCTTTGATCGGATAGAGGTATCCAAAAAACGTCACGACAAATTCGCCCGATGTCACTCCGAGCCGCTTCCGCCCTCGCTCACGGGCCGCCCCAGAGTCATTGGAGGCAATGAATAGGTTCGGCGGAGGCGGAATAAGAGCTATTTTGTCTCCAACCGACTCCCACTCCTTGACCAACATGGCCCGATGCCGCTCGCACAATGCGATAACCGTATCGCTGTCGCGAAGCAATGTGCCCGAGCTGTAGGCAACATCCGATGTACCAGCCCATCGAACGATTAATTTCCTAACTGCGCGAGAAAGAGCCCCCATCTTGGAAGGATCCGCTCCGACGAAGGCGCTCTCGTAACGCGTCACGAATGGCATCTTAGGAAAGAGTTTCTTACTGAGGGTGGGGAGAAACGTAACCATGGGGTGAAATTTATACATAAGCCCGATATACATGAGGAATACTGCATCTGGCGCACAATTCTTGAGGAAGGAGCGAACTCGTAGGAAATCAGCCCACCCCCAGCTTTGCATCACTGCATGCACATGGATCTGAGGATCTGCGGTTCCGAGATTGCCGCAGGAGGTCAATACGTGGACCTCGAGACCGCGCGCCACCAGTTGCCGACACAGGTGATAGGTATTTGTGGCCTCCCCGGCATGCATCGGAGGGTATGCGGCAGATATCACCAATACTTTCATGGCATCGGAGCGCTTTTTATCTCAGGCATTGTTAGGAAGATGGTTATGGAGAGACGTTCGCGTTCGTGGAACGCCGAAGCCATGCCTCGTGGATCTCTTCAAAAATATGAGTCAAGTTCTTCGTAATGCCCCAACCAGGGTAGTGAGTGGTCATCTTCTTCAGGTTGCTGATGTAGCAAATATGATCGCCCTCGCGATTTTTATCGACATACTCATACAGCATCTTCTTGCCCGACACAGTTGCGATCATGTCGAAGGCTTCAAGAATGGAGCAACTATTTCCCCGCCCGCCCCCAAGATTATATACTTCTCCACTTCGAGGATTCTCGATGAATGCATGAATGAAGCGCGCAACATCAAGGGCATGAATATTGTCGCGAACCTGCTTCCCTTTATAGCCGAACACACTATATGTCCTACCCTCCAGGTTGCATTTAACGAGGTAGCTCAAGAATCCGTGTAACTCTACGCCTGAATGATTGGGTCCCGTGAGACATCCTCCTCGCAAGCAACACGTGTTCATACCAAAGTAGCGACCATACTCCTGCACCATGATATCCGCCGCCACTTTGGACGCACCGAAGAGAGAGTGCTTGCATTGATCAATGCGCATGTATTCAGTGATTCCGTCAACGTCGGCTGGCAACGCATAGTCCCATCGTGTCGCCTGCTCCACAAGCGGCAATTCGTTTGGCGCATCCCCATACACTTTGTTGGTAGACATATGCACGAAGACCGTCTGGGGCGTATGCAGCCTTGTTGCTTCTAGCAAATTGAGCGTTCCTACCGCGTTCGTGTCGAAATCATCAAACGGGATCTTGGCCGCAAGATCATGTGAAGGTTGTGCGGCCGTGTGTACAATGGCCTCGGGCTTCACCTCCTGTATAAGCGCCAAGGCACCTTTGCGGTCACGAATGTCCAACTCGTGATGGTGAAAATGTTTCAACTCAGCTTGCAGCCTTCGTTGATTCCACCGCGTATCTCCTTGCGGGCCGAAAAACGTCGCTCGCGTGTTGTTGTCGACGCCATGGACTAACCAGCCCTGCCCATGAAAATAGGCGCACACTTCAGAACCGATGAGGCCGGAAGACCCAGTCACAAGCATCCGTTTCATGGCGGACTCACTCCTTCCCTATTCGCAAACCAGCATGCCAGGCAGTTTCCTTTTTACTCCGCACACTTTGCGAGATGATCATGTGCCAGCACTCCTCTGGGAAATTGGAGTTTGGCTCACAACTGTGTCGCCCACAGCAGCATGTTTCATTGTCAGTCACATTCGTTCATGGCTCAAGCCGATTCGCATTATTCGCTACTCTCGCACGGAGTTCGACTCAGTCCTGGGAGAAATCAAATACGGCTCCCAGAAGGTGCGATCATATCTCGGCCAAGCATGGCACCCAAACGGCATCGCCCCTCGAGTGAGTTCGAGACACATCCGAGGAGCCACTTCGAACGCAAACCGTAAGCCATCCTCAACCGAGGCCACTTTGAAGTCCGGCACGTAATGCTTGGCGCGATCAGACCAAAAATGATCTTCATTCTTTGTCCCGTCTGGACGAAGATGCCAACGCGCCATCTCTAACCGCGCGTTATTGAATCGGGATAGTCGCTTGAGCCATCGTCGGGGTGAGTTAAGCATTCGAACAGGCAATGCACGCCCGGCGTACTTCTCCTGCCAATACTCGCCTGGCTCCATCCAATATACGTCCGACCGGAAAACTTTCAAAAAACTCTCGATTTTGCGCAGCGAGAATCCGCCATTTCCAACTCGTGCCTCTTTCACCCAAGGGCTATCCGCGCACTGTAACCAGGGCGGGCCTATATAGTCCAACCCCGTATCGCACCAGGCTCGCAGCTGATCTGAAAACACCAATGCATCGAGATGATAAATCAAGATGTACTCGTAATCAGTGAAAGAACGGTAAAAATCCTCCGACAACAAGAGGCGGGTATTCGCCGCAACACTTCCGAAGTATTCATCACCAAAGCGCTTGAGCGAACATCCCGGCAGATTAATGTTCAGTGAATCCGGCACCACCAGAAATTTGTCATACCCACCAAGATAGTACTGCAAATGCTCAAACGAAGTTTGCTCGTCTGGCGTCAACTCCGCTCGATTGTGCATCGGCACAACAATCGCGACTTGTTTTTTTTGCATGGTGGTCATTTTGCTCGAACTTGGCTAGAACGTTTTTTACTACGTACTCTCAACACACTACATTTTCCCGCACGCATTCGTGATGCCCGGTATAGGACAAAGACCGACGTCTAGGCAGCTCAAGCGTTGCCCTTCAGAGCTTCGCAAGCTCCCTTAATACTTCGTCGCCAACCAACTTGTGACCGAGCTCATTGTAGTGGGCATACCGTCGAAACGGAAACAATGACAACGGGTCTGGGTGCTCGGAAAAAGACTTATGCAGATCCACCACATGAAGATTCAGGCGCCTGGCGATACTAAGGATGTGATCCCGATCCTGGCTCGCCAACTCAGGAATACGGTACCGCTCCCATGTAGGCAGGTACACAAAAACAAGTCGCCCGCCCCACGTACTGATTGTGTCACGAGCTTCCGCAAGAACCCGCTCAAATAACTGAAGGTCTTCCGCTGCTGCTGGTGCCCCGGACTCCCGTAGGTACTCGATCAACTCGGCTGGGAGGCCTTGTTCCGTCGATCGTCGTTCACGAAACACATGAAGCGCCCGGCGAAGATGGTGCAGTTTTAGAATCTTCTCAACCGAAACGGGAGCTTCGGCCTTTGCCATTTCCCTATCAATGTAGGCCTTCAGTAACTGATCAATTTCCGTTTGGTGTTCGATTAGATGTTGGGAAAAAGAGGACTCTACGTACCGCTTCAGGAGCGGAGAATTCTTTTCCCATCCGTCCAAGTCCCGGAGATCGTTACCTTCATAATAGAACCAGAGTACTAACTTAGGCTTGAGGCTCTCGCCATACTCTTTCAACGTTGCCAAACTGGTCAAGGGCCCATGGCCATTCACACCCAAATTGATCGTCTGAGGACGCTGTGATCGGATGGTCGCCACAAACCCTTTATCCGTTGGCACGCAAACGCCATGGGTGTACGAGTCACCAAGGGTGACGATCTCTGCGGACCGTTCCTTCCACATGCCGCGTGGATTGTGAAACCCATGTTCATCACTCTCGTACACAACGTATTCGCCGCTCTCGTTGCAGAAGACGGTCGTCGTCATTGACATACCTGCCACTGGCAAAAACTCTTGGTGATTCCAGAGTAGGACCGACTTGATCGTCTCGCTTGAAGCAGGTTCGAACAAGACCCTGGGGAATATATCGGGATACGCGACGATTCCTCGTGCCCTCATATCATGAATGACTTGCAGTCTCGAACGTGTATCAAACTTTTGATGACCAGCCTCCAAGGTCTTTATCCGGTCTGCAGCAACCTTCGGGTTAGCATCCTGCGGAAAACTTAGCCACCCTTGGGCACCCAGCGAAGCAATGGCAGAGCCGGAATATGCAAGGATCACTTCAACAAAATATAGCGCGATAAGTGTGGACACCCCGACAAACACAACATTGATCTTGACCGATTCCGGCAAACGCATGCCGGCAAATTGCATGGCTGCCGCGACGATGAACGCCAGATAGCGATACGACATACCGTGGCGCCATACCAAAAATATGAATAGGGCAACACAGATTGTTGCACCCAGCAGGAGTGCAAGATTTGCCGCTTTTCCCAGTCGTCGCCCCATCTTACCCATGCGTGCGTATGCCCCTCTACTCCCCTGCTCGACTAAACCGCTTAATCCCGTACCATCCCATGATCGCCTTGTGTCTCCGTATCCCTAGCGTTTTCCATGCTTTGCCAAAAGCATTTCCATAGTCTCACGATACGAACGTTCAAATTTCTCGGGAGTGTGATTGTTGTGGGCCGCTTCCCATGCCCTCTTAGCCCTACGGCGCAACTCCGCCGCAGAACGCCCAGTGATCTCGCGCACTTGACGCATGATGGTTTCGATTGAGCTGTCTTCCAAAAGGAAACCAAAATCTTCCACATCAATTGATGATTCGTAGCTTACAACTGGGATCACTCCTGCAGCCATGGTCTCAAGCACAACCGCCGCTCCAGCCTCTGAACAAGAGGGGAAGATATGGGCAATGGACTGCTCCAGCACCATTCGAAACTCTTCGCTGGATTTATCCAGCCAGCCAACACACCTGATATTTGGAGTGTGGAACAATGCCTTCCGATAGACATCCACAAATTCCGGCTCATCCTGCACTGGTCCCACAATGGTAAGTTGGCAGTCTGGCAATTTCATGAAGGCCTCCAGCACCAAATCAAGCCCCTTATGAACCATTCCCCGACTTCCAAACCAAAGAAATCGGTGCCGAGCCACGTCAAAATTCTTTTGCTCCGGCCAAGGCCACATCTGCTGAACGACCATGGGCAACCGGAACATGGGCTTATCAGCATAGCCATATGTCTTCAGAGTAAAATCATTTCCGCAGGTGGTGAGGTAATCTGCGTACTCCACTCCCAAATGCGGTGATTCTAGTCGATTTGGCGGAACAGTGCGCCCATTCCGCTGCTGAAAGGCCAATATTCTTCCCATTTCTGCATAGTTCTGGTAGACGATCTGAGCGGTATCACAGTGCAGAATTTTTATACAGGTGGAAGGCAGATACGGCTGGAGTCTCTGCAAATTCACACGAGTATCAACTATAATATCGTACGGTTTCCATGGAATAAATTTCTGATTTTCACAATGGATCACATCTACGTCATAACCTAAATCGACGAATGTCTGGGCCATGAGCATGGTTTTTAAAAACTGTGGGTGGCTGGTAGGGATGGGCAGCCCCCGCAGCTTGCAGAGAAGCCCTTGATTATCGTAGGAAATCAAGACGCGACCACGGGAACTACCCGCGGCATGCAAGGACACAACGCCACCCTTGAACTTCGGCCAGACGCCGCAAACGGCACCAATCACTTCTCTTCCCCATAGATACAATTGGTACCGCTGTAGATAACGCCACAATCGTTTCAACAGATCGCCCTCTGCCAGCCTTCGGGAATCGCCCACCCGCCTTGTCGCCATTTATTGACTACGGGGATCCATTGATGGGAATGCAGACGATGGAATTTGAAATGAGGCATACTCATTTGAGGCCAGAGCCTCCAGCTTGGCGCAGTTAACAAACCAAGCGAATCCGGCTGCATACCGTAGGTTAAAGGCCTTGGTTGCAGGGTCTCGAACGTCCATACCTTTGTCCCCTCGAGCGGGAAACAGCCTTGCACGAAGCTGCGGATGCGATCGCCAACGAGCACGACTCGTCCTGCCCACCTTGCGACATGGGGATTTACTTGAATGATCGGCAATCGTGGATGCTCCCGCCCCGGACCGCGAAGGCCAGGAGGGTGATAGCGGTGAGGCCTATCGTGCATCACAGTTGGACTCGGCTGACTCAGTTACGAACCATGGTCGCGACACTAGAAGTATAAACTGTCAGTGACACGACGACCCTATCCAAAGCTTGCGGTACACTCCCACTTCGTCGAAAAGCACCTGACTTCATAGGGCCGCACACTCTACGCTTAGGAAGTCTCCGGAATAGTACATTTCGGTCGGGCCACTCACACACGCAGGGATAAGACCGGCCAGATGATCCCCGCAGCATAATTTTCTGATGAGTGCAGGCAAATCCACGTTTGCTGATCAACCAAGCGATCTCAGCACCAGTCTGATCCAGACCATGCGTCTCGACGAACATGTGCTACAGATCTCGACATCAAAGCCGGAATGGATCCGCAACAAATCATGCCATCAGGTCCGAAACACCTTTACGTGTAAGAGCCGAACGATGCAGCGGCGATCCGGTGGTGACTAGACCTGTCGATCATTATTGATGAATCGCTCTTCATGATCTCAACAATCGGTCTGCGCTGCCCAGCGGACACCCCTCGCGGAACTTTCGTGTGGCATTCGACTTTCGCATCCGCCGTATCCCGACAGCAGTCATGGCCGCCCCGTGACTGCATGAGTGGTATACCAAGCAATCGTCCGCTGCAAGGCTTCATCAAAGGGGATCTGCGCACGCCACTTCAACAGTTCGTAGGTATGAGCTGTATCAGCGCGACGTACAGGTTCCGAGGGACGATCGGGCAACATACCAAACAGCGGTTGTGTCGGTTCTCCCATCAGCAGGAAAATCCGTTCGACCACCGACCGAACCGCCAGACTTGTTCCCGTACCGACATCAAAACATTCCCCCTCGATTTGTGGAACGCGGGCAGCCGCTAGGAACGCTTCAACGAGATCATCAACAAAGACCCAGTCGACTTCCCAGAGGCACGAAGAAAGCTTCGGGGATTCCCCCCTGAGAAGTGAGAGAATGACGGACGGAATAATTTTACCTCGATCCTGGCCTGGACCGAATGTCATAAACGGCGTAAGAATAACGGTGGGCGTCCGATAGAGCAGATGAAACATGCGCGCATACGCGGTCGACGCCCATTTTCCTGCCGCATAAGGAGAACTGGCAATAGGTGCGATCACTCCTCCGATCGGCTCGGTAAGTGATCCCGTCACCACAATACGGGCACAACCAGCTTCCGTTCCCGCCACGAGGACGTTGACTGCACTAACCACAAGCCCTTCGAATGTCGGCAACACCAGGGCGAGGTCCGGCTTGGCGCCTGCGGACCCTGCCAAGTGATACACCACCTTCGGCTTTAAGTCCGTCAACAGTCTCCGCACACTATCAATGTCTGAGAGATCGAGCTGCCACCAAATGGGCCCTCCGGGCTCCGTTGTTCGCACAGTGCGCGAGGTTGCATGCACCTCTACCCCGAGATCCAGCAACCGTCGACACAAACGCGAACCGAGAAAACCACTGCCGCCTGTTACAAGAACTCTTTCTCCAATCCACCGCTCAAGATGTGCCATAGAAGCAATACGTCTAACGAGAGGGGGTTGCAGTATCGTGGGGCTTGTACTGTAACTCGCCTCCTTCATGCGCTCCGTCATCGTAGAGAGCGACTATTTCTGCGGGTATCTGCGTTAAATCCGTTCCTCTGAGATAGTCTCGCATGGTCGTTCCCGTGCACTCCTCATCAACACGAGGAGCCCCACGAAGTGCGGCGGCATCATCCACATTCACTACGCGGAAATCGATACTGAACCGCGTCTTACCGGAGGTATTCGGCACACTCGAATGCAATTGAGCAGCGGAAAACAGGATAATACCCCCGGCAGGAACAATGATGCGAATTTGTGGGTCGATCTCGATCGCCTCGACAGGCTTGGAAAGTGGCCGTGGGTCGGCTTTAAGAAACTGAGAAACATGCCCCCCCCGATGCTGCTTGTTCCACTCATAGTAATTGTGACCACGAGAATCATTCTTGACAGCTCGATTCCAGTATTTCGGGTGGAATGCCATTGCATTGTCCGAACGGATGTCATAAATGGGAATCCACCAATTAATTTGGCAAGGAGGGGCTGAATACCATGTATCGCGATGTGGGTGCCACGCATACGCAATCCCGGTCGTCAGATAGTTATCACTCGTCGAACTTCGCATTTTGGGAACATCAAAATACGTCTTATCCGGATCTGCCCCCATTTCCACTAGCAACGCCTTTAAATGCTTCTTAGAATCTGGGTGATGAATGAACTGTGGTTTCAGCTTACCGAGTACTTCAGCATACTGCTCAACCGGCATGTGAAACTGTGCGGTTTCAGGATCGAGCGGTGCGAACGCCTCTTCGATCAACTGGCGTGCATGAGCCACCAATGCCAGGGAATGCTCTCGGGGTGAATACGCCATCAACTGCCCTTCAAAAATCAGTTGCCTTCTCTCGTCATCGCTCAATCGGGCGTCATAGTAAATGGTGTTATTCATTCGACATCTCCTTTGGCGGTAAACACCCGGGGCCGCGCCTTCGCAACTGAATCACGCCTCTTTCCTCATCCACACAGCGATACCATCCACACGCTCAAACCATCAGTAACGACCATCACGAGCCGCACCAGTCCCATCAACGCGTACACTCGGTTGATTAACTACCGCGACGCAGCAATCCTCGAGACTCTAATTCGTCAGCGGCCAGCTTAATGTTTACAAAAGGTAGGCCGGATCGTTCGGCAATTTGCAAGAGTGTGTGTCTACCATCAGACAGGTTCAAGACCCAGAGAAAGGCCATTTCCGCGCTTCGACCCGTAACGTTACCTCCGATTGCGCGATAAAGGCCCCGCTTGCCGAGCTGTGGTTCACAAAAGGGGGACGTGTTGACGTATTCTCTGTTTGATTCCAACACCTCGACAACTGCCCGAACAATTTCGAGCGATCGTGATAGTGATTGAGGTTTGACAAAGTCAAGATTATCGGCAGAAGTGTGATACTCCGGATACGCTCCATTGGCCCGACGCATGAAACAGCCGACGGGGAGGTTGAAACCCGGCGAACCATACTGGCGCTCATCGTATCCATACGGGATGAACTCGGTGAGCTCAAACGATTCTCCTGAGTGTCGTAAGACGTGAGCGAACGCCGCATCAATATCGGCAGTACCATCTCGACTTTTTTTGTAGGTAAAGCCCCCCTCATCACCCACACCGGTCAGGACGAAACCATGCCGGATATTTGAGACATGCCGCTGGTTGAGTGCCAGCCAGGTGATTGCCCCGATTGTTACCGGAAGAAACAGGAAGCGATAAGAGTATCGACGTGAACGAGCTTGTAACGATTTGGCTAGGAACGTTGCAACCGCAATCCCTGAGAGGTTGTCATTGCACAAAGATGGATGGCAGGCATGGCAAGAGATGAGCACCTCGTCAGCAGTTTCCCCAGGCAAATAGTATTCCCCATAAGCCAAATGCCCCTTTTCCAAAGTCGAATCGATCACGACATCGTAGTCCCCATCTTGCAATTCGAGATATTGACGATGGCTGAGACAAAACCCCCATGACTCCTTATAATAGGATGTTCTGTAGGGAACCCACTCAGGATGGTCCGGCAGGGTAAACAGATGAGCCTTGAGTTCTTCTAGCGACATACGCGTCGCTATCGGGGTGCTATAACTCACCACGTGCAAGTTGGATTGTTTGAAATCGATAATTCGAACACCCTGCAAATCAGCCACGTACGCATCCCGAATGTTCCACTCGAGCGGCACCATCCAATCAAACACCTGAGTCCCGCTTGGCACTTCGGTGATCGTCAACGGGATATGTGGCTGAATACGCTTGAATGTTTCCCGTATCCCCTGGCCCGTGATACTCCGACAGATCGGATACAGTTCCGCGATGAGTCGATACATCTCCTCGCCGATACTGTCAGAAAGAACCGCCTTTGGATCCCAACTCTTCACGGCATCAGGCCCTTCACATTCATGCCAGCAGGCCTACTATTCAATCAGCTGCAGATTCGAACTTCTGGAATGGGCACCACAAACTGGCCGCCCCAAGTTCGGATATAACTCATTTGCTTCATGATTTCTGCTTTGAGATTCCAGGCAAGAATCAGCACATAATCGGGTTTGGTTTCCTTGACACGCTCGGGATCATGGATGGGAATGTGAACTCCCGGAAGCCAATGTCCCTGCTTGTACGTGCTCCGATCCACCAGGTAATCAACAAAGTCTTCTCGTACACCGCAATAGTTGAGTAGCGTACTCGCTTTCGCCGCAGCCCCGTAGGCGACGACCGACTTCCCGTCACGTCTAGCACGAATGAGGAAATCGAGAAGCGCACGTTTGGTCTCTCGAGCTTTCTCCGAGAAGGAAAGATAATGCGACAGCTCCGTAAAACCCAACGCTTCTTCCTTCCTCTGGACCGCCATCAACCGCTCAGTTACCGGTTTCGAATCAAGCCCCTCATGGCGAGCGTAAATTCGCAACGAACCACCATGCGTCGATATTTCATCGACATCGAATATAATCAGCCCATGCTTCGAAAATATTTGAATCACAGTGGTGAGTGAAAAATAGGAGAAATGCTCATGATAAATTGTATCAAACTGATTCAGCGCCATGAGATGCATCAAATGAGGAAACTCCATCGTGATAATCCCCTCAGGCGCCAACAGGATCTTGAGTCCCCCGACAAAATCGTTCAGGTCCGGCACGTGTGCCAAGACGTTGTTGCCAATGATTAGGTCAGGGCGCCTTTGCTCCGTTACTAATTCCCGCGCAGTCTGAGTCCCGAAGAATTTCACACATGAAGGAATCCCCTTGTTGCTGGCCACTTCGGCGACATTCTTGGCCGGCTCGATTCCCAACACTTGAATGCCTCGCTTCACGAAATTCTGTAGCAAATAGCCATCATTGCTGGCAATTTCAACGACATAACTTTGGGGTCCCAATGAGAATCGTTCCACCGCCATATCAACATAGTCTTTGGCATGCTGGAGGAACAGGTCGGAGAAGGATGAGAAGTACGCGTAATCAGAAAAAATATGGTCGGGGCTCTCAAATTCTTCCAACTGGACGAGTAAGCACCGTTCACACACGAAAGCCCGCAAGGGATAAAATGGCTCCATCTGATTGAGTTGGTGGGATTTTAAATACGAGTTGGCCATCGGAGACATGCCCAGATCAAGAAAGACGTGCTGCAGAAGCGTTCCACAAAATCGACATCCGCCACGAGACATCACCTAAGCTCCTTTGGCTAAAACAACAGCGCTACGAACATGCACTCAATCAAAAGAATGCTTTCACGCAGATTCCGGCGTATATCCCACACCACGCCATACGACCCCCGCTTCGACCATTGCGGCAGGCTCGAATACCCCACGGCCATCAATCACGAGAGAGCGGGCCATCAATCGCGAGAAATCTGCGGGCTGAATCTCTCGATACTCCGGCCACGCGGTGACAAGGCAACAGGCATCGCATTTCCTCAAAGCATCAGCCCAACTTTCAGCGAACACAACTTCTCGAAACTCGGCTCGCCTCTTCGCGTGGGGCATGGCAATGGGATCATGAACGAGGACCTTTGCGCCTTTCCTGAGAAGCTCCGCCACCAGGGGCAATGCCGGTGATTCCCGCAAATCATCCGTTCCAGGCTTGAATGCGAGACCGAGCACGGCCACAGTCTTGCCGGACAGGCTCAATTCCTTCTCCAGCAACGCAACCATTCGGAGAGGCTGGTCGGCATTAATGTCCAATACTGCATCTAGCATTCGCGTTCGTTCGCCCACCGTCCGCCCAAAGCTTCGAAGCGCCGCCACATCTTTCGGAAAGCAACTCCCTCCAAATCCGAGACCATGCCAAAGATACTCTGTGACTCCGGCAGGTCCGACCACCTGGCCATTGATCGGCGTGAGTCGCCTATCGAGATGAACCCCCTTCCACACCAGGCGCGCGTCGACACCAGGTACAGCGGAACACATGTTGCCAATTTCATTCGAGAAGGAAATCATCGTCGCAAGCAAGGAATTCGACACATACTTGATCATCTCAGCGGTACGCGGAGTCGTTACTAATTTGGGACACGTGAACTCTGCGTAGATTCTTAAAAACGTTTCCGCCGTCATAGAATCCGTGGCGCCGACCACAATACGGTCCGGAACTCGAAAATCTTCGACAGCACGACCCTCCCGCAAAAACTCCGGATTCATACACAAACCCCAACCGTCGCCGACTCTCTTACCAGACTCAGACTCGATGGCGGCTTTTACCGGTCCTTCCGTAGTTCCAGGCAATACCGTACTTTTGACCGCCACGACATGGTATCCTCGTTTGTTCACTAACGCTGCTCCGACTTCCTTTGCGGCAGCCACAATTTGAGACATGTCCATCCGCCCATCTACTGTTGGCGTGCCAACACAGATCAGCGTCACCTCGGAATCGAGAATGGCAGGCCTTGCATCCGTGGTCGCAGATAACACTCCCTTGTTGCATGCAGATCGAAGCAATTCCTCCAATCCCACTTCATGAATGGGGGGACGACCGGCATTAATTTCCTTCACAACCTCCGGCCTGATATCAACACAGGTCACCTGGTGACCACGCTCTGCCAAGCAGGCCCCTGACACAAGCCCCACGTATCCCGTACCTATTACCGATATCTTCATGGTCACCTTAATGGTTAGCTAACACGTTCGTGCGTCTCAAGCTCTTCCAGGGCGACAAACTGCTTGTACCAGTACAACATTCTTTCCAAGCCGAGCCTGAGATCGACAAGCGGAGTGTAGCCAAGAAGCGACCGAGACTTCGCGAGATTCGGGCAACGGCGATTGGGGTTATCGGTCAGATAGTCGGCCTCCTCACTTGGCTTATGGATAACTTGCCGTGCACTGCCGGCTACCTGCAACAGCATCCGTCCGAGGTCACGCATTGAGATTTCAGGTGAATCACTTCCTATATTGAACGGTTCAGCATGATGACGAGACAGAAGGGTCAGCAGATATCCTGTCAGTGCATCCGAGACATAACAAAAAGTGCGGGTCGGACTCCCATCCGATCGAAGGACAATATCGCGGTCGGCCAAGATATCGCGACAAAAATCAGGCAAGACGCGGCCGTCGGCCAGGCGCAATCCAGGCCCGAAATTGTTGAACGGTCGGACAATCTTCGCAGGCACGCCATGTTGCTGATAGTACAAATAACAAAGCGTCTCACCTAAACGCTTGGATTCGTCATAGCAGGCCCGAGGACCAATACATGACACATTTCCACGATAGGCCTCGTTCGTTGGAATCTCATGAGCTGGCGGATCACCATAAATCTCGCTTGAGCTGAAATAGAGGAGGCTTTCGGTCCGATGACTCTTGGCGAGTTCAAGCATATGTCGTAAGCCGGAAATATTCGTATCTAGTGTCTCCAACGGATATTGACGATACACTTTTGGGCTGGCAATAGATGCCCCATGAATAATGAAATCAAACCGGGAGTCGGACGACTGTGTCCAGGGCTTAGTGATATCTTGTCGGAGCAACTGAATGTCGGGGCTCGCAGACGCCAATTGAGTAAGCCAGCGTGGGCAACCCCGGATGTAATTGTCGGCGGCCACTATCGACAAACGGCCATTCTTCAAGAGGGTCCGATTGAGATAGGCAAAGAAATGCAGAAACCCAAACCCGAGAAAGCCAGCTGCCCCCGTCAGGAGAATATTCTTTCCGCGAAACGCCTCCAATCGCGGGCCCAACGTCTTCTCCATTCGCGCCCAGTCTTCATCCAACCATCTCTGTGCCTGTGCGAACAACGATGTCTCACTGGTCATTGACTCTCGCTCCTCTCGGCTTGATGCACGCAGCCACCTCGACAAAACAACGCTAGGCATTTTAGTATTCGCACATTCATTCACGCTCACCATACCTTCCAAGGCGCCTTACCTGAATTCCACAATTCCTCCAGATAACTCTTTTCTTTTAACGTATCCATACACGACCAAAACCCGTAGTGTTTGTACCCTACCATTTCACCGGCGTGAGCAAGACGTTCAACAGGCTCACGCTCCCAAGCTGTATGATCACCATCAATGTAGTCTAGGGCTTTCGTGTTGAGGACGAAGAACCCACCGTTGATCCACCCCTCCCCAGACTCAGGCTTCTCAAAAAACTCAGTGACTCGATCGCCGTCAAACCCAATCCGACCAAATCGCGCTGGGGAACGGACTGAGGTCATGGTTGCAATCTTCCCATGGGAGCGATGAAAATCCAGCAATTTACTGATATTGAGATCCGCCACACCATCTCCGTACGTCAACATAAAAGTCTCATCGCTTCCTAACCATTTTTTCAACCGCTTTACCCGTCCGCCTGTTTGAGTCGCCTGGCCTGTATCAGCCAGATGAACGGTCCACTTTGGCTGGTTACCGTCATGAATTGTGGTTTTCCCCGTAGAGAGATCCACCGACAAGTCATTGTTGATAGCAAAGAAATTCAGGAAGTATTCCTTGATCATTTCCCCTTTATATCCAAGGGCAATGATGAACTCTGTCACCCCATGCACCGCATGAATTTGCATGATGTGCCAGAGGATAGGCTTGCCACCAATTTCAACCATCGGCTTCGGACGAAGCACGGTTTCCTCAGACAATCGAGTTCCCAATCCCCCTGCCAAAATGACCGCTTTCATACCCCCACCTCCAGCAATCGATCGTTGTCACCAGTTTTGCTGACACAGATGCTTGTGTCCGATGATCCAGCAGACTTTATGGGCGATCGCCGTGCATACCGCTCCGGAGCAACAGGAGCCCCGATATTCCCATAGATTATCGGCACTATCCCTACTCAAACTCCTGGTCGCAGCGACAGAATTGTGCATCGTCATCTCTCCCTCCTGTCAGAGACAGAGAAGACTCCCCTGCAGATGAAGTATTACCACATGTTTTTACCATAGCACTTTTTGGCCAAAACACCTCTTCAAATAGCATTCTGTTCGACGCAAACGTACAGAAGAGGGCCGACACTTGCCGCCAACGCCTCCCCATCGTCGACAAACCTATACCCGCAAACCTGGACCTGTGAATCGCCTCTTGCTCTCTGACACTGCGCGGCTCTCCATCACCATTCTCCTCGCAATGATGTCCGCACGCTTGCAAAGCTGCCCTCGCAAACATTCTGGTGAGCGAATGAGCCGAATGCAGGGAACCTACTAACAAAACGCAACCGATTGCAGGATCGGATATTTCGGCTTCAGCAGGAATTAGTCATGGACGTACACGCTACTCTATCGATCGCTATAGTGCGCTACGCTCCGTGACCCATCGTAACAAGGGCCGCACAACTCCCTCCCATCGTCCAGTCACATCACCCCGCGCCGTATCACCTGTTCCAGGATCTACCACACGGAACCCCACAGCCCGCGGCACGTCACAGTGCTCATGCCACGGATCTTCCGAAAACAGCCCTCCTCCCACTATCATCGTTCCCTCTGATAGAAAATTGCCCGGAAGCCAAGCCGTGCTAATATATCGCCCAACAGGACGATGTCGCCTGTACCAGGCAGGGTCACGATCATTCGCAATAAATGCTATGACATCTTCCTCGGTGTTGAATCCGAACTGTGCGACAATCGCGTGCCCCGGCTTAAGGATGTCATACTCGATTTCAACACCGATGGGATTGCGAATATCAACAACGTCGGCAACGCGTCCGGCTTCGGTTTTGACGCGGACCGCCCGTAGGCGCACGACTTCATTGCCCGGGGCCTGCGCGGGATCCGGCCATTCGATTGACGGCTGGATATGGCCGGCATGCAAGTAGTGGTTGACCACGTCAT
>WBZL01000100.1_pt1 | contig 83440 bp, 50 predicted proteins | sample 5204291 | NCBI WGS metagenome assembly WBZL01 (sample SAMN12344345, study PRJNA552823) | activated sludge metagenome | biome: Activated sludge suspended growth; feature: Nitrification reactor; material: Wastewater; isolation source: activated sludge from nitrification reactor of wastewater...
AACAACTATGGCTGACCCGAAACAGTTTTCCGCCGTAAGGCCGTCATCATGGCCTGCCAATGACCGGAATCCGGAAAATTCTGAATACTTTCACTGCCTGAAAGCGAACGCATGAACTGGCAGCCGCCGATCAACGGGTTCAAGAGTTATCTTTTGCTGGAAAGGTCCCTTTCCGCGAACACGATCGAGGCGTACCTGCGCGATGTCGGCAAGCTTGCGGAGTTCCTGAATTTGCAGGAGTTGGATTTGGGCCCGGCCGGGGTCACGCAGGATCATTTGACGGCATTCATTCTCCATTTGAATGCATTGGGACTGGGCGCCCGTTCACAGGCCCGGCTGATCTCGGCGCTGAAGACCTTTTACAAATTCCTGCTGTTGGAAAATGAGGTCAGGGAGGACCCGACGGAGTTATTGGAAGGTCCCCGGCTGGCGCGCAATATTCCGGAAGTGCTCAACTACGATGAGGTCCAGTCGATGCTGGAAGTCATCGACCTGAGCTATCCCCACGGCGTACGCAACCGGGCCATGCTGGAGACGTTGTACGCCTGCGGTTTGCGGGTAAGCGAGTTGATTGAACTTCGCCTGTCCAATATCTTTGCCGATGTGGGTTTTGTGAAGGTCGTGGGCAAAGGCAACAAAGAGCGGATCGTGCCCATCGGCGAGGCGGCGCTCAAGCATATCCGGCTGTATATCGACGGCGTGCGCCGGCCGATGACCAATATTCACCCCGGGCACGCCAATATCCTGTTTCTCAACCGGCGGGGTAAAAAGCTGAGCCGGGTGATGGTGTTCAACGTGGTCAAGGAGTGTGCCCAACTGGCCGGCATCGACAAGAATGTGAGTCCGCATACGTTCCGGCATTCCTTTGCCACGCACCTGATCGAAGGCGGCGCCGACCTGAAGGCGGTGCAGGACATGCTGGGCCATGAGTCGATCCTGACCACGGAGATCTATACCCATCTGGATACCGATTTTCTGCGGGAGACGGTGATGTTGTATCATCCGAGGAATAGAAGGGTGAGGGGGGATGAGGGAGTGAGGGAGTGAGAGGGTGAGAGGGAGTGAGAGGGTGAGAGGGTGAGGGGGTGAGAGGGTGAGAGCCCTCCTTCGCCAGGGGCTACGGCGGATGGGAAGTGAGGGGGGATTTTTGCATTTCAACTTTTCATATTGACTTTCTATGATTGACCTGTTATGGACGGCGAAGGCCTTGCACGTGATCGGGTTTGTATCCTGGTTTGCGGGGTTGTTTTTACTGGTACGGTTGTTTGTATACCATACGGAGGCCTGGGAGCGGCCCGAGCCGGAGAAGGGTATATTATCCAACCAGTTTGCGACGATGGAGGAGCGGGTGTATCGCATCATACTCACCCCTGCGATGGGGATCACCTGGATCGCGGGCCTGGTGATGATCGGGTTGGGGTTGTTTGCCGACGCGGCGCCGAACTACCTGAAGTCGGGCACGCCGGGGTGGATGCACCTGAAGCTCTTGCTGGTCGTGTTGCTGACGGGTTATCATCATTTTTGCAACCGCTTGCGCAAGAAGCTGGCCGAGGGGCAAAGCCCGTACTCTGCCTGGCAGTACCGGTTGTTGAACGAGGTACCTACCCTTTTTCTAGCGGCGATCGTCTTTACGGCGGTATTCGGAAAAGCGGGCCGGCTCAACTACCTGTATCTGGTACTGGGAATCGGTTTGTTCGGCCTGTTGGTTTACCGCGGCGCGGTGGCTTACCGCAAGCGCCGGGCGGGCCAATAATTTTTTTCTCGCCGGAACTTTTATAAAACCAAAACAGGTTGTATCTTTGCCGGGCTTTTGGAAAAACAGGTGTTTTCCGGAGCGGATAGACCCATAGTGTAACGGTAGCACACCAGATTTTGGTTCTGTTCGTCTAGGTTCGAATCCTAGTGGGTCTACAAAAAAAACAAAAAACCTTGTAAATCAATGATTTACAAGGTTTTTTGTTTTTCACGAAATAGCCCGCAACCTCCTGTTTTTCAATCACTTATAAGATTTCTTCAAAATCCCGGCCCGCCATTTTTTGTACCCAGTGTGATACCGGTTTGCGTTTTCGGACTTTTGTTTCAGCGTATTTCAAAATGCGCCCTTTGCTATATTCGGCCAGAGAACCTAAAAGTATCCTGCTTCCATCAATTCTGTTCTTTCCAGGATCAATTCTGTTGTATTCAGTTCTAATAACCGGATGGTGCCCCTTGCGATATCGGTCCTGCCAAGAATCACTCCCTCTTCGACAAAAAAATGATCATTCCAGTTTTGGGTTCTTGGGTTAAAAAGTGGTAGAAGATCCCCTTCCTCAAATAACACTGTAGCAATATTGGGTCCTTTTTTCCAATTGCACCAGGAGCAGGCAAAAGCCAAGTTAGAGAGACGGTCGGTTCCTCCATGCTGTCTACTAATGATGTGCTCTATGTGAAAGGAAAAGTTAGCGACGATTTCAGGCTTTCGGCAATATTCGCATCGAAAATCAGCTCTGGACGCTACTAATTTTCGGATGGCCGATGAAAACTGAAGACTCATTAATTCTGCTTTTGAGCAAGTTTCTTTAGTGCCCTTGCCTTGGCCAGGCTGACGATGTGCTCTAATAACATAAATTGCTCCATCTCTGACTCTTCTGGTTTAGAGAGTCCTTTTGATTGCTTATTTTTTTCGAGCAATTCATCCAAACGCAGTTGGGCCTTTTCTGAAGTCCGAAAAGCTAGAACCTTATCCGGGTCCATGCTGGCCAGAAGATCCGCTAGTTCGTCGAATACATAATGATATACCATACCCTCAATTTATGATGTTGTCCGCGCTTTTAAAGGTATTCAAAATTACGGTTTATTCTCGAAATGTAAAACCAATAACCAAACTAAAGAGATCCCAAAGGAACTTTGATCCTATCCAAAATGTTCTTAACTTTATACTCCGATTCGTCAATCTCCAATAGCTGATATCGGACAAAGACCATCAATATGGCAGAACAAAATCTTCTGGTGCGCATTACCATTAACCCGGCGGTTTGTAACGGGCGCCCGTCCATCAGGAACATGCGGTTTACCGTAGCTCAAATGCTTGAACTTTTGGCTTCGGGCATGTCCGCTGAGGAAATACTGGAGGATTATCCTTATATCGAGCGAAAAGACATTGATGCGTCTTTACTGTATGCGGCGCTTATTGCCAACCCGCAGTCGATTCAACCCTTGGCTTTGGCGAGTTGATCCTTTATGCTCAAATTCATTGTCGATACGCAAAGTGTGACTGCTTATTAAAATAAAGAGTTGATAATTTCAAGAAAATCAACGCCTTACACTCTCAGCTTTCACCACCCCAAAAAAATGTTTTACCCCGTGTGATACCGGATTGCGTTTTCGAACTTTTGTTTCAAATTGCTAAAGCCGATCCAAATAAAAAAGCCGGGCCCTCGCGGGTACCCGGCCGACATCCTGAAATCCCCTTGATGGGTGATCCAGAGTTACCTTTAAGTTTTGTTTCTTATGGTTGTTTTCTTTACCTCACAATCACCATCCGCCTGATCGCAACCGCTCCGCCTTCGCTTTCAACCCGGACCAGGTAGCCCCCCGGAGGTTCATTGCCCAGGTCGAACTGAAGCCGGCCTTCCACGCTCGCATCCGCCTTCCTCACGGCTACCAATCTGCCTGCACTATCCTCTATGCTGACGGTTACCCCGTCGCCCCAGGCCGGGTCCAGCGACAGGTTGAACAGCCCGGATGCCGGGTTCGGCCATAGTTCCATACCCGGCCTGTCGGTCTCTGGTTTAACCGGTACGCCTGCCCCGGTATCGACCAGGCCTTTTGCCACTCCGCCTCCGTAAGGCGGATCGATCACCACATGGTCAAAAGCAGCTGTCACCACCTGATTGGGAGCTATGTTCCAGGTCATCAACCCGACCTGGATGCAGTCTTCCATCGCCACCGAAACGGCAAAGGCATAAATCCAATTCGTGCCGTTCACCGAATAGTATCCACGGAAAAGGTTGCCCGTCCGGACAATGCGCATCCACCTGGCTCCGAATGCCTGGATATAGGACGGATAGGACATGCCGCCGGTCGTGTAGCGCACATAGCGGGCCAGTGCGCTGGAGCCGTTATAGGCTATACCCACTTTCTTGGCGCCCGGCGCTTCCGATTCGCGCATCACAATCCCGGCGAAACCAGGGGTGGTCAATCCCGCTAAATGCGCCGTGATGGACCCGTCGCCGCACAGCTCGTATTTGAGGTATCCGCTTTGATCGGACGTGGCGCTGGGCGTATTGTTACAGCCTTCTGAGGTCAGGGTGAAGGATTCGGTCGCCGGGTCATAGCTGCCTTCACTGCCCCCGGTACAACCGATCCCGTCCGGCAGGGACATCCAGCCGCAGGGCAGGCCTGTCACGGTCACATACGAGATGCAGGAAGCTGTGTTGCCGCCCGGATCGACAGCCGTCACGGTGACCGGAATGACCTGGCCAACCGCAGCGCACGGGACGGTTGCCTGATCGGCCGTCAGGCTCACACTGCAGTTATCCGTAGCGAAGGCCAACCCTTCCGGATTCAGGGCAATGGATGATTCACTGTTGAAGCTCACCGTCAGGTCATTGCAATCTATAACCGGGTCAATCCGGTCTTCTACGGATACGGTTGCCGCACAGGTCGAGGTGTTGCCGTTGTTGTCGGTCACCGTCAAAGTAATGGTATTGGCTCCTAAATCGGCACAACTGAAGGACTGCTTGGCGAGCACTGTTGACTGGATGCCACAGGCATCATTGGAGCCGTTATCCACGGCATTTGCCGTAGTAGAACCCGCGCCCACTGCGTTGAGTTGGACGGTCACATTCCGGCACAACGCTACAGGAGCGACATTGTCTTCGACCGTCACGATTGCCGTGCAAGTCGAAGCATTGCCGTTGTTGTCCGTCACCGTCAGGGTCACCGTATTCGCACCCACATCCGCGCAACTGAAAGACTGCCGACTGAGGACTGCAGACTGTATTCCGCAGGCGTCAGATGAGCCGTTGTCGACGGCCGTTGCCGCGGTAGAGCCGTTGCCGCTGTCATCCAACTGAACCGTCACATCTTGGCATAATGCGATCGGATCGACGTTGTCTTCCACGGTGACGGTTGCCGTGCAAGTCGAAGCATTGCCGTTGTTGTCCGTCACCGTCAGGGTCACCGTATTCGCACCCACATCCGCACAACTGAAAGACTGCCGGCTGAGGACTGCAGACTGTATTCCGCAGGCATCAGATGAGCCGTTGTCGACGGCCGTTGCCGCGGTAGAGCCGTTGCCGCTGCCATCCAGTTGGACGGTGACATCCCGGCACAAGGCGACAGGGTCGACATTGTCTTCCACCGTCCTGGTTGCCGTACAGGTCGAAGCATTGCCGTTGTTGTCCGTCACCGTCAGGGTCACCGTATTCGCACCCATATCCGCACAACTGAAAGACTGCCGACTGAGGACTAAAGACTGTATTCCGCAGGCGTCGCCGGAACCATTATTCACAGCGCTTGCGGTAGTGGAGCCGGAACCACCGGCATCCAGTTGCACAGTAACATCCTGGCAGGAGGCCGTTGGCTTCACCTGATCTACTACCGTGACGGTTGCTGAGCATGTTGAAGCATTGCCGTTGTTGTCCGTCACCGTCAGGGTAACGGTATTCGCGCCGATATTGGAGCAATTGAAGGTGGTCTTATTCAGCGCCAGTTGTGCAATCCCGCAGGCATCGCCGGAGCCGTTATTCACCGCGGCGGCGGAAGTGGAGCCGTTTCCGTTGGCATCGAGTTGTACGGTTACGTTCTTGCAAGAGGCCGTTGGCTTCACATGATCTACTACCGTGACGGTTGCGCTGCAGGTATTGATGTTGCTATTGTAATCGGTCACCGTAAGGGTAACCGTATTGGGGCCGACATTAGCGCAATTGAAAGTGGTCTTATTCAGCCACAGCTCGGCAATACCGCAGGCATCGCTGGAACCCTTGTTAACCGCACCGGCAGAGATAGAGCCGTTTCCTGCGGCATCGAGTTGTACGGTGACATTCTTGCAGGAAGCTATGGGCTTTGTCACGTCTGCAACAGTTACGGTTGCCGTACAGGTGCCGGTATGGTTCTTACTGTCGGTCACAGTAAGTGTAACCGTGTTCGAGCCGACATTGGAACAGTTGAAGCTGCTGGGACTAACCGTGATGGAGGTCAAACCACAGTCGGCGATACTTCCATTATTAACATTGGAGACAGCAAGTGTAGCGGTGCCGGAACTGTTCAAAAGAACGGTGGGATTCTTACAATGAGCAACGGGAAGGTCACATTGATCCAGGAGATCTGCATTGTTAGCGCCGATAATACTGATGTTATCAATGGCAAATTCATCCCTCCATGGGAAACTACCCGGGGTGGCCGGCCCGTCATAAATATAAAAACGGAGGTAGATCGCTCCGCCATTCGGCACGGAAAGGCCGGAGGTAACTGAAAAATCAAAAGGCTTGGCGCCGCTCCAGCTATAAGCAATATTACCGGCGCCGGCCGTAGTATGGGTAGCTCGTACCGGGCCATAAGCCGGTGATGAAACATTGGTGGTAAGATAGGCTTCGATAACTGAGTTTCTGTCTCCCTCATTGGCCTCAAAAATATCGTACTGTACCCGAAAAGCAGTCAGGGTGACTCCCGAGTTATTGATAAATTTAAAGACAATCTGACCATCACTGTAATCTTTGCTTGCCCAGCCGTTGGACCCGGGCTGGAAGCCCAGGGTTCGGTTAACGCCAGGGCCGCCAAGTACGTCGAAGGCCCAGATACCATCTACGGATGAAGATACGTTCCCCGGTGAAGTTCCAAAGAATCTCACGTCATTGGTCCCAAAAACAGCAGGCAAATCGGCTGTACCGGGAAGGTCGTCGTCAATATTGACACCATCAGAGTCCAATTCTCCGACAGCCGGCGTGGAGGCAATACCCGTGGCCGTGAATGAGCCGTTGAGTATTCCTGGCGTGGACTCGTCAAAAGTGATCTTCACCTTGCCGCCGTTTGAGGAAATACTCCCCTGGGCAAATAATTGCCCGGAAAAAAGGCAACCTATACAAAAAATGAAAAGCCGGAAATGCCGGTTCAAATTTTTTTTCATTGTTTAAGTTTTTAGTTTGACTAATGACCTTTCCCCGTAGCTTCAGCAGCGTGTGGTAGTTGGCAATTCACTTGGGTATTTTTGTAAATACGCTGCAAATATGAGAGGCGGGCGGAAAAAGGACTTTACCAGACGTTCGGAGAGCTTTACCTATCGTTCAGCTGGATAAAAAAAAACTTTACCTATTGTTCAGGAGGGGAAGCAATGAACGCAGATAAATCATTGAATTTCAAATATTTTTATGTTCAGCTTTGCATTTGATAATTTTAAAGATTCATTGGCTATGAAGACCTGAAGACGTTTTATCCAAAAGGCATCCCACCTGAGAGGAAGTGGATCGACTAGCGGAATTTAAGCCGTTCCGCTTCTTTTTGCTCCATTTCCACGGCATGCCGGAGTTTCAGCCGGCCTTGTTCTTATTTTCTCAACCGCCAAAAAACCAGGGCAACCAGCAGTGCGTACATGATGCAGGCCGGCGTAGATCGGTGCCACAGAGCCAAAATGGTGGTCGCCGTTTCGGCGGGTGCTTTGTTCCAGATGCCGTCCCCATTGGCCTCCATTACCCTGAAAGTGTACCTGGCGGGCGGAAGTTTGAGATAAGAAGCCGTTTTTTGAGTACTTTCATGGGCCCAGGGCGCTTCCGCTCCTTCCAGGTAGTAGCGGAAACGGCCCCGGCCAGGAACAAATACACTATGCCCTCAGCTGGGATGGCTACCATTACCGGGCCTAGAATGACAACCAACCCGTCATCCGATCCAAAAGCATCAGCAACAGCGGCGCCGTGATCTTTAAAAAGTAGACACTCCCGGACAAAATCGTTTTAATATGCAAAGCCGATTTAAATCAATTGCCCTACTCTTTTTGTTCAGTCTTCCAGGCCTATGGGGAAATGCCCAGGCGCCGGAAAGGACTGAACGCAAACAGTTATTCGATGATCACTGGAAATTCTCCCTGGGGGATATTGCGGAGGCCGGTCAACCCGATTTTAAGGACGAAACCTGGCGAACGCTCAACCTGCCCCACGACTGGAGCATCGAAGGGCAATTGGATCCCAACAATCCTATGGGCAACGACGGCGGGTACCTGCCTGCGGGCGTCGGTTGGTACCGGAAAAAATTCAATGCGCCCGCTTCCTGGCAGGGAAAACGAGTCTCCGTTTACTTCGAAGGGGTTTACATGAACGCCGAAGTGTTCATCAACGGGAAATCCCTGGGCATGCATCCCTATGGCTACACCTCATTCCGGTATGACTTAACGCCTTTTCTCCATGTCGGTGCGGAAAATGTGATTGCGGTCAGGGTCGACAACGCACAGCAAAAGAATTGCCGGTGGTACAGCGGCTCGGGCATATACCGGCATGTATGGGTCGAGGTGACGGAGCCGGTGCACATTGCCCATTGGGGTGTCGGCATCACAACCCCTGAGGTTGGTCCGGAACAGGCAAGCGTGGAGATAAAAACACGGGTTAAAAACGAGACCGCCTCGCCGCAAACCATAACCCTGGTGACCGTACTGGCAGACCGCCTGTCGAAAGAGGTCGGAAAAAAAGAAAGCAAGATCAACTTGGCGCCGAACAGTGAAAGAGAGATCAGTCAAACCATTGTTGTCAAAAATCCAATGTTATGGTCGCCGGAGAGTCCCTATTTATACCGGGCCGGGATTGTGGTCATCCAACGAAATAAAGCCATTGACCGGATAAGTGATCTGGCCGTCGGCATCCGTTCCCTAAAATTCTCTCCTGAAAGCGGCTTTCAGCTCAACGGGAAGACCGCATTGATCAACGGAGGGTGCGTACATCACGACAATGGTTGTCTGGGAGCAGCTGCCTTTGACCGGGCAGAGGAACGGAAAGCGGAGCTTTTGAAAGCAGCCGGGTTCAATGCCGTTCGCACGGCACATAATCCGCCTTCCGAGGCGTTCCTGGACGCCTGCGACCGGATCGGCCTTTTGGTGCTGGACGAATCCTTTGACGGTTGGAGGTCCAAAAAAAATCCTTACGATTACGCCCGCATTTTTGATGAATGGTGGCAACGGGATATCGAATCGATGGTCTTGCGCGACCGCAACCACCCTTCGGTTTTTATGTGGAGCATCGGAAATGAGATCTACGAACGAAAAAAACCGGAAGCCGTCGGAACAGCTAAAATGCTGGCTGAGGCGGTACGGGCAATTGATCCGACGCGGCCCGTCACCTCGGCGATGACCGGGGGAGACGAGGATTGGGCGTCATTCGATCCGCTCATGGCACAGCATGATGTTTGCGGTTACAATTATCATATGCACCTTGCCGAATCCGACCACGAAAGGGTGCCTTCCCGCATTGTGCTGCATACCGAGTCTTTCCCAAAGGATGCGTTTTATATCTGGGATATGGTGCAAAATCACAATTATATCATCGGCGATTTTGTCTGGACGGCGATGGATTATCTCGGCGAATCCGGCATCGGGCGCTGGTTTTACTCCGGCGAAGTAACCGGCGAACACTGGGAACGAAGCATGTTCCCCTGGCACGCCGCCTATTGCGGCGACATCGACCTGACCGGCTGGAGAAAGCCGGTTTCCCATTACCGGAGCATGCTGTACAACGACGGTGAAAAGCTCTACATGGCGGTCCGGGAACCTGAACCGGCCCCGCTCGAGATCCATACCACCAAGTGGGCTGTGTGGCCGACCTGGGAGAGCTGGACCTGGCCGGGGTACGAAGAGAAGGATATGCAGGTAGAGGTGTATGCAAAATATCCGAAGGTGCGGCTTTATCTGAACGACCGGTTCATCGGGGAACAACCCGCCGCAAGGGGCCAGGAGTTTAAAGCGACTTTCACCCTGCCCTATTCACCCGGCGTATTGAAAGCCGTGGGTGTTGAAGATGGGCAGGAGGTGGAAACAACCGTTTTGCAAACTGCCGGAGCAGCTTCGGGCATCCGGTTATCCGCCGACCGGACAACGCTGACCGCCGATGGCCAGGACCTGTCCTTCATTACCGTAAATATCACCGACCGGGGCGGCGTTTTCCAACCCAATGCGGATAACCGGCTTCATTTCAGGATCGAAGGCCCCGGGGAAATTGCCGGTGTGGCCAACGGCGATATCAAAGACCTGGATTCCTATACAAGCTCTACCCGCAAAGCCTGGCACGGACGAGCGATGGTGGTCATCCGGAGTAACCAAACGCCGGGTAGCATCAGGCTTACCGTGAGCTCGGACGGGTTGGCGGATGCTGTTATCACTATTGATGTTGGATTGGAGGGAAATTAAACAGACGTTCTTGAAAAGTTTTGAAACAGTCTCCCTATATCGATCAAGTATAATATTCAGACTTGGGGTGGGTTGTGCAATAAAGACGCTTGAATTTCATCCCTTTCAATGAAATTTTTCAAAAATTCCTCAAATTCATCTGAATACCATTTTTGTTTGAATTCATCTTCCTTTGCAGGATCAAAATCCCAAGATCTTCCTGCATCAGCTTCCTCTATTTCTTTTGGTAAGGGGTATTTCAAAGATGCGTCCGTATACCCTTGTCCCGGTTTTGAAAGAGCGGCCTCTATGCTTTCGCAATATTTATCGTGTTCTTCATTCTCTAATACCTTTTTGTGGCGCATATAATCTTTGCCTCCCGGATATAGCTTCTTCTGGATAAACATCCGGGTATTTTCCAATGTCCACTCTTCGGCCACCTCTATTTCTTCTCCTTCTTCAGGTTCATAAATATAATAAGATTCTTCATTCAATATTTCTTTCATTTTCTCAATGATGACTTTTGCAAAGTCTATAGTTCTACTCAAATCTAATTCTTCTCCACCTACTTTTTTCCCTTTCAGGATTTGATTAAAACATTTTTCCAAATCTTCAGCTTTTAAGACAAACGTGTGGTCGGAAGCGTAAATCCAGTGCTTATCCGTATCTTGTAGATCATCTTCTTGCGTGTTTATTACATTATCGTTAATTATGTTCTGGGCGATGGGATCGGCGGAATCTTCTTTCCATGGATTTCTTCTAGTGTCAGAATAAAATTTATTGTATAATGTGACTAGTTCTTTGATATCATCTTCAGGATATTCTGGTTCAAAGCTCTCTGGCTCAACAAACTCTCCTTCTTGTTGTGTGACCACCATTTTAATTAACTTTCTGTCCTCATTGTATAACCGTTCCTTGATGATGGTTTCGAGCTCTTCATCGGTTATTTTTTTTGTCTCGTTTTTCTGTTGCGCTGCTTTTACCCTTTCAAAGAAGAGATCTTTTTTTTCTTCTTTATTGACAAACTCAGGTATGCTGTTGAATACAACCTCTTTAAACTCTTCCTCAACGACCGTTTTAAGGTGGTTTAATGAACTTTGTTTTAATATTTTTTTGATCAAATCAGCATTTCCCGTTCTCATTTTTTCTTTAAACTGCTCTTTCAAGCTGTGTGCTTCTCCTTGCGAACCTCGAACGACCCATTTTTCTCCAACCAATAATTCATGTACCAAGTCCGCGTAGGTTTTTGTACTATCTTCCACAAGTCTTTTTCCTAACACTCCTTTTCGATTTAACTTGCTACTTGGAATACCTGTTTCCACCGTGGCTTTCAATTCAAATGCTTTCGGCTTACCTTTTTCATCAGCTGGTGTATGTGTAGCATAAGAATGCCGCAGGGAGTCGAGTTTGTCATTCAGCGTCTTGACTATATCCGCTTTCTTGGAGGTAATTGTTTCATTCTTTAAAGACGTTATGGTTGTTTCAACTTGGGATTTACCAAGTAATTCTTTTCTCAAATTTTCAGATAAATACCACTCACTCCAATATTCTTCTTTTTTAGTTGATTCTTTCAACACCTCATCTTCAAACTCCGTTCCGTCAACCTTTTCAATTCCAACGTTACTCACAGCAGGAGATTCGCCAGAACCGCTCCTCCCGTTTGCTTCCATCAGTTTTTTTGCAAATGGTGAATACGTCGGCTTGATTTGGTCTCTTGATGTGGCGCCGGGCAGTTTTTCTGCTTTTGCATAGCTGATATCCACTTCATCTCCAGGATCACCCAATCGGTTTCTCATGGGTCCCAGCTTAAGGTTAGCTCCATGATCATGAAGCTTCAGACTTCGATTATTATCATATAATTCTGAATATGGATAGAGATGGTGCCAGCCGAATTTTTGATTCTCTTCCAAAGATGTTTCCTCACTCTCGTCAGAAAGATCAAACCCAATGAGTTCACTTTCCTTAACCCACTTCACCATTTCATCTTTTTTCTTTTTGAATTTTTTCGAATATTCCCGTGGGCCACCTAATTGCAAAACGGAATTCTTGTTGGCCGAGGAAATGGCATTCATTGGATAGATACCTTTGTTTTCCTTCTTCTGGATCAATTGCTGCTGGCGGGCAGAATAGTTATCAGCCATATCCTGAAAAGCTTTCAAATTCGCAGATCCTGGACTATTATCTGCCTCATCTTGGAACTTTCTTTGAACCGTAGCTCCAGGCCGATTATCCACAAACTGAAAAACAGACTCACTATTGCCCTGCTTTTGAAAAACCTCATTCGCAACCGAATGGCTTTTATTTTTCTCAGGTGTTTTTTCAGTGTGGGTATGCATTTTCTTTTCCGGCTTTAGCCTATCTTTTACTCTTCAGTCAGGATTACTGCCAACTAAAAAGCTGATTTAAGACCTAAGTTTGCTTTTTCATGTTTACGCTTAAGGGCGTTGAAATAAAAACTATGCTCCTAATATCTAAAAAATCTACGGCCCTGGGTAGATTCCGGCCTCTTTTTGACCATATGGGTATGATTTAAGTGGTTTCGCTACCTCTGCTGCTCTGATAATTTCTGAATGCAATATAGATCCTTGTCCTCACAAAGACCAATAATTGAACAACCGCCGCCGCAAGGCCCGCTCTGTTCCCAGCGGTTAAAGCGTTAAACAAGCGGAGCCAATGCGTCTGACGGCATAACATTTCCGGTAATTAAAGCTACACACTCGTCGTGGGGACAAAGTTGAGCGGAACCGGAAGGCGGGAAAACGGGAGGATTACCTATTTAATGGAAATGCATTACCTGAATTTTGCGCCGGATTTCATATCCATTTGAATTCGGGTCATAGTTATTCAAAGATCCCCAATGTCCTGGCTTCCGCTACCGCCTTGGCGCGGGAATCCACCTCGAGTTTGGCCAGGATAGCCGAAATATGGTGATCGACGGTCTTGGCGGATATGAAGAGCTGTTCGGCGATCTCCTTATTTTGCAGCCCGTTCCGGAGCAATTTCAGCACTTCGAGCTGTCGTGCGGTGAGTTGGGCGGGATTCTCGCGGGTTCGCTGCTGCCTGCCCCGGGGGATGCGCCTGATCCCTTCCGACCGCATCCGGAGCTTGAGGCGCTGCACAACGGCGGACGCACCAAGTTGTTCGAGTAGCTCCAGGGCCGCTCTCTGGTCCGTTTCTGTACCGCCGGTCAGGGCCAGGGCCTGAAAATACGGGCATCCTTTTGCCCTCCATGCTTCGGCAGCCGCCGCTGCATTCCCTCCGATCTCCAGTTGATATCCCGTCATCAACCCCGCCGGATCAACCGGGGCGATACCGCATCGCCAGATCCAGTATTCCAGATCGCTGTACAGCCAGCGGTTGCCGATCCGGGTCCTGAGATCCATGGCCCAGTCTGTCAACGCTTGCGGGATCTGATCGGGATGGTAAACCCAGTAATATTCCAGCAGGCCGACCAGCGCGGGCGCCATACGCTGGACCTCGGCAGTGGCCAGCGCTAGTTCCTTTGCTTCGTTCAGCAAGCGAAGCGCATCCGTATCTCCGCGTCTTAGTTGCAGCTGGCCGAGCACCACCAATGCCGTCACCCGGGTTGTCGAATATTTGCCGGTATGTTCCACCAGGTCAACAGCGATTTCTTCGGCTTTTGCAGGGGCTCCGGTTTCCAGGTACAACCGCGCTTGCCAGGAGAGCATATAGTATGTCCAGGAATCGAGATCGTGTTCCCGGCAAAAGGCAATACCCGCTGTCAGTTGCTGAGCGGCTTTTTGATAGAACCGGCTGCTGGTGAAGGATGATCCCAAATTGGTATAAGCCCGGGCCACGTGTTCGTTATAGCCGTTTTTCAAAGATAGTTGCAGGCTTTCCAGGAGGTTCTGTTCGCCTAAATCCGCAAATTCCCTGTTCATGATCCGGGTCGTGCCTACGTTGTTCAGCGCATGGGCCAGCACTTCATCGTCCTGCAATTTTTGGGCCAGATCGATGGCTCGCTGCCCCCAGTACAGGCAAGCTTCTGATGCTTCAGCAAGCATTTTCAATTGTGCCAGATTGCTGTAGGCCAGGGCCCTTTCCCGGGTGGGAAATCCATTTTCCAGTACGGATACGGCTTCCTGAGCCAGGGCTTCTGCCCGGGGTCCATCTCCGCTAAACCAGTTGAGGCGCGACAGGAAGCGCAACGCATTCCCTTCTCTCATGATCGCCCCGGTCTGCCGCCAGATCACCAGCGCCTTTTCCTGGCAGGTTTTGGCGCTTTCGATCTGGTTCGTGAGATAATATTCATAAGCGCATTGTTCCAATAGTTCAGCCCGGGTTTCCGGCGGCTGGTCACCGGCATATTGCAGGGCTTCGCGGTAAAGGTCTGCCGCTTCCCGGTGAGCGTGCAATTTGGCGGCCTGACGGGCAGCCCTGGGCGCCAGTTCCGCTACTTTTTTGAAGTCCTCAGCATTTCTGGCGTGGTGGACCAACCGGGCCGGTTCGATGGTCTCTTCCCCGTGTTGCAGCATCAGTTCCAGGATTTTCTTGTTCAAAACCCGGCGTTTGAGCGCAGGCAGGGACTCTTCAATGATCCGGCGGTACAGGTCATGTTTGAAGGCTATGGACCTGCCGTCACCGACCAGAATACCGGCATCAATGCAGGCCAGCAGGATCTCCACGCAATCGGGATTCAGCAGTTCCAGCAGCCAGAGCTCAATGCGGCCCGGCAACAGGCAGACCATTTCCCACAGGTCTTTGACGGCCTGATCTCCTTTATTAAAAACCGCCAGCACCGAATCCTTGACAGTTTCCGGGATGCCCAGGCTATAGTCGGCCAGGATCTCCCGTACGAAAAAGGGATTCCCCCGGGTAAGCTGATAGACCTCCTGCCCAGAATATCCGGCTTGTTGGGCCAGGCGGTCAACCGCTTTCTCGGAAAGCGGCTCCAGGGAAAGGCGGGTGTAATGGTCCGGCGGAAGGTCGGCTATCAGAACAGGCAGCGGCATTTCCCGGTTCAATTCCCGGTCCCGGCAGGTAAGGACGAACATGCACGGCAGGCGGTTGATCCTCCTGCCTAGGAATTTGATCAGGTCCAGGGTAGCCGCATCGGCCCAGTGAATATCCTCAAAAACCAGGATAGCGGGCCCGTTCAGTTGGTTTAATTGCTGAATGAAATGGGTGAAGATGATGGATTTGTCAGGTTCGGATCCCAGTAAAGCCCGGAAGTCTTCACCCAACTGCAGAGATATATCGTAAAGCGGGCCCAGCGGTCGCGGGGTAAAAAGCGAATCGCACATCCCCAGGAGGACCGGATTCCGGTGGCCAATCTCCTGCAGAAAAGTATTCACCAATGCGGTTTTTCCAATGCCTGCTTCTCCGGTAATAAAGATCGAATGCCCTCGTCCGTTGTCGAGTTCGCGGTAGATGGCCCGCAGTTGATCAAGGCTGCTGTCGCGCTCCAGAAGCTTCATATGCTACTGCCTGCTTAGGGGTGAGGTTGAGGTCACGGTAAAAAATAGGGAATGCAACCCCTAAAATAGGGAAAATCCCCGATTTGCGCGAGCATTTAATCGGCTTTTTTTGCACCTCAGAAATTCATTCATTCACCTTAAAATTTTACCAAATGAAATTCGCAATCGTTTTAACCTGCGTCCTGCTGGCAACTGCCTGCACTACGACGCCTCAACAAGATCAGGCCGGCCCGCCGACGCCCGTGGCTGTATCCGTCAGGCCGGCTGCCGGAAAAAACCTGTTTATCGACGTCCACAAACTCGAGCCCGGAAAAGTAACCTTTGAAGATGTAAAAGCGGCACACTTGAAGGATCTCGCTACCCAGGGAGCGTATGGCGTATCATTCATCAAATTCTGGGTAGACGAAGCCGCCGGAGAGGTCTACTGTCTTTCGGAAGCGCCCAATGCCAAGGCCATACAGGATACCCATGGAAAAGCCCACGGCCTGTTGCCGGATGAGATCCATGCGGTGAAGGAAGGGGAATAAGTCGCCGCAGGCCGGTCACGGTTCCGGGGTAGTGTCAATGGATAAAACCTTGTCCGGATATGCCCTCGTCAAGCAAGGCGAGAACAAAATCTGGATAATGGTAATTTTGACCATACTACTGGACAAATTTTAACAGAGAGGGTCATCAAGTGCTGGCGCAAGCAATTGAGCATCGTGTTTCACGCTCTCACAGACCCATTCTCTCATTTTCTTTTTGCCTTTTTTGCAAAATCGTCCTGTAGTGTGATTTTTGCCGCTACCCCGGCGCCGGCCTGTCCGGAAAATTTATTCGTTTCCGCCTCTTCTGCTCCTTGAACTGCTTGGGGCATTTTCCCGCTTCGGAGCTGAATTGCTGTCCGGTTTCGACCTGGTGGTTGAGGGGGCGGCTTTCTCTCTGCTCACCGAGGGCTGACGGGCAGGGGCGTTTGAGCCGGTGCTTGTCCTGGCCCTGGGCGCTTCCGAACGCCCCGTGACGGTTCGGCGGTTTGCCGGATTTGTTTGGTCCCCGCCGGAGCGGCCCGTATCGGTCCGGGTTCTTTCCCTGCCCGGCAGATCCTGACCCGGAGCGGTTGAGCGGGACGACCTTGAACTTTCCACAGCACCGCGGTCCCCCTGATTTGCCTGCGGCGTGGTTCTCCTTACATCAGGCCGACCGGTAGATTCACTTCTCTGCCGACTCGGCGTATCCTGGTTCGGAGAAGTTGAGCGCGTCGGCTCCGGACGCTCCACTGACCCGCGATCCCGTTGTTGATCCGCTCCCTGCGTACGCCTTCTCGTTTCAGATCCCGCGCCGGAAGACTCGGTCCTTTTTCTGCTGAGCGGTGTAGATCTTTGTTCGGATCCATCGGACCGGGAAATGGACCGCGACCGCTGCCCTTCCGCAACATCCCGCCCATTGCGATCCCGCTCACGCTGGTTGGCCGATGATTGGCGATGAACAGGCGGCTTGCCATGCTCAACCCGGACTGTATTGGCGCGCTGCACAACGACATCGCAATAGGTCCGGTGAGGGCGGTAAAAGTTATGGACCCGAATCACCCTGATCCGGTGTACAATGTGGAATTGTCTGTGGTAAATTACGATGCGGGGGCGGAATATGGCCCAGGTAATCTGGACCCTAGGCGCCCACCAGGTCGGATAGTAGCGCCAGTAATACGGCGATGCATAAACGCGATACTGCCGCCCCAGAATATACTGCACGGGGTCCCAGTAATAAACATTGACGTAGTCGCCGTAATCCGTATGATAGCCGCGCCGGCTGTCGGAATACCCTTCCACCGGTTCCACGATGACCTCTTCTCCGTAAAGGTCTTCGTCTCCCACGATTTGAAGGACGGCCTCTCCCCGGCCAATGACCTCGATTTCGATAACAGCCACGTCCTGCACCTCATAACGGCCCACCAGGGCCTGCAGCACAATGGCGTGGAAATTACCCTGCTGCCGGTGTTCAACCCGGACGTAGTCAATCCTGCCGTCGTAGTTCAGGTCGAGGTTGTTAACCCAGTATTCCTCTGAGTTGATCTTCCTTTCAAATTCGCTCAGGGTGGATGATTCCTTGAAGAGGTCAAGCGCACCCTCCAGGCTGAAAAAGTCGCCTTCATAGCCCGTCCGGTCCGAATCATATTGAGCGTATCCCGAGAAAAACATGCCGGTCAGCAGCCAGCAAAAGATTAATTTTTTCATATCCGTATGGTCCTGTTTATGTATAAAGGACGGTCATCCGGAAAGAAAATGCACCATTTTGAAGCGCCTTTAAATCAAGTTTAACCTAAGTTAATTTAGTGTTACAGCCCCACCCGCCTGCCGTTCCAAATCTTAACACTTTTAGCTATTCATTTTATCGGGAATCCGCAGGAGCGCTAAAATTTTCGCAGATGCCCGGCGTTCTTAGAAAACGCTAATGTGGTATTTCCACGCTTCTTAAACATTCTTTAACATCTCAACCTATGATTATGAACAAGTTCATGCCATTGACTATTGGTTTGGTCATGCTTTCGCTGGGTCTCAGCGCCCAAACCCTGGGCGAGAAATACCAATTGCCTGAAGAACCGGGCGAATTGCGGGCCGACGGGGTTTACCAGCTGCCCGCTTCTTTGCTGCCGGACAAAAAGGATGATTTGAATGCCTTTTTTCGCTTCTACCCCGACGGGACCTTCATCGTATACCATTCCCGGGTATCGCCAAAAACCAAGCCGGAGGTTTTTCAGACCAATTGCAACTTTCAATACGTCTCGTCCGCTCCGGCGCCCTTTAACAAGGATTATACCCTGAAGACCAGCGGTAATATTTCCCGGGCCAGGATCGCGTATCCCGACAAAGCGGTTCTGCTGGAATTTGACGTCCGGAAAGATGTGATCGCAACTACGGTGAGAACCCTTGATCTCAATGGAAAGTTGATCGGTCAAACGATGCAGTATGTGATGCATTTTCAGCAGATCGCCTGGCCGGCCTCGGGTAACTGATATTTCATACAAAAAAAGGCGCTCCGGCAGCGATCAGTTGGCGCCGGGCATCCAGGCTATGGGTATTCCATGTGTCCGGTAATTTGGAAGGCAGCTTCGAGTTGCCTTCCAACTACAGACTCCAGATCCTTTCTTCCGGTCCCAACGGCAGGCATCCGTCGTAGCCGCCCGGGACGGGGTCGTAGCGCAGCACCTGGGTGCCCACAACTTCCGACGACAGGTATGCACTCAGCGCCATCAGCTTCAGCGAGCGGTAAAAACCGACCGGTTCCTGCACGCCGACAGCGGTACCCCATACTTGTCCGTTGAATTTCCCTGAATTGGCCTCTGCAGTGCGGAAAACTGCGGCGCGATCTTCCGCCTTGAGGTCGGCAAAAGGTGCGCCGGATTGCCGGGTAGCTTCGGCATTGAACGCAGCTATGTCTTCCCTGACCTGTTGCTGGGCTTCGGCATCATACGCCTCGGCAAAGACCTGGTCGAGGAAAATATCGACCTTCACGTCCAGGCCGCCGGGGGTATCGGTGGCCGGCAGAAGCGTGTCGACGAAAGCGGTGACAAACCGGGCCTCATCCTCGGTCAGGAACAAAGGCTGCCATTCCAGCCGGGGTTTTGACTGGCAGGACTGGAACAAGGCCAGCAGGGATGGGGTCAATGCAGAGGCCCCGACCAGCAAACCCGTATTACGAAGTGCGTTTCTGCGATTCATAGGCTCAGATATTGAGTTTATTGAGTTCCGACACGGCATGATCTGCCGCCCGGGCTGTAATGGCCATATAGGTAAGCGAAGGATTGACACAGGAGGATGACGTCATGCAAGCGCCGTCGGTGACAAAGACGTTCCTGGCGGCATGAACCTGATTGAAGGCGTTGAGCACCGATGTTTTAGGATCCCGTCCCATCCGGGCAGTACCCATTTCATGGATCCCGTAGCCGGGTTCGTGGTGATTATTGAAGCCGATAACCTCTTTGACGCCGCACTTTTCAAGCATTTCTACGGCGTCGGCCTGTATTTGCCGGTTCAAAGCCATTTCGTTTTCCTTGTATTCACAATCGATGGCAAGCGTAGGTTGCCCCCACTTGTCGGTCACATCGGCATTCAACGTAACCTTGTTGTCGTGGTAGGGCAGGCACTCTGCGAAACCGGTAATGAAAAACTCCCAGGGACCGGGTTGAAGGAGCTGTTCTTTGAGCGCTGCACCGAAGGCCTCTTCATTGGCGGCGTTCATAACGCCCGCGCGGCCGGCTCCGCCCTGAAAACCGAACCCCCGCAGGAATTTATCGGATTTTGTAGCTTCATCGATGTTGACATACCGCGGGATATAAATGCCGTTCGGGCGACGGCCTTTATAATATTTATCCTCAAAGCCTTCCACGCGGCCCATGGCGCCGATGCGGTATGTATGGTCCATCAGGTTATGCCCGAGTTCGCCGCTGTCGTTGCCCAGGCCGTTCTCAAACCGGCTCGATCTGGAGTTCAGAAGGATCTGGGTTGTACTCAGCGTGGAAGCGTTGCAGAAGATGATGCGGGCGGAATAATCGATCGCCTCGTTGGTTTCGGCGTCGATGATGCGCACCCCGGTGGCCTTGCCTTTCGCATCGTCGTAGATGATCGACTGTACGATGGAGAACGGCCGGATCGTGAGGTTGCCGGTCGCGTTAGCTGCCGGCAAGGTGGCCGAGTTACTGCTGAAGTAGGCGCCGTAGGGACACCCCCGGCTGCAGCGATTCCGGTATTGGCATTGCCCGCGTCCGTTATGCGGCACCGTGAGGTGGGCGCAGCGGCCGATGATCAGATTGCGGCCGGGATACTGTTTTTCGATGCGCTCCTTCAGGTGCTTCTCTACGCAATTGAGTTCCATCGGCGGCAGAAAATGGCTGTCCGGTAATTGGGGCAACCCCAGGGGTTCGCCGCTGATGCCGGCAAATTTCTCCACATAGGTATACCACGGCTCAATGTCCTTATAACGGATGGGCCAGTCAACCCCGTGGCCGTCCCTTGCATTGGCCTCAAAGTCGAGGTCGCTCCAGCGGTAGGTCTGCTTACCCCATAAAATGGAACGGCCGCCCATCTGATGGGCGCGTACCCAGAGGAAGGGCTTGACCTCCGTATAGGGGTTCTCCTCGTCATTGGCATGGAAGTGTTCCGTATCCTTGCCGATGAAGCCTGAACGGATGCCTTTATAGTGTTTTCGCTTTTCCTCGGGCGTAAGTCCGCCCCGCAACGCCATATCCCAGGGGTCCAGGTTCATCGTCGGATAATCGACGACGTGCTCTACCAGCCGCCCCCGTTCAAGAACCAGTGTTTTAAGGCCCTTTTCGCAAAGTTCCTTCGCTGCCCAGCCGCCGCTGATACCCGAGCCGATGACAATTGCGTCATAAGTGAGATCCTTTTGGGCGTCAATATTGAAATTGGCCATATCCGTGTGATTGAATAATGTAGATAAAACTGACTATAAATTACCTCCAAACCGGTATCCCAGATACCGAAACCCCATGATTGTCAGGTCGTCGTGCTGCTTGGCGTTGCCGACGAAGGCGCCGACGGCTTTTTCCAGGGACTGAACCACGCTTTTCATGGAAGTATGCGGTTTTCCGTTGAGCGCTTTTTCCATACGGTCGGTTTCAAACATGATCTTTTGGCTGTTTGTCGCCTCGGGTATGCCGTCCGTATACAGCAAAAGTGAATCTCCGGGGTTGAGCCGGAGCTCGGAGATGCAAAACTGGGATTGCCCTACTATGCCGACCACAGTATCGGCGGGCAGGTCCATAAGCCGGTATTCGCCGCCGCCGAGAGAGATGAACGGCGGGTTATGGCCGGCGTTGACATAGCGGAAGACCCCCGTCCGCACATTGAGCACTCCGGCAAAAATGGTGACGAACATCATGTCGTCGTTGTTGCCGGCCAGCATGTTGTTCACCGACGGGATCACCCCTTCAAAACCGGGGTTATTGCCGGCCAGCAGCCGCAGCGAGGTGAACGTGCGCATCATCAAAAGCGCAGCGGGCATCCCCTTTCCCGATACGTCGCCGATGGCCATGTAAATATGATCGTCGTCCAGCATCAGGGCGTCGTAAAAATCCCCGCCGACTTCCCGGGCCTGGTTGATCAGCGCGTACGCGTCAACCGACGGACGGTTGAGCAGCAGCTTGTCCCCGTCAGGCACGATGCCGGCCTGGATTTTTCCCGCCGTCTCCAGTTCTTTCGCCAGATGCTGGTACTTCAGTTGTTCTTCCAGCCGCTTGATCAGGGAATGGTTGGAACGGCGCAATCTGGCCGACATGATGCCGATCAGATTGCGCACCCCTTTTTGGGTCTTCATGATCCGGTTCCAAAACGAAGCTTCCGGGATGCAGAGGGCCACACTGGGCCGCCGGGCTTCAGCGCGCGCGGAAGTCGGCTGTTTCATCACCAGGGACATTTCACCCAGGCATTCGCCGACCTCAATGGGAATGGAAATCTGGGTATTGTCGTTTTCCAGCACGATGGCAAGTTCTCCCTCGATCAGGATATAAAGCATGTCATTAGCGCTGCCCTGGTTGATGAGCACCTCGCCTGTTTCCAGTTCTTTCAGTGAACTGGACTCAATAATTTCCCGGATCTCCTCAGGGGTAAATCCCTCAAAGAGTTCGAATTCAATCAGTGCCTGCTGCAGATAAGGAGCTGCCATCCGCTTCTGTTCGGTTGTCCGGTTGTAAACGTTCCGGGCGGCTAAATTAGTGATTTACCTCTTCTTTTTTTCTGGAAACCCATCCCGGAATGTACACCAGGTCAATCGGCCCGGAGGCAAAAACCTGACAGGCGATATTGATCCGGCCGCTTTTGGTGTATTGCGTAGATGGCTTCATAAGCTCGTTGCGGTTTGCGCTTCGTTTATCCAGCGCCTACGGCGATGATAACGAACAAGGTCAGGAATCCATTTTCAAAATACCGAAATCCGGGCGGATAATTGCCGTTTGAGATCGATATCCCGCAGCTTACTCCGCATGCTCCAACGCCAACCCGACCGAAGTCCTCGGCTTGAAGCCTTTCCAAACTGCGCTGTTCGCTTGTTCCGGCAGGTCCAGATAAGTTTTATAATCAAGTCCTTTCAGTTTCATCCCAAGGAAAGCGGTCACAAAGTGCTGATTGATGTTATTCATCCTGGGCAGACTCCAGGCCGGTTCGGCATAATGCATGAATTCTTCCTGCTGCGGCCCGGGAACAAGCGTTGCCGGCGGTGGCGGATTGGGCGCCACATTGTGGCGGGCATTGGCGTAGGTCAGCAGGTAACGCTCCGTATTGACACTTCCTTTATAAATGGCCCTGGTGCCGTCTTCATAGCCGGAGATATCGTCCTGATCGCCGGCTACAAAAAAGGTGGGAATGCGCAATCCGGCGAGCCCCAACGAATCCCAAACACCCCGCGCCATGCCCCAGGGGGCAAAAGCCACCACTGCCTTGATGCGATTGTCCGGCGCAGCTACCATAGCGGGCGCACCGGCTGTTCGCTCCCGGATGACGGTACTCCCACCGGTCACCTGGCTGAAAAAGCCGAGCAACTGCTGGCTGTAGCCGGCGCCGGCTACATTCAATACGCCGTATCCGCCCATGGAATATCCGATCAGTGCGGTGTTGTTTGCATCCGCCAACCCCGAAAGGAAAGAGGAACTGCCGGCTACACTTAACCGGGCCATTTCATCCAGGATAAACAGAATATCCAGCGGACGGTGATAGAGCGTGCTGGGAAACGGTCCGGCATCCCGGTGTGTGGATTCCGTATGATCAATGGCTGCGACTACATAGCCTTTGGAGGCCAGGTTTTCCGTCAGGTAGGTCATCAGGTACCGGGACCCCGGATAGCCGTGAGAGACAATGACAAGCGGATAAACCCCGCCGCTGCGGTCGGGTTCGGCATCCCTCTGGGCCCGCCCCGGAAACTTGAAAGGAATAAGGGGTTTTCCCTCCGTATTGGGGCGTCCGAGGATATCTTCGTATTCCGTCACCTCCGCCTTCTCCGCGGGGATGACCGCCGGATACCAGACCTCCACGGTGAGGGGCCGGTCGTATACAGGTACCTCGCCGTTCTTGGCCTTCGCGATATCCGGTTGTCCGGCATGAAGCAGTTGCAAGGTGCGGACACCGACCTTGTGCGGCCCTCTTGGTGCAAGCTCCGGGGCATCAGGCAATGCATCTCCGTAAATAAAAGGAGTTGTCTGTGAACCTTGCTGCGCGTAGCAGGAAAGCCCCAGAGACGACAGCAATAACAAGGCAATGATCAACGGCGTGCGATGAAATTTCATAGTGACGATTTTAGTTTGAACAGAACCGGCCTTCCCGGCCTGGTGTTTCCGCTCAAATATAGTAACTCTGCAGCCAATTAATTGTACTTGCAGTCTCCCCAATACCTGCACGCCCACGCGATCCAGGTGCTCCAGTTGGGGCCGGTGCTGTGTCCGCCCGCATGCTGCCGGAAGGCAATTTCACCGCTGGTCAACGGCGTACCCAACATCGGGAATTCCGTCACACCCAGATCTTTTTTGCCCAGCAACCGGTAAACAGGCCCGGCATGAACCCCGCTCAGGAACATTCCCCTGGCGTCCACCCATTGCCCTTCTACCTGGGGCGACCCGGAACTGATGAATACCGGCCGCGGCGCACAAAGCGCGACCAGCTCGTGCGCGTCAACCGGCAGATCGTCAGGGGTCAGCGTGCTGGCATATTTGATGAAATTGCCGCAAAACCAGTGGTATTCACCGGATGAAGCCAGGTTTTCTACCTGTTCGCCGAAAACCCGCCGCAGGATCTTTGTACCACCCGCTCCTGCCGAACCGATGAAGGCCAGTGAAAACCTGGGCTCGTAAGCCATCGCTACGACGGTCGCTTTGCCGTACCTCGAAAGTCCTTCAATAGCGATCCGGCTGGCGTCTACGTCCGGGTCCGTTTCGAAATAGTCGATCGCCCGGCTCGCGCCCCAGGCCCACGCGCGCAAGGCCCCCCAATCGTCCGGTTTACGGGGCTTGCCTTTATTCACCAACCCGATGATCCCCTGCCGCAATCCGGCGCCGTTGTCCGCCTGGATGCTGGATGGCACGATGACGGCATAACCCCATCCTCTGGAGATGAGTTGCTCTTTCCAGGTCGGCTCGGCCGATGATCCCAATCCGATCGGCGCAATGGCGTTGTTCCCCCACGGCGGACGGATAAATCCGAATTCCATCACCACAGGCACCGCTCCCTTCGCTCCGGCAGGTGTTGCGACCAATAATTCGATCTCGACCTTGATGTCCGGGTACGACGAGTTGTCCACTACCCCGCGCAGGATCTTTTCCCTGATCGGATAGGCCCCGACAAGGGTATCCCGGGCCGAGACGAGCGCCCATTTCACGGCCGGAATATGCGCCGGTAATCTGCCGTAGATCTCACGGTCAAAATATTCCACAATTTCCGGCCTGCGCTTTTCCCACCAGTCCTTTTCACTGACCACCCGGTCCCCGTTATTCATCACCAACGGATCGGGCAGGGTGTATTTGTTGACTTTGGATTCATCCCGGTTGGCCGCATGCTCGGCCTGGGGATTGCCCGATGGACCCGGCCGGTTCGGAATCGCAATGCCCAGTTGGGATTTCATTTGCTCGTGGTCTGCCGCCGTGAGCCGGTTTATGCTGTCCCTGGCCGCCTGAGAGGGTTGCGCACCCGCTCCAATCGCCGTGAACAGGAATGCCATCAGAACCAACCGCTTGTTCATGTCCGTTATTTTTTGATGAATGGAATGCTGTTCTTTGCTGCGTCCAGCATGGTGGTGACCCAGAAATCCTGCTGGTTTTCCTTCAGGTAATGCAGAAATTGATCGTGTTTTTCCAGGCTCACATTGATATTGTGGCCGCCGCCCACACCGTGAAACAGGATCACCAGCAGGGCATTTTCCTTTTTAGCCTGTTCTGCCCAGTCCCGCAACTGGTCGGCATTGGAATCGTCCACGGCATAACAATCCACATTCAGCAGGTTCAGGCTTTCAACGGTATTCAATTGCCCCCTGACGCCGCGCAGGGCCACAAACTGATCCTTGACGGCATCAATGAATGACCCCTCTCCGGTTTCGGTATCCCCGCAGGTATAGGCAAAGGTCCGTTCTTTCCTCCCGTCGAGCGATTCCAGAAAGATGTTGGTCATTTCCGACTCCCGGGCAAGCTGCGCGGTCGTGTATTTGGAAAGATCATTCAACGGAGATACCCATGAACGCCCGGGTTTGCTTGCATCACACGGGTGGTAAAGCAGGTGGTTGCCCAGTTCGTGGCCGTTTCGGGCGGCCTTTTTCCAGTCTTCCAGCCGGTTTTTACTCCCCGGGAATGCGGCAGACAGGTAAAAAGTGCCCTTGAAGTCGAGCGCGTCCAACGCCGGAATGACGTTGTCAAGGTGGACCTCCAGCGCATCGTCATAGGTCAGCACGACCGCCGCTTTTTTGCCGTGCCACAACTGGTCGTCCCTGTTTTCACCGGCCTCAAACGGTGACGCCGGCAATCCCGCACCGTTGTACAGGTTGGCGCCTTCCGGATTGTCCGACCATGCGTAGCGCACAAATTGAGGGCTCCCGATGTTGTCAGCGGATACTTCCACCGTATTTCCGACAATCCTGGCATCGGCCCATACAAATTTCCGGTCCTCACCCGCGATGGCAAACTGGTTCAACGGCTCCCCGTCCGCACTTTTCAATCCGCCGTCCGTATGGTCGAAACGGAGGATCATTTTTGGGCCTTTGATCTCAAAGGATTTATAGATCGGCCCGGAGTAAGGCAGGTCTTTCTCGCCATACGCCAATGCTCTGGCGCCGAGTGCCAGCCGGCGCCCCACCTCTTTTTTGTTCAGCGGGTGAATGTCGTTCCACTCTCCCAGGTCAATGGCTGCAGCCATTGCCGTACGGGGCAATTTCAGCGCTTGCAGCTGAGCATTGCGGAGCTCCGCCCAATTGCTCTCTGCGGGCAAAAAACTCCGGTCCATGAAATTGGCGAGCTGTACGTAAAGAAAGGGCAGATCCTCGCGATGCCAAAGGTTCCGGTAATCATGGATCAGGGCGTTGAGATAGCCCGCGTACGGCCCGGGATCCCCCGCATTGCTCTCTCCCTGGTACCACGCCACCCCCTTGACGGCCGTTTGCGCAACGACCGGCGATGTCATGGCGTTGAACAGCGATGCCGGTTGGTTTTGAGCTGAAAACGCCGGGTAAGCGGGTATCGGCTCATAAGCCTGTCCGACCTTGTATTGCCAATCTCCCTTCAGATCAATTTCGCGGTCTCCGGTGGTCAGCACGTAGGGCTTGTCCGGCACAAAACCGCCTTTGTTCGCCTGATTCTGCACCCGGATCACGATCGTGTTTTTACCGGGTTTCAGCACACCGTCAGGCACGATATACCTCCTCGGCGGATACTGGTAGGTAATATTGCCGACCTGTTGCCCGTTGACGTACAAATGATCCGCATCCACAATGCGCCCCATGAACAACCGGGCGTCCTTTCCGCACATGTCGGCAGGTACCTCGATCTCCCGTCTGTACCAGACCACCCCGTCGAGTTTGCCCAGGCCCTGATCTTCCCAGTAACCCGGAATATGGATATTCCTCCAGCCTTTGGGTTGATAATCTGTCTCATACCACTTGGGGTCTTCCAGCAGGCCTTTGTCCTCATTGGGGCGTATCACGGTGTGGCGCCGGTTTTCCTCAAGCTGTTCCTTTACATAGGCTTTATCCTTGTTGCGGGTGATGACGGCTTGCAGGTCTTCAAATTCCCGGAGCCCGTTCTCGCTGATCCAGGCCTGAATGGGAGTCCCCCCGACACTGGCATTGATGATCCCGATCGGCACACGGTATTGATCGTACAGTTCTTTGGCAAAAAAGTAGGCCACGGCGCCGAATTGCAATACCGTTTCCGGGTTGGTGACCACCCATTTCCCATCCGGAAAATCCGTTCGGGGCGACTGGAGGTCCGTCATGGTTTTGATGAAAAAATTTCGGATCTCCGGATAATCGGCGCCGGCGATCTCGTCGGGGTATTTTTCCTTTACCCGCTCCATGGTCAGGACCATGTTGGACTGGCCGGTGCACAACCATACGTCCCCGAAGAGGAGGTCCTTGACGGTCACCGTGTTTTTTCCTTTCAATTGCATTTCAAACGGCCCTCCGGCGGGATGGGGTGGTAAGGTAAGCGCCCAATTCCCCGCTGCATCGGCCTTGGTTTTGTATTGTTTGCCGTCGAGTGCAACGGTGATTTTTTCAGCCGGTGAGGCATGGCCCCAGAGCTTTAGCGGTTCGTCCCGCTGCAGGACCGCCCCGTCGCTCACCAGTTTGGGCAGGGAGATCTGGGCAAAGAGGTGGCCGGTGAGAAAAAACAGGAACAGCAGTTTTTTTGACATCGGTCTGATGGCTTTTCGTTCGTTCAACTACAAGAATTAACGGAATCGATTGCGCGAACCTGGTGTAAGCCCCCCGCAATCCGGATTTTGCCTAAAAATAATAAAAATCGCTGTAGGGAAAACCCTTGCCGGTTTTTGTTCGCCAAAGATCTGTGGCCCTGACCATGTGCTGCGCGTATGCGGCTGCAGAGCACTGGGCAAAATGAGCGGAGTGGAAGAGCGTTGTCACTTCACCAGCTGCAATAACCGTCCGAACCGGTACCCGCGCTCCCGCAAGGCATCGATCAGTTCCGGTAATCGCCGGTAAAATTTATCCTTTCGATCCGGGTGCGGGCCGATGTGGACCAACAGGATAAAACCGTTCAATCCGCAGGAGGATTTGCGCTCGTATTGGAGGATGCTTTCAAAGACCTGGGCGCTGCTCACATAGCGTTTTCCCATATCCGGCGTGGTATAATCCGCGTTGGAGCGGGTGCCTGGGGTAAAATTGATCAGCAGCAACCCCATTTCAGCAGCCCAGTCGCTGATCTGTTGATTATACCACTCGTAAGGCGGCATGAAAATGGGCGCTTGTGCCCGGGTGATGCCGTAAGGGAGCATAGCCTGGTAGTTGTTCAGCAGATCGGCCGTAAACGCTTGCTTACCGACCAGGAGGGAGTCGCGGTTTTCCCAGGATGCGTACAAGAGGTGTTTGTCGGAGTGCGGCCCCAGGTAATGCCCCTGCCGTTTCAGGCCTTTGATCAGTTTTCTGTTTTCAGCCGACCGGTAAAAATCGCCGGTAAAGAAGAAATGGGCCGGCACTTTTTTGCGTTTCAGTGTGCGTTTGATGAAAGGCCCCCCGTCGTTGTAGTCGCCCCCGGTAAGGACGAGATAAATAATTTTGGCAGTTGTGTCCGCCCGCTCCAGCCCGCCGAAGCGGGTAACCGAGTGGGCAAACCGCGCATCCTGAGCCGGCATTGCAAGCGCCGCCAGGCACAGGACAAGCCAGGTTGCCGCCCGGATAAACAGCACGATTTTCCTTGAATTGATTGGATCCTTTGCCGCCATGAACCGGTGTTTTCAGGTTTTGTAATTGATCTGCTTTGGCTGACCTCCAATTCTGGTTAAATTGCTGCAGTCAAAGTTAAAACCTCCCGCCATAAAAAGGAATCATCCCGAACCAGCTGAGCCCGGGATGACCGTTTGAGACAAATAATACTTTTCCTTCTGAGAAACTTTCTGCGTTTTACTGTTCCTGACAAATAAAAGTTCCGTCCTCTTTATAAGTAATGTTGAATGTTTCGCCTGCGTTTATCGCCCGCACCAGGTACCGCACTTCTCCGTCGGCACGGGTTATCCGGAACGTATCTTCCAACAGATCATAGCCCGGATAATCCGTTGTAATGGCGTTCAGAACGGCATCCGGTATCAGACTGTTGGCGATTTTTACCGCCAACTGGATATAATTGCCGTCGTGATCGAAATAGAGATAAACGGTCTCGTTGGTGCCGGTTGCCTTTATCTCGAATACCGCCGGTCCGCTGCACAGCTCATCTTCCCGGACCTCAAAATCATACCCGGCGTAATTGGTTTCCAGGGAGTCGACCACATTATCCGGCAGGTCGTCAAGTGTCAGTTCGTCGTCGTTTCCGCCTCCGGTACCTCCCCCGAAACACTGCGCATCGGGATTCACGATCCGGATCACCGGCTTCATGATATACTTCCCGTTTCCGGTCTTGTGGATGGACGCTGCAGCATCAAAATCCAGGATCAGGTCGTAAACGGGGACTCCGGTCAGGTCAAGGCAAACCTTGATTTTCAAACCGCTCTCCCCCCCTGAGGAAATTTTCAGGTCGTACGTTTCACCCTGGGCAACTACGGAATTGTTTTCACCCAGTACGAGCCGTATTTCCCTGATCACTGTGAGGCCACTGCTAACGCCGGTAGCTACGAGGGTATCGATTCCGTTCTGATAATCGAGCAGGTTGTAAATACCGGCACTTGTACCTAACGGGATTTCCTCAAATCCATTCTGGCCTTTCACATATATCTGCTGCAGGTCAATATTCACTTCATCAAGGTCAATGGGCCCGTCTGTCAGCCGAATGTTCAGTATCGGCCCGGGAAGAAGATCATCCGGGATTTCGACCACGGCATCCAGGCCACAGGCGCAGAATAAAACCATGGGGACAAACAGTCCCAAATACTTCAATCGGTCCATGAGTAAGCGTGTTTATGGTTAAATAATCATAGCGCTGTTGGGGCAGACTTTGATATTTAACTGTAGTAGGGAGGCTTAGCGCTGATTGGAGGGCGGGGCCCGGCAGGCGGGCCCCGAATTCGTTCATAGCATTTGAATCAGTCGTCTTCGTCTCTCCTCCTTGGTCCGGGAAAACCGGACGATGCAGGGGGACACATCAAAAGAAAGAAAATGATGTACATGGGATTATAAATTGCCAGTGCATTATTTGAAAAAACTCCGAACGTACAAGTGTTTGTCCGTGTATATTTTAAAGGTGTAAATACCTTGCGGATACTGACTTACCGCCAATCGGCACCTGTTTTCCCGGCTGCCGGCAGAATAGTCCTGCAAAAGTTGGCCGGTCGCGTCATATAACTGTATCCGCCGTATTTTTTCCTCCGGATGCTCCGTTTCCACCACAACTTCGGGCCCGGTCGCCGGATTGGGGTACAATTTTATCCCCCGTTTTCGGACCGGCTGATCGGTCGCCGTAATCGTCGTGTCAATCTGAAAATCCAGGTCGGAATCCGCTACCGGCATCTCGGCCAGGTTCAGGTCGATCATTTTGATATCCGTCACGCCGATACTGCCTGCATACCCGACCACAATGTCTTCCATGACGATGGAAAAAGTGCCGATTCCACCGAATCCGCTTGCCGGTTGGTGATTTTTGCGGACGATGGCGACATAAATGAACCCCGTGCCATCCGGATCCTTGTGCAGGAATTTGATGACTTTGTCATCGCCCATGCCGTTCATCCAGGTATCCGGAAGGATATCCAGCTGGATGCTGTTCCCCTGAGTGGCAACCGCGTCGGGATCATACGCCAGGGTAAAGGCAATTCCATAAAAATCGGCGATCGTATCGGTTTCGTCGCCCAATTGTAAATCGGCTTCCAGGAGGCCTCCGGGAGGGATGGTGGTTGTTCCCGATGACAGCAAAAGGACCGGGTCCGTTTCCGGGTTACCCGTCAAAAATTCGTCCGGCGTCACGATATCGTGCACCTCGCCGAAATTCGCTTCGATCACCGCTTTGTCGTCATCGTCCACATCACCGTCTCCGTCGCAGTCCGCGTAGGCGAAATTCAATCCGCCGGGAAAATTTTGATTCCAAAGAACTTCCGGCAGGTCCTGACCGATCCAGCCGGCGGTAGGGGCCGACCTCCCGCTTCCAGTCGCATCCTTGGCCACTGCCCAGTAAAGCACATCAATGTTGTTGACAATTCCATTGTTATTGATGTCACCCGGCCAGACTTGCTGACCAAGGATGACAGGAATGTGCCATAGGATTATAATAATTGTCAGTAGTAAGCTGCGCAATCGTGTTGTTGTTTGAAATTCTGATACAAAAGTACCGGGCCGGATCTTAGCTAACAAATACAATTTTCTCGTTTTTTCAATCAAAAATCAGTACATTGACCGAAATTTTATATTGAAATTATGAATAATTAAAAGTATTTTTAATTGACAATCAAATTTTTAATTTAAAAAATATTATAAAAATTTATAATTTAATGTTGATTGTTTTTCAATTCAGATAAGATCATTGCAAAGAAAGAACGCCATGGAAAACAGTAAATTGATTGATCTGATCAAATCTTTTCAGCCGGGAGAGTTCCGCCGGTTCCTGGATTTCGTAGGGTCGCCCTATTTCAATAAAAATCCAGACCTGGTTTCGCTTGCAGCCTGCCTGGAAAAACGGGCGCCGGACTTCCCTCCTGACCAGATCAGAAAGGAGGCGATATACCAGGAATTATTCCCGGGCAAACCCTACGACAGGAAACAGATTTCCTATCTGATGAATTATCTGCTCCGGCTTGCAGAACGATTTCTCGCCCAACAGCGATATGATCAGGAAGAAGTGCTGGTCAATTGTCATACCCTCGACCAGTTTGTCAGCCGCCAACTCGACAAGCACTATAACTTCCTCTTCAATAAAACCAGCCAGGCATTGGAGGCGTCGAACCAGAAAAACGGGCAAAACCTGTACTACGGTTACCTCCTCTCCCAAACAGCCACTTCACATTTCTACAATCAGCAGATCCGGAAATTCGACCCCAGCCTGCAGACGGTTTCCGATGACCTCGACAAATTCTACTTCTTCCACAAGTTGAAATACAGTTGTGAAATGCTCAACCGCAAGGCCATCATCAAAGCGGATTATCACCTGACGTTTGTCGAAGAAGTTAAAGCTTACCTTTTGACCGAATACGGAATAGACCCCCTGATCGAAATTTACCTCCGCATCTTTTTAGCCATTTCTTACCCTGATCAGGAAGAACATTTTGACAAGCTGATGGCCTTGATCTCGGATTATGCCGACAGCATTGACCAGAAAACCCGGCGGGAGATCTACCTCTATGCACTCAACTACTGCGCCCCCAAAATCCGGCTTGGGAAGGAAAAATACGTGCCCGTCATGCTGGAGCTCTATATCCGCGGGATCGAGAATCGCTCCCTTTTTGATGAAACCTACCTTTCGCACTGGACCTATTCCAACGTGGTCAAACTGGCCCTGCGCCTGGAGCGCTACGAATGGATCGAAGCCTTTATCCGGGAGCACGTCGCCAGCTTGCCGCCCCACCTCCGGGAAGACGCCGAGCACTACAACCTGGCTGAATTATACTATCACAAAAGAGATTTTGACCAGGTGCTCGACCACCTCAACCAACTGCATTTCACCGATTTGCATTACCACCTGGGGTCAAAAGTCATGCTGCTCAAAACCTATTTCGAACTGGATGCCGTCGACCCGCTGCTCTCCCTGCTGGCCTCTTTCAACGTTTACCTGAACAGGAATAAAAAGATCGCCCTGCCGGTAAAAAAGACCTACCTGAACTTTTGTAACCTCCTGCACCAATTGTCGCGGAACAACCCGAAAAAATGGGGAGCGCTCGGTATTTCCATCAAACAGACCGAGCCGTTGGCCGAGCGGGCCTGGTTATTGCAGATGTGGGAACATAAACCTTGACGCGAAGCCGCCCCTAACGTGGAATTTCCACGATCTGATCAAACATCAATCCGCTCCAGCCCTCACCCCGGCCCGCTGTTTTCCGCCGTCCGATCCACAGGCAGGTCTTGCCGTTGAGCCATCGGGTTCGTTGGAACGTCCGTTCAACGATGGCGCCCGCGCGCGGCACCTCCTCCTCTTCGATGAAGAAAACCGGTTGGGTTTCGGTCAGCAACCGGCCCTGCGCTCCCGGCGCCTGCGGGAACCGGGCGCGTTGCAGGCTGATTGCGCCTGCGCCGTCCTTTCTTTGCACCGGGATGAAAGGGATCCAGTTATCGGGCACGCCCGTACCCAGTACATACCGGATCAGCGCTTCATTGTCCGCCGGCACAAAATCAGGGGGTATCCCAGGTGTATTCCGGACAACCTCCCGCCCGCCGCCGGCTTCCGAGGGCACCGTATTTTCAATGGCCCATACCATATTGGACATTTCATCCCGCATGAAGTTGACCTTTTCCAACGGCTTGCTTTCGAGCATTTTCCCCACCGCAGGCGTCAGGTAGAACCGGTTGCGGGGCTCCAATATATTCTCCCGTTCCGTTTGATGGAATGCGGCAAATTCCTGCCAGTTCATTTCCGGATCCTTGAGCGCCGGTCCGACGAATACATCAAATCCGAAAACGTCCGTGACCACAATGCCGTTGATCTCGCAAAGCGTATTGACCTTCATCGGATAGGGCAGGATAAACCAGTCGTTCGAATAGGTGAGCCCGTATTCTGCCAGCAACAAATTCAGCAAAGAGGTCGGGGAGGCGTCTATTTTGCCGAAATCGGTCAGCCCTTCTTCCATTTGCCAATACCGCGGATGAGGCATTCCCTTGAATTGTAACTGCGCCGGGATAAAAGCATCAATCCGTTCAACCGGCGGCGGGCCGGGCAAACTTCCGGGATCCTGTGTGTTTTCCGGGGCGCCCTGATCAAATGCATACCACTCCAGCCGCCCCGATGCGTATTGGTCTGCAATGAGCCTTTCGCCGTTTCCGCCGACTTCCAGCGAAAAATTGTATTCCAGGTGCGCGGCATTCCATGCGGGCGAGCCTCCGGCAGGTTGCTCGTAAAGCCGCTCAAACCACCGCAGGAATGCCGCCTGCAAGTCGGCCAGCTTCGTTTCATCTGTCCCTGTAAAGGCTGTTTCGGACCGGACCCAATCCAAAAAATCGCCTGCGTTGGCGGCTTCATATATCTTCCAGCCGTCGGGATAGCGTCCGTTCAGGGCGGCCGCGAGAAACAAGCCTTCCTGATCTTCTGTTTTGGGCGATACCGCCAGCTGGTACCGGTCAGCAATCAGGTCTTTGTGCGCTTGCAAACCCCGCTTTTTCAATAGCGCCAGGAAATGTCTGCCCATCTGGGCCCGGAGGTGCAGGGTCGGAGTCAGGCGTTCCCGTTCAACCGTTACTTCCAGCGGCGTGTCGATCGCATAGGGCGTCCGGTTTCCCCCGGGAAAAGCTACAGCATGGGGTTGGCTTTGCGAGCCCGATATCCTTGCATGGAATGCCGTCCCCGCATTCTCCCCCTGAAACTCTCCGAACTGCCATTGGCGGCAAAGCATCCATAGGGGGTCGCGGATTTCAGCCCGCAGGCTTTGTTCGAACTCTTCGTTACGCGGGCTTCCTTCCAACCGGTTATATTGGGTGACCACCGGCTTGATGGCCGCCGGTAATTGGCTTTTGAAAACGGATAATGCGATCAGATCCGGCATATCTTCTTGTTTTTTCTGCAGCAATTGCAGTGATCAATCTCCTGTTGTCCAGGCGTTGTACAATTCAAAATTTTGCTGCCGGACAGCCGCGATGAACTGATCGCTGGCCGTCAGGTAATCCAGGGATACGTTGGCGCCCGACAGGTCAAAACTGGCCACCGTCATCGGAACTAGGGCCCCGAGAACGGAATCCTCCAACAGATGTGCCGGCTCTACAGCCCGGGATTTGGCCCGACGCAGGGTATCATTCAGAATATTCAGCAGGCTGTCCCAACTCCAGTGCGCCTCGCCTTCAGGCTCTACAGCCAGTAGCAAGGCATTGGGCGGTGCAGCGTTGGGTTGGTCGAAATGGAAAGCGATCCCGGTGACTTCTTCGTCAGTGGGAATCGTTTCTGTCCATTCATCGATAATGAACGCCGATTGCAATTGGTCGGTTCGCCTGGCCGGTCCGCCGTGTACGGCCAGTGCAAGGGTATCTTCGCTGATCCCGAAAGGCTTGCCCGTAGGCGCATAAATATCCGGAAATTCTACCGGCAACCAGCTGTCCTTGATCCGGTAGGGCGTCTGAACAGCTACGAAATTGATCTCGTTGCCGTCCAGGGCCTCGCCGATGAGGCGAATGCGCTCCAGCCGGTCCATATTCGGCCGGACCCGGGCTGTTGATTGCAGCCAGCTTTCCATGGCCAGGTCCGGCTCCGTCCGCTCCAGCTTTGCAATATAATCCAGCAACTGCTCCCCATTTTCCGAAAACGACCCATCGAGGTCATCGGGATTGGTGTACCGGAATTGCGGTATAACGACAAATTCCTCTCCAAGCAGGGCTTTGCCGGCTTCCATCAGCTTCCTGACCTGAAGGTTGACATCGGGCTGCCCCTGCGCTTCTGCCAGCTTGGCGACGGTCAACTGGTCTTTTTGCCGCAGTTGTTTCCACAATTCAGCGGATTTGGCCAGGAGTTCAGCGGGGGTCCTTTCGGCGCGGATATCGACGTTGTTCGGGAAGGCAAGGGAAAGGCCGAATCGGGCGGCGGCTCGCTGAAATGCCGTCAATTGCGTCTTCGCCTGATCGTTTAAGCCGACCTGTGCCAGCAGAGCGGTGGATTTCCCGGCAGCGAAATATTGTTCAAAAACGGCTTTCAGGGTGGCAAACCCCGGAGTCGTTGCCCCGCTGGACTGGTTTTCGATCCTCACGACCTCCAGCCGGAGCTTATCCAGTACATCGGCTATGCGCCTTTTCAATTCTTCCGCATCCCAGCCGTAGCGCAGGGGAGCTTCCAGCGGTTCCTGCTGTTTTTGGGGGGCAAAATCCTGGGCATTGGCCGGCCTTGACTCGGCAATCAGGAGCCGCAAAGTGCGAATGAGGGGAAATACCTGGGCGAAGGTCCGCATTCCCGGTTCATTCACCGCAGGATTAAAATTGATCCTGATGGTAGCCTCCGGCGCAACGTTTACCCTGCGCCGGTAGGCGCGTGCGACCCTGGATTCGAGCTCTGTCGCGCCGGCATTGATATCCGCTCCCATGATATAAACCAGGTCGATGGGTTGCAGGTCGGTTTCATTCAGCGGAATCTGTTGGGGATTCGCTTCCGCGCCGTGCTCATCCGCGGCAACAACCCGGCAGACGGTACGCAAGGGATCGCCGATGATCCCGCCCAGCCAGTGGTTGAGCCCTTTTTCCATCAGGGCACGCGGCGACAGGTCTGCGGGCCAGTGCCCGCCTGCCGTAAAGGGCATCCTGGGATCAAAATGCAGGCTCACTTTATTGGTGAAGGTCAACCGGCTGCTTCTGGGTGTTTTCACAACCTCCAGATCCGGCGGCAACTCGGCGTTGCGCATGGCGTTGAGCACAGCGGTTGTTCTGTCCAGATTACCCTGGGCCACCTGGTAGGCGCTTTCTGCCACCAACAGGTCATTCAGGGCGTCCAGGGTGTCTCTAAGCCCGTCAACGGCTTTCAATACAAGCGGCTGATGCGCCGGCAAAACCACCAGCGAAACGATGGCGCCGTGGTCAGCTTCCAATAGCTTCAGGCCGTTGACCACCGGGGTCGGCGGAATGGTTTCCTGGACGTTCTGCGCACCCTGCTGGGGAATAGATTGTGCCTGAAACGGGAATTTTTCCCGAAAAGCCAATATATACTGATTAAGATTCCGGTTGACCGGATCGGAAGCGGTCGCATCGTGGAGGGCCCGTTCGAACTGATACCCCAGCAACGCCTCCAGGCATTGCCCGTTCTGGATGCCTTGATATGCCAATTGAGCCCTGCGCACCCTTTCTGAAGACAGGTTGACAGCCAGCAACCCGGGGTTGTCCTTCGTGGCGTGGTTATGGTAACCTGCCAATAGCAGCCCCGCCGCCGAAGCGTGGTTGAGCGAAGGGGTATGCACAAAACCCGCATTGTCCGGAAACTTGTACAGGGTTTTGCCAGCCGGCGGTTTCAGCTGTTCGGGCAAACCGCCCGGGTCGACCGGTATCGGAACATCCAGCGTCAGATTTTCTACCCAACCGTAGGCCCCGACATAGATTCCTTCGGGCTTGGTCGCTCTTTGCTGTTTCAACCGGCGGTCGAACAGGCCGGTTTCCCAGGCGTCAAGCCGGTAGGTGCACAGGTCGATATGGTCGGCAAGGTAACGCTCCAGGCGATTGGTCGGCAGGGTTGCCAGCGAATCGAGGGCCGCCCTGATCTCCCGGATGCCGGAAGCATCTGCATGCGAATCGGGTACTTCCAGAAAATGGTCGCCCAACGGCCGGTCGATGGTAAATCCGGGCAGGTTCAATTGCGAGGGCCTGCCGCGCAGCAATTCCCAGGAAGTGAGATCGGGCGTATCGCTGCTGAAATTGACCAGGCTTTTGGTAAACGTCCCCCGGTTGTAGACAATATTGCCCGCCTTGTAATAGACCTCCGCTTTTCGACTCAGTTCCTGCAAAATCGCCTGACGAATCAGCAGATACAGAACGGTCCTTGGCGCCTTATCCCCCTGCAACAGGTTATTGCGGAGTTCATCCAGGTTGCCTGCGCGAGCCAGCAATTCCAGGAAATTCAAGCCGGAAACCGGCAGTTTCTCCAACAAATGGCCGTCAAAAGCGGGTTTGCCGTCAACAAGATTTGCAGCCGGAACGGCATTGGCATTCCGATAAAAAGTCATATTCGATATCAGCGGATAGTAGGTGGCCGTCGTCCCGGAGTCAAATCCCAATGTCTTGAACCAATCCAGGATCTCTTCCTGCTTGCTGACGACTTCAGATTGAAAATTCACCAGGTTGATGTTGGGGAGCGTATAGTTATAATCCGGCAAACTCCCCAAGCGCTGGGCAAAGGACACGGATCCGGCCTGCAATCCGAGCACCTTCAACAAAACATCACCGGGATCGCCGTTCATGCCCACGTAGACAGCCTTATTCGCTGCCAGTTCGTCCCATTTCTCCTGCAGACCTTTCAGGGCGTTTGCCAGTACGGGATAAAAATCCCTGGTGGCGCCGGGTTCGGTCCAGGTTTTCAGATCGCTGGTCACCAGCAGGCCGTAGGGCTGGTCGCCCAGGCGGAATGCGGGTAATGGACCTCTGGCCGTCACCAGGCCGGTAAAGAATTGCCGCAAGTCGGCGTAGGCGCTTTCTTTGATGATGGGTTTCATGAGCACTTCAAAAAAATACCCGAGCGTAGCCGGATACAGGGCCGCGTTCATAGCCTTTGCCTCGGCTTCTTCCCGCATGTCGCTGTATTGAAGGCCCTCCACAAATCCCGCGCTGATGCCCAGGGCATCCGTCATTTTTTTGGCGTCCGAATCCGGGTTTTGAGCCGCCTGTCCGGCGCCGTCGAAATATCCCTTTTCCAGCAAATCTTCATTGGCCGTGTACCCCGAGCTATCGCGCTCCGTGTTGTTGGTCGGCGTTCCCTGAGGGGTCAGGCTAAACCCTTTTCGGGCGTAATGATGATTGACGATCATCTGCTCCACCAGGGCCTTGGTATCCATCGGGTCGGAGGAGGCCAAAAGCCCGGTTACCAGGATCCGGTCGATCCGGTTTTGGTTGAGGAATCCGGGTTGCAGGTCAATTTTCATCCCCAGGCCTTTCTGAACGGCATCCTCAAAATCGGTGGTCCAGGCAAAACTATCATCCAGGGTGATTTGGGCGCCGGTCTTTTTGAAAGCCTCTTCCGCTTTAAAGGGGTCGGGCCCCAGGTAAACGGTATCCGGTACGGTATTTCCGGCTTGTTCATGCACCAGGTTGTCGCCGCGAAAGATGGAAACCACAAACTTGTCGGGCATCAATTGGGTGCGGGGCGCCGCAGTCCAGGTATGGGTTTTGGTCTGATCATGCCGCGGAAAATCGAGCAGGGAAAGGTCACCGGTCAGATCAGGCGACCAGTTGACCGGCTGGGTTTGGATCGCAACCCACAAACCGCGGTTTGCGCCGGCAAAATCGGCCAACACAGACCAGGCTCTTTGTTTTTCCGCTTCAGGGTCCTCAAGGCTGTTGGCGGCCAACAGGGATCGCCAGTATTGTCGCCCGGCGTCCACCTCCTGATCCGTCAGCAAAGGCTCGTGGGTATGCACATGCACGTCGTCCGGGTAAATCCGGATCCACAACTGGCCGAAACCTGTTTTCTGCGGCACAAAGCGGGTTTCTACCCGGACCGGCAGGAAAAGAACCGGTACGCCGGCATCCAGGTTTTCGGCCAGCCGGCGGTAAGGTTGTTCCGAATACAGGCCGGAAATAGCCGCATCCAGGTTGTTCCTGGCATTGTCGAAAACGGTTTGCGCATGCTCCAGCGCATCCTTTACAGCAGCATAGCTGTCGGGATGCTGAAGGCGCTGAAGTTCCAGTTTTTTGAAGTAAAGCGATTGTTCTGCCTGGTTCGTTGCGGACCGGGCAGCAGCAATCTGTTGAAGGCGATCATTGAAATTTGGCATAATATGCTGCGATTATTATCCTCCCGGGAAGAATTTTTGCACATGGTTCCGCAAGGTGGTTACGGCTTCCGGCCCCGAATCATCATCGGGTACATCGATATTCAGCATCTCGGTGGCGTGGACGGCCACCATCACCGGTCGCTGGATCAGGATAGCCGCCATATCGGCTGAGCTTTTTCCCCAGATCCCGCCGGCCGGGATTTGGGGCGGGATGAATTGCTTCCCGTCGCCGGTATTGCCTGGTATGACCCCCGGCCGGATGAACGGCAAGGCCGAACCGGAAAAGTTTTCCCAGGAAAGATCGTTCCAGCTATACGGCCCGCCGGGCGTGTTGGGGTTGTAGGTCACATCCATGCCGAACCGGGGCTCTCCCGGCACCTCGGCGATGATAAAGAACCATCCGAGGTTGTCCGGGAACCCCTTGCCGGGTTCCGCGCCGGCAGCCTCCTCGATGGTCAGGTCAAAACCGAGGAGTTTGATATCCGGCGGAAGCTCTGCCTGGTATTGCGGAAAAAGGATCTCCTTCTCATATGCCGCTTCCGTCAGGGTGGTGTGAATGACCTTTTTGCCGGCTGCGTCTTCAAACGCTTTCTGGGCATAGATCACGGTATTGGGAAATTTTTTCAGCAGGTCGCCCCTGATCACAAAGACCAATTGGTCGAGGTCTCCTTCCGCATCCCGGGCGTTGTGCGCCCCCAATTCGCTGGCGTCCGGCCAGGTATGGATCGGCTGGATATCTTTCATCGATTCGGCGTTCGCGGGCGTTGTGTTGGGCGTGACAAAACCGCGCACATCCCAGAATTGCCGGAAATAACTCCCCCGCCGGTCGGTCGGATATTCGCGCCAGAGCAATTCCCGGCCCATCTCAAAATTCAATCCCACCAGATAGGCTTCTATGAATTTCTGGTTCGTCCTCAACAGCGACAAGGTATTTTGCGGAATCAGATCCAGATTCGGGAGCAATAATTCCTCGTCGATCTCCACCAGATATTTGTAGGCCGGATCAGGAATATCGGGGTAAACCATAGCCGGTAAGAAATCCTCATCCGGAACCGATTGGGTGCCCGCCGGCCATTTGACCGCAGCCTGCAACATTTTTTTAAACGCCACGGACGGGGTGACAGCATTTTCGGTTTCATTCCGGATCTCATTCACCTGCAGGAAGGGTCTGTCAATTGCTGCATCGCTGTATTGCAGGCGGAAAGATGCATTGTCATAGGCTGTGGTCCGCTCATCGGGTTCCACCTCGCTGGTCAGCTCAAACACCGGGGCGTTTCCCGGATTGATGACGCCGCCCGAAAAAATGACGGGGTCAAAATGGCCGTTCCAACTGGCGGCGCCCGGCAAACCGCCGGAAATACCCTGAAGGTTGAAGACAAAGGTCTGATCGAGGTTGGACTGCACCGACCAGACCGTCAGCTGGTCAAAAGCCGCGGGCGCCGGATAGCTGTTCAGCGCCGCTACGGCCGGCAGGGTTTCAAAGGCAGCAACCGGCGCTGCGGTGATGCCGTTCTCCGCATTCATGTTTTGCACCATGCCCTCAAACCGGTAACCTTCTGTTTCTTTGTTCAGCGTCCTTACCAGTGCCGTCCTGTTCCGGGTCATTTTCCGAAATACGGGTTTGAACACCGTTTCCGCCAACTGGCTGCCCCGGATGGTTTTCCTGACGGTCGCGCCGGCAACCCGGATCCGGGAAGCTGCCCCATGGGTAAAAGCCAGCACCTGACCGGCAGGGAATTTGGCAATCGTTTTGGCATAGAGCCGCTCCGACACCTTCACTGTAAACCGGGCCAGTTGCATGCGCCGGTTGGCGTCCAGCACCCGGCTCAGCTGTTTCCAGGCCAGGTCCATGAATTTTTCCTGGTTGTGCTGCACGACCTGCACCCCGAAGCCCGCCGGCGTTCGCGTCCGCGGATCCCGGTTGAGGTCATTGTACCAGGTCCCTGAAGCCGGATCGAACACAGGCAGGAGCTGCTTGCCGGGGTCAGCCGGATCTTTCTTTGCGGCATGGTGCATGCCGTAGAACGGGACCGTGATATAAGGGTCTTCATCCGGGTTTTCGGCCTGAAAGCGGTTGAGGTTGACCAGCTTTTCCACGGCTTCAAAAAACGGCTGCGGTTGCCCTTGCGGCGGAAAATCGCTCGGTTCGGCGGAGGGCGATTTCAATGCGCCTTCCAGCAGGAGGATATCAGGGGTTGGCTTGGGTACCTCTCCGGGAGCATCGACCTGCACAAATCCGGGCCGCGAACAATCCATCGGCCGCAGGCCCACCCTTTTGTCCATTACCCGGGGTTCGAGCAATTTGACCAGGTATTCAAAATCGAAATTCTGACCGGTGCGGAATTGCCAGCGATAGTAAACCGGAAATTCATTGTCGGCATTCGGCCAGGAAGGCTGTTGCGCCTTGACGCCTGCCGGCGAGCGTTCCAGACCGGCGAGCCGTCCCGTTTCATATGCCGGCACCAGAAAGGCGTGATAAACGGTGTTGGGTTCCAGTTTGCGCGGACAAACCAACCGGGAGTAAATGCCGTCCGGGTCCGTTTTCACCGCTTCTCCCAATTTTTCGATGAACTGCTCGAATTCGGATTCTTCGTGCGGCAGGTTGGAGTGCATATGCGCCCACAAGTGCAGTTCATCGCGGGGCGGGAAGGCGTTTGGATTGACTACGTTTATGGAAGCCAGCGGCGTCCTTCTTTCCGTTTCCGTAAACTCGCCTTCGCGCAGCACGAGCAGCGCAATCCAGGGTTTGAGCAGCTGGTCGTCGGCGCCGCCGGCTGAAGCCGGCGTGTATCGCCATGGAAAATCCTCATCGTAAAATTCGATATACGGCAGCAGGTTGGGCTCAAAATCCGGAATGCCGTCCCGCGGTTCCGTCCGGATGATCATTTCCTGGTGTATACCGGTGATATCGCCCGGGCCGAGCAGGGTGAAGTTGTTAGCGAGTCCGGCAGCCCCGTTGATCTGCACCGAAATGGAGATGGATGCCCGTTCAACGGCGGTTCCCGGCCCGGCCCCCAGCGTATCCTTTTCCGGGATCCGGGCCGATATCCCTCTGCGGGCCCACGACAAAAATTGATATTTTCCGAAGATCATAATTCCGGTTTTTGATCAGATTGCCAGTTCAAAACTTTCCACCACCTGGATTTCTCCGGCCAGTTCGGGTTGTTCCGCAATCAGTTGTTTCAGGTATTGGGCCGCTTCCGCCTGCGTGGAAGCCCGGTAGCCGCTGCCTTTATCCGACAGATCGTTTACGGAGGCAACGGCAAAACCGCCATTTTCCAGGTCTACTTTTCCCGGCCCGTTGATCGGGCTGGTATTCTTCCCGGACCAGGACCCGGCAGCCAGCGATACGCCGGCAAACCGCGACAAGTGCTGAAAAGCGGTAAGCGGCAGTTTGAAATTGTCCGTCATTCCGATATGGTCATCCATGGTATAGTCGAGTTCGTAATCCAGCTCCACCGGGTCGAGGTGATTGGGGGCCGTATTCAGTTTTCCGCTGTCCTGAAGCCGGAACCCGCTGTCCATTTTCTCAAAGGACTTACGGGACAGTTTCTCGCTGTCCGTCAGCCGGGAATAATGCCCGGGGGCGAAGAGCTCCTGGGCCTTTGGCGGATCAACGGGGTCCTGTGTCTCGATCTTTACGCCTGTGATCGAGAACCGGTCCGCTCCCGCAGGTTTTTTGTTGCCGAATTTTTCAATGGTGTAATTGAGCGGAACGGCGGTTTGGCTGAACACCAGTTCGCCGAAAGGTTGAATGACCACTTCTCCGGCAACCGCCTCTTCCGGGATCTCGCCTTCGTCCGCTTTTCTCACGGTAACGGCCAGGCTGTGAAAATCGGGCGATTGGATGCGCCAGTTTCGCTTGTTGCGGAGTTCCTGCTCCAACATGGCCTGCAGGTCCACGGTTTGCGTTTCGACTTCCAGCGGCGGTTCTCCCCAGGTTTCGCTGAATCCGATGGTCACACTGAAGAAGAACAAACCGAACGACACTTCTCCTTCCACGTGCCAGGGCCTCGGGCCGGTCAATTTCCCCCGGAAGTGGATGCCGAACAGCACCTCGGAGCCGTGCCGGATGGCCAGGGTGGCTTCCAGGTTGATGATGAGACTGAACGGATCGAAGATGATCAGGGTATCAAAGGCCAGCAGGCCGTACAAATTGAATCCCATCGGGCCGGAGGCCAGCAATTCGGCCTTTGCGCCGAACTGGACCGAATTGGAGGTCACCGCAAAATAGCACTCGATGCCCAGCTTGGGGTTGTCCTTATTGAGCAACTGGATTGTCACGCGATCCATCTGGCGGAATGCGCCCGGCAAGGTCGGCACAACCGGATAATCCTTGAAGTCGGGGTGGAATCCGCCGACGCTGACCGCGAACACGCTTTGCGCTCCCCACGACAACACAAAGGCCAGGCTTCCGGTCAGCGGAAACCCCACTAAATGCGAATCGTACAGGTCGGCTTCCAGGTATACAAAAGCGTTTTGGAAGTCGAGCACGCCCAGGAAGTTCACTTGTATCCGCAAGGCATCCGCCTCTTCCTTGGGCATTACGATCTTGAGCACACCCAGTACAATGAGCCGCTGGAGCGTGGTGTCTTCCCCGCGCATGATCTCGGCTACGATGCCGATTTCCAGCGTGATCAGTTTGGGCGCCCCCCATCCGAATTTGGCCATCAATCCGACCAGGAACTGGTCCTTGCGAATGGGGAAGATCTGGTTGAGGTCGCTGACGATGCGCTGGATATTGCCGATGACGTCCTCCGGAAAAAGGACGCTCTTGATCGCATTGGTCTTCAACCCCAGTCGGAGGGTTTCCACATTGACGCCCCGGTGGAGCCCTAACAGCCCACCGACCCCGAGCAGGGTAAAGCCCATGGGCGGCTGGGCCGGCGGAAAATCGGCTGTGATCAGGATCAGCAGGGAGAATCCGTCAGCGCCGTCCGGGCTTTTGGTGTTGATGATCCCGATCGCCTTGAGTACGAACAGATCGGTAAAATTCAACTCCAGTGAGCCGAAGTATTCTCCTTTTTCAGCATCCAGGTAGAGAAATCCGCCGCCCTTCAGAAATCCGGTATTGATCCGGATGCCTGCCCCGGTCGGCGGTTTGAACCTGGGCTCCCAGTCGTACCCCCACAGCCCTCCGTTGTCCTCTCGTTTTTTCAAGTCCAGGTTAAAGCCCAGCCGGTTGATGCTGAGCATGACCGGAGAGCCGAATTTAAGGGTAAAATCCAGGGAGGATTCCAGTGATAGGGTCTCGAAACTTCCCTGAACGCCGGTTTTTATATGCAACACCTTGAACCCGATCACGCCGCCCAGTTCCTTGTGGATGGCAATGCGCAGATCAATGGCGTTGAGGAGGGTGATGGCCAGGTTCTCCAGGAATCCGGGATCCTCTTCACTTTCGGCGGCAGGTGCGGATGAATTGGCGCCGGGGCTGCCGTTGCCTTCAAAAAAGAGTTCGCGCTTCAGGGAGTACCCGAAAGTTACCGGGAATTCTTTTTCGAATTTTTCCGGCATGAGGGAGAAGGGAAAAAACTTGAGCCCGCCGCGCCCCAGTTCAAAGAGGAGCGTTGCTTTGGTCTTGATCTCCAGGTCGTCAGGCCTGATCGTAAACCCGATCCTATACGTGCCGATGCCGAATTTTACGAGCGGTTTGTCGGACAGCGCCACCTTGCTGTTTTCGGGTTTGCGCTTGTGTTCGAAGGCAATCTCGAAGCTGATATTTTTGCCGGCGTCCGCTTCCGAGCCGCCGCCGATCCGGAAAATGCCGTCGCCTGAAACGTTGAAAATAAGCGATTTATCTTCACTCAGTTTAATCGTATGGTCAACCTCTCCCAGGGATCGGATGACGACAGCTCTCCCGCCCTGGCTTTCCGGCACGACAACCATCGTATTGTAAAGCGTCGCCTGGGTGGTCGGTGTTTCTTCGTCGACAACGGTTATGGAAAAAGACAGCGTCCGGTTGGTGAGCAGGTCGGCGTTGGGGGTTTGGGCCGACCGGGTCGCTTCAAATCCGTATCCCGAACGCAGGACAAAGGATTCGTCTTTAATGACGTATTCTTCGAGGTAAAACAGCAAAATTGCGACGATCAACAGGAATGCATCGGAAAAGGATTCGGTGCTTTCTTCGTCTTCAGTGGAATTCACCAGGCGATCATAGAGGCCGACAAACAGGTCGACAATGAGTCCGATCGGACCGCCCGCGACGAAGGAACCGCCGGCATCTTCTGCGATGTTAACCGCGCTTTTAAACAGGTCGGGGCCGCCTTGCGCTATGGTTTCCGGCCCGATGATATTCAACAGATTGACGGCGCTGCCGAATCCGGGGGCCTTTCGTTCAAAAAATTCCAGGCTCAGGATATTCAGCAAGGCAGCCACAAGTTCTGACCCGCTTCTTTCCTCGTCGCCTTCATGAAATGCCCGCGCCCCGTGAAAATAAGCTTCCATGGCCAGCACCAACTGGGTCAGTTCGTGTACGGCGCCCGCAAATTTCAACGGGTCGGCCTCCTCCGCCTGGGACGCGAGATAGGCATCCAGGTTGGAAGTTGCGGGCAACTCCGGGGTATCGGCCGACGGGTCAAGCCCAAGCGATGCCATAAGTTCACTCCTCGATGCCGGGTCGCTGAAAATTTCCAGCGCCGGCTTGATCAGGTCAACCGCCTGTTCGAGCAGCCATTGGAAAAAATCCCGGCTCTTTTTGGGTTCTTCTGCCATAAGTCTTTTTTAAAGCGACTTCGAAACGGGGTCAGGGTAAAAACGGAGGGTCCTGTTCTTCTGCTTTGGGTTTCAACGACACCACGTGTTGCATATGTTTGCCCACTTCTTTTTTGGTGATATCGCGATTGCCTTTCTGGAACAGGAATTCGTGTTTGACCTTCCAGTCATCCCCGTCGGGTTCGAATGATACCAGGCTCACATTCGGCGGCCACACGATCCGCCTGGGTGTACGGGCAATGAACGTTTCCATATGCCTTTCCGTCACAAGCTTGTATCCCGCCCTCACGGATGCCGGATCGGCCAGGTCTATGTCTGCGGTGATGGGGTCAAAATCCCGCACCCGCTCGTCGGCCAGAAAAGCCATCCGCCAACTGAAATCAGGCGGCAGGTTGACCGTAGCCCCCGGCTCCCAACCCGCTGTGGGTACCACCGCCGTGGTTTTCCGGAGGCGTTGCCGGTTGCGGGCAGACACCGCGCCATCCGTCGTGAGTATCTTGTCCTTCCAGCCCACTTTTTCTATTTTGTTCTCAAATCCGGACAGGAGTCGCTGCGCCATCCCGGATTCCAGAATTTCGCCATGGGGGAATTTCATGTTCTTGAGCGAGCTGCTGGTCAACTGGACCATCCTCGAAGTGGGTTCTGCGGCGTCGCCTTTCCAATAGTCCAGCACGGCCGAAAACCCATAATGGACATCTCCCGACAGAATGATCACTTTCCCGAAATTGTTGAGCCGGTCCAGCAATCGCTCGTACGCTTCCGTATTGAAACTCCAGGCCTCGAAATCGAATTTGACCCGACCGGCCTGAATACCCGGGTCGTCCTTGTTGTCACCCGAAAAAATGCCCTTTACCGCCGAGGCCACGGGTTGGACCAGCTCTTCCATGCCCACCAGCCCCAGCACCGGAACCGGCGAGATCACGAATACGAACGGAGCATCCCCGACGGGCATTGCCGGCGGAATTTGCTGACGCAGGGCATCCTCTTTGATCAACCCCGGAGCGCTGTTCAGGGTATCGAATTGCCGGTGCGTCCGGGTATCCATTACGATGGTTTGGGTGGGACCTGTAGGCACGCTGTAATTCCATTTCACCACAGGGTCTTCGGCGCCCATACCGAGCAGGATCTCCATCGGGGCAATGACTTCAGCGCGCAGCTCAGCCAGATAGGCCTTCCGCCGGGTATCGTCGTCATCGATGTCCAGGGTCAGGTTGGCCATCCGTTCACCAAACGCCCGGACCTTCTGGAATAGTAGCGCTCTGGGTGAGGCCGCGTCGGCGTATTCATCCGGTACATTTCCCCAGTCCTGGAAGATGACATAGGCCATCAGCCCGTTGCGGACGATATCGCGGCCCATCGGACTGGAGAACACCTTGTTTCGCCAACGCATGGTGAGGTTCCAGTCGTCCGTGATCTCGTGGTCATCGAAGATCATGTAGGTGGGTATATTGGCCAGGACCCGGCTGACCTTGGGGAGCACCGAGGCGAAATCCGCGACTTTTAGCAACTCGTGTGCCAGCGAGGTTTTCTTTTTTGTCAGAAATTCCGTTTTCCACTGTTCGATCTTTTCATCGTCGAATGGAAAATCGGGGTTGTTCTGCTTTTTGAAGACCGCTTTCAACTTGTCGTCAAAAACATACTTGTTGGCAGGTGCATCACTTTTGAACTGCGCTACGATCCGCTCGATCACGCTGGGTATCGTTTCGTCAAGCGGGTCTTTGGCCTCGAAATAATCCTCGGCCGCCTTTGCGGCTTTATTCGGATCATCGATCACTTTTTTTATTTCAAGCCATTGTTTGTTGTCCCAGGAACGAAGGCTGAAATGCTGAAGATAACACGTGCAGAACTCCTGGAAGGCCATGACATGCCGGTCGGCGTCGCCGGAACTGAAGCCGGCTACTTTGTTCATCATCCGCTGCCGGAAATACAGGGGAAATTCAAAGATGTCGGCCGGGATATCTTCAAGTTCAGCGCCGGCATTTTCCCGGGTCTGAATCCGTTCAAAGCCGATCAAAGGCCCGAATCCCAGGAAATTGGCGGAATACTGCCCAAGCAGGGTTGCCGCTTCATCCGCATAGATCTGATCGCCGGTCAGGAACAATTGCTGGGGCCGCAATTTCAAACCGGCGCCGTCGTTTTCCAGTCCTTTCTTCAGGATATCGTCCAGGTAGGCCAATGCATCCGGGCCGTTTCCGCGGACACCCCGGCAGGACCCCTGTGCGATCATCAACCTGGCAGGGTCCATTTCAGGCAGGTAAAAGAAGGGCAGAGTATCCTTCTCGTACCCGATGGGCAATTGCGGCCGGTCTTCGATCTTCTTATCGTCCAGCAGACCATGGCTGCGCAGGTCTTCCTTTTCCCCTCCGACCGTTTCGGACAGGATGACGTTGTAGCTGTACGGCTGTCCGACCTGCAGTCCCGGCGCAGGCAGCTCGGCAGTGACCAGGGCCACGAACAGCTGATGGCCGAATTGAACCGTTGAAGTGGTGGCTGACAGCGTCGGGAGATCGCTCAGGCTGGTATGGAACAATTTGCTCCCGGGGTCGCCGCCGCTGTGCGACAATACGCCGGCTTCCCATATTTTCAGGGTGATTTCAGCATAAGGCTTCCGGAAAGCCAGCCAAACGGACACTTTCCGGCTTTCAACTCGTCGCAAAAGGGGGCCTGCAATGAGAAACGGAGGGAACATGTTTTCAATGGATATTTGGTGTTCAAATACTTAAATTGCTTTGGTCCGGTCTTCAGGCACAAGTCGGAATTTTTCAGGCTATGCGGGAAGAGGGGATATCAACAGGTGGATCAACCGTTGAGCCCTGAATTGGAGGCTGGAATATTTGTCTGGTAAAACGGAGCGCTGTAGTGGCAGGGTAAGTAGCTTTGGGTTGATTGCGACAGGCAATATACGCATTTATCGGCAATGTGCGCAAGCGGCCGGCTAAAATTATGCGGAATAATCACCCTGCTCCCGGAAGAAAAGCATTGCCCGATGTGCCATGAGCCAACGCTCTAAACGGTATAGAGCGCTTTATAATATTCCTCCAGCATGCGTCTGACGGCAAACTGCTCTTTTGTAGTCAGGATACTGGCTTTCATCATTTTCACCCACTTTTCGCGGTTGCCGTAATAAGTTGGCATTACTTCTTCCAATAATACCCGGTACAGCGCTTCGCGGTCATGGTCATCCAGTTCGTCAAAGTCGTCGCTTTCGAACCCGTCGCCGAATTGCCAACCGTTCACACCGTGGTCGCAGGCCTCGGGCCACCAGCCGTCGAGGATACTGCAATTGAGCACACCGTTCATTGCCGCTTTCATGCCGGAGGTTCCGCTGGCTTCGAGGGGGCGGCGCGGATTATTGAGCCATACATCGGCGCCGCGGGTGAGCATGGCGCCGGTTTCCATGTCGTAATTCTGGATAAAAACCACCGAATCCGGGAATTGCTCGCCGGCTTCAAACAGGGTTTTCACGATTTGTTTTCCGGTATCGTCCAATGGGTGAGCCCTGCCGGAAAAGACCACTTGCACTTGTTGGGATTCCAGCAGCGGATTGATGATCTCCGGTTTGCTCAGGATCAGGTCGCTGCGCTTGTATGGTACCGAGCGCCGCGAAAATCCGATGATCAGCTTACCGGGATCGAGGGCTGCGCCGTTTCGCTGTTGCACGTATTCAACCAGCGCCTTTTTATTCTTCATATGTACGGCCCAAAGGTCGCCTTTGCCTTCAGCTGCGGCAATCATATCGGGGTCTACCCAGGTGGGCAGGTGGATGGCGTTGGTGATGGGTACGATCTCCGGCCGGTTGCTGATATGAGCCCACATTTTATTGGCGGTTTCCGCATGGAGGCGGGCTACCGCGTTCGAGCTTTTGCAAAGCCGCAGGGCGCCGACCGTCATATTGAACGGGGTGCCGCCCAGTTGCTGCAATTGGGAAGCGGTCATCCCCAGGTTGGCGCCCATGTACAGGAGCCGGTCGATCGGGTGAGATTCGTTGCCCTGGATCACCGGGGTATGCGTGGTGAACACGATTTCCTGCCGGCTCGCCGCCCAGGCATCTTCAAAGTTGACGCCGGGTTTTTCCATTTTTTCGCGCATGAGCTCGAAACCGGCAAAAAGCGCATGGCCTTCGTTGAAATGGTAGACGTCGACGTCGATACCCAGCGCCCGGAGTGCGCGCACCCCGCCGATACCCAACACCATTTCCTGTGCGATCCGCTCCTCGCCGAACCAGCCGTAAAGCTGACCCGTAATCCAGCCGTCCTCGTTTTCGGGCAGGTCGGTATCCAGCAGGTAGAGCGGCGCGTTGCTGAAGCGGTCCACTTTCCAGACCTTGCACAGGACCGCTCTTCGCCGGATATCCACTGCCACCGTTATGCCGGTATCTTCCAGGAAATCGTAATCATAGTTGTAATACGCGTCGTAAACCCGGCCCTGATCGTCGACCAGCTGGTCGGTGTAACCCTGTTTCCATTTGATGCCGATCCCGACGATGGGAAAATCGTGGTCTCTGGCGCCTTTCATGTAGTCGCCGGCAAGGATGCCGAGGCCGCCGGCGTAGATCTTGAAGGCGCTCTCAAGGCCGTATTCCATGCAGAAATAGGCAACACGGGGGAGGTTCTTGTTGGACATCTTTGCGCTGAATTTCAGGTTCCGTTGGGGTAAAAGTAGGGCATTTTCCCTACCTTTAGGAAACTTCGCACCCTTACAAAAAAATAAAAATGAAAATAGCCGTAGGATCGGATATGAAAACCCGCGTCACCGGAACGGTAGTTGAAGACCTCCGCCGCCGGGGACACGAAGTAGCCGTATTCGGCGCCTTGGTCACCGAACCGGCCATGTGGCCGAAAGTAGCGGTGGAAGCGGCCGAAAAAGTGGCGTCGGGTGAATTCGACCAGGCGGTTCTCTTCTGTTGGACCGGCACCGGCATCAGCATGGCCGCCAACAAGGTCCCGGGTATCCGCGCCGCCCTTTGCACGGATGCCGAAACGGCCCGGGGCGCCCGCATGTGGAACGATGCCAACATCCTGGCCATGAGCCTGCGCCTGGTTTCAGAGCAGGTTGCCAAAGAAATACTCGACGCCTGGTTTCAGGCCGGACCAAGTCGGGATGCCGAAGACGTAGCCTGCCTGGCCTTTTTGGCGGAAGCAGAGGAAAAATACCGCAAGTAGGCCGTCTTTGCCGGAATATCCTGCAACTTCAGCTATGTATTTCAGTCCCTTAAACCAAGCTCGCCGTTGAGCTGTCTAACCGGACGAATATGAAGGCCCTTTACACCACACTCCTGGCAATCGCCCTGACCGGCAATCTGACCACCGCCCAGCCGGATCAAAACATCAACATCACCTCCCTGGCCTGGTCACCCGACGGCAAGCAACTCATTTTTTCTGCTATTGCGGTCAAGCCCGATTGGTCGGATTTCAACCCGGCCAACTGGCGGATCTTTTTGTACGATATGAAAAACGGCGACCTCAAAAAAGTGGCGGCCGGCGCCAACAACGGCGCTATCTCACCCGACGGCTGCCGGATCGCGTATCAGCAAACGGAAAACGGCAACCAGGATATTTTTCTGGAAAACCTGTGTACCGGCCAGCGCAAACGGCTGACAGACGACCCCGCCCGGGAAAGCGTACCCACATTCTCCCCGGACGGCAAACAACTGGCCTTTTGCAGCGACCGGAACGGCGGGCTCGAGGTTTTCACCCTTGACCTGGAACATCCTGATATACCTCCCGTACAGGTGACCCATGGAGCCCCTCACAGAAGTTACAACCCGGAGTGGAGCCCCGATGGCGCCCGGCTTGTTTACTATCTGGAAAAAGGAGACGGCCGGGACCAGATCTGGGTTACAGACCTTGCAGGCAAGTCGCCCCGCAACATCACCAGCGATACGCTCCACAGCTATTACCCCTCCTGGACACCCGCCGGAAACCTTCTTTTTACCAGCACCGATGAACATATTTTTACCATGAAACCCGACAGGACCGGCCGGAAGCCGACCGGCATAAAGTCGTTCTTCGCAAGGGTTTCCCCAAAAAAGAAAAGAATTGCCTACATCCGGAGGGAAGACCGGAGTATCGTGATTGCCAGATTCCCCGGGCTCAAGCCTGTCCGCCGGATCCGCCCGGAAGACCTCAACGGAAAAGGCTTCTGGTAGCGCCCCCTGCCAAAGCGCTACAGCGCGACGGCGGGAACCGTCCCACACCTACCGTAAAAAAAATTTCGCAATGGGAACTTTCCCCCGACCACCCAATGTTATACCCCTCGCAAGGTAGAGTAACCGGCAACTCAACAGGCTCATAACCTGCGGCTCCGGGTTCGAATCCCGGCTTTGCAGCAATGCGCAAAAGGCGCAGAAGAAGCACACGTACTTAGTTTAGTGGCAAATAGGTTCCATTCGTGAAAATTTGCCAGGTTGAAGAACCTTAAAGCCGGGGAAGCACCAGTACCCGGCTTTCAAATTTTTAAACAACAAAGCAATGTATCTGATCACAACGGCAACCGGGTTTTTTAAAGGCGGCGCAAGCACCTGACGGGAGTCGTATATGCATACACAGCGTAAAAAGCGCCTCCTGAACACTTGGGAGGCGCTTTTTTTATTCGCGGATTACGCATAAACGGTGGTGCGCCGGTCTTCCAAACCGGAACAGAGCCGGTTCGATCCCGGCAATCCGCACACTTTCCGGCGAAGCATTTCGGGTGATGCACTTGCCTTGTAAGCATGGGAACGGGGTTCGATTCCTCGCGCCGGAGCCACCGCATATTCCTTCGAAGCATTGACGGCGATGCACGGGACTTTTAATCCCGGGAACCAGGTTCGACTCCTGGCGGGGGAACAGAATTGAGGAATTGAGGAACTGAGGAACTGAGGAATTGAGGAATTGAAGAACTGAAAAAACGAGGATACGAGCCGGTGCTCGCATCCTCCGATACGCACATCTTTAAACAATTCAGGTGACGTAGCTGAGCAGGCTCAAGCGCCCGGTTGAAGCCCGGGAGACGGTTGTTCGAATCAACCCGTTACCACAACTATTTCTCAGGATTTATTTATCTTTATTCCATTAAAACCAAATTAATCAACCAATCCTTAAAACCATGAAGTCTGCAATTCGAATTCTTTTGCTGATTTGTTTTTGTGTGCCGGCCGGCCTGTATGCTCAGACATCGCTCACTGGCGACTGGCAAATGTCGGTTCCTACCGAGGACGGCGGTACCATGAAAATCTACGTTTCCTTCGGCGCCGGAAACACCTATTCGGTTGATCTCGGGGGCGACGGCAATGTGGATATTACCGGAAAATACGAACTCAAGGACAACCAGGTTTCGATCAAAGACAACGGCGGTCCTGAAGCCTGCACCGGGACGGGGGTTTACAAGGTTGAAAGCACTGAGAAGACCCTCAAAATGACCCGCGTCAGCGATTCATGCGAAGGCAGAGGGGGCCCGACGGGTATCATGCAGTTCACCCGCCGGTAATCAACCTGCCCTTTTGGTGTTTCCCGCAGATGCTGCCGCTCCCGACAGAAATTGGGGTAAAATCATCTGCAAAGATCTGCGGGAAATCCCCATCCCGGCCTGTTCAGGCATTGCAAGGCTGTTTCAAGTCAAGGTGCAACTCCCCTTCTATTTGCAGGTCCTTACTATAAAACCACCTGACCATGAAAAAACTTACCTGCATCCTCTTCCTTTGCCTGATTGTTTCTTTCGCCTGGACACAGTCTTCCCTGTCAGCAGCCGATTGGCAGGCCGATCTGCGTTTCCTGCAAAAGACCGTCCACGAAGATTACAGTTTCCTCTTCAAGAAGATCACTGCCGAACAGTTTGACGCGGAAGTGGAAACGCTAGCCGGGGCAATCCCTGGCATGCAACCCCATGAGATCGCCGCCGGGATCGCCCGCATTGTAGCTTCTTTCCAGTATGGGCATACAGCTGTCGGGTTTCGAGGCGGGCCCGTCCCGTTTCACCAATTGCCTGTAAATCTTTACCAGTTCAGCGACGGGCTTTATATTGAAGGTGCGCACAAAGACTACGAAAAGGCCCTCGGCGCAAAAGTCCTGAAAATAGAAGGCATGCCGGTGGAAGAAGCCCTGAAAGCCATTCGACCCATCGTACCGGCGGAAAATGACCAGTATTTCAAGGCTTACGGCTTGTCATTTCTTTGCATCCCCGAGGCCCTGCACGCCCAAGGCATTACCAAAGAACTGAAAAATGAGATCACCCTTTCTTTGGAAAAGGACGGCAAAACCTTCGACCAGAAGATCACTGCCGCAGAAGCCCGCCATTTCCCAACCCAATACGGCTTTGTCCAACAGGGTGGAGACTGGTTAAGCGCCCGCGACCAGACCGAAACGCCCCTCTACCTTAAAAATTTCGACCGGATCTACTACTTCGAATACCTCCCGGAACAGAAGACCGTTTATGTCCGCCAAAGCCAGATCCAGGACGACCCTGAGGAAAACATCCCCGCATTTTACGACCGGGTTTTCGACTTTATCGAAAAGAACGACGTAGAGCGACTCGTACTGGATGTCCGGCTCAACGGCGGCGGCAACAATTACAAGAACAAGCCTGTGGTCACCGGTATTATCCGGACCCAAAAGATCAACCGGCCCGGCAAGTTGTTCGTCATTATCGGGCGGCGGACTTTTTCGGCTTGCCAGAACCTCGTCAACGAGCTTCAAAACTATACCAATGCCATTTTTGTAGGAGAACCTACCGCCGAAAACATCAACTTCTACGGCGATAATCGCAGAGTGGTTCTGCCCAACAGCAAACTGCCGGTATTCCTTTCTTTTGCCTGGTGGCAGGACAAACCCCAATGGGAAAATGACGACTGGCTGGCGCCGCAGGTTGCCGTTGATATGAGCTTTGAAGAATACCGCACCAACCGCGATCCGGTGTTGGAAACAGCGCTGAATTTTAGCGGCAATGACCTGGTACTGGACCCCATGGGCTACCTGAAAGAACTGTTCATGGCCAATAAGCTCGACGTGCTGGAACAAGAGGCCAAAAGGATGGTGAGCGATCCCAAATACCGTTTTCTGGATTTCAACTCCAAGTTCAACCAGGCCGGGTACGACCTGCTGAACGGCAATCAGATAGAACCCGCCATCTACGTTTTCACCTTGAATACCAAGCTTTATCCCGATTCAGCCAACGCGTGGGACAGCTTGGGAGAAGCCTGCCTGAAGGCCAACCAAAAAGATAAAGCGATCGAATACTACAACAAGGCAATTGCACTGGACCCGGATGGGAGCATCGGGGATAATGCGCGAAACATGCTGAAGCAGATCAACGGCAAATGATAATCCCCTGATTTCAGGAAGGAGGCTTATTTGAGTTGACGCAGGGCTTCATAAACAAGGCCTGCTACGGCCCTGGCGCCCTCAGGCTGGAAATGCGTATTGTCCTTCTGACCCTCCGGATAGGCTTCGTATACCCCGGCCGGCAGATTCATGAAATAGTGTTCGGTCACGTATTCCTGTCCTTTTCCGGCCAACGCGTCCATGGAAAGCTGGTTGAGATCGATGAGATAGGTATTCAATTCCCGGGCCACATCCTTGGCTGCCTGCGCGTATTCACCATGCACATCGCCGGGGTGGCCGTCGGCCCAGCGGGCATTGCGGGCAACCGGCGTCAGCACAATGGGGATTCCGCCTTTTTCGCGGGTCTGGTTGATGTATAACCGGAGATATTCTTTGTATCCGCCTACATTCACATACCGTTCAGGCTTGTTGACTGCTGCGTCGTTGTGTCCGAATTGCATGATCACCACATCGTTTTTGTGCAGGTTTTTACAGACTGCCGACCAACGGCCCTCCTCAAAGAAGGTGCGGGTGCTTCTGCCGCCTTTTGCCCGGTCGTCTACCAAGGCGCTGTCGCCTTTGATGACGGGGATCTGTTTGACATTTTCCCGGGTGAGGAAAGGTTGGAATACCTGCCCCCATCCGGTGATGGGATAGCGCCTGGTCATATAATCCGATTCCAGCGAATAGTCGGCCATGGTGGAGTCTCCGATCAGGTAGACTGTGACGGGGTGTTTTTTCGGCAGGGAAAAAGACAGCATGAACAAGCCTGCAATTGCACTCAATAATAACCATTTGATCGTCCGTTTCATCATCTGTATTTTGTTGGCCGCCGCACCCTGATCAGTGCGGATCGTATTATTCTCCCGCAGCCTGTTCCAGAAAATTCTGCATACTGTGCCATCGGAGGATTCCGGTCAGGTCCAGCAATTCAATATATTTCCTGTAAATTTCTTTTTCGATTTCCAGTTCACGGATCTGGGCTTTTTTCCAGGTTTTCCTGAGGTTAAGCAGCCAGATGGGGGATCCCGCCGTACTTACCCGGTCGGTAACCGTCCGGAATTCGGAATCCAGTTCATTTAATTGCTGCTCCAGGACGCGGAATTGATCAAAATACAACCGGATTTCAGTCAGTTTTTTTACAAAAATAGCAGAATATACGTACTGATCCAATTGTCTGTCCTGTTCCAGCGAGGCCGTGGCCAGCTTGAGCTCTGCTACCTTGAGCTTGTTCTTTCCGTTCAGCGGCATACGCAACCCCAGTCCCGCTGAAAATCGCTCCTTGAACGGGTCATCGTGCGGGCCGTTGTATCTGAATTGCACAAAATCAACAATCTGCCGGGCTTCAGCCAGTTCAGCGGCCAGCTCCATTTCCAATGCAACTTTACGGGACCGGAAACCGGATTCGGCTCCGGGGTTGAAGGGCATACCTGCCAGCTGTAAGCGATTGATATAGGTCTCAATTTGTGCAATTGGGATCAACCGGTTGTCGAAGGCATCATAGGCCTGGTCCGTCTCCTCGTGCGGTATCAGGCGATCCAGCAATTCGGCCTTTCTGAAACGGCCTTCCGCCAACTGAAGATTGTTTTCCCGGATTTCCTGCTTGAGTTCCAGGTAGTCGTCAAGGTCCTTTTCTGAATCTGCGACCATTTTTTGCCTCACCTGGGCTTCGTCCTCCATGATCGCCAGTTTTTCCTCCAGCAAGGCCTGTTTTTTTTGAATAAATACGGCGTCCAGCCAATCCGTATACGTTCCTCGCACCAACCCGTTCAGGTTTTCCTCCAGGTCGGCGCCGGATTTTGCCTGAAGCGAAGCAAAATAATTTTTTTGGGCTTTTACCAGCCCTGGAGAATTGAAATTGAACCGCAGGAGGTATTCCTGCCGGTCGGGATCAAAGCGGTCAGTCTCGGTACGGACCTCAATGTCGTTGATCCAGGCAGGCTTCCACGATGGATCGCTGTCCGGTGAAAGTTTTTCAAGGGCAGCAACACGGGTTGCCAGGACAGTGCTGAAATTCAGTGTGTCCTGACCAGCGCCCGGGGAATGAACGGCTAAAAGGATTATTCCTGATAATGCATGTTTTTTTAGGTTCATTCCCCGGTGTTTTACCTGAAAATTGATAAGCGTACTTTTTCTTTCTGAAGCAAGGCGTTGTCAGGCGGCAGTTCAATGGTCACTTCCCGGCCATACGATTTGATCTCCGGGATTTTGCGCATCCTTTCCGGAATCTCAACGATACGGGAGCCCAGACCAATAACGACCCCTCTGTACCGGAGCTCATTGTCTTTGATTGAGCTCACCTGGAAAGTGTCTCCGAGGTCAACATGGATAATCTGGTTTTCATGGACAAAAGCCTTGACCTGGGTCGGATTGGCTTCATAAAAACTGATGAGCGAAACAAAAGCGTCGAAAAATTCACCTTCCCGGCATTTGATATTGCCCACCAAACCGTCATGCGGGGCTGTAATCTGAAAATGCTGGAGCCGCTCTTCCTTCAGCCGGATGCCGGACTGAATGCGGGCAGATTCCTGGAAATAAAGACCGCGCTGAATGCGGGCATTCTCTTTCCGGCTTTTGATCTCCTGGTCATAAGAGGCCATGGCCTGCTGATATTCCATTTCAAGGGATCTAATCTTTTCTTTTTCCGGATGAAAATCGGATAATCCTGTTGGCTGTATCGTTTTCAAACCTTCCCAAAGGCTCGTCTGGTATGCCAACTCCGACTTTGCCTGGTTGATTTTTTGCTGTATGGCGGCCAGTCTGTTCGATTTTTCCAGCTCAAGGGCCTCAATCCTGCCGGCCTCTTCGGTTTGTCCGATCCGTTCTTTTGCCGCGAGGACTTGAATGCCCAGGTTATCTTCTTCAATGCCTTGTTGAATGCGGGCGTTGATCACTTCTGCGAGAGGCGTCCCTTTTTGGACAAATTGCCCGGGAACGACCAGGACCCGGACAATTTCTACAGGGTAATCCAGGTTGATATCGGTTTCCTTATTTTCGGCAAAACCATAGAATTCGACCTGAGCATGTTGGTATTCCTTCAGGGAACGGTATATCAGCACGGAAACGATTACCGCAAATAAATAAACCGGATTCGCAAATTTCCAGAAAACAGGATCAGGTTTCATCCCTGCGTTTTGTAGATTTTAAATTGATTTTCTCAATGCCTTTTGTTTCCGATAACGCCCGGCTCAACTCCTGAAAATTCGTACGCTTTTTCAATATGACCATGAAAGCGAGCCTTTGCCGGAAACCGCGACCGGCTTCTTCGACCGCTGGATCATCTTCCTCCGAATTGAGCAAGGTCATCTCTACCTGTTCAAAACTCCTGCAAAACCGCCTCAGCGTTTTTTCAATTAAAAGGCTGAGGTCAGCATCCGACGACCGCACTTCAAATTTGAGCGCGCTGACGAGCGCGGGCTTTTTGCCGAAATAAGAAAACCTCAACAGCATCGCTGCCAGGCTAAAACATACCGTACCGACGATGGCCACCACAAATCCGTACATGCCGCACGCCAGTCCGGCCGCCAGTGAGGCAAAGGTAAACGTGATGTTTCTGGGGCTCCGGATATTTGTCCGGAACCGGATAATGGCCAGCGCGCCAAGGATTCCCAGCCCTCTCGCAATACTATCCCCTATCGCTTGCATTATGGTCGTTGCCACAATCGCAAGCAGGATCAGCGACTGCATAAAATCCATAGACTGCTTGAGCGCAGGGGTACTGATCTGATAGGTCAAAACGATCAGACAGGCCAGCACAAAGGCCAGTGCGAAAGCCAGGATCACCAGATGGTGCCCGACATCGGCAGCGTTGCTTTGCTCTGCAACGAAGTCAAAGATGTTATTTCCCATTACATTAAGGATACAGATTGATCAGACCGGGTTATGGTCAGCTTGAGTTGCATGATCCTGGAAGTCGCTATTGAAAGTCATAAAACAAACCCAACAACGGAAACAGCTGATTCCCGTTGCGCGGGATGAAAACCGGAATACAAACTGTTCAATTCAATCCTCGTCGCAAAAGGGCCGGTTTACGGGATTACCGGGTGGAAATCCGGATCCCGGTTATTTCGATAACTTCTTGACGGCCTTTGAAGTCCACTTTTTGAGCTTGGCGACTTCGTCATCGGTTAATTTCTTGTCCGGATTGTTTTCCAAAAAGCGGGACGGCGGCATAGAGCCCTCTTCCACAACCGAGGCAAAGTCCTTCATTTTTTCGAGCTGCTTATCTGGCGACAGCGTGCTCAATTCATCAAAATTCAGTTTTTGCTTCGGCTTGTCGAATTTCGCATTGGAATTGTGGCATCCGTAACACTTCGACTGTACAATAGCGTCAATTTTCTTCGGCATCTTCAGCTTCATGCCTGCCGGCGAATCGGTAACGGCAAAACTCGACATGACCAGCAGACCGGTCATCAATATCAGGTAAAATTTAATCGTTTTTTGCATGGTCGTAAATTTAGGATCAGGTAATCAGATTTTTGTGATGAATGAATTTGGCGCTGCCGGCCCCTTTGCGATTCGGAGGATTGAAAGCCAATTTTACAAAATACCGGATAACCGCCATAACATTTGTTGCCGAACCCGGCAATTTTGTCGCTCTACTGGCTTTTTGCGCAGCGGAACCCCGTATGATTGAGCCCCGTATCCGGGCTGGACCCCATCCGGCGGGCGTTCCGGTAACCCGAGCAATAATCTTCGCTGCACAAAAAAGACCCGCCGCGCAACACCTTTTCCTGCTGGAACGGCATGAACGGATTGTTCGCCTGTTCTGCGCCTTTTGTATTGGGCCGGGAAGCTTCCGGCGACTTATAAAAATTAAAGTCAAACCAGTCGCTGCACCATTCCCACACATTCCCCGCCATATCGTACAGACCGTATCCGTTGGGCGGAAAGGATTTTACCGGAGCAGTCCCGTAATAGCGGTCTTTAAGCGTATTCTGATACGGGAAAGGGCCCTGCCAGAAATTGGCTTTGGGTTCGCCTTCCGCAACGGGATCGTTTCCCCAGGGGTAAACGGCATCTTTAAGCCCGCCTCTGGCAGCCCACTCCCATTCGGCTTCCGTTGGCAACCGTTTGCCTTTCCATTCGGCGTAGGCCAACGCGTCTTCCCAGGCGATTTGCACCACCGGGTTATCCATCCTTTCCCGGATATCGCTGTCCGGCCCTTCCGGGTGGCGCCAATTGGCGCCGATGGTCCAGGCCCACCACTGGGAGGGGTCGTCCAGAGATACACGCCGGGAGGTGGGTTGGAATACCAGCGCTCCGGGTTGCAACAGGCTGTCGGGCGGTCGCGGCGTACCCGGCGGCAGCGACGCTTCCAATTCCGCCCAACTTACCGGCCGCTCCGCAACGGTCACATACCCGGTAGCTTCCACGAAAGCTGCAAAAGCGCGGTTAGTGACTTCGGTTTCGTCCAGCCAGAAGCTGTCAATTTCAACATCGTGTTTGGGGAATTCATTGGGATCGGCCTGATTGTTATCCCCGCCCATATTGAGCATACCGCCGGGGATCAAAACCATGCCGTCTTTTTTGATTACAGGCCGGGCCGCACCCGCCGTCCCTTCACGCCGGATGCCGTCATTCCGACAAGCACTGTAAACACAGGTCAAGGTGACCAGGATAAGTATTTTTTTTAACATCTGACTTCGTATTGGCCCGCATTAAAACAGGCATTATTCCCGCTAAATTCTGATTTTTTCGCCGGCGACGGTAATCCCTGATCATTTTTTCAATCTATGCGAATAAGCCAAATCCGGCCAATTAACCCCGCTTTTGTCTAGTGGCTTACTAATCCCAGACCGTAGCTGCGATCAATTTCCAATATATTTGCCTTTCCGCTTAGTTCCACGAATTACCAGAAATATTATTGTATCATTTTTAAATATTAAAACCGACTGATTTATGAGAAGGTTCTACTTGCTTCTGGCAGGCTTGTTCCTCTTTGGGATGTCTGCATTTTCACAAATAACCTATGTCAAGACGGGTGCGTCCGGCGCTAATACAGGCGCTTCATGGGCCGACGCCTATCCCGACCTCTCAACTGCCCTGGCCAATACCGCCACCGGTGAGATCTGGGTCGCCGGCGGGGTTTACAAACCCGGAACCGACACGCTTTCCCGTTTTGAGATCGGCAATGCCGTCGCGATTTACGGCGGATTTGCCGGAACGGAAACTATGCTCGATCAACGCGACCCGGCTGCGAACCCCACCATTCTGGACGGTGATGTCAACGGCGACGACACCGCAGGGGATTTCGACAATAACAAATCCGATAACGTCTTCCACGTAGTTTACGTCGACAGCCTGATCGCCGATCCGGTGATCCTCGACGGGTTCACCATCCGCAACGGCCGGGTCTATGCCGAAAGCGATACGCTGGACGCCTATTTCAGCCAGGGCGCCGGACTTTGGGCCTTCAGTACGGTCGATGTGAGAAATACCACCTTCACCCAAAACATCGGCGGCGCCGGTGCGGCAGCGGTGATTCTGGGTGAAAACGCCGCCGGCTCTTCTTTTGACAACGTCGTTTTCGACGCCAACCAGGCCTACAGCAACGCCGTTTTGCTGGCTGTCCTCACGTCGGACCTCTCCCTGAACAATACCGGTTTCACCAACAACCTGACTGAAAACGGGTCGTTCCAAACGCTCTTCAGCGCCAATATCTCGATCGACAACTCCCACTTCACCAACAACCAGGATACCGTAACCGGCGGTTTCTCCTCGGGCTTGTTCCTGTGGCAATCGATCAACCTGACGGTTTCCAATACCGAATTTACCGGTAACTCCGCCACCAGCGCCCCGGCAGTCTATATCGACGGTCGCGACATTCAGGCGGACGGCCTCGGCGGATACGATTTCAACAACGTGACGTTCGCCGACAATACCATCGCCGGCGGACGGGGTACCGCTTATTTCTTCCAGGCCAACGACGTGAACTTCAAACACGCGGAATTCAACGGCAACCTGTCGCCCGGCGGATTCGCAACCGGCATTTACAGCCGCGGCGATTCGCTCGTCCTGCAGGATGCGGCCAATTTCACGATTGACAGCAGCATGTTTGTCAACAACGATACCGACAACAGGGGCGGCGGGATCTACTTCCACAGCAGTTCTGCCCGCGTAACCGAAACAACTTTCGACGGCAACAACGCCGACGTGATCGGCGGCGGCATCTACCTTGTCGATGTCACGGGCGCTCCGGCCACTTTCCTGGAGATCGAAAATTGCAACTTCACCGGAAACACCTCCGCTTTCGGCGGCGGCATCGGCCACCAATCGGATTTTTCGACCCTGACGCTTAAAGGTTCCAACTTCGAGAACAACATGGTCAGCAGCAGCGGCGCGGCGGCTTATCTCGGCCCAGGCGTTGAAGCGCCGATGACCATCGAGAATACGACCTTCGTCAACAATAATGCCAATGCAGGCGCCGGGTTCATTTACTTTACCGACTACTCCGACCTTACGGTGAACGGTTCGGTTTTTGAAAACAACACCACCGCCAATGACGGCGGCGGCATGTACATTTCCAGCGTCGGCGCCAACATTATGATTGACGATACGCAGTTCAGCAACAACTCCTCTGCCGGTTACGGCGGCGGCGCCATCATGCTGTTTGCCGACAGCAGCGATGTGAACATCACCAATAGCGACTTCACGGAAAATATCGGCTCCACCGGCGGCGGCGGCGCCATCTATTTCGGCTCCCAGGACGGGTTCCTGACCGTAGAGAACACCGCTTTTACCGGTAACGCCAATTCTTTCGGCGGCGGCATTGCCAATTTTGGGACCGGTAGCCTGGCTACCTACAAAAACTGCGAATTCCGGGAAAATCAGGGCATTACCAGCGGCGGCGGCGCTATGACCAATGGTTTCGGCGTAACCCTCGACGTGCAAAACTCTGTATTTGAAGCCAATACCGGTACGGTCGGCGCGGCTGTTCGCGTACAAAATGACGATATCGTAACTTCTTACAAAGGTTCCACTTTTGATGGGAACATCGCCTCCTCCGGCGGTGGCGCCCTCTTTGTCTTCGGCACCAACCCGACCACGATCGACAGCTGCTCATTCCTCAACAACCAGGGCCCTACCGGCGGCGCAGTCTACCTGGCCAACGACACCAACCTGGTGGTCCTTTCCGAAATTTCCAATTCGGTTTTCCGGCTGAATACTGCCGGCTCGCAAGGCGGCGCTATCAATCACGGCAATGTTAATATGAACATCAATAATTGCCTCTTTACCGGCAACGCGGCCAGCGATACCGGCACCGGCGGAGCCCTGTCCATTAACTCCTCGGATACCTCCGACGTTGTGGTCAATATTTTGAATTCTACCTTCTCTGAAAACCTCGGGGCGCTGGCCGGGCATTTTTCGGTCTGGACCGACCCCACAGAACCGGGCTTCAGCAACGCAACCGTGAACCTGGCAAACAACATCTTTTACAGCCTCGGCGACAAGAACTACGCAATTGAGGACGGCACGCCTGTTGTGCTCTCGCTGGGCGGCAATATGTCGCTTGACCCGGAATCCACGCTGGATGTTTACCTGACCGAAGCTACCGATAAACCCGGGGAAGACCCCCTGTTCGTCGACCCGACCGGCTTCCTCGATCCGGACGGCATTCCCAACCTGCACCTGACGGCCGAAAGCCCAGCTATAGATGCGGCTCTGCCTGAATACGCAACGGCTTTCGACCTCGACGGCAACCCGCGTCCTTTCGGCGCCGCACCGGATATGGGAGCCTATGAATTTACCATTGTCCGCGCTGAAGAAGTCGTGCCCAATGAAGGCCTGCTGACCATCGCACCGAACCCGGTGAAAGATGCTGCCGTCCTGAAGTTGAAAGGCGCATGGGAAGGCGCCCTGACCATTCGCATCGCCGATCAGAACGGCCGCGTACTGCGTCAGATCGCTGCCCGGAAAACCGGTGAACAATTGACCGAACAGGTGGACGTAACCGGCTTGCCCGCCGGCGCCTACCAGGTGATGGTCACCGACGGCCGGAAAATGGTCGTAACAGCTATGATCAAGCAATAAGCCATCGCTTCCGGGTAAAAAACTTACCCGGATAAACTGGCCGGGAACCATGTCGGATGATCCGGCGACCAGGCAATTGAAATTGCCTGGATGCTTCGACATGGTTCCCCTATTTTTCCTTTCCGATCCGGATTCCGCCCTCCTGCCAAACTGGATCCCCGCGGCCCGGCCTTTCAAATCCTCGCGTTTTGTCGATTGGATTGCATATCCCTGAATGCCCGTAACCTCCAATTAAAAATATATTTACAATACTGTGGCAAATGCACGGCAATTGCTACTTTTACCCCTCTTTTAGCAACGCTTAACAAAATCCAATCCAATTATGAAAAAACTTTACTGGCTTATTGCAGGCATGCTTCTTATTAGCGCGACTGCTTTTTCACAGGTCGTTTATGTAAAGGGGGATGCATCCGGAGCGAATGACGGAACCTCCTGGGCTAACGCCTACACCAACCTATCCACCGCTTTAACGAATACCACTTCCGGCCAAGTTTGGGTTGCCGCCGGCACCTACGTACCCGGCACGGACACGCTGTCCAGCTTTTCGATCGGCAGCGCTATCGCCGTCTACGGCGGTTTTGCCGGTACAGAAACCTCTGTCGACCAGCGCGACCCCGCCGCCAACGTAACCATTCTGGACGGTGACGTAAACGGCGACGACGTTGCTGATGACTTCGATACCAATAAATCCGACAACGTTTTCCACGTCGTTTATGTGGACAGCCTGATTGCCAGCCCGGTGATCATCGACGGTTTCACCATCCAAAACGGCCACAACCACGCGCTGGCCGACGGTGCGGAAACTTTTCTGGAGCGCGGCGCAGGGATCTGGGCCTACAGCCCGGTTGCGGTCAGCAACTGCATGTTCACCAACAACTCGGGCGGCGCCGGATCGGGTGTAGCCCTGATGCTGGAAGGAACGGTCGGCTCTTCGTTTGAAAATGTCACCTTTGACGGCAACCAGGCCCACGAAGCCGGCGTCGTCTATGCTTTGGGTACCGGTGACCTGATGCTGAACAACGTGACCTTCAGCAACAACCTCGTCGACGGCGGCGCTTTGTACTCCGCTTACTCCGCCGGCGTTACCATCGACAATTCCAACTTCGTCAACAACACGGATACCGTACCTTCGGGTTTTGCCGCCGGCATGTTCCTTTGGCAAAACGTTGACGTGCTCGTTTCGAATACCGTTTTCTCCGGTAACTCGGCGGACAACGCCGCAGCGTACTACATCGACGGTGCCGAGATCCAGGGAGACCTGCTGGGCGGTTATACCTTCGACAACGTTACGCACGACGGCAATACCGTTACCAACGGCTTCGGCGTAGGTTATTTCTACAATGCCTACGACGTCCATATCACCAATTCTGCCTTTGTCAACAACAACTCTCCGGTTAATGCTGCCGGCCTGTACGGCAACGGCACTGAGGTGACAGAAGAGAACCAGGACCCGGCCAACTTCGTGGTTGAAAACACCCTCTTTGAAAACAACTTCACCAGCGGCCGGGGCGCAGGGGTCTACTTCAACAACCTTTCCGCCAGGATCAACGGTTGCGACCTGCTCAACAACACGGGCGGCGTTATCGCGGGCGCTATGTACATCCGCAACCTGACGGGCTCCCCGGTTTTCACGGTTGAAGTGGACAACAGCAACTTCAACAACAACTCCGCACAATACGGCGCCGGGATCGGCCACCTGGGCAGCAATTCCGAAATGGTGATCAAAAACTCCCATTTCGAAGAGAACTCCGGCACGCAGGCCGGCGGCGCTGTTTATTTCGGCGCTACAGGCGTTCCAACTGTCATTGACAGCTCAGAATTCATCAACAACTCGAACGCCTTCGGCGGAGCAGTCTGCAATTTTGCCGACGGCGCTCAAACCATCTTCCGCAACTCCCTGTTCAAAGGCAACTCCGTGTCAAGCAGCGGCGGCGGTATGCTGAACGGTTTTGACGCTGACGTGGTTGTTGAAAAATGTACCTTCGAAGCCAACGTTGCCGCTTTCGGCGGCGGTATTCGCGTTCAGAATGATAACGTACCTACATACGTATACGGCTCCACCTTCGACGGCAACATGATTTCCGGCGAAAGCTCCGGCGGCGGTATCGGCGTGTTCGGCGTCAGCCCGCTGACCATCGACAGCAGCTTCTTTGTCAATAACCAGGCCGGTGGCTCCGGTGCAGCCGTATTCGTCGGCCAGGACACGACCCTGCCGGTTTCACTGTCCATCGATCGCTCCCTCTTCCGTCTTAATACGGCAACCAATCAGGGCGGCGCACTCAACATCGGCAATTTCAACACCGAAATCAATAACTGCCTTTTCACCGGCAACGCTACCAATGACCCGGGTACCGGCGGCGCTATTTCTACCAACGCTTCCGATACGGTTGAGATCGTAGTGAACATCTACAACTCTACCTTCGCGGAAGACCTGGGCGTACTCTCCGGCGAAATTGCCACATGGACCGATCCGACCACCCCGGGCTTCTCCCTGGCTACCATCAACCTGGCCAACAACATCTTTTACAACTCAGGCCAGAAAAACTATGCCATTGAAGACGGCGAAACGGTTGTTCTTTCACTCGGCGGCAACCTGGCCATCGACCCCGACGGCACGCTGGATATCTACCTGACGGAAACTTCCGATAAATTGGCCGAAGACCCGCTGTTCGTTGACCCGACCGGCTTCGGCAACCCGGATGGTATTCCCGATCTTCACCTGCAAGCCGGCAGCCCGGCCATCGACGCCGCTTTGCCCGCTTTTGCATCCGCTTTTGACCTCGACGGCAATCCGCGCCCGCAAGGCGACGGTCCGGATATCGGCGCTTATGAATTCACCATTGTTCGCGCAGAGGAAGTACTGACCAACAACGGTCTGCTGACCATCGCTCCGAACCCGGTGAAAGACGAAGCCGTACTTCAGGTGAAAGGCGCCGGCCTTGAAGGCGCACTTACGGTACGCATCGCCGATAACAACGGTCGTGTACTCCGCCAGATCGCCGTTCGCAAAACCGGCGAACTGCTGAGCGAAACCATCAACGTTGCAGGCCTGCCCGCAGGCGCGTACACCGTAATGGTGACCAACGGCAAACAAATGGTGGTCAGCACGATGATCAAGCAGTAATTTTTGTACGTCAGCTGTGAATTGCAGTTGACTGATATACGCGAAAAAGCCCCCGGCAACCATGGTCGCCGGGGGCTTTTTCTTTTCAGGTCGCTGTCCTGTCACAGCGCATCTTCTTTCTTGCGCGCAGCCAGTTTGATCGCCTTCCGGACGAGCAATTCACTTCGTATGTACCGGTATGCCTCTCCTCCCGCCAGGATCAATGCTCCCGAGATGAGCAGGGTGTTGCTGGTGGCGGACAACAAGGGCACGTAGATCGGATAAAAAGGCCTGGCAAAAAGAAATTCAACCGAAAGCAGGAGGATAATCACCAATGCCAGGAATACGGATATGGCTCGCGTGATATTCACCAGCCCCGGACAAAGCTTCCGGCAACAGCGCTTCAGCAACAATCCGCATGCCTTGTTATGGGGTTCTATGCGGATCAACTCCCCTAAAACAGCTTCGGCTCTCCGGTAACTCCCCACATGATAAAGAGAAGCGCCTTTTCTCAGCAAGGTATCCCTGAAAATATCCCTGTCGCCCACCAGAAAAATATTCTGCCGGATCACCGTTTCCAGGACAGGGTCGGCCATTACCAGGTGCTCGCGGTATTTGCCGCATTCGAACAAGGCTTCGGTGTAGGCCAGCGTAATTTCAAAATACTCCTCAAAATCCAACTGACCGACGGCGGTTTCGTTTTCTTCGTAATAGCGTACGATCTCCCTGAAAGCGTTGGGAGGGATTGCTTTGAAACGGCGGTATGCCGCAGAATGGTATGTCTGATACGGCGTCAATCTGCTGGCGTTAAGGCATATAGAACCGGCTTGCTGGGGCTGGCATCCACTTCGAAGCCGGCGATCTGAATATTTAATAAGTATAACCCATCGGGTATGGAATTGTTGACATAAATAAGCTCGGTGATCGTACAGTTTTCCCGTATTTTGTCCGGAAAACGCCAGAAAGCCTTGTGCGCGAGCAAGCGGCCGCCGTCCTCTTCCCGATCCACCGACGGCAAGTCGATCAGCAGGTGTTCCACTCCGGCTTCAACCAGCAACGCAACAGCCTCACTATCGATATACGGCGGATTGATCCCTGAATAGTGCATTCGCTGCTTGAACCCGTCATTCGGCAGGGTCCTTATTACCAGCGCCGGCGGCACCTCCCCTTCCAGTGCCTCTTTTATTTGCTGAAGGCCGATCACCCGGTCGCCGTTTTCCATCCTGACCGGATACAGGCTGACCAGGCGGGCCGGAAAAATAAATTGGCGCAGGCACCGGTTGATCGTATATTTTTCTTTGGCAATGTGGCCTACGCATTCGGTATGCGTGCCGTTGCCATGGGGATTGAACCTGATATTGAGAAAATTCACCACCCCGCCCCGGGCTGTGGATCCGATAAAATCGCCGGCCACAACGGGCTCCGCTTCCATCGGCGGGGCATAAAAACAATTGACCCCGCTGTACCCCTCCTCCAATGGAAGACCGATATCCAGCGGCTTTTCCAGGTTGCAAAGGAAATTTTTGTGGCGGTATCGGATCATGGCTTCCATAGGCGTTGCTCCCGGTTTCAACCGAAAATTTGTTTCAGGGTTTCATAGGCTTCCGGCAAAATGGCCTTGAATCGCTGGGGAAAGGTAAAAAACCAGGCTACGGCGACCGCCTGCACATCCAGCGGTTCGAGGTTGATATAGCTCACCAATGCGCTTTTTTCGACGCCGCCGACCTTTTCCAGCAACGGCCATTGATCGTCCTCCATTTGCGGAAAAGTCACGTCCGGAAAGCAGATCCGGTATGCCCTGGCGTATTCGTACAAACCGACATTGAAATATTGAGCAGGCTGCAGCGTCCCTTTGATCAAATGTTGAATGGAAAAGATCAGGGTGCTGTTGGCGCCTTCTTCATAGAGCTCCGATGCATGCAGTTGATCCGGGTGAGCCGGCGTAGAGAAAGGATGCGTGTAAACCACCAGATGCTCAAATTCCCTGAACAGGTAATCCGTCCGGTTGAGGGTGAGCAGGGCAGCGTTGGAGGATGCCAGCGCTTTGACGTCTTCGGTCAGTTTTTCCAGGCCCTGGGGGATAAAGTCCGTAGCCGCCATGATCAGGGCCGTCCGCTGCCGAAAGCGCAATTTCAGCACGTCCGGCAATTGTTGGTAATAAGGATGTCTGGTTTCAAAAAATTTTCGCAGCGGCCGGCTCAGGTCGGGCGGATTCTTCTGGTAAAAATACCAGTTGATTTGTGGAGACATGACAAAGATCAGGGCCAAAACCAGCAAAACCGGAAACAGGTAGATCGTGTACTTATTATCTACCTCCCAGGCCAGGTAGAAAAAAAGTGCAGCTGAAATCACAAAAGGTATGGCAATTATCCTGGATGGAGACATAGATGATTTTTTGAACGAATATAGATGAGAACGCAAACCAATCCGCTTTTTTTCTCCTAAAACCGAAAAATCATTATTATTTTTTTTCGCCGGGGTTGCGCAACACAAAAAAACCATGTACATTTGTCCCGCTTTTTAAGCAAGGTCGGTGCGGTAGCTCAGTTGGTAGAGCAATGGACTGAAAATCCATGTGTCGGCGGTTCGATTCCGCCCCACACCACAAAAAGATTCTAAGTTAGCAAAATGATCCTAGTGCATCATCATCGTCATCATCATTTCATTGCCGCCTTCGGCAAATGGTGACGCCTGTGCGCTAAGATTCCAAATCAAACTCACAGGAAAGAGGTTTGCCGTTTGCCGGTAAACCTCTTTTTTTTTACCCAATCCGCTCATGGAAAACAGGCTCAAAATCGCAGTGCAAAAATCGGGCAGGCTCCAGGAAGAGTCGCTGCAACTGCTCAAAGAATGCGGCATCCGGATCGATAACGGCAAGGATCAACTCAAGGCCAGCGCCCGCAATTACCCGGCCGATATTCTGTTCCTCCGAAATTCCGATATTCCCCAATATCTGGAAGACGGGGTAGCCCATATCGCTGTTATCGGCCAAAACACCCTGGTCGAAAAACAAAAGGACGTAGAAGAAACCCTGCTGCTCGGGTTTTCGAGATGCCGCCTCTCGATCGCCGTACCCAAAGGCACACCCTATGACGGTGTACAGTTCCTGCAGGGTAAAAAAATAGCGACCTCCTACCCCAACTCCCTTGCGCTGTTTCTGCAGGCGAATAACCTTCAGGCGGAGATCCACGAGATCTCAGGTTCGGTCGAAATTGCCCCCAATATCGGGCTGGCCGATGCCATTTGCGACCTCGTCAGCACCGGCAGCACGCTTTTCCAGAACGGGCTCGAAGAAAAAGAAGTCCTCCTTCGGTCGGAAGCCTGCATTGCCGCCTCCAGGCGAATTCCGGACAATGTAAAACCCCTGTTCGAAAAACTGGTCTTCCGCATTAAATCGGTGCTGGCCGCCCGCAGCCACAAATACCTGCTGATGAACGCCCCCAATGAATGCCTGGAGCGCATCATCGAAATCCTTCCGGGCATGAAAAGCCCGACAGTCATGCCGCTGGCTACCGAAGGATGGAGCTCGGTGCATACGGTCATCACAGAAGACCGTTTCTGGGAGATCATCGAACAGCTCAAGGAAAACGGCGCCCAGGGCATCCTGGTCGTTCCCATCGAAAAAATGATCCTCTAATCATAAATCCCGGTCTGCCATGGAATTATTCTTATACCCTGAGCGGCAAAACTGGAGCCGGATCCTGCAAAGGCCGGCACTGGAAACCAACCGGCTGGAAGCCGCAGTGGAATCGGTGCTCAACGCTGTGAAAACCGAAGGCGACGTCGCAATCCGCAGGTTTACGCGGCAATTTGACGGCGCCGATTTGCCGGAATTCGCTGTCAGTCCGGCGGAAATGGAGCAAGCTGTTGCTGAAATCTCACCCGGCCTTCAGGCAGCGATCCGGACTGCACTGCGCAATATCGAGTCATTCCACGCACAACAAAAAGAAGAGGTCCGGATTGTAGAAACCATGCCCGGCGTGCAATGCTGGCGGAAAAGTGTCGGGATCGAACGGGTCGGCCTGTATATTCCCGGCGGAACGGCGCCCCTGTTCTCTACGGTGCTGATGCTGGGTATCCCTGCTCGTTTAGCGGGCTGCAAAGACATCGTGTTGTGCACCCCGCCGGGAAAAGACGGCAAGGTCAACCCCGCCATTCTGTTCGCAGCCCGCCTGGCCGGCATAACGCGCGTGTTCAAAATCGGCGGCGCTCAGGCAATTGCAGCCATGGCCTACGGCACGGAAAGCGTACCCAGGGTCGATAAGATCTTCGGGCCGGGGAACCAGTATGTGACCGCGGCCAAGCAAATGGTCGGCCGGCAGGGAACGGCAATCGATATGCCTGCCGGGCCGTCGGAAGTGCTGGTCTTCGCCGGCGAGGATGCCGACCCGGATTTTGTGGCCGCCGACCTGCTCTCCCAGGCCGAACATGGGGTCGACAGCCAGGTCGTCCTGGTCGCGCTGTCCGAACCGATGGCCCGGCGCACCCAGGAGGCCGTTGTCCGGCAGCTGGCAGCGCTCCCGCGAAAAACAATTGCAGAAGGCGCACTGGCCAAAAGCGCCGCGATCGTACTGGCGGCTGAAAAAGAGGCAGTCGAGCTGATCAACGAATACGCTCCCGAACACCTGATCCTGGCTTGTGAAAATGCCGGTGAGCTGGCCGGGAAGGTTGTCAATGCGGGTTCGGTTTTTCTGGGACATTATTCGCCGGAATCCGTCGGCGACTATGCCTCCGGAACCAATCACACCCTGCCCACCAACGGTTATGCCCGGGCTTACAGCGGCGTTTCCCTTGACTCCTTTGTCAAAAAGATCACGTTCCAGGCGCTGACCCCGGAAGGGCTGGCTAATATCGGCCCGGCTGTGATGGAAATGGCTGTCGCCGAAGCCCTCGAAGCCCACAGGCGAGCCGTGGAAGTTCGCCTCGGCAAACTATCGGTAAAAGCCGACTCGTCGGCGTCAGGGCGGGATATTCTTCCCCTCGTTCGCCCCAATATCCGGGACCTGAAGCCGTATTCCTCCGCCAGGAGCGAGTTTTCCGGACAGGCGTCCGTTTTTCTGGATGCCAATGAAAACCCGTTTGAAACCAGCCTTAACCGGTACCCGGATCCGTTGCAAAAGCAATTGAAAACCGCTATTGCAGCCGTCAAAGGTGTTGCTGAAAAACATATTTTTTTGGGCAACGGCAGCGACGAAGCCATCGACCTGCTGATCCGGATTTTTTGCGAGCCGGGAAAGGACAGCATTATCATCACGCCCCCCACCTACGGCATGTACCGGGTCAGCGCGGATATTGCCGGCGCAGGTGTCCTGGAAGTCCCGCTGCTGCCCGGATTTCAACCGGATGTGCAGGCCATTCTTGACGCCGCGGATAACCGCACCAAGCTGCTCTTTCTGTGCAGCCCAAACAACCCCACCGGCAATGCGCTCGATGAAAAAGCCGTACTTGGTTTGATCCGGGATTTTCCAGGTATTGTGGTGATCGATGAGGCCTATATCGATTTTTCAGCGCATCCTGGTTATGCGAAGAAGATTGATGAATTCCCGAACCTCGTTGTCCTGCAAACCTTGTCGAAAGCCTGGGGACTGGCCGCCATCCGCCTGGGTATGGCCTTTGCCGGCGAGCCGATAATTGGTCTGCTGAACAAGGTGAAACCACCCTACAACATCAACGAACTGACCCAAAGAGCGGCGCTGGAAGCCCTGACTGCCCCCGCAGCCATGCAGGAACAGCTCAAGGTCATCCTTGACCAGCGGAATAGCCTGGAATTTTCCCTGAGGGAATTGCCTGCAGTGGAAAAGATCTATCCTTCTGATGCCAATTTCCTGCTGGTGAAGCTGACTGACCCGGCAGCCATGTACCGCCACCTGGCAGAGGAGGGCATTATCGTGCGCGACCGTTCCAGGGTGATCCTCTGTGAAGGTTGTTTGCGAATAACCGTTGGAACACCCGAAGAAAATGAAAAATTGACGGCGGCCATGTTAAAATTATGCTGACATTGCGGCAATAGATCGATAATCCTACATTCCGCATTTTGCCAATGCATTCTTTTATGACCGCTGCAAAAATTGCATTGGTTACACGGAAAACTGTTCACCCCATTTTATCTCTACCCTGACAGCACTGTCCGTTTTCGGACGCCGATTGTCCATTTTTGGACAAAAATCAGATCGAGACCACACAACAATACATTGAAAATCAAATACTTGAATCAATGGCATGATCATTGACGCTATCTGAACGGTACCATCAGACTGTGTTATGATCAAAAACAACCTGCTCATTGCCCTCCGGCTGATGTGGAAACACAAAGCCTTTTCCGTTATCAATATTTTTGGTTTGGCCGTCAGCATGTCCGTATGCCTTCTGGTGATCATGCTCATCAAGGATATGAACAGTTTTGACGAATTTCACCCAAACGGCGACCGCATTTACCGGATCAATACCACGGCCATCCGGAAGAGCGGCAACGCCGAATCCTATGCCTCGTCCCCCTATCCGGTCGGAAAAACGCTGGCGGAGAATTATGCCGACGTCGAAGAAGAAGTTCGCCTTGTCAATTTGCTCAACGGCGAAGTTACTGTCGACGGAAAGCAATTGCCCCTCCAAGGTTTTTTTACGGATCCTGCATTTTTTGACCTGTTCGGTTTCAAACTCCGGGAAGGAAACCCCGAAAACGCACTTTCGCAGCCGTTTTCCATTGTCCTCACCGAGGAGGCCGCTACCAAATTGTTCGGAGATTCGGACCCCATGGGCAAGGTGCTGACCTATCCGGAGACCGGCGACTTCAAGGTCACCGGCATCCTGGCCGAACCGCCGGGAAAGTCGCACATCGAATTCGAAGCCCTGGCCTCTGGCGCCACCATACCGATCATGGAAAAACAGGGCGCCGTTTCCAGGGTAATGGACAACTGGAACAATTACTATTTCACCTATAATTATATTCTGCTGAAAAAAGGCGGCGCTCTGGAGGGACTTGAGAAGGGGCTTGCCGATATTGCCGGGAAACAATACAACGGACTGGCGCTGGAAAGCAGGGATGCGGGATACCGGTTCGAACTGCAACCGTTGGGCAAGATCACACCCGGGCCGATACTCTCCAATAACCTCGGGAGGGCGATGCCGGCCATTATGTTGTGGTTCCTGAGCGGCCTGGGCCTGATCGTCATGATCCTGGCCTGTTTCAATTACACGAACCTGACGATAGCCCGGGCATTGGTCCGGGCACGGGAGGTAGGCGTCAGAAAGGTCATGGGCGCTACCCGGTGGCAGGTATTCGCACAGTTCCTCGGTGAAGGCATTGTGTTTGCATTGGTTTCCCTGGGTTTGGCTTATATCCTGCTGAAGGGCATCCTCCCCGGATTTCGCCAGTTGGGTATGATCAGTTTCTTCGAGCTCGACCTGCATGAGGACGGCTTTTTAATCGCCCTGTTTGTCCTTTTCGCCATAGCTGTCGGGCTGATCGCCGGGTTGCTGCCGGCGGGATTCCTGTCCCGTTTCAAGCCCGTTGTCATTCTGCAAAAGCTGGAAAATATCCGGATCTTCCGCCGGGTCGGGCTGCGGAAGGCATTGCTGGGCTTCCAGTTCGTACTATCGCTGGTCTTTGTTTCAGTCGTGACCATCATGGTCCGCCAGACGGATTATGCCGTGACCAAGGATTATGGCTTTGACCGGGAGAACATCCTGAATGTGTCGTTGCAGGGTCAGCCGTTCGAGCGGGTTTCGCAGGCCCTTGGGCGGGTCCCCGGCGTTGTCCGGATCAGTGCCATTTCACACAATATGGGAACCTGGCAGGACAGCGCCGGGGATGTTTGGGTGAAAGAGGGCGACGATCCCCGCGGCGTCAGGGACTACAGCATCGATCATAACTATATCCCCAACCTGGGCCTTACGCTGCTTGCGGGGAGTAATTTCCCGGATGAACCCAACCAGCATCGGGAGAGATCGGTAATCGTCAATGAGAAATTCCTGGAAAGCTTCGGGCTCGGCACACCCGGTGAAGCGGTAGGCCAAACGATCTGGCTGGAGGACAGCACCCAGGTAGCCATCGCCGGTATTGTCAAGGACTTCCAGTTCAAACCCGTTGATTACGCAATTGAGCCGCTCCTGCTCCGGTACGTTCCCGCACGTTGGAACGTCCTCAACATCAAATTGAGCGGCAACAACGTCCCGGCGACCATTGCCGCCCTGGAAAAGGAGTGGAAAAAGCTTGACGAAACGCACGCTTTCGAAGCCCGCCTTTTTGACGATACGATGAAGGACACTTATGCCGATTACCGGGATATGACGTCGATCATAGCGTTTATTGCTTTCCTCGCCGTTACCATCGCCTGTCTGGGCTTGCTCGGCATGGCCATTTTCACGGCAGAGACCCGGGCAAAGGAAGTGAGCATCAGAAAGGTGGTCGGCGCCGGCGTATGGGACATCAGCAAGCTGCTCTCAAAAGGGTATTTCGGCATGTTAATGGCGGCTGTTGTGGTCGGCCTTCCGTTGAGCTTTTACCTGGGCGGTCAATTCCTGCAGGCATTTGCCTTCCATATTGATCTCAATATATGGGTGTTTCTTCCGGGTATTCTGTTGCTGCTGATCCTGGGAATGCTTACCATTGGTTCGCAAACCATTCGCGCGGCATTGGCCAACCCGGTTGACAACCTGAGAAGCGAATAATCCGTCCGTCGGACTTTTGGCAGCGTCTGGAATAAGAAGAATTATGATCAGGAATTATTTGATACTTGCCTATCGCAATCTCGCGGCCAACAAGCTGGTTTCCGGCATCAACATACTGGGATTGTCGATTGCCACGGCCTGCGTTGTGGTTGTTTTCCTTTTTCTCCAGAATTATTGGACCCTTGACAATTTCCATGTCAACGGAGACCGGATCTATCTGGTCGAATACCAGGTAGAAACCGATCAGGGCGTGCAAACCTGGGGTAACGCGCCGTCGGCAATGGCGGCCGTACTGACTGCTGATTTTCCGCAGGTGGAACGGAGTGTCAGAATGGAGCATCGCGGCGTCAGGGTATCTATGAACGGCAATAATTTTGAAGAGCGGATCACTTATGCAGATACCGGTTTCCTCAAAATGTTCACCTTCCCGCTTGCGATGGGCGACCCTTCCGCCTTGGCTGATCCGGATGCCGTCATATTGAGTTCCGCAACAGCAGAAAAGTTCTTTGGCCGGGAAATGCCCCTGGGGAAATCGATTACTGTAACCGACGAGAACCACAGGAAAAGGCAGTATACCGTCCGGGGTGTGGCAGAGCCGTTTCCACAAAATGCCGGATTCTGGTTCAATATGCTGACGGGCTTCAACAACCTCAACGACGAGCATTTGCCCGGCGCCTGGGCAGTTCATGTGAGCGGGGTATTCTTTCAGTTAAAACAGCCGGAAGCTTTGCCGGATCTGGATGGAAAACTTGATCGTTATACGGCCCTTTACAATGCGGATAACCCCGATACGCCGGCGAAGTCCTTTGTTTTTGAAAATCTCCGCCATCCGGCCGATAACGCTTATATGGTTTTCAACCGGCCGACTGAAGCGGCCCATCCGGCACTGGCGCTGATCTTTGGGTTGATTGCCGGGTTGATGATGGCGTTATCCTGTTTCAACTATGTGAATATTTCGCTGGGAAGCGCCTCCAGACGATTGAAAGAGATCGGCATCAGAAAGGTGATGGGCGGCGCCCGAAAGCAGCTGGTATTTCAGTTTTTGACTGAAAATCTGGTGTTGTGCATCGGCGCCTTGCTGCTGGGCCTGGTATTGACCGACGCCGTCCTGGTTCCGCTGTTCAACCATGTCATGGTCATGAAAATAGACCTCTCCTTTTCGAAAAACGGGGCTTTGTGGTTTTTCCTGCCCGGGCTTTTGGTCTTTACCGGTCTGGCATCAGGAGCCTACCCGGCCTTTTACATATCATCCTTCAAACCCACAGCCATTTTCAGCGGCAAGGAGCGCTTCGGCGGTAAGAATATTTTTTCGCGGTTGTTCCTCACACTTCAGTTTGTCATTGCCTTTCTGGCGGTCATCACCGTTGTGGTACTGATGTACGCAGGTCGGTATTGGGCCGGGATGGATTGGGGTTATAATCCCGAAAATTCGCTTGTCGTCCAATTGGATGACAGCGATCAATTCGGACTGCTTCGGGATGAGGCCCTGAAAAGTCCGGGTATTGTGAAAATTGCCGGCAGCCTTAGTCATCTGGGGCGGTCAATGAGCCGGGAAACCGTTGTGATCGGGGATAAAAACACTGATGTTTTCCGATATGATGTTGGACCCGGTTATCTGCAAACCATGGGGCTTCCCCTTCAAAAAGGGCGCTTATTTGATGAAAACCTGGATCGGGACAGCAGCAATGCGATCCTCATCAACGAGACCCTTGCCGAAAACGAAGGTTGGTCAGACGCCGTGGGTCAGTCCATCCGAATAGACGGAGCAACCTATACCGTTGCCGGCGTGGTCGGGGATTTCAAATTTGTGGGCTCCGGCGCCAGACAACCCAGCATTTTTGTTATTGCCAGGGAAAGCGATTACCAATATCTCGTGGCTCGCTTTGCCCCGGGTAACGGCCAAAGGGCCGAACAAGACCTGAAAAAGAGCTGGAACAGGCTTTTCGATGAACCGCTCGTCAACTACTTTTTCCAAAAGGACGTTTTTGAAAATTTCTACCGGGCTTACAACAACGTATCAGCGAGCGCCGGATATTTGTCCGGGCTTGCCCTTTTAATCGCCTGTATGGGGCTGTACGGCCTGGCAGCTCAGCATTACACCCGCCGGGTCAAGGAAATGGGCATCCGAAAGGTGCTGGGCGCCTCCGTTTCGCGGATCATCTTTCTGGCTAACCGGTATTTCCTGCTAATGCTGGTTATCGCAGGGAGCGTGGCAACCATAATCAGTTATGCCGGCATCAAATTGATCCTGAATAGCCTGAAAGAATATACCGGAGAGCTGGATCCGGGAATATTCCCCTTCCTGTTGGCTAATTTAATTGTGCTCTTCACGGCGGTAATCGCGGTTGGAAGGCAGTCATACAAAATAACAAATGTGAGTTTGTCTGATGTTTTAAGGGAGGAATAACGCCTGATGTGCAGCCCTTTTCGTCCCGCGGCATCTTTTAAAAGCAAATGATCGCCTGTTTGTACCAGGTTTGAATTAAATTTCCTGAATTTTCAAAACCAATCATTATGAAATCCTTCATCACCCGACATGCATTTCTCCTTTCTGCAGCTTTTTTGCTGCTTACCGGTTCTTCCGCTTCAGGGCAACAAGGTTCCATACAGCAATCTTTTGAAAATATTGAGGTTGTAAAGATCAATATCGGTTATGGCGATCTTACCGTCGAAAAAAGCACCTCCGGCCGCGTAGAGGTCAAGGGCAAGTACAATGATGATGAAGTGGATGTGGAATTAAAAACAAACGGCGGCAAACTCTCCATCAATGAAAAATCCTCCTGGAAGGGCAATAAAAAAGAAAAGAGCGAATGGACCCTGAAACTGCCGGCTAGCACCGACCTAACGGTCAATATCGGCGCAGGCGAATCCCATATCAACGGATACGCCGGCGAACTGGAAGCCAATAGCGGCACCGGCGGTTTTCATCTGGCTGATGTCAAGGGTAAAATTCATCTGAACAGCGGAACCGGCAACATCGAGATCCAGGACTCGGACGGCAATTTCAACCTGAATTCCGGAACCGGCAATGTAAAGCTCGCCAAAGTGTCCGGCGCCATTTCCGCCAACAGCGGCACTGGCAATGTCATGGCAGATAACGTCTCCATTACCGGCGATTCCGGGCTGAACTCCGGCACCGGCAACGTATCGCTCAGTCTCGGCAGCCCCATCAAAGGCGACCTCGCCCTGAATTCCGGTACCGATAATTCCCGGCTGAATTTTAACGGCTACAACTTCGACGGGACCCTCGTCATGAAATGCGGTAAAGACAGCGGCAAGATCGAAGCGCCGTTCGGATTTGACAAGGAGGAAACAGAAGGCTCAGGCCGCTATGACAACACCCTGAAAAAGACCAGGAAATTCGGCGATTCAGCGGTCGAGATCACCGTATCAACCGGCACAGGAAAAGCTTCCGTTCAGAACAAATAAACCCGCTGCACCATGCTTGCAAACTATCTGAAACTCGCCTGGCGCAACCTGCTTAAAAGCAAGGGGTTCAGCTTTATCAACATTTCCGGGCTCGCCATCGGCATGGCCGTGGCCATGATGATCGGCCTGTGGATCTATGATGAGCTCACGTTCAACCATTTCCACAAAAATCACGACCGCCTGGCGCAATTGTGGATCCACCAGCAGTTCAACGAAAATATCGGCTCAGGGCAAGCCATGTCCATACCTGTAGCCAATGCGCTTCGGACCGATTTTTCGGCGGACTTCAAAAACGTCTCGCTGGGGTCCTGGAATTTTGAACATCTTTTGACCTACGGAGACAAAAAGATCCTGAACGAAGGCATGTACGCCGAACCGATGCTCCCGGGCATGCTGATGCTGGACATGAAGACCGGCAGCCTGGAAAACGCATTGAAGGACCCTGGCGCCATACTGCTGTCCGAAACCCTGGCCAAAACCCTATTTGGGGATGAAGACCCTATGAACAAGGTCATCCGGGTCGATCAAAAAGCGGATGCTCTGGTCACCGGAGTGTTCAGGGACCTGCCCTATAACTCCACCTTTTTCCCGGTCAAGTTCTTCCTCCCCTGGTCGCTGTACCTGACCCAGGAGCCGTGGATCCGGAACAGCCAGGAGCAATGGGGTAATCATTCCTTCCAGATTTTTGCCGAAATGGCTGACAATGCCGGAATGGCGCAGGTCTCCGGCAAGATCGTCAATGTGGAAAAGGACCACAACAAGGATGGGAATCCGCAGTTATTTCTGCACCCGATGGATAAGTGGCATTTGTATTCCAATTTCAAGGACGGCAAGAACATAGGCGGGCGCATCCAGTTCGTGTGGTTATTCGGCATCATCGGGGTATTTGTCCTGTTGCTGGCCTGCATCAATTTCATGAACCTGAGTACGGCGCGTTCGGAAAAGCGCGCCAAGGAGGTGGGCGTCCGCAAAACCGTAGGATCCCTGCGCAAGCACCTGGTCGGGCAGTTTTTAACAGAGTCGATCCTGGTGGCCGCGCTTGCCCTGATCCTTTCCGTCGGGCTGGTCCGGCTGGCATTGCCCTGGTTCAACGAACTGGCTGACAAACAGATCAAGATCCCCTTCACCAACCCGGTTTTTATCCTCCTTGCGCTGGGTTTTGCCCTGATCACAGGCTTGCTGGCGGGAAGCTACCCGGCTTTTTACCTGTCTTCTTTCCGGCCGATAAAGATCCTGAAAGGCGTGTTCCGGACGGGGCGCTGGGCTGCATTGCCCCGGAAGATCCTGGTTGTTGTCCAGTTTACCGTCTCGATCGTACTGATCATCGGCACCATGATCGTGTTCAACCAGATCCAGTATGCCAAAAACCGGCCGGTTGGTTATGACCGGGAAGGTTTGCTGCAATTCAACGTGAGTACCGGTTTGTACGGCAAATACGACGTCCTGAGGGATGACCTGTTAAAAACCGGAGCAGTATACGAAATGAGCCAGTCTTCGAGCCCCACTACGGGCATCTGGTCCAACCAGATCGGGTTCGACTGGGAGGGCAAGGATCCGAATACCCTGCCGCTTTTCGGCATCGTGGCTTGCTCCCATGATTTCGGGAAGTCTGTCGGATGGGAAGTCCTCCAGGGCCGTGATTTTTCCAGGGATTTCGCTACGGATACGGCTGCATTCATCCTCAATGAGGCTGCCGTAGAACTGACCGGACTGGACAATATAGTCGGAAAGACCATTCGCAAGAACGACAAACCCTACCAGGTCATCGGCGTAGTCAAGGACATGGTCATGCAATCGCCGTACAACCCGACGGTCCCGACGATATTTTCGATCGATTATGAATGGGCCAGCATTTTCAATGTAAAGCTTACGCCGGGCGTGCCTGTACAGGATGCGTTGAAGAAAGTGGAAACCGTTTTTAAAAAGCTCGATCCCGATGCGCCTTTCGATTACAAATTTGCCGATGATGAATACGACGCCAAATTCCGGTCGGAAGAACGGATCGGCAAGCTGGCGCGGGTTTTTGCCATATTGGCCATCTTCATTTCCTGTCTCGGGCTGTTCGGATTGTCGGCTTACGTGGCCGAACAGCGCACCAAGGAAATCGGCATCCGGAAAGTGCTGGGCGCTTCCCTGACCAATTTGTGGGCCATGCTGTCCAAAGACTTTATCGGCCTGGTGTTCATTTCCTGTTTTGTGGCTGTTCCGGTGGCCTGGTACTACCTCAGCGGTTGGCTGGCTTCTTATACGTATCGCATCGGCCTTCAATGGTGGGTATTTGTCATGGCCGGCGTATTGGCCGTAGCCGTCACCTTGTTTACGGTCAGCTTTCAAAGCATCCGCGCAGCACTGGCCAACCCGGCCAGGTCTTTAAGAAGCGAATAACCATAAACCTATGCTGTTCAATCACCTGAAAATCGCGTGGCGCTCATTGCGCAAGAACAAAATTTATGCCGCTGTCAATGTGGTAGGGCTGGCTGTAGGTATCGCTGCGGCTTTGCTCATTTTCCGGATGGTCAGTTACGAGCTGAGTTTCAATAAGAATTTCGCCAATTATAATCGGATAACCCGGGTAGTGGCTATAGACAAAACGCCCGAGGAAGGGGAGGTTTACACTGTATGCACCCCGATACCGGCCATGGATGCAATGGAAAGCACGGTCAGCCAGTTTGAGGCCATGGCGCGGGTCAGGGAAGTCTGGTCGTCCATTACCATCCCGAATCCGGCCGGCGGACCTCCCCTCAAAAAATTCGGCATTTCGTCTCCGGAACTTGGCTTCTTTGCTGATCCCGCCTTTTTCAAAGTGTTTGATCTCAATTGGCTGGCCGGCGATCCGAATACGGCGTTGGCCGAACCGAATACGATCGTTCTGAACCGAACCTGGGCGGAAAAGTGCTTCGACAACTGGGAAAAAGCCTTGGGGCAAACCGTTCTGGTGGATAATATCGTGCCGGTTACGGTCAAAGGGGTCGTGGCCGATTTGCCGGAAAACTGCGACTTCCCGCTGATGTATTTCATTTCCTATCCGACCCTGAAGGCCAATGCCGCCCTGTTTTTCTATCAATCGGAATGGGGCAGTTGCAGCAGTAACAACCAGGTATATGCCCTGCTCAGCGATCCCGGCCAGATGGATGCGGCAAACGCCGTATTGGCAAAGGTGGGCGAAAAAGAATACAGCAACCGAACCGGCCAACAGACCCGGCATCACATCCTGC